>Ga0123355_10004628_pt1 | contig 20019 bp, 13 predicted proteins | sample TergutEmb28metaG_3_FD_89872 | JGI IMG/M metagenome (GOLD analysis project Ga0123355, IMG submission 89872) | Embiratermes neotenicus P1 segment gut microbial communities from Petit-Saut dam, French Guiana - Emb289 P1 | ecosystem: Host-associated > Arthropoda: Insects > Digestive system > Gut ...
GACGCTTGTGAGTGCGGTAATGAACCTTCGGGTTCCGTGAAATGCGGGGAATTTCCTGACTAGCTGCAAACCAGTTAGCTTCTCAAGAAGGACTCTGCACCATGGAGTAAGTAAGTAAGTTATCTCCCTAGTAATCTAAGCCATTCACCTCTCATCCGAGGACGGACAACGACCCATTCAGAGGCTACAGGTCCACAGAGACGCAGGCTGACCCTTCCACAAGTATATAAAAAAGGAGGGCAAACGAAGCAGAAGAGTTCTAAGCCATCAATCTCTGTGCAGAACTATAAACGTTTAGTTCCGCTTCACGGCAGTTACCCGTGTTTCATGATTTCATTGTGTTGGTGCAAACTAATGAAGAAATATGAATTGTTGTTTCTAGCTGCAGGAAGAAACCCGTTTCTACCGTTCAAAATAACAGGAAACTACTGGTCTCCTTTTCCCAATTTGACTACAGAGGCCTATAAAAGGGCTCCGAAAAGGCATAACAAAGTCAGATTTAAAGCGTATATAAAGAAACATAAAAAATAAAGAGACGCCAGTTGTATCCATTTCAAATTGTCGAACTATACTTCTGCAGGAACCGTTTCAGTATTTCCAGCACATCCACCTCTACGTCTCTCAAGTGATCTCTTCTCTTCAGGTTTCGCACTCGATATTTTGTTTCTATTTCTTTACCACACCCACTGTGTAACATGTTCCAACCTGCCACTTTCTTGGACCTGCTCACAATATAAATAAAGTAACTGCAAGGTGTTTATTAAAATTAGGCCTATATTAATAACGGGTCACCACAGGATTAAAGGACAATTACGAGTTTTAAAAATAGAGATTCAGTAAACATTCTGTTCGCTTCAGAATCACATGTGACTGAATAAATAAGTATTTCTGATAGACATACAACGTGACGCTGCTGTCACTCGAAATCTCGATCCGCCATCAGATACTTAAATAGGTTTATCAGACGCAATGGTTACTGTCTTTGGACCGCGGAGCGGGTGTCCATCACAGTGCGAGCTCCACGTTCAGTCGCTATTACCGATGATACCCAAGAAATTTGAATATTCCAGAGCGCAAATCATGTTTGAATTTGAGTAACTAGATTGCAAGTGCGAGATTCCTTCTTAGATTCCTTTTCCCTTGAAGATAGGAGCGAAATTTTGTCCCGGAACTTATGTAAGTAATAATCTACCAACATACACCACGTAACATCCCCTTCCCCCCCAAAAAAAGATTTATATTGCTCTTACTTTGACAATTAGTTTACTTGTTTTAGAATGGTTTCTTTAAATTATATTGAACTTAGGTCATGAACCAATAATTTCCATGACTTTCAAACTGTCTCATTCTAGGCGTGTATTACTGATAGGCCTATAGTGGTTATTGGGTTACTCAACAACGCTTGGTCAACTAAAATTTACATCAACTTATAGTAATAGTGTAACTCACTGTATAGCCCCGAGTATAGAACCATGTTGAAATTTTGGGCCGAATTAAAAACTGCCATTATTTCGGAGGCATTTTCAGTCTGAACTTTCAGGGTCACGTTGACACGGTTTATACCCAGACAAATACAGTAACACAAACCCATATGAAAGGCCTAAGATTCTTAGGTCGAGGATAATTATATTCATTTCCACAATCGCCAGTTGAGCGTTACGCAAAAACTTACTCCTGGTTTCAAATGTTCAGTCGGAGACCGTGACTTTTAGGACAAATGACGATTGGTTCCTTGTTTAACTTTGTCTTCCATCGATTAGGTCAAATCGAATCAGGAATTCATTACTTGGGTGAAACTCTATAGAAAACTGTGTCTTCTTGACACTGGGTTTTTGGCAGTTTGCAGCCTTAAAGTCTAGTTCTACAAGAAATATCTTTACACATATTTTGCCTCAATCTACCACCCGCATTTTCAGTATTTAAAAACAGAACCTCTCTTCAAGCTTCATAAACGAAACTTTTTCTTTAGTTTATTCTGTTTTATATTATTCCATTTTATATTCTGTCATTTTATTTTTTAATTAAAATGTCCTGAAAGAACAATTAGTCACAAAATTTTATGTCGTCTTCCTCAGAGAGTATATTAAGATATAAGTGCCTGAATATGATCTAATTTGGTTCGAAACATGTCGCTACATGAAACATGCGGACTGTGAGTGTCTAATGAAGATAGTTGTGCTAAGACTGATGCTGATTTTACTGTTTCTTTTATTTACTGTTTGCTGTCTTAAATTGTTCAATTAAGCTTCATAATACAGTTTTTTATTCGTCTAATTCATTAAATAAGGCACCTGCATCTTTCCAAAATTCAATAAATTACTTCATACGCCCGTCATGCCTGCACAAGACTATGAAAATTCAATGTTATTCCCACACACTTCTACTACTGTTCAAACGGGATACTATGGGCACTGTATGGAGTTTAAATTGGTCAGTGTCTCGTTCAAAATTCGGATAGGGTGTGGGCTGTGGAATTGAAAGATCCAAGGGTTACGCCATTTTAAATATCTACCTACTCATCACTTACAAGTGTAACTAGCTGCTAACATAAACACTACATACGAGACTATGTTTCTAATTTGTACTTTGGAGGTAATCAGTTCGAATCGAAAAAAAATCCACTATCCTGAACTTTTCCGTGGTTTTCCTCAGTCTTCCCACGAAAATACCAGGATAATGTCTCGAGTAAGCTAGGTTTACTCTCGCATTATTTATAGCTAATTTTTCACTATCATGCTTATATTAGACGCTCTCTAGACAGAAATATTGAGTCATTAAATAAACCACAAATGTTATCAAACATCTGCAGTTGGAAGCACCCTATCTATATCTAACAAGAGACCCATTTAACATTCGCAGAACTTTCAGCTGAACAAGCAACACTGTTCAGTAAATCAGAGAGGCACACACGCAAACACCCATCTAATGGAGTGGTAGGACTTACCGATTTCAATGGCTCATGGCAGACACAGGGTCTGAGGGTGTCTGAAGGCAGTCCAGGGAATTCCTCAGGACCCAGAAGATAGCTGCAGGGTTCTGATCTACTGGTGCATGACAAGCCTGATACTGACCGATGTCTTGCTGACAGATCTGGCTGATTCCCGAAGGACTGTGAACTCTTCCTGCCATCCTCCTCTTGGTCCTGTCTTAACGTGGAATTGCTTTTTCTGCCTCTCGTCTTTGCTTCCTTTACCAACTCTGGAGATCTCAATTCACGTCTAGATTCGTTCATTGCTTCACAATTACATCCTTTTGATTGATCGTCTTCCAGAGGCACACCCAAGGATGGTGATATATTTCTGACCAACAAAGGTTTTCTATGTTCCATCTCTTGGTGTGCCCCATTGTAGTAATCATCGTGTCCTGGAAAGACTTCCGACGGTTCTACAATGTCAATCAGTTGAAATGTGGAATCTTTTAATTCCTGACGTTGGTGTTCGTCACCCTCGTTACTTGTACCTTCGTCATCGTAAAAATCAAATACTTTTTGAATTGATTCCATAGATGCTGCCCTTCTATGGATAATGATAGGTTTTTGTAGATGCTTAACACCATCAGTGCCATTTTTTATTATTTTCAGACCGGATTTCTTTCCTCTACATTTCCTCGCCTTATCTTTACAAAGTACCCTGCGTGAACGCTGAGCCGAAGGTGTTAGTTGACGAGTTAATGTTACACTACTGTCAGTATCTTCACTTCTTGAATATATAACACACGGTCGTTTCGGTAATGGCAAAGACTTAGCCCTCGCACGGCTAACGTCTTCAACATCAAATTTACGACTCTGTCGTAATTTTCTACGGCGTTTCTCGACTAAAGCGACGCGTCTCTTTCCAGTACAACCAGCAGCCAAGTTACAAAGACCAGAAACACGAAGTGCGTCCACAGCTACGGATGAGGTTACGGATGGTGTTGGCGAAGTTACATTGTAACTGTTACTGTTTGAAGCCTCTAGAACACCAAGCCTTGACCTGCAGTTACTACTTCTAGAAGTTGCGACACTTTGTTCAAGTTCATTCCAGCGACGCCGAAATTTGAAACCGAACAACCCACTACTAAATTCCAGAAAACTAATGGAATTGTCGTTGTCTGCCGATGGTGTCCATTGGTACACCTTCTGAATGCTCACCATTGTGGATTTTTAGATAAAATGGTAACTTCTTTTTTACTTAACAAATAGGTTTATGCTTTGGAAAAAACATCACTGGCCAATGAGCCTGATTTTTCTTCACAATTTCCCACTTCACTTCCAATTAAAGCCAATAATTGGTACGTCACACAGTTTTATAATTCCCATCATTACATACCTGCCAGTGACTGCAACGCTTATTGCTAACGTTGTTGGCACCTCTATAATTTAAGAATGCAGAGGCCTTAGAGACTTTCCAATATTATTAATTGCATATTTTCCATAAGTCCATCATCACAACACCAACAAATCACAGTTTCTCTTCTTGATAATTGTGTAATTTATACTATGCACCCAAATACCAATTTCCGAATATTTCCCACAATATATTCTGAAACACTCGTTATTTACCACAACACTGTTTGCCAATATATTTTGCAATAAAATAAAATTAATGCACTTTCACATAAGTTCTCGGGTGTTCTTGTAAAATCACTGAACCTGAAAAATGAACAAACGACGGAGCGTATTCAGGATAAACTTATTCATCGGCTACAGTGACAATGAACTCCTGTTGCAGCAACAGTTGACCAAGCACTGGTTCACATTGTTTAGAACTTCTACTTTTTCGTACCATCGAATCCGTTTCGCTGTAGGAATGTGGTACACTTGCATTTCCAGCTACAGCATTGCTATTCTGTTCAAACTTGAGGTTGCAATCCTACTTGGCAAGATGTCTTTCCTATTTTTCTTCATTCGACCCCAACAATGAACAATGTCTGCAAATATCCTAACGTACACACTTACAAACACCCTACTCTACACATCAGACGTTCCACATCACGTACGGAGCACCATCTATGAATCGATGTCGACGTTAAATGTTTGTACAAAACACTCCAGATATATAGATTTACTGGTTAACTGTTGAACAGAGAGATCATCGACAGTTACAGGAAACACGTCTGTGTGTAACAACAGTTCTGAACTGGATGATATGAACAACTCCTTTAACTTGTTATTTCGTTACAACACACAGTTCTTGCTTGGGTTGGCTGGGTGTCTCTGAACTGGAAATGTTCCGCGAAACGCAACGAGACAAGAGCTTGATCGTTGGGTGAAACGAAGCACTGAGAAAACGCCTTTTTCAAATGTTGTGCTTTATACTTAATGTCTGTTTCATATATTAAAGTTTGCTAGTTACTGCTTCTAATGCTCAGCCAGCAAAGCGAAACAGTAACATCATCCCCAGATGGCAGCCAACAACTTGTTAGCCACAAAGGTTTTTGTTTGCAGCTCAGCACCGTAACTAGTCTGTGCCCTTCTAGTACAATTCAAAATAATTTCCATAGTAATCAAGAACGTAATTCATGTAACTGACTTCGTAGGTGACCGAATGCATTCAGGGCACAAAATCGCGCACGTGTGCACGCACACACATATAGCCTCTCTGTTTGAAGTATACGAAAATCTGTTTCATTATTCTTAATTCAAGCAACAACAAATTTAGACAAAGAATCAAATTTTCTATGCTACTATGCCGTGTCCTTTTGTAAGTAATTACCAATGTTCAGTGATACCCCTCCCCCCCCCCACCTACGTTCTTTAAACCCTGTTGTTTAAGGCCGATTTTACAGTTGTCTTCCCAACTGTACCTAATTTCCCAAGGTATATATTTCCTTCACGTTTCGACCTAAACAGTGTATACATTTCTCACACCTCCTGCGCGTGCTAAATGGTCCACCCACTTTTATTCTTTGATTTCATCATCCTAATAATAATAATATTCTTAAAGATCAGATTCATTATGAAGCTCATAATTATGCAACGTTCTTCAGTCATCAATTACTTCTTCTTTCTTATGCCAAGCTCTTCTCATTCATACTGTATTCTCTATCAATCTCGTTCTGTCATGCAAATTAATGTGTTTACCGTCCCTAGAAACTCCATATATATTTCCCCCATGGCGCAAAAGTCCCTAGTGAGTAAGGGCCTCCTCATTATCGAAGCTTCACGATCACACTCAGACACACCGCACCCGGTATGACTCTCCTGGACGAGTGATCAGACCGACACGGAAACCTCTACCTGCCAACACACAACACTCACAACAGAGATATATCCATACCCCCGGTGGGATTCGAAGCTTCAGTCCCAGCAAGCGAGCGGCTGCAGACCCACCCCTTAGACCTCGAGACCACTGGGATCGGTCCTTCCTATATACAGTAATGTTGAAATCAGTACTAACTTCCTAACTGCATGATCTGTTACGTTCCGAGTCAGAGAGAGAGACAGGACTCGTAAATTATCGACCGAAGACGTGAAAATGTGCCGTAAGAATCATTGCACACATCAGGAGGTGGAGACAGATCTATGGAATAGTGGTTGGAGTGGGAAAACTGATGAAATTAGAACAACCTCCTTTTCACGTGCAATTTCGTCCACTACAAACCTCATATTAAACCGGAGGTTCCACAGTGACAGATACCAATGTAACACCCTCTTGGGCAACTAGCATACAGAATTCACATTCCTGGGGCATTGTAGTTTCTTTTCACAAAAGCCTGTACAGGTCACGTACTAGAAGAACTTGGAGTTAGGAGATCAGCACCGAAACTTCTTCATCTACCACTCTCGAGTCTTCTCTAATATATCAGTTCGTTTTCCCGTCTGACGCACATGTGGGTCCGAAACCAAGTGTTTCCTCGAACCTGGATTGGTTGCTTATGGCACACTTGCCCTCCTGTAAAACAGGTGTTCACTTTGAGCAGTGACCACACGTAGAATGTCTGGTCACAATACGGCCAGTGCAAAGCCTCGCCACAATATGGCCAGTGCAACTCCACAATACGGCCAGTGCAACTCCTCGCCACAAAACGGCTAGTGCATCTCCTTGCAACAATACGACCAGTGAAACGCCCCGCAACAATACGGCCAGTGAAACGCCTCGCAACAATAAGGCCATAAACCTAAGAGCAATTCCTCGCAACAATATGGCCAAGAAGCCCGTACCTCCCAGTGTGGCACTTTAATCTCCTTCCCATATGCCACAATCTATTTCGCTCTAATTCTAATAATTTTGTAACTAATTCAACCACGCGTAATTTACCTATCTAACCACCGAGCATATCCGTGATCTGGTCTCGAGCCAAGGATCACCGGTAAGAGTACTTAAAAGACAAATCAGTCCCAGTGCAACTTTTCTTACGTTAAATCCCACCTTGAATAATCTGAAAATGAACTCGGACCTCCGCCGTAAGACACCGGTCAATAACCGCCTCAGCCATGCCCCAGTTTAAAGTTTTCAAACAGAGTGGTAATTATACGTACCACCCATTTTAAAGTAGAAACTCTTTAGTTTGTTCAGTTTGCTCACATATTGTATTTGTGTCTTGTACAATGCCCATCGCTTCTTTTTCCAAACAATAATAACAGTTCGTCTTTTTAATCAAGACGCATTGTGTTAGGAGCCTGGAGTTGATACTTCAATATTATGTCGAAGTATGTCGTGCTTGTACCTATGGAAGTTGGAACCGCGCTGTACGGATCAATTCCTGGCAGTGGTTTTGTTAGGAAGTGAGTGGTATATTCCTCTGCGTGTTCAGCTCATTACAGGCAAGTGAAGGGGAAGCAGACAATGGGTACCTGTTGTGTGGGAGGGTCCGCCTGGTTCCCACGGAAATCGAGTGTCACATCAAGAAGGAATAGAAAACTTCCGCTGAGATAATTGCTTCGCCTCGTATACGCTCATTTTCCTTATCAAATACACTCAACAACGGTTTAAATTTCATTCAATTGCATTTGTTCCCGTGAACAAGAGTTACGATTAATTCTTCGTGCAGTTTAGAAGACTGACAGGCGTATTCCTCTTAAACTATCCAAGTCGGCCTCGGTGCACTGCACGGACCTTTAATTCCTCACATGCTACCGGCCTCGGTGTATCGTAAGGCCGAAGATGCATTTAAGGTTACCATAAATCTAAAACGGTGATCGGGAGAGCGAAGTCGGGATGGACGGTCGGGGTTCGAACCCCGGTGGGGGCGATATTTTCCGGACTCACACATACCGGACCCCGAGGACCACCAAGCCTCCTGTAAAATGGGTATGGGGTCTCTTTCTGTGCTGTAAAGTGGCCGGGGCGTGATGCGGACCACTCATCTCCAACTAGTCCCGAGGTTAAGAATGAGTGGAGCTATGCCTCTTCTCCCTCATATGTCTTCATGGGGTAGACAGGGACAACTGCCTTAGTGTAGTTTCTTCAGTTCTCGCAACGTTCAAGTGCTCACCGTCCGCCGTGTTTGATCAGGAAAAGGTGTCATTCACCAGTGATCGCGCTGTCGCATCATTTTAAATTGCAACCATCCCTTCCGTTCCTATTATTAGCCTTACAACTTTGTTTTAAGACTCATTCAAAACTGCAATATAGGCTTCAGGCTCATACAGACCCGTATTCACACTACAGCCTTGCAGGCCAGCAAGGCTCTTACCTTAGGAAATAAGACTATGCACATTCAAGATAATAAAGCTCAGTGACTCAGTAAAACGGCATGAAATTCAATTACATCATTTCACTTTTATTATCTCTAATTGACTCGTTAAGTAGAAGGATAATATGCGATGTCCTTTACTTTGTTTCTTCAAACTGTACTACATACTGTTGTGCTGCATCTGTACATAAATATATCAAACTGCTAACTGTTGTTGTAATATAGCAACTATTACTAAGATGTCCGAGCGCTGATAGGGTCTTTAAAAGGTTTATTTACCACACACACACACACATATATATATATATATGCGTGTGTGTGTGTGTGTGTGTTTCGACGCCGATATTACTTCATTAACAGTTTTTTTCTTATGTTTTGCTGACCGTGCATCTCAGTATATTTATCTCAGTAATTAACCAACTTGATGCACAAAATTTTTGTTTTACAATAAGTTTATTTCGTGCCTCTACATGTTTCGAGCACATGTGCTCGAAACATGTAGAGACATGAAATAAAGTTATTGTAAAACAAAAATTTTGTGCATCAAGTTGGTTAATTACTGAGATAAATATTCATTAACAGTGTTCAATTTTAAATGCATTTGAAGTTAGCATTGTTGCTAGTTGTATAATTCATCTCCTGTTATTATTTGTCCGGCCGGTTTTACATACTGAAATTAAGTTAGAAACTGAAAGATGTTGAACTGTGAAGTCTAAAAGATAATTTTAACACTATTCACATTTTACCGTGTAACAGATAATTAGCAGCATTAAACGCCGTACCTTCTTTACCTATTTATGCCTTAACGAGGTTGTGATTATTCACATAGAACTTTCGACATGTTTCATTCGATCTTGACCATCCTCAGGGAAATGTATTTTAAACGGTAAATTACTACTGGCTTAACTACATTCTGTACATACAACACAGCCATAATCTGGACTTACACAGAACTATATTGTACCTTATGTGTAATCTTCATTGATTTGTATTGTAATTTTAATGTAACTTGTAATTCAGTAAGTTAAAATTACATTAATAATATGCACTATTAAATATCCAACTCAGCTGAATTAACTGGACTTTTCAATAACTGACCAATGCACGGAAATTATGGGCGGTATTATGATTTTAGACGCCCATCAGGCACAAAAATAACTCATATCTACAAGAATACAAGAGAAAAACTATTTAAGACAATTGCACACATAGAGTGTAACAAGATTTGTAAGATCAAGCAGATGATATAAATGCATTATTTAGACTTTTCGATAATTGACTAATACATGGAATTGATGGAAAATGTTAATATAATATAATACTGTTGGATTACTTGCTTCCTGCACTAAACCAACTGTCATGTGTCTGCAGTTATAATCTTATGGCTATTGAGATACTGAAATTAAAATTCGTGCATTGTTAAAGCAAATTAAATCTTGTGTATCATTAAAATGTATCAATTAATGCAAAGTTCTTGCAGTTCTTTCGTTCCTTCCTTTGTTGTATATATTCTTATCTACATTTTATTGCGTATCCTTAATGTTCGGGCTTTGTCTGATAAGGTGTATAATCAGGCTCTTCACTGCATGTTCCTTCCTTTCACTACTTAACGTAACTTTCTAGGATTTCTTTAAAATGTTGTAAAGCGAAAGTAAAAAAAAAAAAAATCCAATATGTTGAACTCACAAATCGAACTTTGACCAAAAAACGTTCTCATTTTGCCGTCCTTAGGCCAAAAGATTCCTCAAAAATTCGTAATAAATACGACGCTACGAAACAGAATATACTTTGTGGCTGATAAATCGTCGTCAGCCATGCCTATTTTATGTGATGCGCACGTGTTCGCTAGGCTAATATGGTTCATCAAACGTTAAAAAGCTAGCGGTTTCCACCGCTCCCAGAAGTTAACTGTTAGCTCCTTATCCACTGCAAGAAACACCACAATTTTCTTCTCTCCTCTCACCACAGTGACCTCGGCTACGAAGCGTCCTGAAGGAGTCCTGTCTCTTGCCTGTGGGTGACCAACAAAACCGAGTGCAACAACGTGTTGTTTTATCGTAATTAATTTCCCTGAGAAAGGAAAAACTTAATTTCAAGAGTACTTGAGCAGTCAGTCAAAATATTCACAGACAGAAAATCTGAAGATAATTACAGTGAATACAAACCGGTTCCTAGATCCTCTTCTGTGCCAGTCAAAGCCAGTAAAATCACTCACGTTCGATTTCTTTAATATATATTTTAATATTGCCATCTACGCTCAGATCTCCCAAGTGTTGGTTTTCGTATACGTTTCAGACTGAAGTTGTGAATGGTTCTCAACTCTCTTATGCATTCTAAATATCTCGCCTACTTCGTTGTCCTTAATTTGACCACCCTAATACTTTGTGAGCCACACATGATGTTGGCAGTTTTCTTTCACAAAAGATCATTATTTGACATTTTTTATCTATTTCTTGGTTCCAAATATTCTTATAACTGTCCATAATATTTTCAATTTATTTTTAGGCAGTTAATTATCATGTCGTGCTCTGTTCTACATATGCGTACTGGCATGATAAAAACCCTACGTATTCAATATTCATTCTTCCCGTAGGATAAAAAAAATCAAGCCTGGCACCTATAAAAATGAGGCAAACATTGTAAAAGAATCGTTTAATTTTTTATTTTTTTAGACAAGAAATGGGACCATAAAAATTCTACACCGAATGCTAGCAAGCATTCCTTGAAATTAATCTGCTATTAATTTCTTCGTGAACGTAATTTTGAGTTGTTACACCGATCTTTCCTACATATCGGGACATGCTCACATTGTTGATAAATTTATCACATACATTCATATTAAGAGTGTCACAAGCATTAGAAGAGTGTAGAATTTTGGTGATAAAATCTTTTACAAAGTGACAATTCTGAAGCTATGAAAGGAAATAAGATGACAATTTTAAAACAGACCTTAGGACAACAGCTCCAGATAACAACAGGCTAACATAAATTGTTCAGATTGTGCTTCATTACCTTAATATTAGTGGTTTAAGAACAAACGTATTTGTTAGCTATCTAACTAATATACTCCGCAAACATGAAGCCTTCAACTTACACACTGTGCTGCCTGATCAGAAATAGCGCATGTCTCAGGTGATTTAGAGGAATGAAGGATTTAAGATTAGGAGAGGAGAACGATACCCTCACCATTTTGTCGGAAACGGATCTCATTAGACGTGATCCAAAGTTTGTATGTACCTGACGCTCCAAGGTAAGAAGCCCACTTCCAAAACGCCTAAGGCAATAGATGAATCTCATAGCAAAAATAGCAATCATACATTACCCAAAGAACAACTTACGGATATTTACCACAAAATATTTAAAGGGAGCCCATCGAAGTATATTAAGGTGAGACTGCAGGGTGACAAAAAAAAATAACAGCATTCATAATCCATGGTGCTGTGGTTTCGATCCGATCCTCAATGAGGCATCGTGCTGCCATCATGGTGCGAAGTTCTGAGCAATAAACAGAATTTTACCTTTGATACACATGCGCAGAGATGTTAATAATATCCCCATTCCACAGGAGAAATAATTAGTTAATTAGCAATTAAAAAGACAATTATCTTCATCATTTATATTAGTTTTGATGTGTCGGTTCTGGTAGCTGCAGATCATAGCATGCAGCAGTCTGTAATCGGGCAAACTGAGGTACACAGACACTAGAATTTCCGGGACTTGTGTCCTGCATGTAACAGTGGAGTAAGTGAAATACTTAAAGTTATTCTTTTGATAATTTATTACTGCAAACCTTGGTACAGTGTCTGATGGTTTCAGCGTGCGTAGACGCTTTCAATCTGTCCGGTAAATCGTAAAATATTTCGTGGAACCATGGGACTCCAAGTGTGTGTAAAGTTTTCAGTAAATGGAATTAACTACAAAAGTAAATTTCATAAGAAAACTACAAATCTGAAACTTGTTTCGACATATGATTTCAAGAAATGCTACTAACCATCATGCAGGGACTGTTCAGAATATTCAAGATTTCATTGTTTTGTAGTGGGCGATATTTAGGTGCTATGCCTTATGTAGGACAGAGTTTGATTGCTGACGTATTATGGCAGCCCTTTTTAAATTTGGTACCAGAGAGATCATAAACATGTCTCACGTATCTACAGATGGTGTATACAAAACTTTTTACGGCTCAAGAATGAGAAACGAGGACATAGTGTCAATTTTTTAGGTTGTATGTGTTAAATGTTATTAAAAAAATCTTCGCTTAAATTACAACAATAATTTATAATAATAGAACATGCTTGCAGGTTATATACTTTAAAACGTTATGAAGAAAAAAGTTCGGTTAAATTCCAACAACGGCAATAATAATAATAATAATAATAATAATAGGTGCAAATTATATCCATCTCCAAGTGGTGCACACTGGGCAACGTTCTTTGCGGCTAAGTGATCTACAACCCTGGCATAGCGACCTACCTAGATTAATTTTAATGTTTTATTTTTATTGGTCGCATAGGTCAATGATAAATAATCAATGTACCTGCCATTAGGAAAAAAAAAAATAATAATACATATTTTCAAATTGCGGGGAAAAATTTGGCGCCGGCGGAATTAAGTTTTGCCCAAACGCGGAGTCTAGCGCGCTGGTCAATAAACTAAATGTAATTTTAGCGTAGGCTTATCAATTATATTATCTAAACAAGGCATTAACAGTATGTAATTTGAAAAGACTTGAAGTCTGAAGTAGGAAAGTAGGGACTAAACATCCAACCCGAAGTCCTTGTTTAATTAAAACAGAGCTATCCACAGCTCTTCTATAAAAGAAGTTCTGAAGCAACCTACACCTAAGTGTATCAACCCGGCATTAAAATGGCCAGACCGTGAGGACGATTGCAAATTTTCGTCTATGTGGATCGTAACTTCCATGACTGCAGCAAATCTGAGTGATTAATGCTTAAGCACGCGGGCACATTCACATTAATCTTACGCCTGGAACACATGTTGTGCGAATGGAAGTGGATGCAGTTGGCTCAGGATTCTTTCCTGTGGTGGTATATCTTACTGACCAGCTACAAATCATGAAGTTCCTCGGTATGCACAGATTTCCAGTGCACTCTTACTTCCTCTTCTCATCAGAAGGTTCAGATATCTTCTCAGCACCATTTCCTCGGACACTCTAAGCCTATAACTGCCCTTTGACGACTGTCATCGGCATTTTATCACAGCAATAATATTTTAAAAGAAAACGCAGGATACATAAAAACTGTAGATTAAGACACCTCATAATGTCAGCGTATACGGTAATAAGCACTTTTTACTTTTCGCATAATGTTTTCCTAGGAAGCCTAATGATGTTCAGCGTACATGATCGAAACATATAGCTTAGCAATTTAAAATAAAAGAAGAGCTGTGTTTAGACTGAACCTGTGTTTGTATCCAACGAATATGATTTCCCGTACTGAGAGAGATCAGGTTTCTCACACTGTAAAGAACAGTTATGACAGAAATTCCGTTTATTTTAAACTTAATACCCTTACGTAGCAAGAGGGAAGATAAAAGATTCTGGACCGAACACTGGCTAGCACTTACTAATCGTGCTGCAAATGCTGCAGTACTTACTGACCAGTGAGTTCAAAATAAGGTATATTACGTAACATAGAAGGCATATGCAGGGGTCCCGTATGGGTAGAGTTACAAGCCTACCTATACTTCCCCTCAGTGCCTGCTTGGCGTGTAACTGGACAATAGGCAGAATGTTAAGTAAACGTTATGGTTAAGACTGAATGAGCAGTATAAAATTTTAAACTTCATTATGTATATTTTACGTTTATATGTTACTGTAAATATGCAATGAACAGTCAACGCTTAAGTAAACGTGTAGCATACTACAGATATACAGAATGGCGCAAAGGTCGCTCGTATCACCGTGCGTGGCACTTGCCTGCAGTGCCGAGTGAGTCTGCATCACTCTGTATATTTGGTAGAAAATAATTTTCTTACCTTTTCTAGTTCTCCGTGCATTTTTTCCAAAATTGTGCTCTGATTCTGCATGTGAAGTAGCTTTCAAAAATGTCCTCCTTTTCGCACGTGCCGCATTCTTTACTGCTCTCTAAGAATCATTGTCAGGACGCCATCTGTTGGACAAGAACATTACTTCGTTAACACAGGCTTGCAGCACAACTCAGCAGATTGCGTGGTGACGCCGTGATGATGCAACCAAACAAACAGATCTGTACGGTGGGCTGCATAAACTGTACCCTGCAGGCTTTTAAAAGACCGGAACACATTCGCAGCTGCACATACTGTTCTGAGTGCAGTAGGTCAATCAAACAGGAAGAAATGCGGATGCTGGCCAGTTATGACACGTCACAGACAGACAATGTGTAACCTTGTTCTGCATATTCAATAAAGAAACTGCCACAGAGGTCGCGCCAGTTGCTGCAGAATTACAAAGGCGGTAGGGAGTAAAAATAAATGCCCCACGAATGGCTAAGATGATGCAAAATTAAAGTGGTAATTATGTGCACCACCATCTGTAAATTGAGACATTCTTATTTAATAGAATTTATACCGATGTGTCTTTGAAACAATCAAAACACCACCATATCATCAGTCCAATACAATTGTATATTCTTAGAAAGTTGCTACATGTTGCAGATTACATAAACCATAATCAGGCTAAATACAGACTTACACTGTAGTTAAAATGCACCTCATGATATTACATTCAAATTTTTGTTTGTTTTTTGTGGAATCCCACATCACGATATTAGTATTGCAATGAAACTGTAACATGCAAAATTAGCGAACAATCAACAACACAGTAACTTTAGGTTTTATATAATTACAAAAACAAACAGCAATTATTACTTAAACACCATTAACCTGCTGATCCTTGTATGGACCCAGATTATTTTCCTTTTGCGTTAGATCGCAGTTTTTTTTATAGTTTAATATGTAAGCGTTCAACGCTCAACTCTAAAATTGATGAAGCAGTTACAAACCTTACCGCCACGTTCTACACAGCTAGTAAACAATCAATACCATTTAGAGCTAAAAATTTCATATCCATTAAAATAGCGCCTTCGGTACGCCCCCTAAACCAAGAGCGTAGTAGAATAGGCAAATTATAGCTCACAATAGACATCGCCTTAAGCCCCCGTACCAACGCGCCTCAACAAAAACCCACGCAGACACACAAACGAAGTTGTAACATCTGGCACGAAACTCTTCAAGGCCTAGACGCAAGTAACATGCAAGACACGTACAGAATCACTAAACAGCTAACAAATCACTTTACCACAGTTCCTCTCTTGGAACTAAATGACAAATTTGCAGTTCTCCAGCAAGAAAAGATGTATTTATTCTCCGACGCCAAGCAGGACATTTTACAAGCACATTTAAGTCTCGATTCCTCTAAAGCCACGGGAACTCCAGATTTTCCAGAACAAAGTGTCACAAAGTATCATTAACCCCCCCAGTGATAATGCCAGTTGAGACCTTACACTTAAAAACTGAAATGGAAAATGTCAAAAGTCTTGCCAGTGTGTTGGACTGTAAACTGTGCTTTAAAAATTGGTTATGCGATCACGATCCAATAAGAACATTAGACACACATTATCCTATTTATGGCAAACAAAAATTATGTAGGCCATGTTGACAGAGTGGCCTTCTTGAGAGGTATAGTGGCTCGAAACTCATAACTTCCTACATAACAATGACAATTATTCTCGGACTGCTTGACCCTTGAAGATGGGACCGATAGGTTGTCCCGAAACGTCTGTAACTAAAAAACTACTCTGCGTTAAGATTCCACAAGAACAAAGATCTAATGACCATACACTGACCGAATCATTTGAAGTCCTGTGCGAGCAATGCTTCATTCAAGGCGACTAATCATCAGTGGGTATTTCGGAGGATCCATTCCGTAGGCAGCTTCAAGCTAATCCATACACTAGACCGAATAGAGAAACCACGTGATGCACTAACGTGTAGACGTGTACGTGTTGTAACACGCAATCGTGCAGTGCAACAATACAGAAACTCAGTTAAAAAAAACTGCTGGAACCACTTACATGTACACAATCAAATATTACCGCAACATCTACACTGCGACACACTTAATCTGGAGCTTCATAACAATCGCACACACTGGCGTGTCCGAAAGAGACGTAACAATCTCACGCACCGGTGGTTTTGATATACTTACATAGACGTAGTAACAGAAGAAACACAACAATAACTCATTATTTTTACTTTTTGTCCATACCAGCCACCGTACAGAACGTTAAAGTATCAGTAGACAGACACGTTGCTTTGATTTGTAACTGCACGCAACTTGTCAAGGTATATTGTCCTGAATGTAACAATATAGTGGATTGAAGCATGTCGCGGGTGTAATGGAATTCGTCAGTACACTATAAGGGATAGTGCGCTGAAGGTTATTGTCTTTATTTGTTCAGTGCAACGATAAAAATCAAGTTGGCAGAAAAATGTATTCCCACGTTAGGGTTTCATAGCACCAGAGAAATTCTGAGTAGCCACGACTATAGGATTACCTTGTATCGGCCAATCCGTGCCACTCGGCACGCCAGACCGTGATGAATGTGAAAGAATATCATGACCAATGTGTGTCAACTCCGTAACGTTGCCATAGCTGACACCAAATTGCTGCACTACCTTTGGCCCACACGTAGACTTCACATTTTGCAAAATGCTTCTAAACATTTAAACATGTTAAAGTTTTACCTTTATAAATAATTCTACCGAACAAGTCCGATTAAACGGTGCATCTCCTGAATTTGATGTAGGATTAAAACAGTTCGAACCTCAACCGCGGCAACCCTAACTGATGTGTTCGTGATTTTCCTCAGTGTCTTCCAGAAAATATCTCGATTCACGACGGTCCTACGGTGTGCAGACTGGGATAGTGACTGCATCGTCAGATCAATTACATACAGAAGCACATCTGGCGTCCGCTGCGAACCCTCTGCAATGGTAAATATTACACAGCGTTCACATGTTGAACAGGCATGGACCAATAAACGTGCCAGCATTTCCATTTTTGGTGTTCATCCATTCGGAAAAAGGTGGTACAGAATTGCCTCGAAACAATATCATCCTGCGGTCATTAAAGAGAAATGTGACCGGAAGTGAACACAACAGCCATCTCCACCGGTACAATAGCATTCCAATAACAAGTACCTCACTTTCGACTCACCTCTCCCTGATTGCTGAAACGAACATGAATAAGTTTCACAGATACATTACTGTGCTTCAGGATACGGCAGATTTCATTTTTCATATCGTAGGTGCTGTGTTCCCTTGTGTTTATATTTTGCCACATGAAAATTAAAACTTTTTAAATTCCACAAAGAAGAAGATATACAGTGTTTATGTAAATAACAAAAGAGAGGAGAAATAAAACTTTTGAAGTCTGTTGTAAGATAACCCTGCCATTAAACAATTCAGGGGCGTGGGCATAATCATTTTTGCAATGGAAAAAGAAATAAACATTGCATATGCTGAGTGTTTGTAGCCTTAGGTATCCAGCATGCAATGCGCATGCGCCATGTCATCTGTGGCCTGTCCGTTTGTACAACATTTCTTCCACACTATCTCATAAACGGCACGAATTTCGCAAAAAAGTTATTGACAATGAAAGGTGTTTTTTTTTTTTTCATCTGCTGTTTAAAACATTTCCCATTCTAAGAAGAAATGAACGACATGTGGTCAAAATGTAAATTTGCCTTCATGTACGATATCCGTTATTCTTGTCAGATTTCAACGAAACGCAATTTTTTTCGAAAAAACTCAAATAAAAAATTTTATGAAAATCCGTTCAGAAAGGGCCGAGTTGTTCCTAGCGCAAGGACGGACGGACGGACGGATGGAAAGACCAACAAAAAGACATGACGAATCTAATAGTCGCTTTTCGCAATTTTTCCAACGCGCCTACAAGGGAAGAAATAGGGAAATAAATATATACATTTTAAATTAAATTATTGTGAATTATATGTGCCAGTGGAAACAACATTTACAAAGAATGAACGAAGCAGGTGTTTGCAAGTTAGTATATGAAAGATTCAGGTACTTCCAAGTTAGTGAATGACTACATTGCACGCGGCAGAGGAAATGTAGGTCATCAAGGAATAGACGGACAGACCAATACCCATGAAGACGGTATAGGACGGGATGGCATGTACGTTGCTGCTGATTACGTTAGTAGACAGGCAAAGGAAAGATCCATGTTGAGCTGTTACTGTATATTGTGATGTAATATAATGCCGGGAATCTTACAGAATCCGCGAAGGAACAAAATTGCGAAGATTATTACAATTTGGAAAAACGTATTTTCAAAACGAATAACATTAGTTGAAGCACAGGTCATTGTTGCTAAAGTTCGCCCAAATAGAACATCTACTTTAACAAGGATAAATAAACACTATAAATATTGCACTAGAATAACAATTATTTCTTTCTATCGTTCATAAACTACACAGGATTAGCCTTCAATTAGTGTTCTCAAAAACACTCCAGCTTCAGAATCGCCTCACTGTTAGCATTCCAGGCTTGTTTATCATTCTCTTTTTTTATTCTGTATGTGTGTTGTAGCCAACACTTGTAACAATTTTGGAAATGAATTTAATATTTCCTTGACACTGCAATTGTATTGCTCTTGCAAAGTCGTAGAAACTTCATCGGTAACGTCCTAGACTTTCTGTTTCCCATTTCTTGCAATAACCAAACTCATATTGCCACACCGCGAGGTCCAGCTCTTCTTAATAGTCTGAAATATAATTCTTCGTTTCCTATACGACTTTTTAGCTAAATAATTTTAATAATTCCGTTTACTTTCTTGTTACCTTCAGTTCGTTGGATTATTAACAAAAGTGAACAGAGTGAACATGTATTTATCCTTTTTTTGTTGTTGTAAGATGAACTTCCCCCCCCCCCCCCCCCCCCCATTCCAAATAAACTGAATTTCCTCTTCTTAGGGACCAAGAAGTTAACGCACATTTCCGTGCAGGTCTGGGTTATATGCTATACCACAACAGTTCATGAGCGACTTGTAGTGGATCAAATGACAACAGGATAGTACTTCTTCTATGATTTTTGTTCGGCCCTGTAAAAGTCACTACAATAATACCCCATAGCCAAGTGTCAATCATCCGAAGAAAGGATAATAGAAACATTAGAGCCCGCAGTCCCGGACAGACATAGAGCCACCTAAACACAAAAATAAAAATATTCCTTTGTACAGCACGAAAAAGGCACAGTGTGGTACTAAACTAAACTCCGTGGCTTTAGTCCGCGAGCGAACCATACCGACAGAGCGGCCGCCGCCGGTAGGCGAAGTTAGTGCCAACTTTTGCGGATAGAGGGGTGTCACGTGGTTAGCGCAAC
>Ga0123355_10004629_pt1 | contig 20016 bp, 12 predicted proteins | sample TergutEmb28metaG_3_FD_89872 | JGI IMG/M metagenome (GOLD analysis project Ga0123355, IMG submission 89872) | Embiratermes neotenicus P1 segment gut microbial communities from Petit-Saut dam, French Guiana - Emb289 P1 | ecosystem: Host-associated > Arthropoda: Insects > Digestive system > Gut ...
AAGAAAGAACATTATTTTGGAAACACGATGTGCTATCTAGTGTGGTGGTGGTGGTGGTGGTGGTGGTGGTGGTGGTGGTGGTGTGTGTGTGTGTGTGTGTGTGTGTGTGTGTGTCTTTTCCTAACCTAATTTAGTTTTTTCCTCTCCTGTCTCATCATAAAGTTGTCTGAATTCCCGAGATACAACGGGAACGAAATTTTTGTCTAGAAGTAACTATGTCGAAACAGGGAGCCTCACGAATGTGGCCGCAAATCTTCGAAAGCAAATGGTATTCACGAAGTATCTCTAATTAAAGTGCCAGTGGCGTTAGACGCCAGCTGCTACTTTGACCAACATTTCCTTATATGTGTACGTAAATGGGAGCTTGTAGTGTAGTCATTATTGTTCATAAGTTAAACATAAATAGCCCTATTAAAGTTTCACTGAAGAGACGGTTTTCATCGAACTCGTAATTCAGTAAGTGTCAAGGCTATTATTTTAAGGTGCTTTCCCAAAATATCGCGAAAAGCGGCCTTTAGTTTCGTTATTCTCATTCTTCCTTCGTTGTCTATTCGCGCGGAACAAATTTAGTCCGTTTGGATTTGTTTTCGTAGTACTAATATAAGAGTTTTGTGTGTGGTTGTATGTGTGTCTTTTACTACAGTAATGACAGTAATACACTTTATTGTTCTCCTGTGTTGTCTTAAAATGCCGTGACTTCCCAATATACAACGGTAATAAGCTTTTTCTCTGCAAGCAATTATATCATAACAATGAGATGTTACAGCGGTGTCAAGAATGATTTCGAATTTAATAATGAGAAAGAATGCTGCTTCTTGGAAGGAAGATTTACGTTTTTGCCATGAGTCACGACTGATCTTTGAACAAAATTGAATCTCATTCAAGCGCACGGCACGGCGTTACCTCAATTCACTTATACATTTAAAGTACAGCGTAATATGCAGTGTCAGTTTGGACTTGTGGTCATCGAATTACAAATTAATTCGTAACATTCCCTTGACCGTAAATTAGAAATTTTATTGCAAGGTACATGAAATATGTAAATTAAAATTTGGTTTAAAACTTAGTGTCATTGTTCTGCGAAATTTGTAAGACCTTATATATTTATTACAACAAAAGATTAAATTAAAACCATTGTAAATTTTCCTCCGTTTCACGTGATAAACAATTGCAAAGACAGGACAGAAACACTTTTAGTTTTCAAAAAGAAGTAGACATATTTTTATATAAGGCTTCATTAAATTATTAATTGATAAGAATTTCCGCGTGCAACATTTTGCTGCTTGAAAGCAACAAAACAGAATTGGGGTCAAACTGTCGTTATCGTGTTTTGGACTAGGAGATACGGCTCCAGGTTTCTCTAAATTTCTAAATTTATTGCAATAATATATACCTTTGCAGTCAGAATTTCTTAATTTGAATTGTCTGTCAGTAATAATTTTCAAGCAGCTAGTGCTTCCCTATACCGCATTAAATGAATGATTGTTATAACGCGTCTACTGCGCGGTACGAGCTGAATCTTTAAATAAAATTCAGATTAATTTTTCGTATGTCTAAGACTGTATAACAAAATTAGCCAGGCAACAGGCAGAAGTCATATAAAAACGCGGGAATGAAAACGTGTGCAATATTGGACAAGGCGAAGCCAGACAGAAAATATAAGAAGCTTAAACCTGACGGTGGTCAAGCTTAATGCCGTCAAGTGACTGAGTTGCTGTTCTTGCAGAAGCTAAGTAAGGTAGGCGTAATCTGCTGTACGAGGCCTGGACTGACAGATGCCATGTACGTCGAGTGTGTGTGTATGTTTGTGTGTGTGTGTACATAAGTGTGTACTTGTTTTTTCCTCACTATTAGTAGTAGTCGTAGTAGTAGAAGAAGAAGAAGTAGTAGTAGTAGTAGTAGTAGTAGTAGTAGTAGTAGTAGTAATAGTACTATAGGATTATATAAATGCAACATAAAGGCTGTGACTCATGATAGCTGACAGACCAATCCTTTCTTCAGACGGGTTTCATGAGGATGGAAAGGTAGTAAATTCGCTAAAAGACCAGAGTATGATCATGAGCCCTCAAGGGGGCTGTTCACATAGGCCGGCTGTAACCTGACCCCGACTCTGCCTATGACTCGTGTTAATTGTAACAAGGAACTTGTACGTTGACCATTTCATCGTCTATTGCACTTTTGTTTCCTTCGTTAATTTAACGGCACTCAGTTGGTCTGTACAGTCCTATCACCCTAGCCGACCGAAAAGTTGTCTGATAAATCGAATCTGTCGTGCAGCTGGTGGATGAAGTTAACAAGTATTATGTGACATTGCTGACGCTGTGCTGTAGAGCGTTTCTACACACAGCTCGGAAATATGGAACGCATCGACAATTTATTGTCAGTAGTGAAGGGCCACTTGTTGACCAGCGTGCTATTACAGCATTCCCTGCCCTCTGTTAGTTTCCATTGGTTTTCTGCCGTCACATGCAAGTTCGGATATCGTGTTAAAAAATTACAGCAGTTCAGTTAGCTTTGTACCGAGCTGTGGCAACTTTGCGCATAGGAGGAATGTTTCGATTTCATCTCGTCACATGCAAGAATCATAGTCATGTTTTCTTTTGTACTTTATAAGCCGAATCCCATCCAAATAATATGCTAAAAGTCGAATCTTACCTTCCAAACAAACACACCTCTTGTCAGTGACCTCGCGGTCTGCGGCCTATACTATAGTGAGCTACTTGAATGCTATAGTCATGCGTTTGGATCCAACTCGGAACATATACGCACAGTTGCGTTTCATATTTGTTTGTGCTGTACGGGATAAGTAGATGCCTTGCTACGGGCTGACTTCCCTTCCAGAAAGTTCTGCCTAAATCCTAAGACAAGATTAATGAAACCCGGTTCTGGGCCCCATTGGCCTGTACCCTAATACAGATGCATGGATAGATTAATAGAATAATACCAAATTGTTGTATGATGGTTTTATTCATTATTGCTGCGACATGTTTCGGCCTCAGTTCTTGGCCATCTTCAGTGAGCACTTAAGGTCTGTGATGTATGCAGCTTATGTGAACTTATTGGGCAGAGGTTTTATACATATTTAAATTGTAATCATGTGTATAGAAAAATATGTTAAATAAGTTGACTTATAGGCTACACATATTAAAAAGCATATGAGCTCACTGAAGATGGTCAAGAACTGAGGCCGAAACCTGTTGAAGCAATAACTAATAAAAACGTTATGTAACAATGTGGTACTAAATAGTATATATGTCATATAGTTGCACGAAAAATGTGCGGTATTAAAGAACAGGAGGATAGTTGAATGGATTGATAGCTGGACATTTATTAGGTAGACAAACACAGATAGAAAACAGACGGATGGAAAGATGGATAGGTAGATGGATGGATGACTGGATGGACAGTTAGACAGAGAGAAACCTCGACTGTATTTCGCGACTGAATTGTCGTGTTACTTGACGTTACAGCAAGCGATGTACATAGTTGTCACTTATTTGTACAGAATGACATTAGTGAGAGCCACTAAATGCAGTTTCCAAACAGCAGACACTTGTAACATTATTACTATATAAGTTGTCCCTCTCAATTACATTTACAGCAAAATCATTTTAGAATTCACATTACCAGACCTCGTCCTTTTCATACTAGTTTCAATTTCTTTTGTCCTTTCCTTGATATAGCCCACGTTGCGTTTTTTTTTGTGTTGTTAGTTAGTCCTGTGTCTTCCTTTCGTTTCTTATAAGTTTAAACAATTATTTAAGTTACTTTTGAAAACGTATTTGAAATTATATTTAATATATTTAATATATAACCGTTCCCTCTTAATGGTGAGTGCGAAATATGCATTGTTTACTGAATGAATGGGACATATTTGTGTGGACAGGTTATCGAGTTGCAAAGAATCTGATGAGTGAAATTAACGAATATAAGGATTTTATAGCCAGATGTGTCTTTTGACATTAAGTTAAATAGCATGGCTTGCATTCCTGTGAACAGTTTTATCCATTACACATAAGTTTATTGTTGTACTCTATGAATGCTTACTAATATTGGTTATTTTAATAAACGGTGGGTTACAAAGAATTGCAAGAAATGTAACATGTAAAAACTTTTCGTTTGTAAAGAAAGTCAGTTAAGGAAGTTTCTAGATTGTATTTCAGAGGATTCTTTTCAAGACTTTCACTTCGCTAATTGTAACGGAATTCAGTATGAATCCAGCTAAATGAAGTTTTAAAGGACTGAAGGACCATTTATCCAAGCTGTGTGTAAAATTCATTTCGCGTATGAGCAATTAGAGTTTTGTCGTTATGTTTGTTTAAATTACACCCCTTTATATCTTAAACCTGAGAGCCGGTACAAGTCAGTCGGATGTTTTCACTAGGCTACTGGCTGAACAACCGAGGACTCGTGGTTGATTTCCGGCGGGAGCAGGAGAGTTCTCTTAGCCGAAGTGTGAAGCCTGGCTGTAAGTCCCATAACGTTGCCTGTTCAGTGTGTATAGTGGACTATTTACATGGCGTACAGTGGTCCAGTCGTGAAGATAAGCATTCAGCTCCACCTACATACGACTTTAAGAATGAGTGGAACTACACCTTCACTCCCCAGTATACATCTCTGGCTTTTGAGCTACTGCACCTTTATCTTTATTTATCCTTTCTTAACACTTATTACTCACTGTGCTGTTTTGTTTTAACGCTACTTTCTTTATTTCTATATCCGTACTAAAATAAGGTAACGAGCAAATAATCATTACACTTTATGGTGCTTGGAAGAGGGTTCTCATACGTCTTCGTTTTGTCCTAAGAGAGAGAGAGAGAGAGACTTTGAACTAAGAGTGGAGCAGAAATTGTGGAATGATGAGCTTCTTAAGTTGCACTCCGCACCAAATACTATTGGAGTAACAAGTGCCGTACAAAATACACGTGTGTAGGTAGGCGTAGACTGTGTATAGGGTGGGCAGAAATGTCGTTGTACTGTACACACTGATCTGTAGTGTAAAGTGAATAAAGTGGAGATCAAGAAGGCAGATATAATTCCTTGTGTTACCGCTTTGTGTGTGCTTATTATAGGGAAATGTACGTCATTGCTTAATAATAATAATAATAATAATAATAATAATAATATTTTAATAAGCATAATAATTTCTTTAATGAATTAGTTAAAATTTTAAAAAGATTTTCGAATCATGTGGTAAGTTGGTCATTTTATTTCATGCTTAAATCGTGTTTAATCTTTCGAATCACGCTAAGTGCAGAAAACCCAGGTGACGAATGACCATTATTTTAGGGCAACTAAATGCACCGAGCGGAGTATTTCTTGAGAACTGATGCGTAGTATCTCCTCAGTTAGTCAAGAAATTCCCTTACATTTTATGGGACCGGAAAGTTCAATGCAATTTTGCAACATCCCGGTCACATGTCTTGAGGCAGATGAAGTGCATTTATCTCAGTAATTAACCAACTTGATGCACAAATTTTTTTTATTTTACAATAAGTTTATTTCATGCCTCTACGTGTTTCGAGCACATGTGCTCATCATCAGGAGGTAAAAATTGCATAACACAGCCTCTGGTATCATCACACCTATAGGTGTGATATGCTTATCATCAGGAGGTCAAAATTGCATTACACAGCCTCTGGTATCATCACACCTATAGGTGGCCGTCTCTTGCATAGGTTGAGAGAGGACTATGTGTAATGAGGCTGTGTACTGCAATTTTGACCTTCTGATGATGAACACATGTGCTTGAAACATGTAGAGGCATGAAATAAACTTATTGTAAAACAAAACTTTTGTGCTAAAATTGGTTAATTACTGAGATAAATATACTGATATGCACGGTCAGCAAAATGTCAAAAGGTAAAGTGCGTCCACGTCTTTATAATTTTTACTTAAGATCCGTTTTAATACTCTAATTACATCTGTGTCTATATCTTCTAATTGCACTCTTTTCGTCTGGTGGTTTAGTGAAAAAAAGAACTAGTTCTTTCTCGGATCAGGTCAGTTGTTTCAATCTAAAATTTCTGTCTTTCTGCCTGACTCCTGTTCAGAGAAATTTATACTATCTACCGTCGGTCTGTTTTTAGTTAAAATGGCCGTAACTGAGGACTACGACGAATCTTACCGAACACTCAGGGACCGCCGAAGCAGCGATTATTAAATTACGCCCAACACAGTAACTCGAGGACTATAATCTTTTTCTATTGTGTTACCCCTACTGTGTGTGTCGAGGAGATGGTTGAATCGCCGGACAGAGCCATAGAATTCGCGATGGAAAACGTGGCCGTGGAAAAGGTTTCATCCCGATCACTTCGTTATTCCCCTGTTAAGTTTCATTCCCAGTTCATTTTAGGCTCTTTCGCAAAATTGCGAAAAGCGGCTATTAGCTTTGTCATGCCTGTCCGCATGGAACAACTCGACTCCTACTGAACGGTTTTTCATGAAATTTGATATGTGGGCGTTTTTTCGAAAACTTGTCGAGAAAACTCAAGCTTTATTACAATCTGGCAATAGTAACAGGCACTTTACACGGAGACCAATGTACATTTTTGATCATATCTCATTCAGCTCTTCTTAGAATGAGAAGTGTGTCAGACAAAAGTTGTATGTAAAGATCAACACACACACTTTGAGTTCAGTAACGTTTTTTTTTTAAATTGTACCTTTTATGAGATAAGGTGTAAAAATATTGTTGTGCCGGACCGGCCACATGCAATATGGCGCATTCGTATTGCATTCTGGATACCTAAGTCTACAAACACACCCTCAGAATATGTAATAAACTTCGCTTTTCCACGCCAACAGTGGCTGCACGAAGGCGACTCAATTTTGCGTTATAGTATAACTACACTGTCTGACTTGTGTTATCGTCTGGGAATAGACAGATTTGCCCATCACAAGCCAGAGTCTCACAAGACGCAGCCTCATCCCACCATGATAATAACAAAAATCTCTAAAGTGTTTATGAATGTTTGTCAGCTAGACATATTAGAAGCTGTATGATGAGCTAGAAAAAAAAGAGTTTGTGCCAACAAACAGGAACCAGTCTAATACGTGTTGCCGCAGTGCGGGTTGCCATATTTATGGCGCAACCGATCTATTACGATGGCGCGCGCTTGTTTGTCTGTGTCTGTGCACACTTCGTCTTGAATCTGCTGCTGTTTATGGAAGTATCAGTAATTCTTCCATACACATCACTATTTAGTTTCCGCCAGAAATTCTGTACGGGTTGGGAGCGTAAGGCATAAACGCGTTTGTGGGCGAGAAATGTTTCTTCTTGTAGATGATTTGGTAGCTGTTGGACATTTTTTTTAAACTGTGAGGTATTCTGCAGCTGTGCCACTCATGTAATGAAACCTTAGCTTTTGCATCGGAATTCACACATCGCAGGAGAGCACGTCTGTTTTTTTAAAGCTGTTAATTTGATGTTCAGGTGACCGTGCATCGTATTAAATTCTTATAATAAAACCAACTAGGTGCACTCATTTCTCAAATTTATTTTTGGAATAAAACTCTACATGTTTCGGACAGTTCCTCTGTACATCATCAGGAGTTTTTCACTGTACACACAGCAAACCTGTATGACATATACCATTGCTGTGTGTACAGTGAAAAACTCCTGATGATGGACAGAGGAACTCCGAAACATGTAGCGTTCTATTCCCAAAATGAATTTGAGAAATTAGTGCATCTAGTTGGTTTCATTATAAGAAAGTAATAAAGCTGTGAAGCTATATCAGGCAATAATGCATATCTGGTGTCGGACGATATACAGCAGAAGTGCCGGAAAATATTCCCAACGCAAGACTCATAACATAATTATTCAGGATAGTATTTTACGGGTTGTCTTCGGCCATAAAAATACAAGTTATGATAAATTGCCAGTTTTTAAATTATTTTACCGTTAGGCTAAATAGGACATTCCTTGCCGTGGCTAAAAGTTACAAAGAAAATCGCGTTTCTTGAAATATGACCTGTCGGAATGCTTGCAAAAGAATATTTATTTTTCATTTAACGAGACTCGCCCACAAAACGTTATGCCATGTAGGTTAAACAGTACCACTAGAAATTCCGGTATTGCTAATTTCCAGTTATAAAATCGCCTGCCCAGAGTGTTTCATAATCTAACGTAAATATGGAACAGACCAGTTTCCGCCACATATACATTAATAATACTACATCATAGTCGGGAGCGAAAGCATTAATTTCTGGGCTGTGTTGAATAGAGAAGTATTGCCCTAAAGCTAGCAACGGCGTGCTCAAACTGTTACTCTTTTATTGTGAATGTCAGTGCGGTGCCAAATGTGACGCCAAGTATTCTGCAAGGAACATATTCGTTAAATGACAAGAGGTGGAGTGGTGTAACTGGCAATGCTATGAAACAAAACTACACCTCATTAGCACATACAAAAGTGTTGTATACTACGTACCTCCATTTTCGTGTCTGCAGCTTCTTGTATAATAGACCACCTACTTTACTAGCCATATACATGCTTTTGCGACTTTTTCTTCCGTGTTGTAGACCAATTCACTATGATCCTGCATTTTCTTCAGAAGGTATTATCAAGTTTTTTGTTTGTTTGTTTTTTTCTTTTTCCTTGAGGTTTGAAGAGGAGAGGTTTTGAAAGCTGTAACGTGGAGGTCTTGAAGTGCCGTAATTAGAAATTATCCTTGCACTTGTTAACAGCTGGAGGCCAACATGAGATGGACGCGGTGATCCATCATCCAAACACACCGAGTTAGGTTACTTGTTGCTTAGGCCACGAGAGATCGGAGTCAAGTGTTTAAGTGTTTAATTTTCATGTCATGAAGACGTGTAAATGCCTCAATATGCCTGCACGGTGGGTAAAGTGTTTTGCGTATTTAAGGTCAGTATCAAACTGTGCCGTATCTGAAGCGGTTGGTTACATTATTAACGCGGAGTCCTGGATTCGATCTCAGGGCATTTCATGTCGGTTTTGTGGCGAAAAATTCCGGATGCTTATGTTTTTCCCTGTCAGTTACCTTCCCAACAATTCTCTGTGTTCATTCACCTATTATTTGGGGATGGATCATGGATCTACAAAGGGTTGCATTTAAACACACACACACACACACACACACACACATACTGTCACCCTGCCACAATAAACAAATATTTGAAAATTCAGTTTTAAGTACAACACAGTTTCAGTGTAGTATTTCAATGTCGCGCCATGTAAATTATTCGAAGGTAATGGAATTCCGGAAACCAAATACTGTCCTCCAATACTACAGCCACGAATGAAATTCCCAGGACTCGTCTTCCTTCTGCTTTTGCCACCAGCTGCTTCTTTCCTCTTTGCAGTGCGTTTCCCCATATGCGTATCGCGTCTGTCGCTGCTGTTTACCAGATTTTAGGTGAGAGACAGTCACGGGAAAACTTTTGCTAGAGACAAGTGATTTAGATGGCCAGTGGTTGAAAGATGATAAATGTTACGTACTTTGCAGAACATGAAGCACCCTGACTCTATAATGAATGGAGCTACTTAATGTGTCCTCAGTACTTCGTATAAAAGAACATACTTTATGTATAGGTCAAATAGAGCAGGCAAATTCGTTTTCAGTGTTTTGTAGACTTCACAGCGCTACCCTGTGATAGCACCTCAAAGGGTGTGTTTGCTTGTACACATTTTCTGTCCTCCAAATCTTGCTTAACCTGCTTCAGATATTTAAGTCTCTGTAACACGCGAATTCGGTAATTCCCTTTACACTCATGTGATGAGAGTCTGTAGAGACGATTTCGATAATGGTTCAGGGTTGCAGTTGTCTTACCACTGTGGCCTGGGCCTGATCCCAGGCAAGTCCAAGTACATTAATTTATGGTGGATAAAGTGTCATTGGAAAAGGTTTCTCTCAGAGTACTTCTGTTCTCTCCTGTCTTTATCGCTCCACCGATTCTACGTAATCTATTTTATACATCTAACCAACGACGCTATACAGTATAAGTTTAGCGGTCGACACCATAATCGAATAAAACACTTCTTTCTCTGTGTTTCTGTCTCTCCCTCTTTTTGTCTGTCTTGGAGCTTTGCTTATGTTTTTGAAGAAAGTGGGTTATCAATATTCTGTTTCACCCGTTGGAGAGAGAAATTTGTCCAAATGTATTAAGAAAATAATTTCACTGTTTGCAGGATCCACACATTTTACGGAATGATCGGTTGATGTTGTTACGGAAATAATCGCTGTTTATTTTGAGAAGCATAAGAAACACGTGAATGAATTTTGTGGGCAGAAAGGAGAGTCTCTTTAATGTTACAGCAGGTGTTGCCGTAGTACCGACTGTCCTATAAGTAAACTAAACTTTGCAGTGACACTATAAAAATGTTCAATAATTTTATATTCTTTCACTTACAAGCATTAGAGAAGATTACGTCAACCATTTGTGTTCTTGTATAGGTAATATTGTGTTCAATACACGCACAACGTAACGCAGAAAATTCACCCATAGTTTTCCTTTCTTGTCCTTCAAGTTTCTTGTTTAATTTATGACTGAACTGTAACATCACTGTCCCTTGGATACACGCCTACACGCATGTCTGACGACAATGACGAGGCGGAAATCAGTTTGATATTTCCGTCTGTACCTACCTGTACAAATCAGAGGGATCTCCAAGAAATACATCAACAAGCACAAAGCCTTTTTTTAGTAATGATGTCACGTCGCTGTCACTAACTGTAGGCCCATTCGTGTGGAAACCACGACAGGAAAGGAAAGTACGGTGGAGAGGGATCTTAGCAGCTTGCAGTAGTTTTACAGGGAGTCGCTACGTGGGATTTGGTTCCGTGGTGTTCGTGTAAAATAGCTGAGCACAGCGTTAACCGAGAGTTTAATAGTTGCTCATCTGGTCCAATTCTCCGCCTTCATGGAAAAACAAAAATTGGTTTCCGTTCACACGAGCTGTCGCCAACTAGTACCTATTCTGACCAAGCTTTCATCGATAAAATCATTTTGATAACACCCTCTCTTCTAAGCCTAGTTGTCCCAAGTGGTCTCTTCTTCAGAGGTTTCTCGACTAAAATTTGGTATTTATTTTTCCTTTTAACGTGCATTTTATTTTTTCTGTCACCTCGCCGCCAATTTGTCTTGTTAATACAAATACAAGATTTTTTTTTTTTTACGTTTTGCTGACCGTGCATCTCAGTATATTTATCTCAGTAATTAACCAACTTGATGCACAAAATTTTTGTTTTACAATAAGTTTATTTCATGCCTCTACATGCTTCGAGCACCATGTGCTCATCATCAGGAGGTCAAAATTGCATTACACAGCCTCTGGTATCATCACACCTATAGGTGGCCGTCTCGTGCACAGGTTGAGAGAGGACTCTGTGTAATGAGGCTGTATAGTGCAATATTGACCTCCTGATGACGAGCACATGTGCTTGAAACATGTAGAGGCATGAAATAAACTTATTGTGCAACTAGATGCAAAATTTCCCTCATCCCGGACGCATAGCCTGCTGCTCTGCTCCTAACAGCCGACCACCAGCAACCAAGGCATTACACACCATATGCGGCAATAACATAAGTATAGTCTAGAGCTCCTGATGATGGGCATATAAGTGCCCGAAACATGTTGAGCAGATTATAAGTGCAATAAAGCATTCAGTAGCATCTAGTTGGTTTTCTTCTCTACACTGGCTTATACGTATACCTTTGTTATAACTCACTGAGGATGACAGCTCAGTGCCGAAACGTGTAGGAGTTGACGTGTGTCATAAATGGTGTATCACGGAGTGCGTTTGTGGATGATATATAGATTATAAGTACAAGAGTACAAATTATAAAGCCCCTCATTATATAGCTTCTAGTAGCCTCCTAGTGCGTCTGTTCTAAAGCCAATTGTTCAGGATATTTTGTTACGTGCATTGACAGCAGCTTGTAATATGGAACCCAAATTTAGTTGTGTTAGAAGCACTTTATTTAGCGGGAATAGTCTTTTATATGTGTAGAAATGTACCATTATATTCATCTGTAATTAATTTATATTTTTTTTAGAAATAAAGTTACAAATCTAGGATAACATATTCAAATGTCGACCATTTGCCTGCTGTTCTTGAGAAGTGTGATGGGTATCAACGGGTACTGTATACTCCATCTTAAATTCATCTGTAACTCTGCTCTTGCTCCGCACATCTCGTTTCAAAAGAGTTAAAATAATGAAAACGAATTCCCCAAAAGAAACTCATTTATACGGAATACTTCCGTTGCTTGTATGCATTGAAAATTCCCCGCACAGTGCCGTTGCGTACTTCAGGAACATTCTGTGCTTATGCATGTATGTATGTATGTTATTTTATATATATATATATATATGTGTGTGTGTGTGTGTGTATGTATGTATGTATGTATGGCTGATAACATTTTTTTATGTTGCGTTAGAAACGTTTCATCCTTTAAGCTACATCTATCTTTGTTAAGTTTGTTGTAATCCGTATTCTTAAACACATCCGAATTCTTTTGCATGCTAAACGTTTACAGTGACGTAGACTGTCCTGATGTACTTGATTAATGAAAAAGAGTGATGAGTTTCTTGACTTCTGTGTTAACAAACTTTTCTTGCAGGGGAACAGGAATTTAGGAGGAAATTGAAGTCGCGAGTAGCTTTGGTTGTGCTCTCGGTTGTATGTTATCTGGCGTAAATGTAGCCTATTTATCATCGGCAATAACATTTCGGTTATCACTTATGTTTGTGCTGTTTTATCCAAAAGTTTCGATGTTAATGAGAATATTTCATGTAGGTTTGATGGAATAATTTATAAAACGTATATCTCAAGCGCCATAAAATAACTGTTTATAAGAAACGGAACGTCTTGAATGTAGCCTCTATAGGTAAAGTTAAAGTGATCCCGTTACAGGCCCGGTGTGGCCCAGAGATCGGGTAGAGGTATAGCTCTACTCTTCCATGACCGCGGCACTAGAAGGGGGTGAGTGGTCAGCAGCACGACCTGATCGCACTTTACCCCCGGGAAAGACCCGGCACCCATTGTACAAGATGCTGGGTGGGTCCCAGGGCCGGTCTGGAAGGGCGAAAAATCTTGTCCCCACCGGGATTCGATCCCAGACTTTCCAGCCCGTAGTCAGTCGCTATACCGACTGACGAAATCAATGTATAGCACTTTCTTTAAAATAAACTATTTCTTATTCCGTAATCACAAATAGATCGTACAAAAAACGTAACAATTTAACGGATTTTGTATTATTTAAGGTACAGCACATATTTTGTATTGTTAATGTACAGCGCATACTTTCTGTTGTTTAAGGTACATCCATATATTTGTTATTTAAGTTACGGCATAAATTTTGTATTGTTTAAGGTACAGCACATACTTCATATTTTTTAAAGTACAGCACATATTTTGTATTGTTTAAGGTAAGCACATACTTTGTATTGTTTAGTGTATAGCACATACTTTGAATTGTGTAAGGTACAGCACATATTTTGTATTGTTTAAAGTACAGCACATACTTCATATTGTTTAAGGTACAGCACATTTTTTATCGTTTAAGGTACAGCATATTTTTGTTATTTAAGGTACAGCACATACTTTGTATTTTGAGATACAGCACATATTTTGAATTGTGTAAGGTACAGCACATATTTTGTATTGTTTAAAGTACAGCACATACTTTATATTGTTTAAGGTACAGCACATTTTTGTTATTTAAGGTACAGCACATACTTTGTATTGTTTAGTGTATAGCACATACTTTATATTGTGTAAGGTACAGCACATATTTTGTATTGTTTAAAGTGCAGCACATACTTTATATTGTTTAAGGTACAGCACATATTTTGTATTGTTTAAAGTGCAGCACATACTTTATATTGTTTAAGGTACAGCACATATTTTGTATCGTTTAATGTAGAGCACGTACTTTGTATTGTTTAAGGTGCAGCACACATTTTCTCCGACATTTTCCCTCTATGAAATCGCGACTGTCTCAGCAGTCCTGCTTATTGCCTGCCTCCTATTTCGGCTTTTGCTAGAAGTGCATTTCTATTATTTACACTATAGTCTCAGAACACAACAACCTGGATGTGTCTTCACTTTGTTTGTAGCTTATCTTTATAGCACAATGACACTGTTACGGCATCACTAGGGATATATAGGACAAACGGGAAAACAGGAGAAATTAGTGTAGAATTTTTATGTTGTACGTGAATGGAGAAACATTTGGCAGACCTGTATGGAGGGTAATTGGTAAAGTGAAAACGGTTGTTAAGGAAATGCGTTATGTTTATTTTGTATATTGCGTTTATCTGGCTGTGGGTCGAACATCGACTAAGTACTCCCAGAGTCACGGAATATAAGTCTTCTGAAAGAAAAGATTCCAACAAGACAGAAAATCCGCGTATAAACGTAACAACGAGGCTCTGTCTTGAAACCACTGATGTAGTGGAAAAGCAATATGTATTAATGTTCTGTGTGGGTGTGTTTTTGTGTGTGTTTTGTGTGTGTCTGTAACCTTATTTGTCCGGCATGCGAAGTGCATGTGCCGAATTATATTGCCATCTGTGGCATGTCGGGCTGTACCTTATTTTTCCATTTTATCTCATAAATGGCACGGTTCTTGGAAAACAGATATTGAACATAAAATTTGTGTTTTAATTTTCTCTGCACCTTTTTTTATAAAAGTTTTTCATTATAAGGCGAATTCAGCGAGATATTCTCATGAATGTGCAAACGTCTTCATATAAAGTATCAGCTTTTTATGTCAGACTTTAATGAAACTTGAATGTTCTCGACATATCTTCGAAAAATAATCATTATCGAACTTCATGGAAATCCGTTGATTGGGAACGGAGTTATTACATGCGGACGGACACACATGACGAAACTAATAGTCGTTTTTCGCGGGTTTACAAAAGCGCCTATACAGGATCAGCTGTTAATTCTTGGAAAGTAACAAAGATCGTTAGTCTACAGGACTGAATCAGGCATCAAACTGCAGTGCATTATACTAGAGACAACTGATAACGCCATGGAACAGATTTTACGCTACAAACTAAAAACCTCTCTTCCGCTGGTAATTCGTCCATTAAAGTATCACAAGTGCTTAAGGAATTTAATTTCTCGTGTTTTTGTCTGCCTGATTTACTTTCATAGTTTAATAAAGGTTACGATTTCCGTTTTTACGTGGCACTTCCATGTGACAGTTAACTGTCAAGTTAACAGTCTCGTAATTTATATACAGTGAATTACAGTTCGCCTGACCACATTAGCGTTATTTTTGCTTTTGTGGAAACGACAGAAAGGGGCAGCTTTTTGTAACCTATTTACCTCCCTATAACGTGACATAATACCACATTTTTGTAAGCATTTATTTTGTTAGTTAGCCTTTCGTTTTCTTGACTGAATTTATTTATTGACTTTGTGACCGAATTCATTTAGTGACTTTGCGGAATTTTTATACTGCTGCATGTTGGACCTTAGGTGGTTAACAGCGAAGCGTCAGCGAATATTTAATCGCCTTTTAAGTTTCTAAAATTCCGAATGAAAAATAGTCTCATTGTAAGTTGAACGTAAGTACTGTTGCCAGTTTTCACATTCTTTACGACATGACAGACAGTTTAGCTTTAATTGGGTTTCAAACCAAATACCTCGAAAGGATCCGAAATAATTAGCTTCATACTGCATATCCCTTTTTGACAAGAAAATGGTTACATGGCTAGTTACAAATTCCCCGAATTTTATGTAGGGTCTAGCCCGAAGTGTCATTGCAGTTTTCACAGATTCCCGCCCCTTTTTCGTGTCCTAGGTATAGTAATCATTCTACGTCATCCCACACTATTTACTTTAGCTACGTAAATTCCAGTTAATATTATTCTAATATCTACGCATGTCTACCAACTGGTCTTGTTCCCTCACTTTTCCAAAATGTAAACATGTATGCGTTTCTTTTCTCCACCATATGTAACTCGTACTCCATAACATTTGTAAATGAATACAAAACATGAAACTTCCCATTCTGCAGCTTTCTCCATTGTCCTGTTCTTTTCTTATGTCCTAATGTCTTTCTCAGCACCTTGTTTTCCAAAGGCCTCATCCTGTAATTTTTCCGTAATGTGAAGTCAAGATTCATGCCTGTATGCATACAGAAACAGACAAAACTGTGGTTTTGTATACTCAGCGATAGTAAAGACAAGCAATTGAAGGGCGAATGGTAGCAAACACTCTCCGAGTTTAACCTGCTCTTAATTTACTTAAGGGGTACGCGGTGGCGCATTTGGTTGCGGTATTGCGCTACAAACCGGAAGGTCGCAGTTTAGATTCCCGATGGGGCCATTGGCATTTTTCATTGAATTAATCCTTCCGGCCGCACTGGCCCAGGGATCGACTGAGCTTCTAACAGAAATTAGTACCAGGGATATGTCCTGGGGGTAAAGGCGGCCGATGCGTAGGACCGATAGTCTAGAAATTCCGGGAGCCTCTGCTTCCTGGAGCCCTAAGGGTCTGTCCAAGCCTGTAATAGGATAGCTTTCCTTGTTCCTTTACTTATGCATGCAATTTTCGTTTTCAGTGATGTTCCCTCATTATCTAAGTTTGCATGATTTTGAAAAGATTTATTAGCTCCCTTTGTGATGATACTTCATCCTGTATTCAGCATGAATCATGACTTCTGTAGATTCAGGTTAATTGACTGGCAAATAATTTGCGAATGGGACAGTAAACAAAACCTTCATCGGCCTTGACACACGCACTTTCAGGGCTAGCAAGCTGTGTGCCCCTAACAGAGCATAAGATTATCGTAATGTTCAGCCACGCAAGGGACCCGCACACCTACAGAGAAAAACGGTTTTCATACAAATAATGGCGTACGTAAAATTTACTGAAGTCACGCTTTCAAGATAAAAATTGCACGACGTCACTTCTTTCCAGGATTACGGAACAGTGTTTTGTTTATGTTTATTTACCGGATCACAGATTTAAAGTTATTGTGAGAGTTTCGAGGTGTAATTAGAAAAACCATGTAAACAAGTGTCATAAAAATGTATAGGCACACGAGTACACAGAACTTTAAACCCAATATTATTGACGAGGCTGGCATAAGGCTTCCATTCGAGTGTTTTGTGTGTCGAATTTCAGTTGGGGCACCGACTACAAGGGCTGTGCTTTTCGTGGTTTATCCTGTGCCTTTGTGCGAATACTGTAGCTAATCGTGTTTGGCAGTACGTGTATGTCGCAGCCGCTTCATATACGATCAATCCCTCTTCGTTAGTTAGCCATCATTCATCCCACCGTTCGAACCCCTCTAGCTGAGACGCTTAAACCTTCGAAAAGCAAACAACAGAGAAATAAAAGTGGCTCACTAAATTGTTGCCTCGTGAATAATGAAAGATTAATGTCAAGAGTTGAAAAGTTCCGAATTTAATCCTTAAAATTTAAAGTCTAATGGTTACTGTATGTACCGTACCACTAGAGTTAACACTAAATAGTTCTACGTTCTGCTCACAGAGAGCACTTACGTGTTTCGTGTGGGTCTAATGACAAGTAGTGACTATTTCCCTGTACAGCATTAACTAATTGGTCTGTACAAACAAGACGGAGTTGTTTACTCTGGACTACGAACTGCATCTTTACATATAATGCGGGTCAATCTTAATCTTTAAAGAGTTGTACTGTACCATGGCTCAGGTAGTTTGTCCCCGGCCTGTCACCCCGGAGAACGGATTCGATCCTAGTTCAGTCCGTGTGAGACTTGTGGTGGACCAAGAGACGGTGGGATAGAACTTTCTCCTAGTAACTCACTTTTTACCCGCAGCTTAATTCCACAAAATACGCCATGTTACTCTTGCCAGAAGGTCATAGGGGCGAAGCCTGGGACCCTTCCAAAAAGCAATGCTGTCTCGGAGCATTGAAAAGAAAAGCACGTTTAACTTTTCTGTAAAGGGATTAATGTCATCTATTTATTTTCATCGCAGATATTTTACTGGCCTGTGTTAAAGCGTCACTGAAGTGTTCTAATATTTCAGGTGCATGTAAAAGTTTGAACAAAATATAAATATAAATATAAATGCACAGTTGGAAGTATTTTCTTTTGCTAGAAATAATTGCCGTGTAGAATTTCTGGGTAGCTGTCAGAAATTCAGTTGTTCATACCGAAGTGTCCATATAAACACACTGTTTTCATTACTGCTACAAGTATCAGCGACGTTGTCTGGAGGTTTATGTCAATTCAAGTAGTACGATTAGCCGGACACAAACGGTTGTCATTGGTATTCCATGTGGTAATGAAACCAACACATTCGTAATGCATTTGTTGCTTCTATTACCGTATAAAATCAGTTTAATGCCTCTTTGTGGGTTATTTAAAATTGTCCTTGGTATTAGCGTAGAGAAGAAAATCAACTAGATGCTACTGAATGCTTTATTGCACTTATAATCTGCTCAACATGTTTCGGGCACTTATAGGCCCATCATCAGGAGCTGAGACTATACTTATGTTATTCCCGCATATGGTGTGTAATGCTGCAAGATTGAAAAGATATAATAATTGTTAGGTAGCATTAAGTATGTTCCGTGTTTGTGGGAGTTATATTATTGTGTGTCTTTGGCTATGAGGCGGGTAGAGTGTGTCAAATTATATCTTTTCAATCTTGCAGCATTACACACCATATGCGGCAATAACACAAGTATAGTCTTGAGCTTCTGATGATGGGCATATAAGTGCCCGAAACATGCTGACCAGATTATAAATGCAATAAAGCATTCGGTAACATCTAGTTGGTTTTCTTCTCTACGCTTATACAATGACGCACGGACAAACATACATCAAATGTCCTTGGTATTGTTTAACTCGGCAGTTGTCGCTTGTACTAGATTTTACTGAAAGCCAACGGGATCGAATACGAAACGCAACAATATATTTCTTGTGATTAACGCTATTATTATTATTATTATTATTACCAGCAGCAGCCGCACAGCATTATCGTCGTCTATAATTTGTTCTTCCATATGACCACTTTCCATTGCATATTTTCCCGAAACGTTTGTCGAAAATATGTATTGAAGTTTGTGGGCATCGTATCTCTACGATTTCGGAGTCCTGCGATGGTTCTCATAATGGAGGCGGTGATGAAGAGTACTGGGATCATTCTGATCATTAAAAGTATCACATTATTCATCCAGATAGGCTTAGTTGGATACTTGTGGCCGGAATACAAGTTGAATGACTTCGGTTTTCTTGCAGTCGATTTCATTTGTGTATCACACAAAACGTTCACGTCGTTGATTCCATCTTGATTGCCAATTGAACCGTACGTGATTTATGCGATTAGATATTGTGAGGCCAGTCTACAGCAGCAGCAGTAGAAGCATTGTTCAAAGCTGTAATTTTTATGTAATCTCCAATTCTAAATTGTACTCAATTTTTCCACCTGACCTCCCAATGGATTCCCGTCCGCCTTATCGACACACGACGCCAGCTTCCATGTCGGCTGTGTTTATTTATATTTTATTTCAATAATATTATTATGATGGACTTTGTAATACTGATTGTGAACATGATAGGCGACTGGAACCGTATCCATTCATTTTAAACGATTACTAGCAGTGTTAAATTTCTGAATTACGCGACTACAGAATTTAGGTGATACTTCAGGGTTCTGGTACGTATAAATTAATACACAGTTCATTTCTTTGAACTCTGTACATTTAATGTTTTTACATGTTTCATGAAGGCTGCATTTTGTGTAATTCCATATTGTGAATTGTGGCCAGCCTCGTGATCTAGAGGTCAGAGTCTCTGCCTACTAATCATGAGGTCCCGGGTTCGATTCCCGGCTCTGCCGTGGGAATTTTTTCTGAAAGGGAGGATTCCCACGGTGATCATGGTCTGGGTAGGTTAGTAGAATTTAGGTTTATGGGCCCTCCTGGCACTACATCCTCCTATATCACCACTCACATCATCGGGACAACGTAACCGCGCCTCATGGGCGTCCCAACCTCAGAAGTCGGTTACACTTCTGCCATGCCCAGGAGGGAAGA
>Ga0123355_10004630_pt1 | contig 20013 bp, 23 predicted proteins | sample TergutEmb28metaG_3_FD_89872 | JGI IMG/M metagenome (GOLD analysis project Ga0123355, IMG submission 89872) | Embiratermes neotenicus P1 segment gut microbial communities from Petit-Saut dam, French Guiana - Emb289 P1 | ecosystem: Host-associated > Arthropoda: Insects > Digestive system > Gut ...
AAAACGCCCTGCATTATCAATGCAAAGCGTTTTACATACAGCATACAACACGGGTGCGACCACGCAGTGTATGGCTGTTCTATATATTATTTTGTCTTGTCGTCCGTCTATATGCTGTACAGTATGGATTCCCATATAAATGGACGGTGGTTAGATATTGCTTCATTCTCAAGTATTGCAGACTAAACCAAACCCGCTGCGCGCATGTTTCCTACGGTACGGCATCATCTTCTCAAAAACAAAATATATCTATCCTAAGTTAAGCCTCAAAGCAGCGATCAAAACAACCATGCCATAAGTGCCGTATTATCGCAGGGACAGGGCTACTGTTTGTCGTTAGGGACGGGTTATTTTCTGGTTTGTTAGAGGGGTGCTTCTCAACTTGGGGATAGTATACAACAGCCGTCCCTGCAAATACCATATGAATACTTCTCTGAATTTTGCATAGGAAATTTTCCTCTGCATTTTTCCTCTGCAAATTTCCTATGAAATTTTCCTAGGAAATTTGCAGTGCATTTATCCATGATGTATAATCAGTTAAATCAGATCCATTGAGAAAGGAGCCCGTCATATGGCAGCAAACACCAAAGCAGCCTCAAACAGCGACCTCGCTTTGTCAGCACCAAAAGCGAAGCAAAAAAAAGGCAACACATTTTTAAAGGAGGTCAACAGAAGCAAAACACTGATATTGATGTGTGTCCCCGCCATATTATTTTTCCTTGTATTCAGCTACCTGCCAATGCCTGGGCTATGGCTGGCCTTTACCCAATTTAACTATGCCCAGGGCATATTTGGCAGCCCATTTGTCGGCTTAACTAATTTCGAATTTTTGGTGAGGTCAGGAGATTTATGGGTTATCACCCGTAACACAGTGCTATATAATGTGGCCTTTATCATCCTTGGCAATGCCATTGCCGTTACATTTGCCATCATGCTTAACGAAATTGCATCAAAACTATTCCGCAAAATAAGCCAGTCCATTATGTTCCTCCCCCATTTTATGTCCCACGTTATCATCGGCCTGATGGTTTTTGGCCTGGTTAACTTCGATTTTGGCTTAATCAACTCCGTCCGGGAATCCCTTGGCTTCGACAGATTCTTCTTCTTCGGAACCCCTCGTATATGGCCTTTTATTATCACCGGTACCCATTTATGGCAAACCGCAGGGTTTAACTCCATCGTTTACTTTGCCGTTATCACAGGCATGGACAGTGAGGTGATGGAAGCGGCGGCGGTAGACGGTGCCACTTCATGGAAGCGAATCCTCTACATAATCTTGCCTAACCTCAAAGGCACTTTCGTCATCCTGCTGCTGTTCGCCATGGGCGGCATACTGCGTGGTAACTTCGGCCTGTTCTTTAATCTGGTTGGCACAAGCAACTTCAATTTATTTGCTTACACAGATATCATTGAAATGTACGTATTCCGCTCCCTTATGACCAACTTTAACTTTGGCCTGGCGGCGGCGGCAAGTTTTTACCAGTCGGTATTTGGCTTTGCCATTGTACTGTTTGCCAACTGGGTCGTACGCAAATTAGAGCCTGATTACGCATTATTCTAGGAGGTGACAGCGTTGAGATATAAAGATCGTGCAGATATTCCCATTAAGCTTGTTTCTTATTTATTCATCACCCTCTTCTCCATAGCCTGTATCATTCCGTTTATGATGATGGTTTCCACATCATTTACAACAGAATCTGCCGTGGTACGCTACGGCTTTAACCTGTGGCCCAGAGAGTTTTCCATGGCAGCTTACAACGTTGTATTTTCCAATCCCGAATTTATCATGAATTCCTATATGGTAACCATCATGATTACGGTAACCGGTACCATTTCCGGCTTGTTTCTGATAGCCATGACAGGCTATGCCTTAAGCCGGCCGGACTTTGCCTGGCGTAACTATATCGCTTTTTTCATTTATTTTACCACCCTGTTTAGCGGCGGCCTTGTGCCCTATTTCCTGCTGGTCAGCCGATATCTGGGGCTGAGGGATAATTATCTGGCGGTTATTTTGCCGCTTTTGATGTCCCCATGGCTGTTGATACTGATGCGTAACTTTGCGAAGAACATCCCATTTTCCCTGACGGAATCCGCCAAGATTGACGGTGCCGGCGATGTCAAGATATTTGTCCAAATCATCTTGCCTATGCTTAAGCCTGCCCTTGCCACTATCGGCCTGTTTTTGGCACTGGGATATTGGAACGAGTGGTTTAATGCATTGCTGTTTATCAGCGGCAACAGACCTCAGCCCCTGCAATTGTTTTTGCATCAGGTGGTCACGCAGGCACAATTTATCCGTAACTCCCCAGCGGCCGCATTTATTGACCTGTCCGAGCTGCCTCAGGAGACAATCCGGATGGCTGTGGGTGTGGTCACCACCGGCCCAATCATACTCCTGTACCCATTTGTGCAGAGATACTTTATTAAAGGCATCACTATAGGCGCTGTCAAAGGATAGCACCTGACAAACATACATATGCAAATATAAGAAGGAGGATTTTGAATGAAGAAGTTGCTTTTAGCACTGGTTGTCGTTGCCGCTTTGGCACTTGCAGCCTGTAATCAAGCGGCTGGGCCTGCGCAAGATACAGGTACTGCTGCCCCGGCTGGCGACGCTGCCACTGGCGCAGCCGATCAGGCCGCCGCTTCCGACGCACGTATGGTAGACGGTATTGATGTTTCTGATTTTGTCGAGGTTATCTGGTACCAGATGGGCGATTGGCCTATCAATGGTCAATTGGAAGCCGCACAGGAAGAGTGGAACGCAATCCTGGAAGACAGGGTTAACGCCCATATGACCATCCGTTTTATCGGATGGACAGACTGGACAGCCCAGTACGCCCTGCGTCTGGCTTCCGGCGATGGTTTTGACATGATCTTTACATCCACCACATGGCTTGATGCATGGCCAAACGCACAACGTGGCGCATTTATGCCATTGGACGATCTGATTCCTGTATACGCACCAAGGACATGGAGCGCAGTACCGCAAGAGCACTGGGATCAGGCACGCTTTAACGGCGAGATTGTTCTGCTTCCGGGTGACAGCTACACCCAATGGGTTAACCATGGTTTCTATTATCGTGGCGACTGGGCCGATCAAATCGGTATCCAGGGCCCAATCACAAACTGGGATATGCTGGAGCAATACTTCCAAGGCATTTTAGACCTGTTTGATGGAGAAATCGTACCTTGGGATACACCAGCACATCCAATGACATGGGAGCTTTGGCTGGATTCCCATACAGGATCGCTTGAAGTTATCGGCGCTGCCGGTTTATACAGATCACGTGGCCGTGACAATCTGGCAGAAGTATTTAGCCCAATCTTCGACGATATATTCCTTGAATACGCAATAAGAATGTACGACTGGGGTAACAGAGGCTTTTGGCGTGAGGACGTACTCCACTTTACCGGCGATACAAGAGCACTGATGGAAGAAGGCCGCACAGGTTCCGATCAGCATCATACCCAAACTTACCGTGGGTTAATCAATTCCATGGAAAGATTGCAGCCAGGTTCTGATCTCAGGATGTTCCATACCCATCTGGTACCGGGCTATCCGGACAACCTGATGCGCAGCACAGTGACACATGACGCCATGAGCGTAGGCGCAAATGCCGCCAACCCTGGGCGTGCACTGATGATTTACGATCTTTTCCGCTTTGACGAGCAGCTTCAGCATCTGATCAGATATGGCCGTGAAGGCGTACAATATGTTATCAACGAAGATGGCCTGAGGGCAGAGCCAGAAGGCTTTGACCACGATGCACATGGCTTTGACGCCGGCTTCTGGCAAGCCCGTAACGACGAGCTGACACTCTGGCACGAAAATGATTGGCTGGGCGTTATAGATATCTGGAACTACTTGGATTCCCGCAGCTTCCCATTCCAGTTTGCAGGTTTTGTATGGGATCAAAGCCCTGTGGTAACACAGGCCGCCAACGTGGGTAACGTATACAATGCACAGCTTCCGGGCATCGCCATGGGCCGTGCCGGCGATCCGGTTGCCGCCGTAGAGCGTCTGCGTAACGATTTACGTGCCGCTGGTATTGAAGCCGTAATCGACGAGGCCAACAACCAGCTTGCCGCTTGGTATGCTAACAGATAAGTTGATTTAAAAATCATTTAAGTTGTGATATTTCGGCCGGTTGCTTAATGCAGTCGGTCGTTTTTTTGATTTTTCATATGTTTTTTATGATATAATGCTAGCATAACAAGTGAGAAAGGCGGTTTGTATCGGTGAATAGCAATGCAATTAATAATTTATCAGCTACCGGTGCAAACTCAGATTTGCCGGGGTTTACCGATGAAAATCTTAATAATCACTTTGGCAGCGGAATGCCCAGCGACCATGCAAAACAGTATCCCGGCATGACCAAAAAACAATATGCACAAAAGGCTTTGCAATTAGCAAGAAGTCCTGTTGGCGACATGGTAGAAGGCTACAAAGCAAGCAAAGGAAGACACAAAGGCAGCATAGTAAGGTACGATACATCAACAAATGATTGGGTTAGAGCGTGGCCTAACGGCATTTCGACAATGTTTAAACCAGACGATAAAGCAGAATACTTTAAACGTATAAATGAAATTGAGACTTAGAGGTGCTAAAATGGAAAAATTCAATTGTGATATTTGTGGAAAAATAGTCGTGCCTAATGATTTTGGATTGTGTAAAATTTGTGGTTGGGAAGATGATCCCCTGCAATCACATGATCCGGATTATCGTGGTGGCGCAAATCCCGATAGTCTAAACGAACGAAAAGCCTGGTGGGCAAAACAGAACGCACACAAGACAAAAACTGCATAAGACTATGCTTATATATGCCACATCCATAACCGGCCTGCAACAACCCATAACCCAATGGACCGCAGAAGAAGGCCATCGCATCCGACAGGTGCTGGACGGTGCCATTTTATATGATGCCCGCAAAGGCAAAGGATCATTGCCATGTTACTTCAACACCTTTACCGTACTGGATCATGAAAAACGATCCGGCCCCAAGGCCGTAGAGCAGCTGATGAGAAAGGTGTTACAAAAGGGATTTAACACGTCTCTGCTCAAAAGAAGCCGTGGCAGCTTCAGGCTGGTCACTTCCCACGAAAATCAACTGATTGCCGTGGACAATCGATTGAGAGCAAATATAGAAAAACTGATCGCTTCCCGCACCGGGCTGGTACCAGACCGCCGGGGCGGAGGCCGTGAGTTTTGGTTTTTGTCCCGCAGCGAGGGGCTGACACTGTTTATGGAACGACACCCAGCCAAACATGAACACAAACTAAAAAAAGGTGAGTTACGCCCCCAGCTGGCCTATTGCCTTAACCGATTAGCCGACCCCACCCCCAATGATGTCATGATAGATCCCTTTTGCGGATACGGTGCCATCACAAAAGCCAGAGCCGAGTATTTTCCATGCAAACAAATACATGGCTTAGACAGTGATGGGCAAAAAATAAAAGCCTTGGCTGCCAAGGCGGCTAACATGTATAAAAAAGCTGATATTACACAGCTTTCTTCTCTCTTCCCGGCACAATCTGTTGATGTAATCGTGACAGACCCCCCATGGGGCATTTTTGATACGCAAGATGACATCCCTACGCTATATGAAAATCTGGCAAAGGCTTGCCGTCATATACTAAAACCCGGCGGCAGGATGGTCATTTTATCTGCCCAAAAAGACTTAATGCAAAGCTGGAAGCCTAATGCCCGTTATGATATTCTGGTATCCGGGCAAAAGGCGGCTATCTTCACATTCACAAATTTTACTTAAACTTTACACAGTTTCTATTTTCACTTTACATTGATGTTATATCCTTCTTTCGGTGTTTAAATTACAACCCCTAAGGGAGGATATTTTTTATGAAAAAATTTAAGTTGTTAGCAATAGCCACAATGCTTTCCGGAACAATGATTTTAGCCGCTTGCGCTAATAGTACGCCCACTACGACAGCTACCGAAGCTGCATCGGATGATTTTAATGCAGCCCGCCAAATTAATGTAATTTCCCGTGAAGAAGGCTCTGGTACAAGGGGCGCATTTATTGAGCTGTTGGGTATTGAAGTAGACGGCATAGATCATACATATGCCGAAGCGGATATTGCCAATGGCACCAGCGTCGTTGTGACCACAGTAGCCGGTAATACCTATGCTATTGGGTACATCTCTCTGGGGTCTCTAAATGACACCGTAACTGCTGTCCCTATCAATGGCGTGCCTGCCACACCGGAAACTGTGCAAAACGGCACATATCCCGTCTTCCGCTCCTTTTACTTGGCAGTCCGGGAATTAAGTGACATCGCCCAGGACTTTCTTAACTTTGTACTTTCGGCAGAAGGTCAGGAGATTGTGGCCTCTCGTGGCTATATTGTAGTAGATAGTAATGCCCCGGCATTTTCCGGCAGCAATCCCAGCGGTACGGTGGTCGTGACAGGCTCTACTTCCGTTGCCCCGGTGATGGAAAGGCTGGCCGAGGCTTATCGGGAAATCAACCCGGATGCCATCGTTGAAGTACACTCCAGCGGCTCCGGCGCAGGTATCACTGCGGCAATAGACGGCACAGCAGATATCGGCATGTCTTCCCGTGATCTGCGTGCAGAAGAATTAGCAAGCGTTGATGCGGTGGCTATGGCTCATGATGGTATCGCCATTATCGTAAACAATGATAATCCGATAACAAGCCTGACACCCGAAGAGGTGCGCCAAATGTTCACAGGCAGCATCACCCAATGGAGCGATCTTTTTTAACGGAAGGGACTGTATCATGTCTATTAAACTTCGTGAAAGGGTAATGGAAAAGGTGTTTTTAATCTGCGCCTGCACGTCCATCCTGGCTATCTTTCTCATATGCCTTTTCCTATTTGCCAGCGGTATACCGGCTATCTTAGAAGTCGGTATATTTGATTTTTTAGGCGGCACAGAATGGGCACCACAGCGCAGATACCCTGCCGTGCCGTTGTTTGGCATTTTGCCTATGATTGTAGGCAGTATCTATTTTATGCTGGGTGCCATTATCCTTGGCGTACCTGTCGGTATTTTTACCGCTATTTTTCTTGCCTTTATGTGTCCTAAACGTTTGTACATTATCATGAAGCCTATGGTCAATCTGCTTGCCGGCATCCCATCAGTGGTATACGGCTTTTTTGGCATCGTGGTAATCGTTCCCCTGATCCGGGAAATTTCTATCAGAACCACCGGCGGCGGCACAGGAGCGTCCATTCTGGCGGCTTCTATACTCTTGGGTATTATGATCTTACCCACCATCGTCGCCATCTCAGAAAGTGCGATGCGAGCCGTCCCTGAAAACTATTACGAAGGGGCATTAGCCCTTGGGGCAGGCCATACCAGAAGCGTGTTTTTTGTCATGGTGCCCGCTGCAAAATCCGGCATTTTGGCCTCGATAATTTTAGGTGTTGGGCGGGCAGTTGGCGAAACCATGGCTGTCGTTATGGTGGCCGGCAATCAGGCCCGTATGCCGGCACACCTGCTGCGGGGCGCACGATCCCTTACAGCCAATATCGTATTAGAAATGGGCTATGCCTCCGGCCTGCATCGGGAAACACTGATTGCCTCGGCGGTGGTACTATTCATTTTTATTCTCATCATCAATGTATGCTTCACATTTGTTACCAGAAAGGGGCGGTAGGCATGTCACGTACAAAGGTTACCGACACCATACTCTTTGGATTAACCTGGCTTTTTGCCGGGGTTACTATCTTAGTCTTAAGTTTTATTATCCTTTACATCCTAATCAACGGCATCCCCCATCTGACCCCATCTTTATTTGAAGTCCGCTTTACAACGGAGAATGTATCGATGTTTCCCTCCATTATATCTACCATTGCCATAGTGGCTCTCACTTTGGCACTTGCCGTGCCACTCGGCATCTTTACAGCCATATATCTGGTGGAATATGTGAACAGAGGCAGCAAGCTTGTCGTCATTATCCGCTCCACAGCAGAACTTCTGGCAGGCATACCTTCCATCGTTTACGGCTTATTCGGCATGCTGTTTTTTGTAGTATTCCTGAGAATGAGTTTCTCCCTTCTGGCAGGCAGCCTCACCCTTTCAATCATGGTCTTGCCCGTGGTCATCCGTACGACGGAAGAGGCCTTAAAATCTGTGCCGGACGGCTACAGAGAGGGTGCCTTTGCACTGGGTGCCGGCAAGCTGCGGGCAGTCTTCCGCATTGTCCTGCCATCTGCCATGCCCGGGATATTTGCCGGTGTCGTACTGGCCATCGGCAGGATTATAGGGGAATCGGCTGCGCTTATCTTTACAGCAGGTACAGTGGCGCAGCTTCCAGAAAGCCTCAGCCACTCTGTCAGGACGCTCACCGTACATATGTGGGTATTGTCCGGAGAAGCCCTTCATACCAACGAGGCCTATGCCACGGGTGTAGTGCTCCTGATGGTGGTACTATTAATCAATACAGTCTCGGCACTGATTGCAAAAATATTTGTGAAAGGATGAGAAATATGCTAGCTTTTGAGATAAAGCATCTGGACTTGTTCTACTCGGATTTTCAAGCCCTTAAAGATATCAATATGGAAATAAAGGAAAAGGAAATCACCGCATTTATAGGGCCGTCCGGCTGCGGGAAATCAACGTTAATCAAAACCCTCAACCGTATGAACGACCTGATAGAAGGCTGCCGCATTAAAGGAGAAGTTTTACTTAACGGCGATGATATATACAAAGGTATGGATGTGAACATACTGCGTAAAAGCGTGGGCATGGTATTCCAAAAACCCAACCCCTTCCCCATGAGTGTCTACGACAACATCGCCTTTGGCCCAATCACCCACGGCATACGTAAAAAAAATCAACTGGACGAGATTGTAGAAAAAGCCCTGCGGGACGCCGCCATCTGGGATGAGGTAAAAGACCGGCTAAAAAAATCGGCCTTAGGCCTCTCCGGCGGGCAGCAGCAGCGGCTATGTATTGCCCGTGCGTTGGCCGTAGAGCCAGAAGTACTGCTGATGGACGAACCCACCTCGGCACTGGACCCCATATCTACCGCCAAAATCGAAGAGCTAGTCACAGAGTTAAAAAGCAAATACACCGTAGTCATCGTCACCCACAACATGCAGCAAGCCACCAGAATTTCCGATGTCACAGGCTTCTTCCTGCTGGGAGAACTAATCGAATACGGCAACACACAGGAATTATTCTCAATGCCAAAGGATAAACGTTGCGAAGATTATATTACAGGGAGGTTTGGGTAATGCGTAATAAATTTGACGAGCAGCTGTTACAGCTTAACACCATGCTGGTGGAGATGGGCACTTTAATAGAAAAATCAATCACACTGGCCGCACAAGCTTTAAACGAACAAGATACCGAGCTGGCCAAAGAAGCTATCGATTATGAATCAGATGTCAATCAAAAGGAAAAAGATATAGAAGCACTATGCCTGAGGCTGCTTTTGCAGCAGCAACCCGTAGCCAGGGATTTACGCCTCATCTCAGCCGTATTAAAAATGATTACCGATATGGAGCGTATCAGCGACCAAGCTGCCGATATCTCAGAGATTGTTATCACGATGGCAAAGGTGCCTTATATCAAGAAGCCGGAGCATATCCCGCAAATGGCAGCAGCCACAGTCAAAATGGTTACCGACAGCATTGATGCTTTTGTAAAACACGACTTCCAGCTTGCACAAGGGGTTATCCAATACGATGATGTAGTGGATAAGCTTTTTGACGCAACCAAGTTTGAACTCATAGAATTGATGCGTGCCGATAACAAAAATAGCGAGCAGGCTATTGACTTTTTGATGATAGCCAAGTATTTTGAACGTATAGGTGATCACGCCTGTAATATTGCTGAGTGGGTGATATACTCAATTACAGGGCAACAGGTGTTGTAGGAGCCCGCAAGGAGGTACCATGTCCAAAATATTTCTAGTAGAAGATGATCCGGATATACGCGAAACCGTGTTATACGCCTTACAGTCCTCAGGATTTGACGCTTTCGGGTTTGAAAATGCCAAACCTTTTTTCCATTCGCTAGAGAAGGAAACCACCCTGCCGGCCTTAATCATCCTTGACATCATGCTGCCCGGCGATGACGGCCTTTCTATACTCAAAAAGCTGCGCCAAAGCCATCGTTATCAGGCATTGCCTATCATCATGCTTACCGCCAAAAGCAGTGAAATTGACAAGGTAAAGGGATTGGATTCCGGCGCAGATGATTATTTGACCAAGCCATTTAGCGTGATGGAGCTCACCTCTCGTATAAAAGCACTGCTCCGCAGAAGCAGCTCACTTCCAGCAAAGCAGGAATCCATAGCATACCAAAATATCAAACTGGATCACCTGCGGCGAAAGGTTTTGGTAGACGACACTGCTATTACACTCACCTTCAAAGAATACGAACTGCTCCACTATCTGATGGTTAATGCCGGCATGGTTTTGCAGCGGGATAAGATTTTAGAAGTCATATGGGGCTACGATTTTGAAGGCGAAAGCCGCACACTGGACATGCATATCAAATCCTTAAGAAAAAAGCTGGGCCCCGCCAGCGAACATATCAAGACCATCCGTAATGTGGGCTATAAATTAGGGGAGTAAAATTGTATGCGAAAACGTATTTATTTCAGCATTTTGGGCCTTACATTAATCTCCATCATCTTATTTTGGCTTTTTTACGGAGTACTTGAAACTTTATTCCTAGCTTTTATTACTGTTGCTATGGTTATTTTGCTGCTGGTGCATTTTGTCGCAAAATACTTGACCCGCAAAATTGTTAAGCTGCTAAATAATATCACTACAGAAAGCACCATCGACATCTACAATGACAGTTTTTACGAAGAACTGCTGCCCTACATCAAAAGAATGGACGACAATAAAAGAGCGATTGAAGAACAAAACAAGGCCGAAGCCCAACGCCGAGAATTTTCTGCCAATGTATCTCACGAGTTGAAAACGCCGCTAACCACCATCTCTGCACTATCAGAAATGATGGCAAACGGAATGGCCAGGCCAGAAGATTTTGCTGATTTTGCTGCTAAAATTACTACACAGTCCAACCGCCTGATTAACATTATAGAAGACATCATACGCCTGTCCGAATTTGATGAGAACAAAGCCGACCGTGAATACATCCCATTTGATATCTATGAATTGGCCAATGCGGTAATAGCCGCCCTCCACGAAAAAGCATCTGCCAAAAATATAGCTGTAGAATTAAGGGGACTGCCATTGCAGATGACTGCCAACCACAGCTTAATTGACGAACTCCTGTATAATTTGATTGACAATGCCATCAAGTACAACAAAGATGGCGGCCAGATCGTCGTCGATTTGCAGGCAGAAAATAATCAAATCAAAATTGCAGTGACGGATACCGGTATTGGCATCCCACCCGCACATCATGACCGCATATTTGAGCGGTTTTACCGTGTAGATAATTCCCGATCAAAAAAGACCGGGGGCACCGGTCTTGGATTATCTATTGTAAAGCATATTGTAGGGCATCATAATGGAGAAATTGAACTGATAAGCGAAGCAGATACCGGGACATCAATTGTGTGCAAGTTTCCAGCCTAATATCAGATCAATCAAAGCATCTGCAAGCTGATCGGCAGGTACCTTTTCAACAATCTCTCCTTTTTGAAAAACAACCCCATATCCTACGCCATTAGCGGATCGTCCGCCGGCAGCAATGCCAAAATCCGCCTCTCTGGCCTCCCCCGGCCCATTAACTACGCAACCCATCACCGCCACCGTAATCGGCGCATCAATGGTATCGCAAAATGCCTCTACACGCTGCGCCATCGCCGCTAAATCCACCTCACACCGCCCGCAGGTCGGGCAGGAAACAAACTGCGTACCAAAGCGGCGCAGCCCCATGGCCTGCAATATCTCTTTGGCTACCCGCACTTCTTCTACCGGATCGCCAGTCAAAGATACACGTACCGTATCGCCAATGCCCATAGCCAGCAGGGCGCCAATGCCTGCGGCGGATTTGATTGTTCCACGATAAGGGGTACCTGCCTCAGTAATACCAACATGCAGTGGATAGTTTAACTGCTTGCAAAGCAGCCGATGCGCCGCCAGGGTCAACGGAACATCCGACGCTTTAATCGCCAATGCGATATCATAGAAGGCGTTATCCTCCAGCATCTTCACATGACGCAAAACACTCTCACACAAAGCTTCCGGCGTAACACCGCCATACTTCTCCAGCAGCGCTTTCTCCAACGAACCACCGTTTGCTCCTACACGAATAGGAATACCAGCAGCTTTTGCCGCCTCTGCCACCTGTCGGATACGATCTTCCCCACCTATATTGCCGGGGTTAATCCGCAGCTTATCTGCACCGCTTTCGATAGCAGCCAAAGCCAGCCGATAATCAAAGTGAACATCCGCCACCACCGGAATGGGAGCGGCTTTTTTTATGACCTTAAACGCCTCGGCAGCAGTCATATCCGGGATAGCTACCCGTACAATCTCGCAGCCCGCATCGGCCAGGGCTTGAATTTGATTGATGGTTGCGACAGTATCACGGGTATCGGTGTTGGTCATCGATTGGATGGTAATGGGATGGCCGCCGCCGACAGGGACGCCGCCGACATAGATAGTTTTGGTTTGGATACGGGTATACATGGTTATGACAACCCCTTCCTGAATACATCTAATATATGATTAGAAACCCCAACCATATCAGCCCTTTCGCAAACAGCAAAATGATAGCGCAGGTATAGGTCATAAAGTTCATCATCCATCTCGTCAATGGCCTCGCCGATATAATGTGTAAGCAAATCCGTAGCCACATAATGCAGCCGCTCCACATCAAAGCACGCCATCAGGCTGTCAATATGCTCTTTACGTATAGGTGAAAATATATCTTCCGGAACTGAAATAGCATCAAAAGTAACCGGGTCAATTTTTCCCTTTTTAAAAAACTCCACGATATCATATGACTTTCGGTTGAACCCGCTCTGAACATAGCTGGCATCAATCAGGCAATAGGCAACAAAAACAACGCCACCCGGCTTAGTCACACGCAATGCTTCCGATATAGCCTGTCGCTTATCTGCTTCCGTAAACAGGTGGTACATAGGCCCCAGATGCAGCGTTATATCAAAGGTATCATCTGCAAAACCAGAAAGATCAAGCGCATTACCCTGAGTAATATTGATATCCTGCCCCGGCTTAAGATTGCTTTTGAAGGTATCAATATTATGCTGAATCAGCTCTACCGCCTCTACCGGATACCCCATATCGGCAATATGTCGACTATAGCGTCCGGTACCCGCCCCAATCTCAATCACTTTTGCACCTGACATCATATACTTTTCTATGTAGCGCATGGTAGTCAAAAATTCTACTTGCCCATGTCTGGAAGCCAGCCGGCCATCCTCCTTGCCTCTGCTATAATACAAATCAAGAAGGTTGGCATCACTGCGCAGCATCATGTACTGCATATCGTCAAAATACTTATCCAGTTGCTTAGCATGGTATTTGCCCTGCTTAACAAACTTAAAACCGCACTTCTCTATGACACGTCTGGATTGTACATTTTCCACAAAGTGACATATCCCAAAAGCCTCAAGACTCCATGTTGTAAACCCATATACAAGCACAGCCTTTACCGCTTCCGGTACCAGCCCCTGCCCCCAATAATCCTTGGAAAGCACATAGCCTATCGTCTTCGCTTTCAGGTGTTTATACGCCTCATCCTCATACGTCCAGGAATGACTGTGAACCCCCAGAGAACCAATAACCTTCTGATCCGCCTTATGAAAAAGTGCAAAGACCTCTTTTCCCTCTATAAAAGCCTGCAAAATCTCTTTAGAAGTTTCAATGGATTCGTGATGTGCCCAGCCCGCCATTTCGCCCACGCCGGGGATGGAAGCATATGCGTATAAATCATCTAAATCCGATGCTTCAAATGGGCGGAGAATCAGGCGGTCGGTTTCCAGTTCTACATTTGAAATGTCTATTTTTATGTCCATATTTACCTCCGTATCGGGTTTACCCATATCGCCTGAGCAGCCAATGTGTTACTTTTCCGGTTTTGACACTTTCATCAAAGGCAATCCCTTACCCTAACACCACACCAACTGCAATCGGCCGCCCTCTTAAATAGTCCCCAGCACCCATCCGCTTACTACCCTGCCCTTGCATCTCCGTCACAGATAAAGCCCCATCACCAGTTTTAACCAGCAAATGTCTTCCGCTCTCAATAACTTCGCCGGGCATCACGTCTGGGATATCTCCATCCCAAGCCATGCATCCCCATATCTTCAGCATCTGTCCCTCATAATATGTGCAAGTACCCGGCCACGGATCCAAAGCCCGTACCTGATTAATAATCCGTGCAGTAGAGCCGTTCCAGTCTATCGAACCATCTTCCTTAGTCAGCATAGGCGCATACGTGGCCTCATCATGGTTTTGCGGCTCCCGTACCGCCGTACCGGCTTCTATCTGCTCCAGCACCTCCAAGATACATTCGCAGGAAAGTGCTGCCATTTTATCATGCACATCCGCAAATCGGTCGCCAGCTTCTATCGGCATGGTCTTTTTGAGAATCATATCCCCGGTATCCATGCCCTTATCCATATGCATGATAGTCACCCCAGTAACCGCATCGCCATCTAAAATAGCCCGCTGCATAGGGGCCGCACCACGATACTTGGGCAACAAAGACGCATGGATATTAATACAGCCCATAGGAGGTATCTGCAAGATGCGGAGGGGCAATATCTGACCATAAGCCACCACCACAAAGATATCCGCCCCAAGGGCTGTTAATTCCGCTATAAAATCATCATTACGCACCTTCTCCGGCTGTAAAACCGGCACACCCAAGGTCATAGCGTATTCCTTAACCGGCGAAAACACCACCCCCCGGCCTCGCCCCTTGGGGCGATCAGGCTGGGTAACTGCCGCCACTATCTGATGTTTTTTTGCTAACGATTCTAAAATAGGCACAGCAAAGTCTGGTGTGCCCATGAATAGTATTTTCATATTGTCTCCCTTGCAAAACATTTAGCAGTAAAATCGAATTTCTTCTACACCAAAATGATTTTTCCATGCATCGCATATAGATGGAAATTCGATTGAAATAATCTCCATTAAATCTCTTAGTGCACGAGCCGGAACCCTTCCCTTGTTGTGTGCCAATATACAGCCGCCTTCTGATGTAAGCCAAATTTTAGTTGCATTTCCCGTTGGCTTCTTACTTTTACTTACATGCACATGAATAGGTTCGTCTTCCTCGTTAGACCAAAAGAAAATTTTATAACTACCGATGGCAAAAATACTAGGCAATATCAACCCCGCCTTCTGAAGCATATCTGTAAATCAAATGAGAATGGCGCTTTACTAATGCCTCAAAAGACTTTATTTCCTCATCAGAATAATGGCCTACTCTCTTAATCCATTCATATGTGGGCAATACACATCTTGCCTCGTCAAAACAAGGCCATCCCTCTGCCGGGCGTTCAAAATGAATTTCAACTTCTTTTCTGCCATTTCGCTCTATTAAATGGCTATGATGTACAGTCGTATCATCCGCTAACGTAATATAAGGATATAACATTTGACTACCTCCCAGCAGCCTGTTTCCCACCTTGTATCTTAGGGTTCTGCTTTTTTGTATCTTTCTTTCCGCCCTTGGGGGCATTTTTATTTTGCTTATTTTTATTTCTTCTATTCCGCCGGCTTCTTCTGTCGTCCTCGTCATCCACCCTGTCTGAGATTTTTGTGGCTACATCCAAAAACAATATCCCATTTAGATGATCTATCTCGTGGCATAACGCTGCCGCCAGCATATCTCTGGCTTCAACTGTATATGGCTCGCCATACCTATCCACGGCCTCTATCTTCACATACATAGGCCGTACTACATCCCCCTGCTTATCGGGTACGGACAGGCACGCCTCTGTTTTTACATCACTACCGGAGGATTTGACTATTTTAGGATTAATCAGCTCGTGTTTAAATTTCTCTTCTTCCATCTCTATGACGATGATCTGGCGCAGCATGCCTATTTGCGGTGCCGCCATGCCTAACCCATCGTATTCCAAACACGTTTCCCACATGTCATCTATTAAACGGTGCAACACACTATCAAAGACCTGCACCGGCTTCGCTTTTTTTTGTAAGATGTCATCGCCGTACTGACGTATTTGCCTCAGAGCCATAAAAAATTTTCCTCTATTCCATCGCTGTAGGGTCTAAGGTCAAGTTGATGCTTATCCCCTTCAGCGGATCATTTTCTTTCAACTTGCCCAAGCAGTATAACATAAATTGCTTCAAAATTTCCTCTTGAGCACCTTTTACTAAGAGTTTCCAACGAAACTGCTTTTTTACCTTGGAAACAAATGCCGGCGCAGGGCCAAGCATGTCAAACATCCCTTTTTTGTTGCAGTATTGCATAATGGCCAGCAGCTTGTGAAGCGCTGTAATTACCGCCCGCTCATCCGGGCCGGTAAATAGCACCATAAACACATGGGAAAAGGGAGGATATCCCATTGTACGCCTCAAAGACAGCTCATGTGCATAAAAGGCGTTGTAATCTGCTCGCTGAGCCAAGGTAATGGCATAATGCTCCGGATTATAGGTTTGGATAAACACCCGCCCGCTTTGCGCTGCACGGCCTGCACGGCCCGAAACTTGTGTCAACAGCTGAAAGGTGTGCTCTGCCGCCCTGAAATCTCCGGTAAACAGCGCCAAATCCGCCGCTACTATCCCCACCAGCGTTACATTGGGAAAGTCCAAGCCCTTGGCAATCATCTGCGTGCCTATCAAAATCTGCGCTTCGCCCTTACGAAATGCCGTCAAAATCTTTTCGTGGCTGTGCTTCCCCTTGGTGGTGTCCATGTCCATACGCAGGGCTGCTGCGTTTGGAAATAGCTTCACCACTTCCTCCTCCACCTTTTGGGTACCTACCCCAAAATATCTGAGAAAAGGTGACTGGCAGCCCGGGCATATTTTAGGCACACTGGCGGTTCTCCCGCAATAGTGGCATATCAGCTCGTCCTGCGCTGCGTGGTATGTAAGATTAACCCGACAGTTATCGCAGCCCATCACATGCCCGCACCGGCGGCAGGACACAAATGAAGAATGCCCCCGCCGATTAAGAAAAAGTATGATCTGCCTGCCCTGAGCCAGATTCTCTGCCATGGCATTTTGAAAAGCCATGCCAAAGATAGATGCATTGCCGCTGGCCAGCTCCCTGCGCATATCCATAATCTGCACTTCCGGGAACATGCCGTTTACACGATGCGGCATGGACAATAAACTGTATTCCTGTTTTGCCTCGGCACGATGGTAAGTTTCAAGGCTGGGCGTTGCCGATCCCATCACTGTTAGTGTGCCGCTTAACTCGCCCCGTTTTATGGCTACCTCACGGGTATCAAATTTGGGAGAGTTTTCCGAGCGATATGTATGCTCATGTTCTTCATCTATTATTATGATGCCCAGCTGCTCAAAAGGTGCAAACACCGCCGAGCGTGGGCCAATCATCACAGATACCTGACCCCTTCGGGCTTTGTGCCATTGATTCAGCCGCTCCTTGGCCGTTAAACGGCTATGTGTAACCGCCGCCGCATCACCAAATCGCTTTTTAAATACATCAACCATCTGAGGCGTCAAGGAAATTTCCGGCACCAGCATAACCGCCTGCTTGCCCATCTCCATGACCTTGGCTATGGCCCGCAAATAAACCTCCGTTTTACCACTGCCAGTAACGCCATGTATCAATATCGGCTGAGTATCACCAGCTTCCAGCTTCGCAAGAATATGTGATACCACATTTTCCTGCTCACCAGTCAATACATTCCCCTCCTGTGGAGGGGTGCCCGAAGGGCGGGGTGGTTCTATTTCACCCAAAGGTTTCGGCTTTGCAGGCAACCCTGGCGGCAAAATACACCTCAGGCAATTGGCCAAAGTCGTGTAATACTTATCCTGCATCCACTTCGCCAGCGATAACATCTCTGCCGAAAATACAGGAAAATCCTCAAATAAACTATCGATAGACTTCAGCTTACTTGCCGGGATATCAACCTGTTCCGATAGTTCTATCACATAACCGGTAATAGGCTTACTGCGCTTTCCAAAAGGGATGCGCACCCGCATCCCCACTGCTATTATCGGACGAATGTCCTCTGGGATTGCATAGTGAAACAACCTGTCTACAGCGTCATGGGTAATGTCGACGCAGACTAAGGCGTATTGTTTCACATCTCGTCCTCATCATCAAAACTATCGAATGCTTCATCCTCTGGCGGCTCTTCATCTTCGTCGTAAAGATAGACATCTTCTGGGACTTCTAAATCCTCTTTATAATCATCATCCAAGTCATCGTCGGTATCTTTTACATAAGTGACCGGCGCATAATTATCCTTGAGATCCTCCCGAAGATCGTCCGAAGTAGCGGCTACAATGGGCTGAAATTTGCTTTGAGAAGCCAGCATACGCTCGTAGGTACCGTCCAGCAAATCTTCTTCCACATTAATCCTGATTTTGCCCTCGTCCATTTCCTTTACAGCGATGGACACCGCACGGTCTGTGGGGGCGTAAGTGAGCGGGTCGTCTCCGTCAATAATTTGGCGGGCCCGCTTGGCTACTGCCAATACGATAGTGTAGCGGCTGGTGATCTTACCGTCTACCAGCTTGTCATTGTTGACTTTTTGCATCAGTTCTGAATAAGATGGGGTTAACAATCTGATGATTCTCCTCTCAGGCTATCTTCATAAACTACTCTACATGTTCTTTTCTGACTTATTTTTTAACCTTAATCTATCAATCCGCGATTTACTGCGGTGTGGTTTCAAGTATTCAGCGTTAACTATCGTGTTTATTTCACTGATTGCTTTAATTAAATCATCGTTTATAACAAGATAATCATATTTATCGATCAAATCAATTTCGTCTAAGGCCCTTAACATTCGGCCTTCTATTTCTGTCAGGCTTTCGGTATTGCGAAATGCCAGCCGGCGTACCAGTTCATCCAAGGTGGGAGGGATCAGGAATACCAATACCGTCTCCGGAAATTTCTCCTTTATCTGCAATGCACCGATGACATCAATTTCTAATACAACAACTTCGCCTTTATCAATTTTATCTTCCACATAGCGGCGTGGCGTACCGTAATAATTGCCTACATATTGAATATGCTCTAAAAACTCGTCATTTTCACGCATATCTGCAAATTCTTCTTCTGATATAAAGAAGTAATCCATTCCATGCCGCTCGCCCTCCCGCTTTTTGCGGGTAGTTACGGATATTGACATAGCATAGTCGAGCTTTTTAACCACTGTCCCTTTGCCAGAACCCGAGGGCCCGGATATAATCACCAGCATCCCCTTCATAGGCGTTCCTCACTGATCAGTGCAACATCCTTCGATTCAACCGGTGGTATTTTGCCACCAGTTGCCTCCGCTGCCTGCCATGGAATATCTGCCATGCGGTTTGCAATGGTTTCCGGCTGTATGGCCGAGAGTATGACATGCCCGCTATCTGCAACAATAACCGCCCGTGTGCGCCGCCCCTGGGTTGCATCTATCAGGGAGCCTTTTTCCCGGGCTTCCTGTATCAGGCGCTTAACGGGGGCAGAGTCATTGCTGACCATCGCCACGATGCGGCCGGATGGGATCATATTGCCAAAGCCGATGTTAACAGGTTTATTCCACATTTTGCACCTGCTCACGTATCTTTTCTACATCACTTTTCATATCAATAACCAGCCTGGATATAAGAATGTCGCCTGTTTTTGAGCCAATCGTATTGACTTCCCGGTTAAACTCCTGTACCAAAAAGTCCAGCTTACGGCCTACGGCATCGTCCTCTGCCATAATCTGATCCAGCTGAGACAGATGGCTTTCCAAACGGGTAATTTCCTCATCTATACAAGATTTGTCGGCGTATAACGCTAACTCCACCAGCAAACGGCTTTCATCAGGCTCTGCACCCGGCAGCATTTCCAGCACCTCGCTAACCCGGTCTCTCAGGCGTTTTTCAAACTCCTGTGTCACTGTCGGCAGCTGATTTTTTATTTGC
>Ga0123355_10004631_pt1 | contig 20012 bp, 18 predicted proteins | sample TergutEmb28metaG_3_FD_89872 | JGI IMG/M metagenome (GOLD analysis project Ga0123355, IMG submission 89872) | Embiratermes neotenicus P1 segment gut microbial communities from Petit-Saut dam, French Guiana - Emb289 P1 | ecosystem: Host-associated > Arthropoda: Insects > Digestive system > Gut ...
CAAACCTCCCCTTTTTTTTTTCAAAAAAAAAACCCTTCTTTTCAAAATGTTTACCCCCACCCACCCCCCTTCCATATTTTTTTTTTATTAGCCCCCACCCCCCCCCCCCCCCCCTTGAATTATTATTCTTATTTATTGTGTTAGTATTCAATCATAGTGCAAAGACATATGAAGTGCAAGCCACAATTTGCTGGTTTGGTGCAACGTAACAACTTCAGGCTTACCTTCGTTACATGTCAGTGCTGTCCCCTTCAAAGTAGCCTGCCTCAGAGTTTATACATGGGGCATAGCGCCTCTCCCACTGCTGGAAACATCTCTGGAACTCCCATTGTGTGGTGCTGTGCAGCACCACCTGTGACGGGGCTTGAAACTCTGCAGTTTCCTTCAGTCTTCATCCCCTTAAGTTGATGTTCATCTCTGGGAACAGGTAGATGTCACAAGGAAGTCCAGGAGGGAAGTTTGTCCTTTCTTGGTCAGATCTTGGAGGTGTTGTGCTGGTCATCATTCTGCATATGGGGCACACATTTTGTGACAGTCTGCCTCATGTTTAAACATCTGGTTAAAGTGTATCAACATGTGCCATCTGATAGGTCTGCACTGTTACCAACGTAGTTAATCATACACTTACTGTCTTCCTGAATGATCTGATGCACTTCTTCCTCACTTTCATTAGTCAAATTTGATGATGGGAAATCAAAATCGTCTGAAGTTTGGCCACTTTGAACCATGAATACCATTCAGAGGTTACTGTTTACTCATGGGGTCATAACAAAGGGTGTTTTTAAGCATTTCATAAATCTTAGAAACTGTCTTGCCAAGGTTAAAACAAAACTGCATGCAAGTTTTATGTTCTTGTTTTTAATCTTTCACCGTGTTCTAAATGTAATTTATTCCTTTTTGGGTAATTCCCCGGCGTCTGAGTTCTAATTGCCTTTTAAATTTAGACGTTTCGGAACTCACTGTCAGTTCCATCTTCATAGGCAGGCGAATGAAGTATGTCAGTGGAAGGATTGTGTGGGGTATTTATACCTGGTTGGGTTGGAGCAGGAAAGTGGCAGAGCCAATAGGAAGTAGTGTGCCCATACGGGGTGGGGAGAAGTCCAGCAGGTAGTGGAGGGGGAGGGTGTATATAAGTGCGTGTGCGGGTGGGATCACTGTTGTGTATTGGATGGCTGTCTCCTCTCTTTGATTTTATGAAGCAGTGGTTTCCATGATTTACTGAGATTGAAGCCCCCATCTCCCCCCCAGTTAGAACTCAGACACCGGGAATTACCCAAAAAGGAACAAATTACAAATTTTTTGTTCCCTGAGGTCTGCCATTTCACTGGTCTACAACGAGTGCAGAAAACACTCAACAAAAACACACTTAAATGTCAATTGCACAAAAATGCAACATTCCATTACAGCAACATTTACCATAATAATCCATAATAAATTAATTTAGAAATACCAGGCAGCACACAGTTGCATTATATTCAGTTAGCACTTCACGTGGTCAGGCTGTGAACTTCTGGCTCATGCCTGGTACAGACAGACGAATTTAGTGTGACAGAAGTTTCATTCTGGCAGATGAAAAGTGGCTGGGGAAAGGAAGAGTATACATTGTTGAACTATGAATGAGAGAAGTGGAATAGCGTGGTAAGAGACTGGGAATTTTACATTGGGAAGTGTGGGAAAGGGAATATGTCCCTTAGAGAGGGGAAGAGAGTGCCATTAACTTACTGCTGAACTGTACAGAAAGGCAAAGATGGTGACAGAAACACTTCTGAGGAGTCTTAGGTTAAATATAAATAAGGTGGTAGCAAATAAGAAAGTAACTAATGGACTAAGACCATAGAACTGAGAAACCTAGGAGAATTATGTATGCTAAAAGTAGGTGGGAAAGGTACATGAAGATGACAGTACTAGGGGTTGGGAATGAGAGAGAACTATTGTGTAAGGAACTGATATACAGCGATACCTTGGCTAAGGAGTGACCCTGCTAACGAATTTTTCGGATAACGAAGATTTTTTTCACTGTTTTTCGGACTCGGCTAACGAATGTTTTAGTGGATGCACGCACTAACATGAACGGTCGGGCCATTCCAGGAGCTTATCTACCTACGGGAAATCACGTTTTGGCTAACGAAGATTTCGGCTAACGAATGTGATTCCAGAACAAATTATCTTCATTAGCCGAGGTATCACTGTACTGTATGTGACACTGGTCATAACACTTTATGTAAGGGAGGTGTATTGCAGCGAACCTGGTGTTAGCATTCGCAGCCTTTGTAAGATGTATACATACATGACACTGAACAAACAATAACAGTAGTAACAGGCTGTTGAATTGTAATTAGTTTAATATTATCCACAACTAGCTGTATGTTGTATTTAAAGAAGTGTGTTTGTGTGCACAACAGAATCAGGGTTCAAACAGATGGTCAGAAATACACCTAAGTTAAGAGTTCAGAGCAAGGAAGGCCATGATACATATTGTCACCTCCATTGCTGGTTGCTTTGTATTAATGCATGTCCTTCTCATTATAAATGTATGCCATTTTATTATGATGCTAATCCCAGGTTATAATGTGAAAGCATTTAATTAAATAGAGAAGAGTCCATGAGAAGCTGATAGATCATTAACTAGACAAGTAATTTCCCACATTTTATGGCAGCTGAAGGTTCATTATCATGTCAACATGACCCCAACACTCAGCCAAATGATCTTTAAGTGAAAATAAAATACTAGGAACAAACTGCAAGATTATGGGGAGAATGGATTTCTCTGATCACTAAGTGAAATTTCTGAGCATTTGGTAAATTGAAATATGACAAATTATCATATTTTATCATATTTAGCATGTTCAGTTCTCATGCTTCTTTCAGGTACAGGAAGAATAGTTAGCTGGGGCTGGAATGAGCATGGTAACTGTGGTACCGGAACAGAAGATGATGTCCGAGTTCCCACGCCAGTCGGAATAGACAACAAGCAAACGACAGTAACTGTTGGCGCTGGAGCCGGACACAGTTTTGCTTTAAATTTCTAAGGGACATTTAACTTATAAGTACATTTTGTCATTTGTAAAGATACTGAATGCCTCATCACAAGGGGGCATTCTCTTAAAACACAATGTTAAATGAAATACAATTTAATTTTAGCACCCAACAGACACAACCTAGCTGTACAGCTGTGCTGTCAATCACTGCAGATGCGCAACATAATTTTTGGTCATTTTTTGTTTGCAAAAAATTGTTTTTCTTATTCCAGATCCAAGTTCAAGGCTCTGCAGCTATTCAGTCTCCTCCTTTGAAAACATTGTACAGTCACTTTGAAACTGGCTGAACACTAATTAAATAGGGATATGAGCAGGGCAGCAGCATCCTCAAGAGCCTGCATTACTAAAATGTAATCCCTACTTTCAGTTCCCAGTGCTAAAATTGATGAAGCTGTAACAACTGAATAATGGAAGTTCTTGTTGCACCAGGGTTAAACTGTTAGCTGACATGACTAATTCAGAAGTCTCCATCACTGCACTTCCCAAGTGCTGCTGAACTGCTGTTGCAACAATATTCATTCTATAAAATTATACAGCACACACACATAATCAATGACCCTGTCACATGGTGGGGTGAAAATAATATGCACCCTTTCTTTCAGCAGGCTGTATTATAACCAATGAAACTTGGATTGTGGCATCACTTACAAAACATAACCATGGCAGCCCTGGTGTGACTCGCCCATTCAGCCCCTCGATAACACCGAGAAATTGTGTCACACCCTTGGTGTACCCCTCATATATAATAATTTTAGGACACTGCCCTAAGGCTCTGTCTATATCCTTAGTGAGTCACACCCAGTAACCATGTAAGCCACATTCATTGCTCAGATATTTTTTCCTCAGTGCGTAACTTGCAAGGAACGCACAGAGCAACGGACCATAATATTCATATGCTACTCCATTGCCTCTTTGATTTTAAGGAAAATAAAGCATTAATATCGTCTTTATGTGCTGCCATCTGGTTCTGTTGTGTTGTATTTTATGCTTGACGATTATTTCTTCTGCCTCAGTGCATATGTCATTCAGAACACACCCAGTAACCATGGCAGCCATGTTCAAGAGTTGATTCTACTGTCTGAGCACACACCTCACTGAAAACACCGCAACAGTGGTAACCATGACAACCAGAGTGCGACTGACACACACCAAGTCTGTAACTTATGTGTAATAAAGACCAACAAGATGCACTGTTCTTTATTAATTTATTTCAATAATTTGTCCTCTACATGTTTCGAATAAAGTAACTGTTCATCATCAGGCAGGAATTACTGAAATAAATTAAGAAAGAAAAGTGCATCGTGTTGGTCTTTATTATTCAAGTATATCACAATGCACGGTCCACAGAATGTGAAATCTGTAACTCATGTGTAGTATTATTTATATATATATATAGAAAGAGAGAGAGAGACACTACTGTCAATTTGGCAAATGTCTGATCTACACAGTGTAGGTGTGTATATATGTTTGCATGTACATTTCTCAAGGATTCAGCTGCAAGCATTTGAAGGAACCAAGTGTACCATTTTTACAGATACACAGAAGCAGTTTAATTAATGTTTGAGCATCAGTTTTTGATGCTGAAGTAAAAGTGACATCATTATTTTGACTTGTTTCAAACCTCTATTTTGTAAAGCCTTTGTATTACTGGTATACCATACCAATGAACAGTTTAATAATAATTTTATCATCACTGTTATCATTATTCACTTCAATTTAATTATAACTTATGTAGATTTTGAGACTGGAATAGAGAAAGATTGATGTTTTCTTTGGCTAAAATTTCTATTTTATGGTTATTAGCCTCAGGAAATTATGGTTCATATTTAAACACAGTTTATAGTTTGCCTTCAAGGTGTAATATTGTTGGTTAGACACTTCTTCTGGACTGAACCTCCATTTCTGAGAACTACAAAACCAGTATAAAATTTTAAATAAAATATCATCTCAGAGGTTACATACTCATATAAAGATACGCTGAAAGAGTTGTCTATGACACAAAAATATAAGAAATCTCTCAGAACTACAATAGTAATACACAATGTGAGATTTGAGGCTTGAGGTTCTCACAATAGTGTTGATGAAGATACAAGTCTTCTGAGATGTTATGACACAGCAACTAGTAAGGAGTTACCAGCATACTGGAGGAGCATTCTGTCCAGCAGTCCAAGGAGAGGGCTAGCACCTGAAGATCGAGGCAGCATGCTCCTCCAAAATGTTGATAACTATCTACTAGTTGACATGGCATAACATCATAGATGAAATGAATCTTCAACGCTATACAAGTTTCAGTTACTCATTATCATCATGAAGCTCATTCTGTGCTATATCATCTGAGCTAAGATAACTTTTAAGTACTTCTATAGAGGACATACTGCTGCTTAGTAATTACAAGCTACTGCATACAGTTACAGTAGACCCCAATTAAGATCTATCTGGAGGACAGGCTTTTTGTACCTTCCACTGACTGGGGGGTGAGGGGAATAAATGGTGGCTGTTCCAAAATGAAACACAGAAAAGTACTATTGCAGTTACAAAAAAATGTTACAGGCACTCTAAATTTAAACCTTAGACTGTTTTCCCTTGACCCATTTTATAATGTTATATTTATTTTATGGGACATGGAAAAGAAAAGTCATAAAATAAAGCAAAAATTAGGATTTAAATGCTCAAGACGTTTTAGACATCCACTCTTCTATCAGCAGAACTTGAAGGAGAATAACACTACAAAATGCAGCAAGGCCCTTGGTGGCTGTGCTGGGTGTGTTGACCAGTCATAAAGTAGGTTACATTGATAATTCATGATCAGTCAATAACAATGCTGAGTTTGAAATATGCATACAAGTAAATGGCTCCTGTTGTGGCTTATGTGACCAATCACATGCATGCTAAATGCTGCAGTAGTTCATAACTGATAGTGACATCATTTCACTTTCTTTGCATACAATCATGGCATTATTTATGCAACCCAAACTCAAAGTTGTAAACACAATCCTGAAACTGAGGCTCCAAGATGGTGTAAGTACAAAATTTTTGTGTCTAAAATACAGGAAAAAATGTAAAACTCTGAAACCTTAAATTGAGAAAACTGCATTATTTATATGGAGTTGTGGCCAGGAGCACAAAAATTGAACCTAAAATGCAGGGAAGTCTTATATCAAGAAACCTTAAATCAGGATTTTACTGTAATAACAGATCTGCTATTAATTCATGAAGAAAAACCTGTCCTTCTGCACCCTACATTTATGTTAAAGGTATAGTTTCAAGAAATAAAACACCTCAAATAAAATACTTATATATTTTTTAATTTTACACAGTAAGGTTGTGAAAATATTCAATTACCAGAATAATAACTCCCTTCAATCTACCTCACACTTTTATCCTGGTAAGTGACTTGTTTTCCTTACTTTGATTACTAAGTTACTTCAACATAGTTTATCTTTGTTACATATGTACCAGACACTGGCTCACACCCACTCCATATACACCTTCAGATATTGTCAACCTGAGAGTTTGCAAACCTATTCACTAAAAACTAATAAGAATGAATTATACCTTTGTACATTGCACGGAAAAGAGTAGATAACTACTCCATTCCCCTGGAAGTATGCTATCTAGCAGCATATCTCAACTGTGATACAACTGTTAATCTCCACTGAACATTTCGTTATTAAGAATAACCAAGGTATATAACATATACATAAATCTGTTATCACTTCAATAAAATATTTATTAATGTACAACACATTCTAGACCCATTCCCACTCTGCAGTTTCCATCACTCACATTTGCTCTTCACAGTAACCATTATCATGTTGGTTTGATGAATCAGGTACAGGGCGCTTACAAATACAGCATTTGCTCTGCAAGACAAGAAAGATATTATTGTGCATTACATACTGCGATCAATATGTACAGTCTATCATGTGCGGCAGTTCCTGTTATCACAAAATACCAGTTTAAAAGCTATAATTTTCTTTCAAGTAAAGTTTTTGAGTACCTCTCAAACTCTCAGTGAAGACTCATCTGTTCCTTAGCTGAACAGTAAAACTGTGGCTCATTAGACAAATGCACAGTTCTACTCAAAGATGACTCTTGAAACTGAAGGTATGATATGAAGCAAGGCATACTTAATGAAGACTGAAACCAGCTGAAGTGGTATGTAAACATACATTACACTGCAATATCAATTATATTTGAGGAGGCATATCAAAGTGAGACCACAATCAACTTTACCAAATAATTCTTATAATAAAACCAATGAGATGCACTAATTTCTCAAATTTATTTTAGAAATGGGACTCTGCATGTTTCAGACAGAAGAACTGTCCATCAGGAGTCCAGTACTGTACACACAGCAATAGGTATATGTCATACAGGTTATGCTGACTGCTGGCTAGCAAGCAGTCAGCATAACCTGTATGACATATACCACTGCTGTGTGTACAGTACTAGACTTCTGATGATGGACAGAGGAACTGTCCGAAACATACAGAGTTCTATTCCTAAAATAAATCTGAAAAATTAGTTCATCTGGTTGCTTTTATTATAAGAATATATCATGATGCATGGTCCTCTGCATGTCAAATTTACCAAATAACTATACTCAATTCATGAATTCAGGCTCACCATTGATAGAAACAAATTTACTTAACAGTGCCAAATACTGGCAATCTGGTATCTACCACACTGGCTTGTTCATGCTTAGGTAAATAACACATGTGGCATATAGGCAGTTTTAAGGTACAAGTTCAGAATTTATCTGGAGGGATTGGGGACACACAAAGTGCCCAGTCATAATAGCTGAGTATCTCAATGTGTATGTCCCAAATGCAGGTGATTCATGGGATGATTAAATCAAGAAGTGATGGGTAGGCCATGTTATTGGGGGGAGGGGAGGGGGGGGGGGGAATGGTGATATGAAATGATACACACTTTAATCAGAAAACCTGCAAAGAATTAAGAAGTCCAGGCTGGATGCAGATGGTTGGTAACACATTTTAGGGACAGGCACTTGTGAACACAATAATTAACCTTCCAGTTCCAAAAGAGGCATGGAATTTCTTGACTAGCCAAGAAAAAGTTTCTGAAGATGGCTCTGCTCTACAAAGTGAGTGAGTGAGTGAACACCACCAAACCCCAAAATGGGAATGCAAATCAATACGTTAAAACCAGTGCCTTTTTGTAACATGAGTACAGCATGCACGTTTGTGACACATTAGATGAACACCATAAATTCATAACTTTGGGAAAAATGCTTGCTTTTTGCTATTTTTATTCCAACAATTACCCCACGGGGGGGGGGGGGGGGCAGAGTCCTTCTTGAGAAGCTAACTGCTTCTGCAGCTAGTCAAGAAATTCCCCGCACTTTATGGAACCCGAAGGTTCATCACCATATTCACAAGTGCCCGCCATCTGTCCCTATCCTGTCCTGAGCCAACTCCATCCATTCTCCACCCCCTCTCACTTCCCGAAGATCCATCTTAATATTATCCTCCCATCTACGTCTGGGTCTCCCCAGTGGTCTCTTTCCCTCAGGTTTCCCCACTAGAACCCTGTGCACACCTCTCCCCTCCCCCACGTGCGCCACATGCCCCGCCCATCTCATTCTTCTCGATTTTACCACCCGCACAATATTGGGTAAGGAGTAAAGATCCCTACGCTCTTCATTATGTAATTTTCTCCATTCCCCTGTTACCTCATCCCTCTTAGACCCAAACACTCTCCTCAACACCTTTTTTTATTCCAACAATATTATCACAATATGAAACAATATCAACAAAGTTTCAAATTGTTTTTTTTAAAGTGAAGGGAATTCAAAACCTTACTTGTTGCCAAGGTGTGAGTATAGGCACCATTCTTTTCATTCAAGGAGCAAGTTCTGCCAATTTTGACCCCCCCCCCCAAAAAAAAAAAAACAGTGGCTACAACAACATAGACAGTGAATTATATGACAGTTATATGAAACGATATGAACCAAACTGTGTCCACCATCACGGCAGGTGTGTGGAAAATATGAAAACCCCAGACAGAAAACTGGCTATGAAATAAAGCATACGAAAGGCAACTTGCCAAAAAATAACTTTAGTCTTAACCAATCTAACCCCTGTCAATTGCCCTTTAATAAACTAAGATCCATAATTTGGTCTTACTGTCCCTCTTTGAAGTACTCCTTCAATGTGTTGCTGAAACGCTTGGAGAACTTGACAAACTCCCTCTTCCGCTGCTCCAAAGCCTGTTTACCAGCAGTTCCAGGGATGAAGCCTGCCACCTCATTTACAGCATCAAGCAGTTTCTTAATTGCACTTGCTATCTCCCTGAAAAGAACACAGTTGGTTTTAAAACACACTAATCAACAACCAATACATGTGTCAAAATTAAAACAATGGAAGACATACTTGATTGTTTCTAGAAATGTTTTTCGATCTACTATTTCATCTGGGATCCTGCTCAGAATCCTCTTCAGTGCAGACGATTTTCTGTTCAGCTCCTGAAATGCATCTTCTGACCTACTCAAACGATGCTCCACTACTGAAATTACAAAAGAAACAGCCACATAATCAATAATAATCCATGTATTAATTTCTGACACTATAAAACATTAAACAACATAAATAACTGGTTTAGATTAGGTACCTTCAGGCAATATTGCCAATAAGAAAAATGAAGCATCAGATTATCACATTTGTCACTACACATGATGGACAATGGTTGAGAATAAATAAAGATTTTTTTTAAAACCGTAAGGTGATTCATCCCCATTGTGTCTAAAATATAACCAAAAGTATAAAATACTAAGTCTAAACACAAATTTATTTATCAGAAATAACCAGCTACATGTTTTTTATTCTTATCAGCCTGCATGGCTGCATCTATTGGCCAGAAGAAGTAGCTAGTTACAGCTGATAAATAAAAGTTGTGTTTAGACTTAGTACATTATACTTCTGGTTATAAAGAATGTTTTTCCTCTACTTTCTTTTTCAAAATGTACAAAAATTTGAGGCCATTTCTTCAGGGAGAACAAACCATTTCAAGACTGAGACCCAGTGAGGACCACATTATTATTATTATTATTATTATTATTATTATTATAATCATTATCATCATCACCACCACCACCACCACCACCATCAGAAACAACATCGAATTTCTCACTTGTCAGCTTTGGCTGGGAAATATTCACATATACTGGGATGTAGTAATCAACAGGATTAAGGCTCGGTGGTCTTATTTGTAGTTTAAAAAGTTTCTTACAATTGAGCATGTGCCAAGAATTACAGATTTTTGCAGTTGTATATATGTATTCGGGTGTAAGTTAAGTCTTGTTAGACTTTGTGATAGTGACTTTGGAATTACTCCCGTAGATGATATTACTATCGGGATCACTTGTGCTGCCTTTTGCTTCCACATAACACATATTTCATTCGTCAGTTCTTGGTACTTGTTTTGTTTGTCGGTTATTGTTTTGGCGAGATTATGTGTATTTGGGAGAGCTATGTCTATCAAAAGGTGTTCTTTGTTTTCTTATTCATAAAAGTTATGTCAGATCGATTAAAAGGTATTGTTTTGTCCGTAAGTATGCTGCGATTCCAGTACAGCTTGAAATTTTCATTCTCCAGTACATTAGCTGGTGTATACTTATAATATGGACTTTCATCGTCAATCAATTCGGCTGCTTGTGCCAGTTTCTGATGGATAATTTTGGCTAGTCCATCATGTCTCTTTACATACCCGGTAGGTGCTAGTTGCTCACATGCTGCAGTAATGTGTTAGATTGTCTCCCATTCTTTTCCACATCTTCTGCATATTATTATTATTATTATTATTATTGTTATTGTTGTTGTCATTGTCATCATTGTTGCAGCATGTCCAATATTGGAAAAAGAACAACACACAAAGAGAGAGAACACAGTGTGTGTGTATGTGTGTGTGCTCAACTACACTTTGCCATATGCAAGGAAACGGGTAGAATTCGACTACAAACACTGGTATCAGCATGTACCAAAATCAGTACAAGCAAGTCATGAAGGTAAGGTAACCAGATTATGGAATCAACACATGAAAACTGCCAGAACCATTCCTAACAATAAAATGGACATAATCCACGATAATGAAAAAGGAACATGTAAGTTAATAGACATGCAATCTGAGGAGACAGAAATGTGACGAAGAAAGAAGCCAAAAAAGATTTTAAAATACAAATTCCTGACAACAGAAATAGACCATATGTGGAATGTACAACCAGAAGTGATACTAGGTAAAAATGAGGGCAACTGGAACCATATCAAAATCATTCAGAAAATACCTAAGCAACACACCTAGGAAGCACAACATCAAGGATCTACAGAAAACAGCCACACTGGGTACTGTGTACATACTCTGGGAAGTACTAATGTAACAGTACAAAACAATCAGCACGGGAAATACTGCATGTACCATAAATTGTACAGAACAGCTGCAACATTTTATATCCTAGGAACATAGTGTGTTTCATCTGGCATACAACTGTAAATTCCCCGTATACAGGTGATAAATAATAATAATAATAATAATAATAATAATAAATTGAAATTATTATGTATAATAATATTATAATGTTATCTATCAGAGTAACATGGGTTCTCAGGTATATAATCTTAATAACCTACATAAAAGTGATAACATACAACAACAACACTATCCATTACGATACACTGGACATAGCTGTACTTGACCAAACCATCAAAGAAGCACAATTAAGAGATGCAGCAATTCCCAACAGTCACAATCTCCACAGTACCATTGCCAAAAATCTCCTGAAGTACACAGACTTGAAAGAGGAGCTTATAAGAAAATGAAAACTGAAAATGGCCTATATAATACCATTAGTACTACAGTAAAAACTGTTTCATCCGGCATCTCTGGGGGAAAGGAGTTGCCAGAAATTGCACTTTTCTGGACATTCATTCATTCATTCCATTGGCATCTGTAGAATGTGACGATTCCTTGCCATACTCAGGTGCTTCTTCCAGTCCTCTCTGTTATGCACTTTTTCCTGCCACCCTTCTCCACCAACTATTCTTCCATCCTCTCTCACCCCATCTTGCCATCTATTTCTTGGTCTACCTCTCAATCTTGTTGTTCCCAAATTCATATATAATACTCTTTTGGGAATTCAATTTTCTTCCATTCTCTGTACCTGCCCAAACCAACATAATCTATTTAACCTTATTGTCTCTATTGTCTTTTCTGGACATCATAATGTTAATTTGGGGGCCGGGATAGTACAGTCAGTATAGCAACTCGCTATGGGCTGGACAGTCCAGGGATGGAATTCTGGTGGGGCAAGATTTTCCGTACCCATCCAGACTGTCTGTGGGGCCCACCCAGCTTCCTATACAATGGGTACTAGGCCTCTTTCCTGGGTGTAAAGCAGATGGGGTGTAGCGTTGACCACCCACCCACATCTAGTGCAATGAGGTTCAGAAAGAGTAGAGCTATGCCTCTACTCCACGTCTGGGCGTTCATGGCCTCTTAAGCATGTATTTTACCTTTGTCAATCTGCCAGTTAACCAAAATTTCCGGATAATCCAATCACAGATAAAACAATTGTTACTGAATCCACAACGGGTATTATGCCAAACAAAAGTTTAAAACTGCTTAATCCTTGTCCTGCTCCAATATTCTAATACAGAAAGCTGTAATACTAAACACACGCTGTATACTGAGAAAGTTTTTGGCAGAACAGTGAATAAGAAGTGCTTGGTCAGTGAGACCTGAACGGTCGGAGACTGAGCTAAAATGCTGTGCAGTATGGAAAGTGGCTGCTGCTGCTGATGATGATGATGATTCAGAATGCACTAATGTAAAAGTGCAAAATGGTTATCATGTTAAACAATGTGTACCATATACTGCAATCACAGATTAGATGCAATATCTCAAATGCCCGAAACATGTTTTTCAGGTATACAATTGTAAACATCCTGCAAAAAGGTGAATAATAAAATAATAATAATAACAATAATTATTTTATTATGGTTTATATAACAATCGCATCAGTAACTCAGCTTACATAGGAATGAAAGATGGTATGACGGCTAAGTGAAATGGCCAAGCCCAAGACACTATTCCAGCATGTCTGGAAAAAATGAGGAAAATATATAAAAAATGCCAGGGAAGCTGGCATGCAGGTGGCCAAGCTCTGAATGAAGAACTTCCTAAATATGTAGTTGCAGTGTTCACAACTTGACTGTGATACCTGCTTATTTCAGAGGAGTTCGGCTAATTATGATTAGAGTATTCTCCAATTCTGTGTTGCACTCCATGTTCAATTTTAAGTATTCTTCAATTCACACCTGTACATTTCAATTCCCATTCACAACGAATAATGTGCATGCAACTGACTTAAGCTGTAATATCAGTTAGTGTTCTAAGTGATTTTAATGCTGTTGGATTTATTAAAGTTAACAGTCATCTAAGAACAGTACAAACAACTTCCAAATATCTTGCGTATCATACCTACCTCAGACAATGGACAGCATTTAACATAAACATGGTGTAGTGTATTAACCATTGTCACAAACCTTTACTGACTAACAGTATCTCCCTTATTTTAAATGATAAGCTGTCACACAATTGTGCCTGCTATCACACCACTTTCTCTAGCAGAGCAAATGTCATGATACTTAGTATCCATTACTATTTCACAAAATGTAATTAAATTTAGTGCTAGGAGAAGTTCAAGGTGTGCAAGATTTGAGGTTTCTACAGTGCTGATGTTGAGGAATCTGGTGTTCGAGGATGTTACACTGTGTAAAAGGGGTTAACAGATTCTAATATTTTGAAGGAACAGCACCTTTATCTTCAAGGGTTGTTTAGTCAAAGAAGAAAAGACTCTAAGACTCCACAACCCATTGAGATAAAGGCACTATGTTCATTTGAAACACCACACCACACATAGTGCAACATCCCAGAAGAGCAGAATCCTCAGTTTCAAGTCATGTATATCCCATTGTAGGAACATGGCCACTCTAAATTTAAAAAATCTTGAGATTTCAGAATTGCAGTTTATGGTCCTGTCTATTTAAACATATCACACAGTGCTGTCTGTGTAGTGAACGCTGCTGCATATATTTTCAACCAATTACCTTCAAGCTTAATAGCCTAACCCCATTTTCAATATTGAGTTAATGTAAACTTTAATTACTGTGACTTTCAGATCCTTCAGCTTTTCTTGTGCTGAAATCTAAAAGTAAAGTAAATGGGAACACTGCAGTACAAACAACAGGCCATAGGAAATACAAACAAGCTGTGTGCAACTCACTGTCCGATTCAGACGTGGTGCCCTGTAGCCTCAGGACACTCTCATTCATATTGATACTGAGGTCTCCACGCCTCATGATGCCAACCACCAAGTCATACGTAAAACCAGGATGTGCAGTTTCAACTTTCGAAAGAGCAGCCCGAAGGGTTTGTGAAGCGGCAACATCACGTCTTTCTAGCTGCAACAATGGCAGTTTCATCATGGCTACTCTAAACCTGCTTTAATAAAGTACCATTTCTACAGACCATGAGGTCATCATTATTAATTCTTTATGTTCATGCTTTCTCTATTGTGTATAAGGTCTACTACACAAAATTAATCACATCCTTTGTCAGAAACTGATGCCAAACAACCTTACTTCATCCCATGCTTACTGTATGTCTTTTAATCATGCATTCCTATTGTGTTTATCCACCTGCCTTTCCACACTTAACAACTTTGTCGTCATACGCCTTTTGATGGCTTATGCTTGCATCACCTTCAGTGACCTCTATCATTCTTTTGGTTTACACATGTGGCTATTTACACTTTTCAATACCACAGTCTACCTGCTCTGTGGTTATGTTGCCTCAGTTTTCTGGTAATCAACAAAATACTGTCAAATATCAAGTCAGCATATTATTATCAGACAGTGCATATCATATAAGCAATGCAGATAATCCGATATCACCAAACAACATCACAAGGCAGACTGATTGCAGTTTCACTATACAGGTAAGGATGAACACAATGCAGATTCCGATGGCATGACAGTTGTACCTAGGTTAATGAAAATATCTCCACTCGTTCAAAATTTATTCTCACAAAAATTAGGAGACCCACAAAGACAAATTTAACTTCAAAGCCATTACAATTATGCATCACATGTTTTTAATAGGTAAAAATGACTCATACACACTGTGTGTGTGTGTGTGTGTCTGTGTAGTTATTGTAACTCATTCATACACCATCAAAAACTAAAATGTAGTACATTTTGGGAAATCAGTCCTTGCTTGCCAATTCAGTTCTTCTGTAAAACTGCAATGTAAAACCTATTCATTGTTATAAATATTTTTTCAAGTGCAATGGCAGAAGTGCTTATTTTCAAGTGCATTATTTACACTGCTGTAAACTGTTAAGGTTGGTGATGAATGAATATGCAGCATTGGTCGAATGACAGTGACAGTGGAAAAATTAAGTTCTTGAATGCAAACCTGTCCTAGTTACACTCTTTCCACCACAAATCCCACATGAACTGGCCTGGGATTGAACCCAGACCTTTGCAGTGACAGACAATGAACTGCCTCAGCTATGACACAGCCACTGCACTGCAGAACACTTCAGTACCCTTCATCTACTTACCATCACAGTACTGCTATAATAATCTCAGCTTTCTACCAGCTCTGTATGTATTACAGTCATTTAAACAGCTCATTTTCACTATCACTTTTTATCAGCTTCAACTCCATCCACAGCAAAAAACCATGTGTTTGTCTTGTAAGACGCATTCCTTAAATGCTGCCATCACATCACCATTTTTATATTTCAGATGTCAGGAAAATGGCGGTTAATGCAAAGCATCTCTTCCTAGTCACTAGCTGCTAATTAAAAACTCCGTCCTCTTATCATATAACATAAAAATAAAAACAAGATTTCACTTACACACAAGAATGCCCATACATGAACCTTACACATTTTATCTTGTATTACACAGAACATGTTCAAGGTACTGTTAGGAAATAAAACCAAGTGACACATAAACTCAACAACTGTTGTAAGGAACTAATAAAGGTCACCATGAGGGCCAGAGTGGCACAGACAGTACCAAAATATTTAAATGCCTACCACGCTTTCTGGATAGCATCATGCCAATTTATGCACTGGCCTAATTTCTTGAGATCTGCCACTGCTGTCAGGAACAGAGGGACACAGGGACTGCTCTTCAAGAAGTCCTCTGAGAAAGAATCCACAAGTGTGAGGTCTATTGATTTTGTGACCCTCTGTGCCCAATCTGTCCATTAAGAAGAAGTCTGTCTAGCTAGAACTACATCTTATAATGGAATCCCATTGTGTTGGTAAATTGGACCTGGAATGTCTTCCTGTAGCAGTGTTATTGGCCAAACCTGGAGTTTTATTAATGAATGTAACTACATCTTGTGCAACTGAGCCACCATACTGAAACTCCTTGAACTGATCTTTCCAACTGGTATTTGTTTAAACTTTATGTTAAATATGCTCTGGGTAAAACAGGATTAAAATCATAAATATTATTTATGGACATCATATTAGCACAAAAACTAAACTATAACCTAAATAAGTACATACAATATAAACTCTTGTAATTAAGTCTACTATGTTATTTTTAGTTACATTCTTGTTTCTGTAACGCAAAACTAAAATGACAGAAATCTTATTCATTGTTCATGCAAAATAAAAGTAAAAAGCATCATGAACATTATACACAGTGGGACTACTCAGAATACATTTCCTATTCATCATACTACCCCCCCCCAATTATGGTATCACTTCATACACTTAAGTAAAAGGGAAGTCACATTACTTATTCCCATGCAACTTAAAATCACATGATTCTCTTAAAACTGTTACTGAACCTAAGAATAACATTAATTCATTATTTCTTATTTAATAATTATCTTATCATTGTGACACTAAAAATGTGTAACCTACATGATTTTATGTTCCACTTCTGACTATTCATTGAACAATGGCCAGAAGCAAATACAGCAGCAAAACAGCAGAGATTGGGCCAGGGTAACTCATCATCAATTTCATGACTAGGTAATGGGCCAGATGATGGAAGAATTAGCATCTGATTCCCAAGCAACAAATTCTCCTATTCTGACCATCATTCAGATCAATTCTGGGACCAATCCAATATCCCTTCCATTGCATACCAGGGGGTTCTAATCCAGGAGGTAAATTAACCAGGGTATGAGGCTGACTACTCTTCTCCATACAGTACTGAAGAATGAACAAAGCTACTTTCACTCCCCATATATACCCTTGTGGCATGGCACTTAATTATACACAAAAACAATTTGATCTTTACTCTACCTGTACTATGCAAAAACACATACCTTTATTACCATACTACCAAGAATAATAACATGCTAGTGAATGTTACCAAAGACAATGGTCTACAAAATATACCATCAGGCCCAGCAAAATGTATGATACTAAGAATATTTTATAGACCATCATCATTAAAAATTCAGATAAAATATATCGATTTCTGTGATTATTGCCATCAACTCCCCAAACCCACTTGAAGTTCTGCCTTGTACTAAACAGTACTGGCAATTATCACGATTCAGTAACTAATCTTTAAAAATATCGTACACGTGGAACCTAAAATAAGACATAATCTGCAATATGGTATTTGACATAAACTTTAAACGACAAAATACTGTGTTTACAACGAAAGACCTACAACATTTCAACATGCTGTACGGTTTAAAATGTCAATCCCACAAGTCATATTTACATTGTAACAACTAATTACCCAACAGTCTATCTGAAACATTCCGTAAAATAAATATTCATTGTGTATCAGACTCCTTGTAATTAGACTACCAATTTCACCATTACCTGAGTTAAAATGGGGCGTATTAAAACTGGAAGAATAAGTGATGTTACTGGTGTCTCATCTCCCATTGTCATCCTTCACAATTACGTCAATTTCACAGTCACCACCTCACAAACCAGGCTCCGATCTGTACTTGAAATTAAGTCAGCAGAAATATCTTTACTCTTATCAACAAAGCCACATTTGCTTATAGTCGATATGTATCGAAGAGCAGGTTACAGCCATGGATTAGAGTATACTAGATAATCTGTGGATCAGAGTTCTAACTCGAGAGCACAGATCATTTAATGCTACAGAGTTGAATACAATGGCTGGTACACAGATAGGCACTTTAGTGGAAATGTACGATGAGCGTAACGTCATCTACGTAAGTAAAATCTGTGATTGCATCCAGCATGGATAAGAATCTGTTCGGAAAGAATGCCACCTGGTGACAGCCCATGGAACTATGTAGCCTAACATCCGAAAGCGGACTCACACCGTACAATACATATCTGTGTTTGCGCACACGCACCAATAAAAAAAAATATATATATATATATATATCATATCAAACTTCAAACTTGTAGCCACACTGGTAATGAGACCGTAAAAGCTGATTGATCGGTACCCAGCTGTATTGTTGGTACATGCTGCCACTGAAGTCAGATGCAGAGTGCACCTTCACAACATTCATTCATTCACTTTATTTTCCGTATGTTTATATACAGGTAAAGTACCAAGGATGTGGAAATTGTGAAAGTAGTTGTATAAATATCTGTTAAAAATACAGATGTCAAATGCTTAAATATAATTATAATATAATGGTGATATAGTTATAAACAATTATAACATCAGAATAATTACAATTAAGTTGTGAGTTGTTACTAGTATCGTACACTATTCACAGGGTTAAACTAATGTATCAGTGAATCAGCCTCTTAAGGTTTATATTCTTCTGCCTTCCTTATATTCATAATATTCATTCGTTGAGTAGAAAGAATGATGATATAAGAAACTCTTCAATGAGGATTTAAAATATTTATGATCATTAGTCAAAGCTTTAATATATTGAGGAAGGTGGTTAAAAACTTTTATACCAGATATATAAACTACTTTATTGAATTTTGATAAGTTAGCTATTGAACAATGTAAATTATTGTTATTCCTAGTTTTATATTTATGAATTTCATTATTTGTATCAAGTAGGTGTTTAATATTAATTGTATATAAAATTAATGCATATATGTACTGAGAATATAATATCACTATTTCCATACTGTTGAAAACTTCCCTGCAAGAATCTCTAGGTCTAGTGTTAGTTATAATTCTGATAATTTTCTTTTGGAGTATAAATACCTTATCGGCATAGGAGGAGCTACCCCAAAAAATTATACCATAGCTTATGAGTGTATATGAGCAAAATAGATTACTCTTAGCGTGTCTATTGGTACTATATGTTTTATGTTCCTCAATGCATAGCATGCAGTGCACATTTTGTTGAGTACCGGTTCTATGTGTTGTTTCCAGGATAAGGTGTCATCTATAGTTAATCCAAGAAATTTAATCTCAGAGGCACTAGTTAAACATTCCTGGTCATATTTCATTTGTGTATTAACATTATAATAATTCTTAGTTCTAAATTCTAAGTACTGAGTTTTATTAAGATTTAAAGTAAGTAAATTGACTTTAAACCAAGTGTTTATATCTTGGAATGTTTAATTAGCATTTACATTAAAGTCCCTTCGATTTGTGTCTGTAATTATAATGCTGGTATCATCTGCAAAGAGTACCATATTGTTATCATTGTTTACTAATGTGGGTAGATCATCTATGTAAATTAGGAAGAACAAAGGGCCAAGAATTGAACCTTGTGGCACACCACATTTTAACAATTCCCATTTGGACAAATCGTTATTATTGGTTATATTAGTCAGTGTCACTCTTTGGTATCTACCTGTTAAATAGGATACAATTAATGTTTTAAATTCCCCTTCAACGCCATAGAATTCTAGCTTTTCTAGTAATATTTTATGATTGACACAGTCGAATGCTTTTTGCAGGTCACAAAATATACCTCCCACCATTTGATTGTTGTTCATAGCAG
>Ga0123355_10004632_pt1 | contig 20012 bp, 22 predicted proteins | sample TergutEmb28metaG_3_FD_89872 | JGI IMG/M metagenome (GOLD analysis project Ga0123355, IMG submission 89872) | Embiratermes neotenicus P1 segment gut microbial communities from Petit-Saut dam, French Guiana - Emb289 P1 | ecosystem: Host-associated > Arthropoda: Insects > Digestive system > Gut ...
CCTGTACTTTCTCGTTACTACCGGATACAATCCATTTTCTCGCATTATCTTGCGCACCTTGTATTCGCTTATCACATACCCTGCTTTCTCAAGTGCCTTACACATTTTTCGGTATCCATATACTCGTTTCGCTCCTTCAAACAACTCCGTCACTTTTTTTATTAGAGGTTTTTCTGCTTGCCGTTTTTCCACTCTTTTTTGAACCCGCGTTATCCATTTGTAGTATCCCGCCTCCTTCAGCCCCAATACTTTGCACATCTTCCTCACCGAATACTCGGAGCTGTACATGCTTATTGCCTCGTACTTCATCCGGGAGTTTGCATGAAGATGTGCAGGGATTTTTTTAATATTTCTACCTTTTCACGCTCTTCCTTTAACTGCTTTTCCTTTTGTCTTAGCTCTGTCTCTAACTCTTTCGTTCTTAGTATTAACTCTTTTTCTGTTCTTGGGGTACTTGTTTTTATTCCCTTTGCTTGCGCATATGTCGGCAGCTTATTATTCCTTCGGTAATCTCTTGCCCACCTACATACCGTATTCTTATCGATCCCCAATTCCTCTGCTAGACTCGTCGCTGATTTTCCTCCCTCTACTATCAGCTTTGACGTTTGCTCTCTTAACTCTTCTGTATACTTGCTATTGTTACTGGCCATGTGATTTCTCCCTTCTTCTTTGCATATGGTATCACATAACCTCTCTACTTTTTTCACCGCACCTCAATATTGCAAAAGTGGCAGGTTGGTAAGAAATCCTTACCAACTGAAATTTTTTTAAAAAATTTTCAAACCGAATGCAACCAACTTAATTTTTTGTTGTCTATATAGATAAGAAACTAAATAAGCGCATAATTTCAGGAGGTAACATATGTTTCAATTAATTTCAGATGGCGGTTGCGATTTTACAAAGGACGAAATACAAAAACATAACGTAGATGTTGTACCATTCTACGTAACTTTAGATCAAGAAACATATCTAAAAGAAGGTATAGATATAACCAAAGAAGAATACTTTAAGCGTTTACTAGAAGACAAAAGCCTTTTCCCAAAAACAGCCCAACCAAGCCCACAAGATTATATAGATGCGTACACCCCCCATTTAGAGGCCGGTAAAGATATAATCTCTCTTACAATATCTTCTAAACTTAGTGGTACCTTTAATAGCGCAACCCTTGCCGCAAACACTTTAAAAGAAGATTATCCAGACAGAACAATAATAGTAATAGACTCATTAAATTGTGCCCTAGGCCAAGGTCTTATCCTAAAAGAAATGATAAAAATGCGAGACAATGGTTTTTCAATAACAAAAACTGTTGCACTTGCAGAAGAAGTGATAAAAACCACAAGAATTTACTTCTCCCTAGACACATTAGAATATCTAAAACGAGGCGGCAGAGTGGGCCCTACAACCGCACTGGTTGGCGGTATTTTAGGCCTGCGTCCAATTTTACACATTGTAGATGGCGCCGTAGACCAGCTTGATAGCGTTCGTGGAAAAGAAAGAGTTCTAAAATTAATGGAGGAGGGCATTGTCGCAGCCCTAAAAGACGATACCCAAAATATAAATATCAGTGTCGGACACATACTCCGCTTAGAAGACGCAGCAAAGTTCAAAACCAGCTTAGAGTCTGCACTTGGCATAACAACCACTAACCAAGTAGTTGCAGTGGGTGCAACCATTGGCACACATGCAGGCCCCGGCGCAATAGCGGTTGCATACTGTAAAAAGTACGAAGCGCTACAAACAAATTTTAGCATTCATACAGAAAAAGTAGCAAGCAGATAGGAGTTGGCAAATATGAATACATGGTTTATATTAGCGCAAGTTTTAGGTGCAATTACAATATGTTTCGAATTTGCGTCATATCAAATAAAGAATAAATCAAAATACTTTTTGACCACAGGTATAGGCAGTTTTTTTTGGCTGGCAATGTTCTTTTCCATTGGTATGGCAACAGGGATGGACACACAAATTTCACTGATGGTTGCGGCATCCTATAGTACCGTTCGCAATTTAGTGTTTTGGAGGATATTTGCGAAAAATACCCCTCAGAGCAAAGAAATTGGACTTAATTTTTTACTTGTGATGATAGGTGTCGCGCTGGTTGCTGGAGTTATTTCAATTATGAACGCGCCAGAACAAGTAAGATGGCTGCATACACTTGGAATGATTGCCGCATTAAGTTTTGTAATCGGACAATATTTGCCTGGCGTTCACTATGTGCGCATAACAGTTACATTTTATGCACTCATAGTCATTCTTACGCAAACACCCCTTAATATTTTGTACGGCGACTTTCGTTGGAATATCATGGGCATCCTAATCGAAATTGCAAAAATCTCATCGGTTGTCATATTCTATCTCCGCTTTGCAACAGACCCAAAGCAGCCACAGTTGCAGTTTGCTAAGCCTTAAAAAATTTTTTAAAATCAACTGGTAAGAAATTCTTACCAGTTGATTTTATTTTACACAACTACCCTTGCCGAATTTTTGGCAATTAAATTTGCAATTCACAACAATTCACACAACAATAAAAAAATTTGTATAAAATTTGAAATTAGGGTATACTAAATAGACTTGTAGTTACATATTTTTCTAGTAACACTTTTATTCAAATCTATCATTCAAAAAAAATTAAGGAGTTAATCCGAATGGATTCCGTCGTGGTTACAAATTTAATATATATCATAGCACTACTTGTTCTTCTGATATTGGGCACCTATTTTAGCGCAACAGAAATGGCCTTTGCGTCCATCAATCGCGCTAAAATGAAAAACATTGCAGATTCCGGAGGCAAGCGTGGCAAGCGGGCAACTGCTGTTTTTGATATGTATGAAAACCGGTTCGACGAAGTTATTTCTACCTTGCTTATTTGCAACAATCTTGTGGCAATTGCTGCGGCAACGGTTTCTGTTGCGTTATTTGTGCGGCTTATTGGCGAGTGGGGGTATTTTGTATCCACTGTAATCATCAGTGCAATCGTCATTGTACTTACAGATATTTTCCCTAAAAGTATGTCCAAGCAAAATCCAGAAAAGGTTATTCTTTCTTGCGCTCCATTTCTGCGCATGCTTATGGTGCTGCTAAAGCCAATAAACAAAGGTATTGTAAAAATGAAAGACCTGCTTAGTTCAAAATTTACAGCCGCCGCTGAAGAAACCCCAGAAGATGAACAGACTCTAATCGAGCAGGAAATAATTTTTATGGTAGAAGAAGCGGAAAAAGAAGGCTCTATGGATGAAGATGATTCCCTTCTTATTACTAATGCCATCGAATTTAACGAACTCAACACATGGGATATCATCACCCCCCGGGTAGAAATTGTGAGCATTTCAATCACTGCCGACCGGGATTATATTTCACAACAATTTTTAGAAAGCGGTTATTCCAGAATACCTGTATATGAAGAATCCCTTGACAATATAAAGGGCGTCATTCACATACGAGATTTTTTGCGGTACCTAACAACGGATTCTGAAAAACTTGAGGATATCCTTACTCCGGCTATTTTTACCGTAACCAATGCAAAGGTTAAGGACTTGTTAAAACTCATGCAAAAAGAAAAAACCCATATTGCAATTGTAACCGACGAATATGGCGGCACAGAAGGCATTGTTACCATGGATGATATTCTCGAACGCCTTGTAGGCGACATTTGGGATGAAAGTGACGAAATAGTAGAAGAATTTAAAGACCTTGGCAGCGGCAAACATAAAATTTTATGTACTTCATATATTGATGACATGTTTGAATACTTTGATATAAAAGCCGAATCTGAAAGCAATACAGTGGGCGGCTGGATAATGGACACATTAATGCGCATACCTGTAAAGGGCGATGTATTTACCTTCGAAAATTTAAAGGTGAGGGTAACAAAAGTCGACCAGCGTAGGCCTCTGGAATGTATTATTGAAGTTATAGCGGATGAAGACGAAAGCGATCAGGAGAATAATTCAAATTAGGCGGCTGCGGAGCAAACGACTGCTCCTTTTTATAGAAGAGGGTAACACATGATTACAGTAAAGCACCTTAACAAGACTTTCCGCGTTGCCAAGCGGCAAGCAGGTTTTGGGCGCGCTCTTCGCGCCCTTTTTTCGCGGGAATATGAGTTAGTACACGCACTAAAGGACGTTTCTTTTTCCATTGCAGATGGGGAAATGGTAGGGTATATAGGCCCAAACGGTGCTGGTAAAAGTACTACCATTAAAGTGATGTGCGGTGTGCTAACACCAGATAGCGGCACTTGCGACATTAATGGACGCACCCCATGGAAAAATCGCGTAGCCCATGTAAGTGAAATTGGCGTGGTATTTGGACAGCGCAGTCAATTGTGGTGGGATGTCCCCATCATAGACAGCTTTGAGTTAATCCGAGACATTTACAAAACCAACCAAACCATTTACAAAAAAAACTTGGACGAGCTTGTAGAAATTTTAGAACTTTCAGAAACCTTAAAAACCCCTGCACGCAGCTTAAGCTTAGGCCAGCGTATGCGATGCGAAATTGCCGCAAGTCTCTTGCACAGTCCCAAAATTCTATTTTTGGACGAGCCTACCATCGGATTAGACGCCGTGTCCAAAATTGCGGTGCGTCAATTTATCAAGCGGCTGAATGCAGAACAAGGTACAACAGTGCTTCTAACCACCCACGACATGCAGGATATCGAAGCCCTAACCGAGCGGATTATCCTAATAGGTAAGGGACGGATTTTGCTAGACGGCAGTTTGGCTGAATTAAAAGAACGCGCCCCAGAAGGCGCTAATGCAGAAGAAATGGTAGCGGCCCTTTACAAGGAGTACCAGATATGAGGCCCTATTTATCTTTGTTTCGTATTAGAATGGTAAACTCCATACAGTACAGAATAGCAGCCTTGGCCGGAATATCTACTCAATTTGCATGGGGTTTTATGCTAATCCTCAGCTTTTTAGCGTTCTATGAAGGCAATCCAGATGCCTTTCCTATGACCATGGAGCAGACGGTATCGTATATTTGGATACAACAGGCTTTTCTTTTTCTATTTATGTTATGGGCATATGATTATAGTATTTTTGAGTCTATTGAAAGCGGCCTAATTTCTTACGATTTGGTGCGGCCTATGGATTTATACAGCCGCTGGTTTACCACCACTTCCGCTAACCGTGCGGCAGGCGCAGCCTTGCGTTGTTTGCCTATTTTACTCGTTGGATTTATTTTACCTCATCCCTTTAGAATTGTCCTGCCTGACAACTTTGCACAAGTAGGATTCTTTTTTCTGAGCATGATACTGTCATTAGGTGTGGTTGTAAGCTTTGCAATGCTTGTTTATGTATCGGCGTTTTTTACAATTAACAGCCGAGGAACAAGAACCATTGCTGCCATTGCCGGAGATTTTTTAGCAGGTTCAATTATTCCCATACCATTTTTTCCAAATGCACTGCGTAGAATCGTTGAGTTTTCGCCATTTGGGGCAATGCAAAACCTGCCACTGCGTATTTTTAGCGGCCATATTGTTGGTACAGAATTATGGCAGGGTTTGGCATTGCAGGTGTTTTGGCTGGTAGCTTTGGTTCTTATTGGACGCGTATTTATGCGCCGTGCACTAAGGCGTGTTGTTGCACAGGGAGGGTGAGAATGAAATTATATTTTAAATATCTTAAAATGCATTTTCAAAGTCAAATGCAATATAAAACATCCTTTTTCTTTACTTGCATTGGGCAATTCGGCGTTGCGTTTACAACCTTTTTAGGGGTTCACTTTCTTTTTGACCGCTTCGATTCTGTCGGTGGCTTTACTTACGAAGAGGTACTCATTTGCTTTTCTGTAATATTAATGGGTTTCTCTTTAGGGGAGTTTGTTGGCCGTGGATTTGACCGCTTTCCCGAACTTTTAGGTAATGGTGGGTTTGACCGCGCACTTGTACGGCCACGAAATGTGGTGTTTCAGGTGTTGGCATCTCAAATGGATTTTTTCAGGCTCGGGCGAGTTATTCAGGCAGTAGCCATGCTTGCTTACGCCATACCCAGAAGTGGCATTTATTGGACTCCAGATAAAATTTTTACATTAGGGTTAATGATCATTTGCGGTGGGGCAATTTTCTTTGGGCTTTTTGTTTTGTTTGGTGCATTTTCATTCTTTACAGTTGAAGGCTTAGAATTTATGAACATCCTAACCCACGGTGGCGCAGAGCATGGCCGTTTACCATTTGGTATTTATGGGGACGGTGTTTTAAAGTTTTTAACATATGTAATTCCTCTAGCGTTGGTGCAGTATTATCCGCTATTGTACCTAACCGGACGAGAGGAAAGTTTTTTTTATGGGTTAACCCCTGTGTTTTCGCTTTTATTTTTACTGCCCTGTTATGTGCTTTTTAGGTTTGGTATGACAAGGTATAAATCCATAGGGTCTTGATTTATTTATCCAAACAAAACTCCACCAAAATAAGTAACGGTATTTGTGCCATTCATGTATGCAATTCCGCTGGCCTGTGCAAGCTCTGATACTGCTATGCCGTAGGCTTCCAACGACGGAATGGCTTTTTGGGGATGAGCGCATGGTTGTGACTTTAATATGGTGCAGCTAGAACAAATATGACATGCTCCTGCACCTAGTATCAGGTGATCTTCCAGTACACCGTCAAGCTTTTCTGCGATAGTTGTCACCAATGTATTGTGAGCCTTTGCGGCTTCTTCCATTCCTTCAATGTCAAAGGAATCTTCTAATTGCCCAATGGATTGGAACACCAGCACGTTTTGGTATTCCTTTGCTTGGGCAATCATTTTATCTATGTCACCCACATCCGGCGGGCACATCCAGCACTTGCCAAACTTTCCACATAGGTTTTGTTCACATGCCGCCCTAAATTCCCGGTCAAACTTAATTTCCAAAACTTTTGTGATGTTTGCGTTGGCAGCACCTGCGGCTAAGGCGATGTTTATAAGTGTTTGCATACAGCACCTCGCAATTATTTTTTATTATGATACTAAAAACAAACATCTTGCAGTATCAATGGGTAGCGTGTATAATGGACAAGCAAGCTGTGGCGGCTTGGCTGGACTTCCGAAAGGAGGGAAGGCCTATGACCATGTTTGAGATTATTTACTTGCTCATCATGTTTGCGTTACTAACTATAACGTATTTATCATATCATAACACAAAAAAATAAGCCGCCCCAGAAAGGTAATGGCTTATTTTTCGTTAGTCTGAAACATTGATTAACGTCCGGTCATACCGTCCAGTTTGTGGGTAAGTGTTAGCGCACTTACTCTTTTTTATTATATACCATTATATATAACTATATACTGTATCGCGTGCTACATCTACTCAGCAGTATACATCATCTTATATAAATTGTAAATAATTTTGTCAACAGAACAAATCGCCCCTACAGCTAAAAATTTGCGACTCAGATATACATATGATACCATATTTACAAAGTTTTGAAAGGTGGAAGCAAAATGGAAAAAATAAGACTAGGCAAAACCAATCTTATGGTGTCTCGCTCAGGGTTTGGGGCAATTCCACTACAGCGTTTAGACGATGATAATGCTGCAAATCTTCTGCATGCAGCCTTTGAAGGCGGTATTAATTTTTATGATACAGCCCGAGGTTATTCTACCAGCGAACATAGAATAGGCTATGCACTAGCAAACGTACGAGACCAAATTATAATCGCCACAAAAACACATGCACAAACAGGATCGCAGCTTGAAAAAGATTTAGAGGTTTCTTTAACAGAACTCGGCACCTGTATAGATATTTATCAGTTCCACAATCCATCATTTACCCCGCGCCCGGGTGCTGCCGACGGCCTGTATGACGCAATGCTAAAAGCAAAAGCCGAAGGTAAAATCAAGCACATTGGCATTTCGTCTCACTTGCTTGAATTGGCAAAAGAGCATGTAAAAACCGGATTGTTTGACACAATGCAATTTCCACTAAGTTCTCTTGCCACTGATGCAGAGCTTGAACTTGTCGCTCTTTGCAAAGAATATGACGTGGGTTTCATAGCCATGAAGGGTTTAGCCGGTGGCGTGATAACAAATGTAAAACCCACCTTTGCCTATCTACGTCAATTTGATAACGTCGTACCTATTTGGGGAATAGAGCACATGTGGCAGCTTACGGAATTCTTAGAATGCGAAAAAAATCCACCTACTCTTAACAAAGAAATGTGGGCGATTATAAACAAGGATAGGGCAGAACTAGCCGGAGATTTCTGCCGAGGGTGCGGTTACTGTCAACCATGCCCAGCCGATATCCTAATCCAACAAGCCGCGCGAATGAAGCACATACTTGGTCGAACCGCTCTGGATGGATGGGTGGGCGAGCGCGGCCAAACAATGATGCGCAAGATTAACGGCTGTATCGATTGCGGCCACTGCAAAGAAAAATGTCCTTACAAACTAGATGTCCCAAATTTATTACGGATAAATTTAGCTTTTTACGAAGAGTTTATACAAGTGAGAACATAGTTCATGTGTGTATGTTGGAGATAGTTCTGATATGGCAGTTGTGAGGGCGGAATATTCCGTTGTTATGTAGCTTTCTACTTCTCCATGGCTGGTGCATGCTGTGAATAGGAGCATGGTTAATGCCACAAAGCAGATGGTTCTCAATATTTTTTTCATAAAGTAATAATCTCCTTTACAGATCTAACATGCAAAGTATACAATAAAAAAACAGAAAAACAAATTTAAAAAATTGGAGTGATTCATGTGTCATTTGATGTATTTTTAAATTTTGACGGCGACTGCCGCGCAGCACTTGAGTTTTATGCCAGTGTATTTATGCTGGACATGCCCGGTCAGCTTATGACTTATGGCCAAGCACCGGAATTTTCGGGCTCAGAAGCGGATGGCAATAGAATTATCTATGCAAATTTGCCGATTTTCGGCTGCAATGTCATGCTTTCTGATTGTCCGCCAAACTCAGGTTATGTAAAAGGAAACAATATTGCCCTAACACTTGGCACCACAGACGCAAACGAGATAAAACGGATTTACGCGGCCCTTAGTGATGGAGGCGTTGTAAAAATGGAACTAGGGCAAACATTTTTTAGTGAACTGTATTGCATGGTTATGGATAAATTCGGCATTACATGGCAGTTGAGTTTAACGGCCTTTGAGTAGACAATAAAAACCCCTAACCAACACCTGAAAGTTTTCTCCGAAAAACATTTTAGGGTGGTTAAGGGCACAAAAAGAAAGGAACATAAAGATGGAGCTAACGTATGCAGAGTTCCTGGGCTGCCTAAGTTTGCCTGATGATGCTTTAGCAGATGCGGTAAAGAAAAATCTTATTCTAAATCCGAACTAGGGTGCTGACGATGCTTGGGATGAAGGCGCGTCAGATGCTGAAATAGCATGTGGAATTAGACATGTGTTATTAAAATTGTTTGATGAAAAATACGGTCTATTGTTTAACGCAGATACTTTGCCTGGTACGGTGAGTATACCACCGGTATTAATCACGACTTAAATGGTTCCACAAGTTCAAATTCAGTTGGTTACTGTGGGTAACCAACTGAATTTTTTTTTGCACTTATTTATCTCTCATCTTCTTTCAGCAGCATTATAATAATTGAGTTGTCAGATTCTTGATAGCGTATAAGAACCTTATCGCCAGCTTTCAATCCTGCTTGCTTACGCAGCTTGCTTGATATAAGAATTCTGCCCATATCGTCAACGGTTGCCGTTGTTAAAGGTTTATCCATAATCTTTCTCCCCTCTTTTTATTTATAAAAAACCAAAAGCAAGCAAAAGCGCGTAGGAACGATGGGAAAATCCATCATCACCTCCGCGCTTTAACATGTAAAAACATAAAAAAGCATGCAGAATAACAACGTGCTAGCGTTATACCACTAAAACATATTGTCCCCCCAAAACTTGAAGAAAATGGAACAATAGTGTAAAATAGAGCAACTACGGTAGCAGGTTAACCTGTGCGGTTAGGCGATGTCTACAATCCCTATACGCGCCGTGTGGTGTTGGTAGCATCACACGGTTGCTGTGGTTATTTTATTCAATTTCTAGGTGCATTCTTGCTAAAGCATTCTTGCCTGCTTAAGGTTTACATAACTATAACACGATTATAGGTTATAGTGCAACAAAAATGGATATTTTTCGCAAGCCAAATGTAATACATCATAATCTTAGAAGTTTTTGACAAATTCTATTTTCTGCGCTATAATTCCAAAGTTGTAGAAAAACTACACACACAGCCGAAATAGCTCCAAAATTGTTTTGGGTGGTCTAATAGACTTACAGGTTGTGGAGGAAAAACCCATATTAGGAGGTGCCATAAAATGGCAGTTATTTCAATGAAGCAGTTGCTTGAAGCAGGGGTGCACTTTGGTCATCAAACCAGACGTTGGAACCCAAAAATGGCGGAATATATTTTCGCCGAACGTAACGGTATCTACATCATCGACCTTCAAAAAACCGTACGTAAAGTAGATGAAGCTTACCGTGCAGTAAGCGAAATTATCGGAAATGGCGGCGAAATGTTGTTTGTTGGTACAAAAAAACAAGCACAAGAGTCTATTAAAGAAGAAGCAATTCGTTGCGGCATGCACTTTGTAAACGAGCGTTGGCTGGGCGGTATGCTTACTAATTTTAAAACAATGCAATTAAGGGTTGCACGCCTTAAAGATTTGAAAAAAATGCAAGAAGACGGACGTATGTCTGCCCTTACAAAAAAAGAAGTTGCAAAACTAAACCACGAAATGGAAAAACTAGAACGTAACCTAGGCGGCGTAGCATCTATGAAGCGCGTACCTGATGTAATGTTTGTTGTAGACTCTCGTAAAGAACACCTTGCAATTCAAGAAGCCAGAAATCTAGGTATTACAATTGTTGCAATTGTTGATACTAACTGTGACCCGGATGAAATTGACCATGTAATACCGGGTAATGATGATGCGATTCGTGCAATTAAACTGATATCCGGTAGACTGGCCGACGCTGTAATTGAAGCGCGCCAAGGACTGGAAACTGCAGGTGCAGAAGAAAGTGCAGACGCACCGGCAATCACACCTGAAGCAGTGCCTGTAGCAGAAACACCTGCAGCAGCACCTGTTGACGAAACACCAGCAGCACCAGCAGAGTAATTATTCTAAACATTCAGTAAAGGAGCATAATCAAATGGCAGTTACAGCAGCAATGGTAAAAGAACTCAGAGAGATTAGCGGCGCAGGTATGTCCGCATGTAAAGATGCCTTGGTTGAATCGGGCGGCGATATTAAACGTGCAGTAGAACTTTTGCGTGAAAAAGGCCTTGCAACTGCAGCAAAAAAAGCAGGCCGTGTAGCAGCAGAAGGGCTTGTTTTCACAGCCCTATCTGATGATCGCAAAAAAGGCGCAATTGTAGAAGTAAATAGCGAAACAGATTTTGTTGCAAAAAATGAAGAATTCGTTACCTTTGTGCAAAACATGGCAAAGCAAGTACTAAACTCTTCAGCAGAAAATGTAGACGCGCTTCTTACAGAAAAATGGGTTGCAGACCCAAGCCAAACCGCACAAGAAGCACTTACCCATAAAATTGTAACAATTGGCGAAAATATTGGCGTGCGACGTTTCTCTCGTTACGAAGTAGATGCAAACAGCGCGCTAGTTGACTATATCCACGGCGGCGGCCGTGTGGGCGTTATAATAAAAATTAGCGCACCGGAAATTAACGATGCTGTTTTAGAAGCAGGACGCAATGTATGTATGCAAATTGCAGCAATGTCACCTCAATTTGTGTCTAGTGCAGAAATGTCTCAGGAATACATTGCAAAAGAAAAAGAAATACTAACCAAAACAGCCCTTATGGAAAACGAGCAAGATGCCAAGCCAAAACCAGCAGGTGTAATAGAAAAAATGGTAGAAGGCCGCTTAAAAAAGCAGCTTAAGGAAATTTGCCTTATCGAGTCAGAATATGTAAGAGACGACAGCATGACCGTAGGCGAATATCTAAAAACCGTAAACACAGAAGTGCTTGAGTTTACCCGCTACGAAAAAGGCGAAGGCGTTGAAAAGAAAGAAGAAAACTTTGCAGAGGAAGTTGCAAAGGCAATGCAGGGTTAAGAGATAGTAGGAGATAAAATGCGGCAACTCGCTTTAACAGCAGCTTTATTTGTAATTTTACTATTCACCGCCTGTAGTGGTATTGGCGATGCAGACCCAAATCTTGTGGGTACATGGCTCTATGATGTAGACACACGTTTTGTGTATACCCTAAATGCAGACGGCACCGGCACACGAGGTACTGCTGAAAACTTGGAAGAAATTAAGTGGGGCGTATCCGACAGTGAGCTAAGAATAAACCGACAAGGAAATGTGCCGGAAGGTGAAATTGCAAACGAACGCTGGTACTTCACCATAACGGACAGTAGTTTCCTGCGTTTGCAAAGCACGGTTGATGATACGCGTATTGATTATCTGACGTTAGCCGCCTTTGTAGGCACAGTCGATTCGGCACTTGTAGATACCTGGGTTTGGGACGAAGATATGTTTTGGGCTCACACATTTAATGCGGATGGCACCGGTTATATGGGTAGGGCCGACGAGTATTTCACATTTAGGTGGGGTACGGTGGACAATATGCTGAGAAAGCACTTCGACCGAGACAGCTTTGCCCCAGACTATATCACCGAGCAAATTTGGATTTTTGAAATAATCGACGATAGTTTGAGACTGGAAAGCCATCACCACACCGCAGAAGTACACAACTATATACGCGGCATAAGAATAACAGAAACGGACCTTATAAATGACACCCTCTTTGGTACATGGTTTTGGGATGGTGCAGATACAGAATGGACTTATCAATTTTTTAACAATGGTTTTGGTGTGCGTGGCCGTCCAGATTATCCTGTAGAATTTGAATGGCGATCACATGCCGACCGGTTGCTCATTTTCCCTGGGGGTATGGAATCCGGTATAATAGAAAGCTGGCATTACAGAATTACGGATAACATTCTCCGTTTAGAAAATGTTCATGACGACAGGGTATTCTATTATATTAACTCAGTTGCTACTCTTTTAGGCACTTGGCACTGGGAAGAAGACTATGAGTGGATATATGTCTTTAAGGATGACGCAACCGGAATTCGCGACCAGCATGGTGATGTTACAACCTTCGATTGGGAAATTGCCGGTACGGAATTAAGACTGACTACCACCGTTATGACAGAGCTTTGGACATTTGAAGTTGATGAAAGCATGCTGCACTTGCAAAGTCTACAAGCAGCAGGTTTAGCCTATAGTTATATTCGTGAACAAACTGAATAGATATAAAAACAAAAAACCCGGAAATCATAAAAGTGATTTTCGGGTTTTTTACGGTATAACGTAAACAATATTGGGTGTATTTTGATTTGTTTTGGGATTATGTAAAACAAGCAAAATGCTCCAGTGGTAAATTTACCAATGGAGCATTTTTAATGTACATAAGTTTCAATAACTATGCGGTTTTCCAGCGCTTAAGCGTAGGAATACCTGCGTTACATTGTTGTTTGGCGTCTTCTGCTGAAAAGCCAAAATTTTTTACCATCATATTAGTAACAATCTCAATCATTTCTTCAAGATTGCAATTGGGGTTTGTAAATGCGCCGTTGTCATAACACATTTTACAATAGTCCTCGCTTTTGCTTCCGTTTAACTCTAAGCCGTACATTTCGGTGGTTTCCCCCATAGGCGCTCCGCAGCTTTGGCAACATTTCTCTTGCATAATTCCATCTCCTTTTAAAAATCTGTCTTGTGTGTATTGTAATTTAAAACGGTGTGGTGTTGTTGTAAAAAACGGACATGTTTGCAATTTTAATATCTTGACAATAAAGTTAGTCTATGCTAACATGTGCGAGTTAGTTGATGCTAACTTGTAAATATCCGTACTTAAAGAAAGGATTGGTATTATGTTTTTAGATATCACAACTTCATTTTTAGAATTATTTATTGGTGTAGGCGTATTTTTACTAGCAATTGTTATGCTCACAAAAATATTTGGAAAGCCGTTTGAAAGATTAAATAAATTTTTTAAAAAAACAGGGGAGAATCGGTTTGCCAATGTTGGGTTAGGCATAGCTGCAGTTGGAATTACACAATCTTCCGGCCCAACAACGGTTATTGTCATAAGCTTAATAAGCGGCGGTATGTTAACTCTGTTACAGGCAACTGGCTTGGTTATGGGAATAAATATAGGCAGCAGCCTAACATCTCTTATGTTTATTTTTACTACATTTAGGATCAGATATTTTATTATGTTTCTTATTTTCATTGGGGCGGCAATAAGGCTTGTAGCAAAAAACGAAAAATGGACTTATATTGCCAATATATGTATAACATTCGGGCTTCTATTTATAGGTATGGGTATGATGGGTTCGGCACTAAGAGGCAACGAAATTATTGTCGGTTTTTTTGAGGGAATATTTGCAAGAATCACATTTCCCCTATGGTTATTCTTAATTGGGACGGCATTTGCCGCCTTAATACAATCGTCCTCTGCTGCAATCGGGATTGCTGTGGCGATGGTTGCCAGTGGATTGCTGCCATTTGAGTCCGCCATTTATCTTGTAATTGGTGCAAATTTGGGTACGAGTTTTATTGCCATTGTTGCATCGCTCCCATGCAATCGAAATGCAAAGCGGGTTGGGCTTTTCCATGTTGTATTTAACTTGCTGGGTTCCACTTTGTTCTTAGCAATTGTTTGGCCGTTGCAAGGCATAATTGTAGTTTGGTACCAAGGATTGATATCTGACCCAGTTATACAAATGTCCATTTTCCATGTGGTGTTTAATATAGGGACTATGCTTGTGTTGATTTGGTTTATCAGGCCGCTTAATAAATTTGTATGTTGGATTATTAAAGATAAGCCAGATACTGTAATTTGCAAAGAAACAGCATTGTCTAAAGCAGTGTCAGCCCAAGAAATATTCTAACTTAAATCTGATATTTCTTAACGCGATACAGTGCTAACCCTACCAAGCTAACAATAATCTCCGTTACCGGAAACACAAGCCATATACCGGTCATGCCACCAATAGCCGAAAGCAAAAACGCCATTGGTATAATAATCAAAAAGCCCCGCAGCATAGAAATGATGTGTGCTGGGCGCGCATAATCCGCAGACGTAAAATAAACCGAGATAATTATATTAAACCCGACAAACAGACAGGCAATAAAGTAAATACGTATACCAGTTATTGCTACGCTCTGTAATATCGGATTATTTTCGCTGTTAAAAATACCGGCTATCTGGTTTGCTCCAAAAAAGGCATACACATAAAATGTTACAGACAAAGCGGCCATTAGCAATAATGCGTATCGTAAAACAATTTTAACTTTATCCTTTTCCCCTTTGCCATAATACTGGCTTATAAGCGGCTGTATGCCCTGGGCAATGCCATTGTATATGGATAATATCACAATGGAAACATTGGCAATTACGCCATAGGCAGCAACGCCTATATTCCCCTGTAAGCCCAATATAAGCAGGTTAAACACAACGATAATAACACCTGCGGAAACTTCTGAAGCAAAAGTTGGCAAGCCAATAGAAAAAACACCACCGACTATTTTTAGCGAAATACCGCAATTTATTAATCGGAAATTATTTCTCTTTCTTACAAAATAATATGCAACAATAACTAGGGAAATTGCCCCTGCAAGGGCGGTTGCAAGCGCTGCGCCAAACATACCCATTTGCAGCATAACAATAAAAATATAGTCAAAAATAATGTTGGCGATGCTCCCACTAAACAGTGCAGCCATTGCCAACCCCGGTGCGCCATCATTTCTAATGAAAAATGTCAATACGCTTTTTAGTATAAACAAGGGGCCGCTTAGCAAAATTACCCGCAAATATATGTGAGTCATATCAAAAATAACTTCATCTGCCCCAAGTAAGCCAGTAATCGCACTTGAAAAGAAAAGCCCGGCAATAAAAAAGGCAACGGATATACAGACGGAAAGTATAATGGTGTTAGTATATATACGGTTTGCGTCTTCGTGCTTGTTTTGGCTTTTTAAAATGGCATATTTGGTAGCACCGCCTATGCCAAGCATCAGGCCGCCACCATAAATAAAGCTATAAATTGGAATAGCCAAGTTAAGGGATGCCAAGCCATTTGCCCCAAGTTCCCGGGCAATAAAATAGGTGTCTACGATTACATAAAGAGATAGCCCTAACATGCTAAAAATATTTGCAGATGTGTATCTTATAAACTCAATAAGGATGTTTTTATTTTTCAATTGTTACTCCTAAATTCCTCAATATTTTTAAATGACTTCATGTCTATACTGTGTAGTTGCTTAAGTACAGAATATATGAATGCCCATTTTGCTCCATGCCGTATTTTTTGTAAAATGATTGTCCTTTAATATTCCAATCAACAGCATACAAATATGCAAAATCCTGATCTGTATTTTCAAAAACCATTTCAATAGCGCGTGTTAAAATAACAGAGCCATAGCCCTTTCTTTGCTGGCCATCTGCCACGGCCATCATATCAATTTCTGCATTTTTACGCCAGTATAATCCAACGAGTTCGTCATATTTCCAAAAAGATTCAAAGGAATTATCCTCTGCTAACTTTTCAAACTTCTTTATATGTTCATCTTTCTTCCCCATAAAATCTAGCGGCTTACTAGCAAACGTCATTGCACCATCTAGCAAGCGTAAGTATTTGTCAATATGTTTTTCTTCATAGGGGCGGATGTCCAATAAATTATCTTTATCTGCGATAACAAAATGCTCACGCCGCATAATAAATTCAATAGACGCATAATAATGTGTGCCATCATATGGTGGTATTTGGAACTTATTTTTTAAAAACTCGATAATCTTTCGATTTTTATTCCATACGCAAATTAAGCAGGAGGAAGAATTTGACTTGCGTAATGTGGTTTGTACCAGTGCCGCTATGTCGTCATTATAGATAGCAGTATCATCAGTAAAAGCAATGCTAATTCTTATCCCACCAAAGATAGTGCAACTAAAATAAACACCAAGTGCTTCTTTTTCATAGAAAATATGTGCATCTATCTGTCTGTCCGTATTTACAGTTTCAAGGAAAACGCCTTTTTCGCCACTGTCGATCAAACCGATTTGACTAGTCGCAAATTCAATTTGCGTCGATTCCAGTTTCATAAATAAACATCTCCTTTGGGATTTTGTGTTATACTTAACCATATCATTTTTCTACAAAAAATTCTATTACTTTTAGGGTATAACATTTGGAGGCCATTATGGAATACATTGTAATTGCACTGCTAGTTGTTGTCGTAGTGCTGCTTGTACTTACAATTCTAAACTTACAAAAAGTAAATCGCAGCGCAAAAAACGCATCTACACAACTGCAAGATGAACTCTTAAAGCAGCTATCCCTCGAAAGCCGCTACCAAAGCGACGAACTAGACGCAAAATTTGACCGCCTACGGAACAGCCAGATGCAAATGTTTGAGCAAAACCGTGAATCAAACCAAAAAGCCATAGGCGAATTGTCAGATTCCATGCAAGGTGGACTGCATCGCTTTTTACGCCACACATCCGATGGCATAGAAAAAATTCGTAGCAGCGTGGATACAAAACTTACCAGTATTCAATCATCTAACGAGAAAAAACTTGACGAAATGCGCCAAGTCGTAGACGAAAAACTGGCCAAAACTTTAGAAACCCGCCTGCAAAAATCCTTCGAAACCGTAAGCATACAGCTAGAAAGCGTAAACAAAGGCTTAGGCGAAATGAAAACCGTTGCCCAATCGGTCGGGTCCCTCAGTCGTATACTTTCCGGCTCAAAATCAAGAGGAATACTTGGAGAAGTTCAGCTTGGGCAAATTATAGAAGACATGCTGCCATCCCGGTTATATGATAGGGAAGTACCAACCATAGAAGGTTCAAAAAACCGCGTAGAATACGCAGTAAAACTACCAGGTGCCGAAGAGGGCCGCCATGTATACCTGCCCATAGACTCAAAATTTCCACTAGATCCATACGAACGCCTGCTTGACGCATACGAAACAGGGGATGCCGCTGAAATTGAAACAGCACGCAAAGTGCTTTTTACACGCATAAAAGTTTTCGCCAAAGATATAAGCGAAAAGTATGTATCTCCTCCGGACACCACACATTTTGCAGTAATGTTTTTACCTACCGAAGGATTGTACGCAGAAATAGCTAGGGACGGCACGTTTTTTGACAGTCTGCGCCAAGGTGGCATCATAATAACCGGGCCAACTACCTTTTCTGCTATGTTAAACTCACTGCAACTGGGCTTTAAAACCCTGCAATTGCAAAAGGGCGCGGCCGATATTGAGAAAACCCTAGGTGCAGTTAAAAAAGAATTTGGCACTTTTGAAACCGTATTAACAAAAGCCCACCAGAGAATAACTCAGGCGGGCAATGAAATCGAAACTTTAGTAGGGACCCGCACCCGCGCCATAAATCGCAGCTTGCGAGAAGTGCAAATTTATACAGGTGAGGACGCCTCTCAGTTACTTGGGCTTAGCGACGAAGATCTATAGCAACCACACAGATGAGTCGGAAAGTACGTTAGCTATAGTACCCATCTACGTTTTTACGTCCGCGTTGTGCATAACTAAAATATTGGTCGCCCGCCACAATAATATGGTCGGTTACGGCCACATCTATTAACGCCAGTGCATCGCGAATTTTTGTAGTAACCGAATCGTCCCCCAGGGATGGTTTTATTGTGCCGCCCGGATGGTTGTGTACTAAAATTATATTGATGGCTTGATATTCTATTGCCATGCGCACAAGCTCTCGTGTAAATATGGGAACTTCGTCAATTGTGCCTTTAGCGATAAGCGATGTGTGGTTTAGCCGCAGCTGCTTGTCTAGGCACAGTACATAAAAATTTTCAACTTGTTCGCCTACAAATAGGCTTATAGAATAGGCTCCGGCGATTTCTGGTGTGTTAAGAACTACTTTGTCTCCCCATTTGCTTTGCATATATCGCTTTGCAATTGCGGGCATTAAGCTTAGTAGTACAGCAATATTTTCTGTGCAGCCAAGTCGTGTCATTAAGGTTTCAACATTGGCATCAAAAAGATTTTGCAGAGATTTAAACTCTCTAAGCATTTTATGCGCTATCTCGTTTGTGTCGCACCGAGGGTAGCAGTAGTATAGCAGTATTTCCAATGCTTCATGGTCACTAAAACCGTCAAGTCCTTGGGCTTTATAACGCTTGCGCATGCGCTGGCGGTGGTTTGCATGTAAATTTTCTTTTTTCATAATTGCCTTCCATGGGCCAAGCGCGAATGCTTGCATTCGCATTTGCCCCTCAAATCAAGTTATGAAGTGGGTTCTCTTCACACTTTACTTCATTGCATCGTCAAGGGCATCTGTTACGGTTTTTAATACCTTTATTCGAGAATATTTCTTATTATTAGACTCAACAATTATCCAAGGCGCATGGGCATTGTGGGTTCTGGCTAGCATTTCATCTATTGCAGTTTCGTAGTTGTCCCATTTGGAACGATTGGTCCAGTCTGCATCCGTTATTTTATGCTGCTTCAATATATCATTTTGACGGCTTTGAAAACGGCGCAATTGTTCTTCTTGGTCTATATGAAGCCAAAATTTTAAAATGATAGTACCGTGACTAACAAGATGCTGTTCCATCTCGTTTATTTCCTGATAGGCCCGCCGCCAAATAGGTTCCGGTGTTAACTCGTCCACACGTTCTATCAGCACACGCCCATACCAAGAGCGGTCAAAGATAGTAAGATGTCCGTCCTTTGGCATTTTAACCATAAATCGCCATAGGTATTGCCTCGCCAATTCGTGCGGATAGGGCGGCCCTATGGGAACAACGGCATAGCAGCGGGGATCTATTTCCGACGTTAGCCTTTTTATCGTGCCACCTTTACCTGCCGCATCCCAGCCCTCAAATGCAATAACTGCAGAACGACGGTTTACATACATTTTATTACAAAGTTTGCGCATACGATCTTGATAATGTTCGAGGGAATCTTTGTATTCTACATCGCTTATGGTTTCGTCCGGTGATATTTTTTGTAGGGTAGGGGAGATATTCGGAA
>Ga0123355_10004634_pt1 | contig 20007 bp, 11 predicted proteins | sample TergutEmb28metaG_3_FD_89872 | JGI IMG/M metagenome (GOLD analysis project Ga0123355, IMG submission 89872) | Embiratermes neotenicus P1 segment gut microbial communities from Petit-Saut dam, French Guiana - Emb289 P1 | ecosystem: Host-associated > Arthropoda: Insects > Digestive system > Gut ...
ACACAGAAACTCCTCTGGATGTGTGTAGTTTTGAAAAAAAAAAAAAACAACCAGAGGGATGGGGGAAATTTTTGTTTTTTTCGCCCCCCCCCCCCCCTCCTTCAGGGCTAATAATCATTATTTCAGATGAAACTTGGTTCTCATTTATTGTGCCATATTTTAAGAGCAGATACTGAATAGCCTCACAAATATCCCTGTTAATATTACCATTGCTATGCACAAGAAAGGAAACTGTCTAACAAACTGTCCATTAACAAACAACTTCTCATGTGACTCCGATTGTAAACATACATGTCTAATTCAGTTTTTACAATAAATTTAATTTATTTTCTGTCAAGGCCATTCCATTTTGTCTACTTATATATATATCTTCCTTCTCACAAGAGTTGAGCATCTTTCAAGGTGTCCCAGGGGTTTGTATTCAGTATTTTTCATGTACAAATTGACTACTGCTGTAAAGACCTCACACAGTCCTAGTGTCACTGATCATAACTGTCCTAACATTCTGCAGTCACTATAAAGGCACAGCAGTATTCACACATTTCAGTCTTGTTATGACCATTAAATGAAAGATATTTCCAAGAAACTGTGCTTCGTTGATTGTACACAATTACTTCCATTCTAAAAGGAATTGGTAGTGACAGTTATAGCATGTTTGATTGCAAAATAGTAAGGAAATTATCAGCAAAAGTTCTTCAGTATTCATGACGGTGTATCTTTGAATGCATTCTGACGTATGAACAGGTTTAACATACTTCATTATAAGGAAGTGATTTCCTAGGACTGTCAGCAAATTAACATTTTTAATCAGTATAAACTACATACTGATATTATTGGCAAATTAAACAATTAGTAGTCAATATACATATCTTAAGGTGCATTTTGTATAATGAGATTAACAGTAATGTACAAGAATGTGAACCTTAACTGATAAAAAGCCAGTGAAAAAGAATCAAATTAAGTATTAACTGAGTAAACATGACATCCCTATTAAGAGAGTGTCAAAAATTATGAAATCACATCACAATGTAGGACCTTCTATAGCAGTCAGAATTGTAACACTGAAGAGCATCTGAGATTATAACAAATCATGGAAAGAAACTTGATAAAGAGAATGGTGGACTGAATTCAGAAATCTTGAGATCATTATTAATCCTTATATCAGTTCTGAACATAAAATAAGCACACTGGTAGAGAAAAGATAGGCCATCCATATTTCAATATTTATTAAAAACTGTAATTGAACAAGTTCAATCAGATTCGTAGTATGTACGTATGTATGTATGTATGTATGTATGTATGTATGTATGTATGTATGTATGTATGTATGTATGTATGTATGTATGTATGTGTGTGTATGTATGTATATCTATGTATGTGTGTATGTATGTATGTATGTATGTATGTATGTATGTATGTGTGTATGTATGTATGTATGTATGTATGTATGTACGTACATACGTATGTATGTGTGTGTATGTATGTGTGTGTGTATGTATGTATGTATGTATGTATATGTGTATATACACGCACACATACATACTGTGGCTATACCAGCACAAAACCCATGTGAATCATATGATTTTGTAACAGACTAGATGCCAGCTGCCTTTCAACAAATTGAAGAAGTGTTTTATTTTCACAGTTGTGCAAGCATGCAAGAATGAGTTTAGGAATGCATTTCTCAACTTTCTGTACTATTGAAGCATGTTTTCATGTTTGTGGATATATTCACAGACAAAGCAGCAGAATGTGGAGTGCTGAAAATCCCCATACTTTCCATGAAAGATCATTAAACTCCATAGAAGTCAAGATTATGATGCAGTGTCTCTGTATTGAGAAAAATTGGTCCCATTTTATTAGAGAAATACTAATAGCAGAACATTACCAGGAACTAATTTTGAATTTCATATCCTTGTTGCAAGTTGACAAACGTTACTAGTAGTTTCAGTAATTTGTGACTCTGGTTCATACAGCAAATTCAACAATGCCCATGATGTGTTAATTTGTTCATGATCGTACATTTCTTAAAAATTATGGCCCATCAATTGTCAGATCTAACATGACCAGATTTTCTTATCCTTGGGGGTTGTCCAACAGAGAATGTGTACAGCAATAGCCCAAACACATTAGAGCGGAAACAAAATATTCAGCTGTGCATTTCCAGCATCACTGAAGAAACTCTTCACTGAGTTTCATAAAATGTAAGGAAAAGAGTGAATACATGCATACCTGAATGTGTTGGATAGTTTAAACACTTAGAGTGTTAGGTGCATAGGGTGGCCTGGGATAGAGTAGTCAGTATAGTGATTCACTGTGGACTTGACAGTCCAGGGATCAAATCTCGGTAGGGGTGAGATTTTCCACATTCATCCAGAGCTTTCCTGGGTCTCACCCAGCCTTCTATACAGTAGGTACCACATCTTTCACAGGTGTAAAGCAAACAGGGTGTGGTGTTAACCACGCACCCCAATCCAGTATCAAGGTTAAATAAATAGTAGAGCTATACCTGTAATCCCCATCTGGGCCTTCATGGCCTGTTCTAGGGTGAAATTTAGCTTACCGTAATATAATATTGTGTTTGTTTTCTGATTGTAATGTACTTATTTTTTGACAAATGGAAAATTTTTCAAGAAATGGGTTGCATGAATTTTCACTCTCCCTGTATGTCTGAATGGTAGTAATCATCATTGCTGGAAAAGATACATACTTCTAGGTTTCATTAAAAAAGGTATGAAACACCAAGATTTCTTCTATGCTTAGATTCAGACAAAAAGATAATTTCAAATAAATTAAAATAAAATAGTTATCTGAAAAAACATACTTGTATATGCACTTCATTCATAACAGAATTGCTCTCTTAATATTATTATGTGCTTTATTTATTCCAGTCTGCATAAGTCATTATAATAACAATAGTCACATCTAAGAGCAACATCAGAAAATGGAGTATGATATTAAGGCCATGTTAGGAACCTATTATATCTGAACAATGTTTGCTTTTATCACTCAAGATTCAGTGCCACAGGAAAGTAACAAACAGTAGGCAACATCACTATATCTATGTTGATGATATTCTGTAAACAGTCTGGCATATTACATGGTATAAAAATGTTAACTATATACAAAAATCTTGAGTTTTTCAAACCATCTAATATGGATTATAGATTATATATATATATGTATATATTACGTATCTTCAACCTGTTGCAGTCATTCATATGGAGCTTATTGGTATTCACTGAGGTAGATTGGAACACAAAGAAATGTGTTTGAGATCTGTATATGTGATGAAATTGCATTGTTGATGCATACAGTTTCATATATGTTTGGAAAGGCATTGCATCCGTGACACAGCTGGTAGTGCAGAATCAAGTTACACAACACATCACAAATATTGCACATGGTGGAAAGAACTAAGCTGCATAACATCTATTTACAGTAGTTACTTCATAAGAACTGAACTTCGTATCTGGAGTATTGCAGTGAAGTGGTTAACACTGTTGCGGGCCTTGATCTTACATCTTGCCCATGAGACTGATTGTTATGACAGGTTTTATGTATTTCTAAAACAGTTCATAAAATTTTGTAACTGAAATAGGTTATAACTTCCTCCACATCATTCAACATTCATTATTCATGGTCAACCAATTGTTTTTCACAGATATAACAAATTCTGCAATTGACATTGCATTCTTAAAAATAAACCAACAAACAAACAAACAACAGAAGGCATTTGCCGGCAACCTGTATTCACTTCATAAAATGTGCACTGGCATATGGGTAGATGGTGACGGAATAGAGCATTGATGAAATGCTTCTAAGAGGGGTAAAACCAAACTTCTCTGAAACCTGACCCAGTTCCACTTTATCCAACACAAATCCTACATTGGCTGGCCTGGGATCGAAGCCAGGCCTCCTTGGTAAGATCAAGTGACTAGTCACCCAAGCCGTGGCACAGCCATGGACAGACTGTGCCATCCCCATCTGTCACCATGTTTCAATTCCTAAACTTACTTCTATAATTTCAGAGTAATTTTATTCTCGTTCTGAGCCATTAAATTACTTCCAGTAAGAACAGCGAAGGATATATGGGCCTAAGAGGGAAGAAGTACCAGGAGAATGTGAAAAACTGCATAATAAAAAGCTACATGATTTTCACCCTCAACAAAATATTATCATGGTAATCCAATCGAGGAGGATGAGATGAACAGGTCAAGTGACATGTATCAGGGACAAGAGAAATGAATACAGGATTTTTTGGTGGGGAGACCTGAATGAATGAGACCACTTGGAAGACCGAGGAATAGGAGGGAGGTTAATATTATGATGGATCTTTGAGAGGGTGTGGACTGAATTAATCTGGCTCAAGATACAAACAGGTGGTAGGATGTGAACATGATAATGAACTTTCAGGTTTTATGTAATTTAGAAAAGTTCTTAACTAGCTGAGAAGCTGTGGCTGTTGAAGAAAGACTCTGCTCCAAGGAGTTACTTGGTTCACTAATTAGCCATTGTTTCTATATGAAGCTGCAAAGAAACCAAGCAACTGTTTTTCATATTCACAGATATTTTTGTGCAGGAAGTAAACAATCATATTTCTACAGAAATGCAACAGTATATGTATCTATCTGGAATTGCTGTTAAAAAAAATAAAAAACAAACTCAAATATTTGCAATTACACTATTTCTTTCAAAAGCACGTAACAGTAGATACAATAAACCAAAGAGTGTAAACAACACATTTAGAATTAACATGTTTATAACTTTACACGTCTGTTAGCAGCTTATTTCTTCTCCATCATGATTTGACTTGAATACAATATAAGATATAAGACACAGTGTTACATTTAGTATGCTGTTTTCAGAGCTCATTTTATACAAGTTGAAAATTAGAAGAAATCAGTCTTAATAATCTTAAAATTCTGACTAAACAAGACAATACACAATTTTGAGAACCATCACATATAAATACATTTTCAACCCAAAGTTCGTTTCATTCTTTTAAAAGTGGACGCACAATTGATAGATTTTACTTCTTTTTATGTGCATAAAACCATTTTATAGAGTAAGTTTTGTAGAAATAGATGTCATGTGCATGTGTGTGTATGTGTGTGGTTGTACTACTTCTGTAATTAACCAAATGTACTTACTTACTTATTTACTTACTTATGCAATACAATAGGCATCCATTTTTGTGGAACAGATCATTAACAAGATTCTTCAAAAACTATGTCAAGCCATAACCAATTACTTCACTTTCAAACATGATTCAAAATAATTTCGTAATTCTAAAATGTTGAACTAAGTTCTGCTATCACCATAGAATTTCACAGATACAATTATAATAAAAGAGTGTCTCATAGTTAGTACAGATATATACATAGCAAATTTAATTTACCACACTTGATAAAAACCTAAGATGCGTTATATTCAACAGAAACAACTTCTCTTCATTTCCATATAATGAACTCAAAACATCCACATGACACTTTTACTAAGTCCAATAATTGCAAATTTTCCAGCAATTTAATTCTGTCAATGTGAGAGGAGTACTAATAATGCATTCAAATGTCAGTTGTAAATTAAAGTTATTATTAATGGTAACCTGCCAACGTTGGTAGCAGCTAGTTGTTATGGGATGGCTCATTTTCACTCAAAAATATTCCCCGCAAGCAAAATTATTTGGTCTGATTATAAAGTTAAGTGGCTTAATTTAAAGTATGTGCACATTAAAACAACCGTAAACACATCTACTATGTGAACATGGGAACTCCAGCCTTTGGTGATATTTCTAATTTGAAACCAAAGGCCCACGAAAACTGGCATTTCAATTCAAATTTTGCTGAGCTTATCACATTCAAAGCTTTAAATGGATTCAGTTAAGAGTTTGGCCTTTCAGTCCATGTGGAATGATAAAATATACTAATATTTTATTCAACAGACTTTTAGAATATGACTTTCTACAGATTCTGCCCCAGAATTTGTTCAACATATCTTTCCCTCATCTGTGATGTAGCTGTTCCTTCCGGGATTATGGTAGCCATAGTATTTAGTTTAGTCATCATGTTAAATCCTGTTAAATCACACAGGAGCCCAACTCATAGCTGGCATGTAATTTTTACCATTTCATAATATTCTTTCCACTAGTGACAACATAGTTTATTCCACATGTCTCTTTTTTTCCTAAGAAAACACCTCTACAGAACAGTCTAGGCCACAGAACAGACTGGGGAAAAGAAAGTTCATATGTTGCTAACATGTTCATGTGATTCTCCAAGAGAAGGGTAATTTTATTATGCAGTTTATTCCACTCATTTCCATGTTCCTTACAACAGGTAGGGTTAGAATACAGTCAATTTTGTCAATGGATTACTTCTCTTTTCTCTTCAGAGCCTATGTAAAGGGTCAGCATATGTCATGATATTTGTTGTTAGTTTGGCATTACTGTTACCAAGTGTCTAGTTGGAATGGGGGCAGACATAAAAGCCATATAATGGAAGTTAAGTCATGTGAAGCATAACTTTGCAGCTACAGCAAACCATCAGTACATAATGTAATACGAGTATAAAATGTTGACAAACCAAGGCTTGAACTTCACAAAGGGAATTGACACACACACATACATAAGGGTGATCTAAAAATTTTGAAAATATACACGTTTCTTGAATGTCTGATATCTTATTTAGATACACCAACCCAAGATCCGTGGGTACCACAGTAGTGTTGAAGACTTTATATATATGTTAACAGACATATCATGATGTAACTGCATATATTTTATCTTTTTGTAATTAAATTCCATATGAGTCTAATTAAACTCATCTTATTTGGAACATGAAAATGACACATTATTTCTTAAAGTATTTGTTTCTTTATTTATTTCTCAGTCCCTTTGAGAAAGAGCCATCCCATTTTGATATGTGGCAAGTCTAAAACACACTGTTGAACCAAACTCCAGATAACACAGTTACATACATCTTAAGACTTATGAGGAACTCAAATTCCTGCATCAATAAATTTTGAATTAATTTTTCTAAGGAGGTTTATGTAATTGAAATTACAATTTTTAAATTTTGGTTTTTAATTAAAACTGCTCCTTCCATTCTTTTTTCTACAACTGGTTTAAAATCCTAATGGAATGTCCGCGCAATTTCATAAGAACAAAAGGAAGAAAGAAAAATCACCAAGTTGTAGTCCAAGGCACATTATGTAATATACGTAACAAATTGTAACTAAACTCTTATAAACTTTAACATCCACAAAGCATTTCCAAATCTCACTGGCTCTTTACCCTGACACCTTCACCTGTATTATACCATACATCGTCTCAAAACAACTCCAAATTTTTTATCACACAGAATGAACAGTCAAGACCTAATGTAATGTCATTAAGGCACATTATTGACTTTTGCTTTAACCTTTGTTTTTTGTATTATATAAAAGTCGATTCCCATTCACTTTTATAGGCCACAAGTCGATCATATGCAATGCCATTACCTATTTATGGGTATGGAATTGGCAAAATATATGAAAATTTAATGGTCATCAAATATGAGATTATATCAGCAGACCCTAATTATGTTATTGTAATATAAAAGTAGCTACATTTTGGGCTTTCTAATGAAGTCATCAATGGCTGCTACGGCAATAGTCACATATTTCTTTATTCAAATTTTTATTTAGTTAGAGTGCATCTTATTGTAGAAGATGATAATGCAAAGAAGCACTCTCCTATCAGACACAACTTCCTTGTAGAACATCTTATAGGAAATGTACAGGTTACCTAAACTCGTAAGTTTCAGCACAATACCTGGTAACTTTCAGGTCTCATACAAGCACATATATCATGTATATAAATTACATTCTGGGTGATTAACCCTTTAAACACCGAATTAAATCCCATCTGCCATTTGCTGGCATTATTATGAGCTCACCGTATTCTCCACGTTAGCAGGATAAGGGTTAAAGGCAAATCAGTAAGGTATTCGTCATGCAAAATATCACATACACACACGCACGCACACACACATATAATTATTTAGTTATGTTACTGTTCTTATTTAAAGAGATAGATATTTTCATGATTAAACACACTGAATATAACTATTTATATATGTGGTATATGTGCAACGAACAGCTCTCTTTTGAATTTGAATTTTTATGCAATAGATGACCCAGTTACATTTTTCAAATTTTAGAGGACTGTGGGCTGTCAAGACACGTCCAGAAGCAACAGGATGACACGAAACAAATATTCTAAAGTAATGTGATGTTAAACATAATCCTTATAAAACAAAGGTTGCATCAGGCAATATCATATCACTAAGTCAGAATTTTTTAGATGATTGCAATATTTCATTTATGCCCTCTTATTTTACTACCTTTTGACTCGATTTGTACTAAGACTTTACTAATTATATTTAATTGGTGGGACAATGTGGAAATGAAGGTACTCTCCAAAATTAGTTTTAAAATTATTGTCTTGTTAGTGAAACAGTTCCAACTTTTGCACTGGTCATTCTTTCAAACGCATTTATTACCGATATTATTTCCAATCACAGTGGCGAAAAAATCTGTTTTACCACTGCTATTCTGCAACACAGTAGAAATATATAGGTAATTCCTTGATGAAAAAAACCATTCACCAAAGGTGACTGCCCAGTTCTTTTGTGTATAGCATTTAGAAACTGAGATGATCTTGATATATATGGTGTAACAATTACCATTATATATTCCCACTCCATTTTTCAAACATGCAGAGGGTGTTAAACTTGATATGTGCTAATTTCTTTATGCAAAGAAATAATTGTGTTTGTATTCCATTTAAAAAGCTCTCCCTCCATGAAATACATAACAAAATCAGTAACCATTAAAAGAAATGCCTATAGGTAAGTGACAACATGAGTTCATATTCCTGTCAGTAATGTTACTCAAGATTCAAGTCTTCTGGTATTTTCAGTTATGTGAAAGTCTGAGTGTTCAACTTGATGCCTAAACTATGTTTTGAAAATGTTTTCAGCCTCTGCCATCCTTTTTAATTACTCATGCTAAAGAACTAAGTATTGTCATATGACATCAATGTTACTTTATTATAAATATTATGAGAAGTCATATCTGAAAATGCAATCCTGGACCTTAACAGCTATTTTTCCAAAACTGCTCATCATATCAAAGAAGTACCAGCTTTATTAAAAAACGTTTAATTCCATGTTCTTAAGATTAATATATGTCTTGAACTATGTGCTTCAGTGTTATAGCATCATCCTGTAAGTGGCTGTTATCAAATGCAACATTGCTGCTCATATTTCTTGGATATATCTTATGAGGTTTCATACAAATTTTATATACTTATATATTGTCATATAAACTAGTGGCTATGTTGCATTTGTTAGGTTATTTAATATTATTTTAAAACTCACAGAGATAATGGTGTCTTAATCAGTTACTTCCACAAATGGCACAATGTGAATGCAAGTGCATTCTCTGCTGTGTTGACTGCAGTTGACCACATTATGAACAGCTGGGTTACATAAAAATTTTCAAGTCACAAAATTGTATCAAATTTCCTGCTGCTCCAAACAGTACCAGTACCTACTCCATACAACAGCAATTAACCACAGATTTATGGAATAACTTTAAATAAATAAAAAAAAAAAAGAATAAAATGTACATGCAGCTTATCAACTTTTTTCAATTTTGTTTTCACCTGAATAATATACTAAACACAAAAAGGCTACAAGCTTGAATATTTTGGGAGTTTATGACCTACCAGAAGGGTCTCATGACCCAAGTCAGACTGCCAACCCTTTGTTTGAGAATTCCTGACCTACGAAACATAAGGAAAATGTACTCATATGATAAAGTCAGGTTCAATAAAACATTAAGGAAACTATGTACAAAACATGAAAGCTCATGAATAGATCCAAGAATAATGAGACTAGATATACCAATGGCCTGAAGCTGATACTCCTTGACTGAAACATGCTGCAGATGATATACAGTCATATAAGACCTGACTATTTTTGTCTGTCTCTAAGAATAAATTAGTTCTTAAAATTTAAGCTCAGAATTCTCTGAAATACACTGAAGTCCATACATCCCTAGCTATTTGGCATTATCACATGACCTAAGGCCATTATGTTTCTGGACAAGCAATAATCCCTGCATATATCATTTTGACAAAATAAAATAAGATCTATAAGACAACTTCTTTTCCACATTCCTGTAGTAAAAAAAACAAATTAGTTTTTTCATTCATTTGTATGATTGATTGGCCACTAGTGGTTAATATGTATAGCATGTGACAATGAATAACCCTGCAAAGTTAAGATATCCTGACCATTACATATGGTTTAATACACCTGTAAAATGTCTGGGTAAACAGCCATTAAACACTTCCAAACTCCATCTTACATTTCCATTTTTAATCAAGTTTGAAAGTACCATTTTGGTCATTGTATTTTTCTTTATTTTCAAAATCACAGACTCTGTTATCTACACACTTTGTAGCATGCCCTTGGGACATGAAAATATGCCAGTTTAATCTATATACAATCATCGGACTTACAAATATTGCAATTATTTTTTAGTTATTTTTATTCCTGATTCCTCCCGAGGATTTTGGCTTGCTGCCACCCTCCATTATTTATCAGATGATTTTAAAAGATAATAAGGCATCTTGTAAACACTTAATATTTACCCTCAATCTAAAACAAATGAGAAATTTATGTAATAATTCAGTCTTCTTCATCTATGTGCATGAATTAGACATAGATTATGAATATCCTAATTAAAATAAAATAAAACTAAGTTAATAACTGGTTAACTAACTAGAATTTGTACACAATAATAAAACACATTATATATGAGTTCTTGATCTATGTTATAATAAAATAATCAATTATTTTACTATTGTATTTTTTAATCTGGATTTAACAGAACAAAAAAAAACAACTCTACGTGGCACAATCCTGGTTAAAACAATCAGTTATAAGTCTTCAGAGAATGTAGTTAATACCATTCATATGGTACATTGAAGAGGTATTTTATGTATTAATGGACTTAACAATGAAAATGCTTTCATTGACTAGAGATATGTTAACCCAGGGAATGCAAAACATGCAATTCATACAGCACTGATATATAAATTTTATGTAAGTAAGTTAATTTTTAATGAATAAATTCACAATATTAAATAACCTGGTGCTGTAACAATGCACTGGCTGCTGGACTGAAGTTCTTTTCCTTTAACCAAGAGAATATACTAGAAACAGAGAGAAGTGGAGTATATTCAGAATCAGAAAGGCAAATATAATACACACATCATCTTGCCACACATCTCGTAGCACATGGAGAAATACAAACACATTGCATTCCCAGCCTGCACCTCTATACGTCATAATAAAGTAAATACACAATGCTGTCTCCATATGCTAGCTGTGGCCTGCAAGAAATGTGATTATAAAGGTAATCTTGTGTAGCAGCAATCTTCCACATTCCCAAGTGCACAGAAATAAAAAAGAAAAATTGTAAGTGCACAGACAATAACATGCTCTACAATGTATTCTTAAAAGGGGAAGAAGAAGTCCAATTTTGAAACTGAAAATTGTGTTCTTCTTGTTTTACAAAACTTCCAGAATATGATTACTATGTATTTATCAAAAATTTGACAATATGACAACACTGCATGTCTCTGAACTTCTATGTCTGGTAGACTTTGCTGATTGATAGAAATCAGTAAAAACACTGCATCACTGGCCTCTGACTGCAATTCCCATGTGGCAAAAAACTCCTCTCCAGTAGCTTACATGAAAAATATGATCTGCATTAATAAGCAAGACCCAGGGCTAACACAATATATAGGACAGGACAAGCACAAAATCAGTCTGTTCTCTGTTCAAATATAGATATGATGCTTAATATGGCACAGAAAGCTGCTTGTGACAAGCTTTGCTGTGCTCAGTCTAGAAAATCACAGCAGTGGAACAAAAAGAAAAAGAAAACAAGTTGCAACTTCCAGCTTCAGAGATGAACAAACTCATCCCGGTATGCTCTCAACCCTTTGCTATCTGTATGGCCTATTGCAAGTTGTTGTCACAGGGTATGTTCAACCTCATAAAACATACAAATTTATTAAAGCACTAATTTTTACTGTGCTGGATTAAATCAGAAATACAGTGCCTCAAAAGTGATGTGCTAATAATTGGTGCCAATATTATTTTGTTTTAGCAGTATGTAAAGTGCTGTTTTCCCAATGTCATGTAACAATAATGCCAAAAGCATTTTTTTGCTTTTTAATATTTTTTAAAATTTCATTTGATAAGCCACACTTGCAATGAAAACCAATCCCAAAAAAGGGTTAGTGACTCATGCTACATGAGTAATGGGTTCTCCCAACACACACAGATGTTTTCAAACTCACTCACTCACTCACTCACCCTCACTCTCTCTCACTCTCTCTTTCTCTCGCTCTCTCTCTTGCCTATGTTATACTGTACAGACACAACACTACATATTTTAATAACGAACATTACTATAACAGCTCAAGAAAAAGAAACAATATCCATTCCATCCCAAAACCTTGATTATATAAGATGTAAATAATAAAACAATCCATCAAGAAACCAAAACTTAATAACAACTGCAAGCAAGGCAATGTCGTCGGTTTTAAAAACTGGTTCTTCCATCAGCTGCTGTTGCTGAGCTGGCAAATATGCTGGGTTGCAGCAACCCTTCATTCTTGCTATCACATTAACAGAAATTTTATACTATGTCATTAGTGACATTTTCATTTACTTCTGCGATTGCTAACAGCACCTGCTTCCATTTTTTAATGAATGCATTTCAGCTACAACATAATAAACTTACAATCTATCTACATGCTATCATCTATATACAAGCTATAAAAATCTTCTCTTTTTATTTCACACACACTGCCTACTTTTCGAGCTCCTTCTGTAAAATGCAGCAAATGTCTGTCACACAAATTCTCGGATAGTGGTCATGATGACACAGCTTAATATTACCAAGTTGTGTGGACATTTGCCAAAATTGCATCGACCCTAGCACATCTCTCTACAATTCCCATCATACCCTTTCAAAAAAAGGAAACTTGTCCATACAAGCCTTATATCCTCCACAGCATAAAGGGCAAGTGACAAGAGAAATACAATAATCAAGTCAGTCTCATCAGAACAAACCCCAGCAACTGAGGAGTTTGTATGGCCACATCTCTGAAGTGGAATCACAATGGAAATACTCATGTGTGTCAGGAAGAGCACTTCAGGCCAGTAACTCGTACCACTTCTCTCAATTTTATGCGTATATTTGTTGCTACATTATTCTTAGTGTTATGTACTTACCATTCCTTTCACAATTAAAAGTTTACAGATTTCTTATGTGGACTTAAACTAGAGAAATGAGCAATATATAAGAACATATAATTATACAAAACAATATTTGTCAAGATGTGATACTTCCTGTCAGTGATCAGATAAGAAAAAGTGTTCAGGCATGAGGAATACCTCTTATCATAATAATTTGTTTCCATGGCTGTTTTTTCATCAGAGAATTGTAATACTGTCTGAAATGTCCAAAACACAAAATTAATAATAAGCCCATTCATGTAGTGCAGTAATGTGAATAACTGATTTCATGTGTTTCCCAACACTGCAGTTCCAAAGTGACTCCAACTCAAACTTATGGCCGAAACTACGAACTACAGTGTACATTACAGTAATGTGTTTTCTCAGTCTTATAATTTGTATTCCCTCATACTAAAAGGAACATTTTAACATTACATATGGTACATACAAGTCTTACATTATTATGGTCCCTCCTCAAGCCAGTAGGATTCCAACTTCGTTTCACTGCAAAAGGCAATTATGTGTTGTTTGTCAATAATGCTCAGTGAGTTCACACTGTGCAGGTGCACTGTTCATTGCTACAAGCTGATATGCCTTCAACTGCATAGCCCTATTCAGAGCTTTAAATTTTATGAAGATTTTCATGTCATAACCAAAATTTCAAACAAATTTTAGGGTTAATGGAATCACCAATATAGATTATTTCCACGCGTGAAATCACAAACAGCTATGTTGAAAAAGAACAATATTGCTACTCTGGTAGCCAGCTCTGTTAAGAGTTATGATTTCCTAACAACACTATACAAAAGTAAAACTGGTTGTGTACTTTTCTAGTGACAATTCTACATAACCAAGAAGTAATTAAAACTGTCACTGGCAGGAGAACAGAAAAGAAAACACAAAGTTGGATTTTCCTCCCAACTGTTAAGAGTGTGGATCATTTGTTGTAAAATTCGTACAAGCAATCAACATAAATAATATTGCACTGAATTCACAGATGCACAAAAACAGTCTTTAAATGTTGTATATAAATATAATGTGTAAAAACGGTACATATAACAAAACTGAAAATTGCTACTATTTTAATAATAAAAAAATATGGCAGTCTTCAGAAAATATACTGTCAGTGCAGAACTTGAAAGAAATGAGATGAGGCAGTGCCTTGTCCCATTCCAATCATGGTGGTTGTTGCTGTGAGGTAGTGTAGTGTTTGGTTTGTGTTGAACATGTGTTACATGGTGCAGAAGCAGGACTTGCATGCTATGCTTCTCTGACCGCACTGTGAAATGTTAATTGCAGATGGAGAACTCTTGGTACTGCTTGTGTGATTTAACTGAAGTTTGTCTGATCCTACATGTGTGGGAAGGCTGCACATGCTAAATAGGGTCCAACTTTCTACTATCGACAGGGTAAATTTTTCATCACCACAGACTGAAGCTTTAGAGAAGGAAGAGTGAGATAAACTACAGAAAATGACTGAAAGAAATATTCTTTGGCTGTATATGTTACAGAAATCCTTCTCAAATTTTGGGCTGCAGACAGTGAACATTTTAACTTAACTGTAAATTATTAGACCTATTACTGTTGTCTGTAAAGGAATTAATACCATTAACACAACTTTCCATTTTATGCATTTTCAACAAACTGTTACACAAGCAACATATGTCAGCTGATCTTAGTCATCTCCAGGCCCTCTATCATCATAAAAAGTAACACTACACAATTAATTTAATGTGTTAAATAATTTTAAACCTCAGTTTTATGTTTCATGTGGTAAATGTTGCATATCATTTTCATTTGTCAGTAATTGTTAAAAAGGTGACAGTGTTTGCAATATTAAATTACATGTTAGCATTAAAATTTCTTGTTGTATTATATCTCTCTGAAGAATGTGTGGTATACAGGCTATTTGGTTGTTTAATGGTACACTTTAATTGGTATTAGTAGAAAAATGGTTGTAAAAAATATTTCAGTGTGTATACATTTGACAAGTATCAGGAAGGTGTATATACTATACTTTTTCTATATTCTGGTGTACATTGTAATGTTGCTTTTTAGAGCCTGGTGTGACCATTCTACACTCTATCACCACCAGGAAGACACTGAACATCAGGTAAGTTCAGTACCTTCCTGATGGCAACATACATGGAAAAGTTATAACATATACACCATATTGATATTTGTCAATGCATAAAAATGGGAATATATTTACACCCAGTTTTATTATAAGTGCTTATTAAAACATACCACTAAACTGCCGAAAAGCCTCCATACCACACATCACCGAATCAAAAATATTCTTCACAAAGATACAATACAATACAATATGAAATTTTCACACTAACAAGTATTTTAATATTACAAACATTATGTCACATTTTGAACAATTACTGCCTGTAGTGAAAATGATAAGGAACATGTGCCATATTAGGTGTAAAACTGAGATCCAAGTTATTGAACACATTGAATGCAGCTGTACATTTTTATTTTTTATGATGAGAAAATGCCTGAAGATGACAAAGATTGGTCAAAACATGTTGAATAAGTAACAATTTGTTGAAAATACACAAAATAAAAAGTTGTGTTTATGGTATTAATTCCCTTCTACCTGTATTCAACACACTACAATGCTTAACATAAAATTTAAAACAATACAGGTAATGTACGTATAACCTCAACATTGAGGGGCACGTGTGTAACCATTGCTGCCATGGAAAAGCTGATAGTATTACACAGTATAAGTTTGTGTCTATTCTTGCCGTAGGTATCCAGCACGCAGATGACATCTTTTCTGCATTGTATTATTCGTCATCTGTGGCCTAGAGTTGTACCACATTTTTCCACATCTCATAAAGAAACGGTTTTTGCAAAGAGGTTATTGAAAATAAAATGCATGTTTTGGTATTCTCTACAGCTTCTGTTTGAAACATTTCTCATTATAGGAAGAATTCAGTAAGATATCATAAACATACGCAAGTTTTCATGTAAAGAGCCTGTTATTCTTATCAGACATCAAACTTCATGAAAATCCATCCAGTGGGAGCAGAGTTATTCCATGAGGACAGACAGAGAAAGACAGACATAATGAAGATAATAGTCACTTTTTGCAATTTTTCAAACGCACCTAATTACCATTTTCATTAACATCAAAAATATACTGAATTTTCATTAAAACTTAACACACGTTACCCAAAGTTTTGCTGCAGTATTTCTACATATATTTTAAAACTTTACAGCCAAAATGAAATAAATTTGTCATTAGGATCATTCTAAAATGCTATCTTGGTCACCCAGAATAGTAGGTGTCAAGACCCAAGCTTTTGCTTAGCACAGGTGACAGTTTAGGTTTGTCAGCTGCACACAAAGTTGTCATAACTAAAAGGAATAAAGATGAGAAACAATCGTGTAAAGAATATTTAGAGGACAGGCTGAATTTTTAAGCCACATCACACCTCAGTATAAGCAAGATATCAAGACATTTTCTCATTAGAGAGACGTGCCAAACCCATATGCCATGTGACACACACATTCACATGAATTTGGTACAACTCATAGAAATATGACAATGAAATTTGTGATTTTATAAAATTTGCCATTGATACAAAACTGTGAAATAAGAAAATGAATAAAATGCTTTAATAAAATCTGACTTACTTGAGGACAAATCAAGTGAAAAATACGTAAAATATTTTTGAAAACATATAGTAAATATTTTGTTTGACATCTGCTACGTTTTTGACATAACAAACTTTAACCCTTTGGCCCTGGAGCTGGACATTTACAGTTTAGCACACCATTTATGTAAAATGTGAATATTTTATGAACCAAGAAAGGTAACATTAGGAAATACATGACATTTTGTGAAGGAAGAAACGAAGATGGTGACAGAAAGTATAAAAAAATAATTAAATACATTTGTTGATTGAATATATAAAAAGCGAACTCTGGAGAGTAGCGGTATGCCTGTCCTATATATAGGATGCACGGTGCCTAAAGGTTAATAAGGAAGTAGCGGATATAAGAAAATAGAGTAGAATAGAAGAGAATACATAAAGGCTTCATTATAGTGACCCGTAAACTTTGCCCGTTACCAATCTCTTGTGCAGCTCTTTTTTTTTCACACATTGAGCTGCCATACACCTATCAATACAAGCCCACAGTAATTTCTGACTTACATACCAGTTTACTATATCAAATTTGTGAGAAATACTGCATTATCCCAAGGTGATCTTTACACTGCAACATGGCACTGCTATGGGCATGCACAAATTTTCCAACTCTGCGTATATTATCATGAATGGAGGATAAGCTTAAGTATTAAAATGTGGTGTGTTTCTGGAAACTGTCAGGTAAAGCCTGAAAACAATACAGTCTAAGCTGACCCTCAAGGATTGTAATTCTTCTATATGGTAGTGGTAATTTCAGAGTATAGTTTATATTGTGAATCTTTATGACATTATTTGTCTAAAAATGTTCCAGAAATATACACTATATATTGATTTTAAAAAGTTCTTATAAATTTATTATATAGTGCATACTGTAGGAATAGTTTTTACACAAATAGTAAGGATAACTTCAGTGTCAATTCAACAACATTCCAAAGAGTTTCCATATCTTTGAGCATATGGATGAAACTATGGCATATGCTTCCACTGCACTATTGGAAACATAAGAGGAACATGTACGTGATTTTTAATAACAACTCTTATTTAATTGCATGCAAATTCTGCTTCAATTAGTTAGATATAAACATTCCTGTTTCAGTCCCTTTCTGCTGTCTCCATAGATGTATTATGCGACTCATCAGAAGTACAGTGATCCCGAATATCTTCTTCATGCATGTCTTCCTTTTTCGCTGTAGATGCAATTGCAGTGTTCATTGGAGGCATGATGACACGCATTGGCTCAGGTTTCCGAGCAACTGACAAGTCTTCTACTTGATCCTCGTCATCATCTGCTGCATCATTACCACTGCCGGGAAGAAGCAGTTCATTGCTTCCAGCTGCTGGGCTTGGAGTCAAACTATTATGACTACGTATGTATTTAATTAGACTTGGACTTGGGCTGGGTGAATGACCATTGCCATTCTCCCCTGGACTTGATGATGAGTTGCCACTCCTGGCTGATGAGGCTGCATGAGCAGCTGCGGCAGCAGCCATGGCAGCCATTGCTTCCCGATCACCGAGTTCACGCTTCATCCCATCCAATGCATGTTGCAGAAAAATTGGTTCCACAATTGTGCCACTTGGAGATGGATTCACCATTGGTTCTTCCCCTTCAGACACTCCTCCTCCTCCACCCACACCAAAAACCCCTCCCAAGGAGTTACTCCCTATCCCACCATTACCTCCACTGCTGCTGTATCCAAAGAAACTACCCCCTCCGGTACTTACATTGGAACCACGCTTGTTGAATGGTCGGCTTGTAGTGATTCCCATTTTTTTCACTTTGTCATACAATGTGCGGCTAGGAACACCATATTTGCGAGAAGCTTGGAGAGCAGACATCCCACTTCGAACTGCTTCTATAGCAGACATTATGTCATTTCTTGTATACTGCTTGTACCGCTTCCATTCTGGCTTTTGTGTAGGCACATAGGTTGCAATTCCAGATGATACACCTACAGACAACAATTTCACACTTTAACTATCACTTCTGAAGATGTGCTAGCAATCAAAATTGATTACTATGCAGCCACACTAACTTTCAATGCAGGTAGTATATTAACTACCTGGAGGTATAACTTTTACAAGGAGTGCAGTTAATCTAAAGTTACCACAAGCAAAAAAGACATGTCGCATGTACCGACCATAAAAAGAGGACATATCAGTGAAAAATGATGTTACATAGAAGACATATAAATAGTCATAATTTTATGAAGTAAGAGTTCCTGTCTATGCTTTTCTGCTGGCAGCATTTTCAAATTTCAAAGGTACGAGAGTCTGAGTGAGGCGTTTTATGAGCACGTTTTTCACCAAGTTCAAGTAATTCAGTACTTCCATGCCACAACTTTCCAAGACATTCCAAAGGTAAACAGTTGAACTCATATGCTATTGTTTGTTGACTCCAACAATGACAATGTAATATAATTTGCGTTGCTTAAAAAAGCAGAATTTTTTCTACATCTTAGTAAGATTAAAATATGCAAAATTTCTAAAAATAACAGATAGTCAAAAATGTGGACATTTCTAAAAATTTAAAAAACCAAATGGATGGAAATTTTTGTGTCAAAAAGGAGGACATGTCCAGGGAAAAGGGAACATACATTGGCCCTAGCTTAGTCTGTAAGATAAACTACTGAGATACAAAATATTTGTCTTCATACCCAATTATTTCAAATCGATTTAGACCAAACACTAGAATGTTTCATTTCCCCTCACTGCATTTAAATTTAATGTAGGCATGCAGATCTCGGACTTTAGCACAGTCTGGTTCTTAATTCACTTACTGAAGCTTTCTTACCGGCATAGGTAATGAAGTGTTGAATGAAAAGAAGGCTGCAAATATTAAAGTGGTGAAGCATATGGAAGGATGTGCTCATGGCCAATTTAAAGGCAGTAATCTTGCATTTACTTGACAGCACTAAGGACAGCCACCCCCCCCCCCCCCCCCCCCCCCCCCCCCCCCCCCCCCACCACAC
>Ga0123355_10004635_pt1 | contig 20007 bp, 15 predicted proteins | sample TergutEmb28metaG_3_FD_89872 | JGI IMG/M metagenome (GOLD analysis project Ga0123355, IMG submission 89872) | Embiratermes neotenicus P1 segment gut microbial communities from Petit-Saut dam, French Guiana - Emb289 P1 | ecosystem: Host-associated > Arthropoda: Insects > Digestive system > Gut ...
CGCTTAACTTCTCTTATACAACTTCCTTCCGTCATGTGGGCTTTTTTATCGTGTCTTCTTCTTTGTTACCATTATATCCCATGTGCGACCGCTTTTCTTTTCTGCTTTTCGCAATCACCTAATAAAAAAATACCCTCCCTACCGGGTACGGTAAGGAGGGCAAAATTTTCACAATCAAATAATTTCAAGCTCGTCTTTAATAGGAAATTTCGGGAATTCTGCATGGGGTAGGGTCTGATACCAAAACGCCACAGAGGATATATCATCTTGTAATGGCAGATATCGTCTTCCGGAACGCCAGCCCAACGCCTGTATTGTTACTCGTAAATCATTTTCAAACCGAATCGGGTCTGTGATATGCCAGCGATACATAGAAAAACGCTGTTGTGATTTATATAATCCATCAGGATGGGATACCTTAGAAAGTCCGGCATATGGGGTGCAGTACTCTACATATTTGCCGTTCACATCGAAATTGTATGAGCCACAGAAATAATCTTCTGTCCCTGTACCGCATATCGTGGGATATTTGTCACCATCCATGAAGAACTTAATTTCACCTTCCCCCCACCAGCCGTTATTATTGACACCCCAGTACATATATGTTCCGACATAATGCCCCTGTCCCTTAACACCATCCAACAGTACATAATCTTCCATGTAGGGTAATGGGTTCGAGCGGCGGAATTGTGCGTGGAAATAAGCGCAGTCCTCTGGGACATCGGTTAGGGTATAGTTGATTTGGTAGTAAAGAACCATTTCGTTAACATCTATGTTTTCAAGTGTTATTTTGCAATGTTTTCGGAAGGGCATTTCCCAGTAACAATTAAATGCCCGGGCCGGGTTAACACAAACTGCAAGTGAGGATAGAGGGGCATATCTACCGTCATCAAAGGCATATGCAAAGAAATCCCCGATTGGGCATTCTACTGATGGGTGCTCGGACCCATCCCAATAAATGCGCAATATGCTGAAGCGAAAGATGCCCGTCGGGGTAAGCCATATTTGCTGTATCGCGCCGGGGCCGTCTATTTCGGCTATTGTCCTGACTTCGCCAGGTGCTATGACGATGCTAGGGGATATTTTGAAGCCTACACCAAGGTCACGTGCGCAATCTTTACCTGTGCCCTCTGTCGCCATTGCACCTTTGTTTTTCTCCCCGGTGAAATTCTCTGGGCTTAAAGAGCGTGTTTTTGCCGCCGACAGCCTGCTTAGATTTCCCATGTTCGTGCCTAAACCATTAAAACTATTCATTTTATCAACTCCGTTTTTATATTATCCCACGATTGCTGCCATGTATGTCGCAAACGCTTACATCATTATCTTACCATACATGTATGCGTGATGGGGAATCAGAGGTTAGATTTTTTGCACTTCATAAACGGTATCATAATTCGTGTAGCAGCAGATTTTCATGGTTTTCCTGTTGATATTATATACAATTGACCATTGTGTACCCCATTTACCGTTGTATTCTGCTTTGGCGGCGTCCAGCAACTTCATTACATCATCCTCAGATAGGATATTTTTGGATTTTTCCAAGGTTTCTTTCACGATGTTATATCTGTCGAAACCTCCCCCTGCGCCTTTATCTTTGCCATCTGCCAATTGGAAGTTGGTTACATAGTTTTGTGGCAGTACTACCATGTTTTGCTCTGGGTCGGGCCATTCTATTATTACTGTGTTGCCTGTGGCATCGGAAATAAGGAAGTGATAGGGGCTGCCTGCGGAGGAGAACATATTATATTTGCCTAGCATCGCAACGGCTTCTTGGGTTGTTGCACATTTATCCAGCAGCATCCGGACAGCTACCGTGGTGGTAATATTGGTCCTCTCGTATTTTTGCTGAGTTGGTGCTGTGCTGAGTTCCAGTACCGCCACATGAAGCCCTTTTTCGTTGATTCCGTCTACACAGGCGAAGGGGGATGCCAAAATCATTAATTTCCCTATCAATGTTTTGGGAGTTACCCCACTTTCTTCGGATATATTTAGATGAGCTAAACAGACCATGGAATATGAGGCGTATCCCTTTCTTGGCTTGGTGTGTACAAGAAGTATTTCTGTTTTTGGATAGTCGAAATTGCGGCCTGCCAGTAGCTCTCCAGTAGGGGAAGTGGCAGTAAAGGATGTGCAGCCAGAAATTTGCTCGGTTACATCGATGGGGTATCCGAAGTAGAGATGCTTTGAGGCAAATGCCGTTAGTTCGGGCACATTTTTTACACCTTTGGCTAGGAGTTTATCCAGCTTGTAATTCGTGCGGTAATTTACCCGGTATAGCTTCCCACCTAAATGGCGGATGCCGGACATTGTTCTTAATCGTGTAAAGAGAATAACAAGCGTGGTGAGGATTATTGCCGCTATAACCATAAGTATAATAAGCGATGCATACATATGAGGCCTCCTTTTGTGTACTTTAAAATGTACCATACCTATTTTATGGAAACAAGCATTTCTCCCTGTTGGCCCATATTTACGCCATTCATAATTAAGTCACATGAAATGCGGGTACGCTTTTGAGGTGTGTAGGACACATGGATTTCCATAGGAAAGCACACGGTACCACGGGATGGAATAGTGGCTGTCAGACCGCCATTTACTTGAAATCCATTGGGGATATGCATCTCCAATTTAACTTCAGATTCTGTATCGAAAGGATTGGTTACATACACCACTGCAGTAAAACTATCGTTAATATCTATTTTCTTATGGAAGGGTTTAAACTCCACCGTGAATGAGTTTCCGAAATCCTCGTGGGGCAGGATTCGACTGTGAAGACTGCAGATTTCTTCCCCGCGAGCAAGCAGAGATTCACCGTATGCAGTAGTATATTCTAAAGCACCCCAATGCCCCGTCAGCAGATAATCTGGGAAAATCCGGTTATATAGCTTTGCTGTTTTGACAAAATCACCTTGGCTAAACTTATTTTTATACACATAATTGCATTCCAAGCCATCAGGGTGGGCGTATTGATCTCCCCCGCATAGGAATGTTTTTCCATCGACGGTAAACACAATAGCTACGGCGTATAGAGTATGGCCGGGTAGGGGATAGGTTTTTATCTCGTATTCCTCCCATATAAATGACTCGCCTACTCGTCTATCTATGGAAATGGAGTCATACCATAGGCAGGGCAAATCGTAGGCATCAGGGTTTTCCATTATATCTGCAAATATTTCAGGGCAGATTACTTCTACACCATACGTGTCTCGAAGCAAATTCATCCCCGCCACATGGTCGTCGTGATAATGTGTCGGAATGCATGTAGTGGGAGTTATACCATTTTTGACCAGCCATGGTATGGTGTACGCCCAGGGGCGCCGGGCAGAGCGGTCCACACCGTGAGCAAAACCTGCCATAAAATCATACCCATAATCGATTATCAGTCCCTTGCCGCTTTTAGATACTAGTACATAGGAGTCTGACTCTGATGTACAGTTATGCAGTACATGGGGGGTGATGTATTGATATGGATTTTTATAGAGCTCCAGAAGGTTGGAATTATGTCGCCTATGCCTTAGTAATTCCAAAAGCACATTCACTGTTGGGTCTATAGCATCGGGAGTCATTGGGCTTCCGTGAGAGGGATAGAACTTGTGTGCCCCTATATCTTTAAGGTTGAGTAATGATAGCACAGTGTATGGCAGCCCTTCCCCTCCATTATATGACCACTGGGTTGCGGCAAGGGACCATAGCTTTCCCGGAGCATAAAACAAATCACCGGTAAAACATGCTTCTTCGTGGAGAAGAGAAATTGAGCCTACGGTGTGCCCCGGAGTAGGTATCACAGTTAAATCCATTCCGCCTAAGCTTATTCGTGAATAATCCTTGAGGGTTCCGGCTATCGGAGTGGAATTAAGAATAGAAAACCTGTCTTGGCGATTATTGTAGTTATTAAGAATTTCCCGGCTCTGCCAATGCTCGTCGGCACTGTGAATCAAATCCTGTTCCGAATGGGGCACGTAAACGGGGATACCCGGGACCTTTGACAACCCTTGAAGCTGATCTCTATGATGATGAGTAATAAGGATGGCTGCGATATTGACATCTTGCAAGTGCTCTAGCACCCCACCGGTTCCAAAATCAATTAGCACAACATTATTGCCGTTTTTGATGACATACACATTGCAACTGTCATGGAATACGTATAAATCCTTAGCAAGTTTCTTCATTTCGTGTACCTCCTATATTTGTTAATTTGATTAATGTATAATACCATTTAAATAATGCTGGAAGGAGTGTAATAATGGAAACTATATTAGACAATCTGGAATGGACACTGGAGGGGTTTCATAAATATGTCCCCCTACAACGGGTTACCATGGAAACAGGGGTCACTCACAATAATTTAACCGGAAAAATCCCTGCAACGGTACCCGGTGGTGTTCACTTGGATTTATACCGAGCTGGACATATATCTCATCCATATATTAACATGAACAGCCTTACAGCAGAATGGATAGAAAACCGATGGTGGGTGTATCGCACCACTCTTTCACCCCAAATCGGCAAGCATCGCAAAGTTGAACTCATCTTCAAAGGACTTGATTATGAAGCCGTGGTCATAATTAATAATGTAGAAAGAGCGTCCCACAAAGGAATGTTTGAATTCCTGACGGTAGATATTACCGAGGAATGTAAGACTGGTGAGCCTGTTTCCCTGACGGTAGTTTTCAAGGGCATCCCTGACGAAATGGGGCAGGTGGGCTTTACCAGCCGTACCAGTACTCAAAAGAGCAGATTTAACTATAAATGGGATTTTTCTACAAGGTTGGTGAATATCGGGTTTTGGCGGGATATTGTGCTTAGGACCCATGGAGAAGTTTCCCTCAGAGATGTGTATGTAACAACGGATTATCAAGACAAAGGGTTAATCAATGTACAGTTTGATATTGAGAATTATTCTGCATGCGAAGTCCGCTTGACGGTGAGCCGAGATGGGAAAATGATTCAAGCAAAGGAGTTCGCTTGCGATACTAATTCCTTTGCCGAGGTTTTATTTCTCACAAATCCGGTTTTATGGTACCCCCACGGCCATGGTGAACAAAACCTATATGATTTAAGTATCGAACTAATACACAGCGGTAAAACCGCAGATTCACAATCATATAAAATAGGTATACGCAGCTTGGAATACAATCTCAACGACAATGCGCCCGCCCACGCTCTACCCTATACCGTAATAATCAACGGCAAGAAAATCTATATAAACGGAATCAACATGGTGCCCCTGGATCATATCTATGGCAATATCGCCTTCGAGCACTACAGGCAAATGATACATCTAGCCAAGAATATGCATGTAAACATGATACGTATCTGGGGGGGCGGGATTATTGAGCATGAGGCCTTTTATGACCTTTGTGACGAGCATGGGATTATGGTTTGGCAGGAATTTATCCAATCAAGTAGCGGCATTGACAATATCCCAGCCAAGAATCCGGTATATCTTACGGAGCTTGCCTCCGCAGCTACCCAAGCTCTGAAAGAAAAGCGCAATCACACATCCCTAGCAATATGGTGCGGCGGTAATGAGTTAATGTGCGCAAATAATATCCCTTCCGATTACACTGATATGAATATAGCAATGCTTCGTGGCTTAGTAGAAAAATATGATCCTAAGCGGCTTTTCCTACCCACATCGGCATCAGGCCCTGGGCAAAATCTGTCTATGGAAAAAGGTAAAAGCCATGATATTCATGGATGGTGGGAGTATCTGGGCAATCCTGGACATTATGAGCGATATTATGACAGCGACAGTATGCTCCATAGCGAGTTTGGCACCGAAGGCTTTGCTAATGTAAAGACCATCAAGAAATATATCAGTCCGGAATTTTTGACCCCTAGGGATATAAATGACCATCATATATGGAAACATCGTGGCCAGTGGTGGGGCACCTATGGCCGGGACCTGAAAGAATTCGGCGAAATTTATGACATGACCCACTTTCAGAATATAAGCCAGTGGTTACAAGCAGAAGGGTTGCGTTTCATATTGGAGCAAAACCGTAGCCGAAAATTTGAAAACTCTGGTAGCCTTATATGGCAGCTTAACGAACCTTGGCCCAATATCACAGGCACCTACCTGGTGGACTACTGTATGGAGCAGAAAATGGCGTATTATTATGCGAAAAAGGCCTATTCGCCAATACATGCGTGTATCCGCTATCGAAAGCTAAACATTGCCCCAGGGGAGACTTTTGAGGCTGAGATGTTTGCCATGAATAGCCTTGATTTTGTGAATACAACATTGGATATAAGGGTACAGGATACGAGGGGGAATATTTTATTCGACAGAAAAGATGAAGTCTCCATTCCCGAAAACAGCCGGGTAAAGCTGGAAGACTTGCGCTTTACCCTACCAAAGGAATACGAAGGAATATTTTTCGTAAATCTTTGGATTGCGGGCAATAAAAACACCTATGTATTCTCCACCGAAAGCCATCAGGTATATGCAAAAACAGCAACTCTGCGCGCCACCGGAGATGAAAACAGGCTAGAGATTAAGCCTTTATCTGGAATAACAAAATCTGATACCCGACAGTTCCAGGTAACCAATATAAGTGACCATGCCGTGATGCATATCCGTATGGAGGAAACAACGGACTGTTTTTGGATATATGCGGATAAAATGTTCGAAACCCTGATGCCTGGGGAGTCAGAAATATATACAATCACATACACCAGAAAGACCCCATCGGGCTTTATGACAGATAGCTACGACGAAGCCACGGAACCTATAGTTGAGTTTAAAGGATTCTGATGGAGCGGCTTTACCATTAATGACAAAACCGGAAAAGTAACAAATAAAGGAGCGATTCATATGAAACTGTACATGATAGGAAATGCCCACATCGACCCTGTGTGGCTGTGGCGATGGCAGGAAGGTTTTCAAGAAGTCAAGGCTACTTTTCGATCGGCGTTGGACCGGATGCAGGAGTTCCCGGATTTTGTATTTACCTCAAGCTCCACGATTTTTTATGAATGGGTGGAGAGAAATAATCCCGCCATGTTCGAAGAGATAAAGGCTCGGGTGGCGGAAGGCCGCTGGGAAATCGTAGGCGGATGGCTTATTGAGCCGGATTGTAATATCCCAAGTGGGGAGTCCTTTGTACGTCAGGGGCTTTATGGGCAGAGATATTACAAAGAAAAGTTCGGCAAAATTGCGAAAGTCGGTTACTGCCCGGACAGCTTTGGTCATGCAGGTAGCTTGCCACAAATCCTGACAAAATCGGGGCTTACAAGCTATGCATTTATGCGCCCAATGCCAAATGAAAAAGCACTTCCGAGCCGCATATTCTGGTGGAAATCCCCCGATGGCTCGGAAATCTTGGCCTATCGCATCCCTTATGAGTACCTGACCTGGGGCAAGGATATCCATAGGTACTACGAACGTCTTAAATCTGAAATGACTGAGGATATAAACCGGCTGGCATTTTTCTATGGAGTAGGTAACCATGGTGGCGGTCCAACCGTTGAAAATATCCAAAGCATCCATGCTCTAAACGAAAAAGAAGATTGCGTTTTAGAAATGTCTACCTTGGAAAATTTCTTTGACTCGGCTCGTACAGATAAGCAGACGTATCCAATCATACAGGATGAGTTACAGCACCATGCTTCCGGCTGCTACTCGGCTCATTCGGGCATAAAAAAATATAACCGTATCTCTGAAAATATTCTCCTTACTGCAGAAAAATTCTCCAGTGTCGCAAACATCATCCAAGGGCAAGCCTACCCCGATGATTTTTCACGGGCTTGGAAAAATGTGCTGTTTAACCAATTCCATGACATAATGGCGGGGTGCAGTCTGTCTTCTGCCTATGAAGATGCTCGCAATGTTCATGGCGAGGCCATTAATATAGGGGATATCAATCTTAATTATGCCATCCAGACATTAAGCTGGAATATCGGCATCGACCATGAGGAGAATATGCGGCCTATAGTAGTCTTCAACCCCCATGCCTGGTCCGGAAAAATGGTATGTGAAATTGAGGTACGGGACGCAAAAGACGGAGGATTTAAATTGCTGGACGACACCGGCAAGCCGATCAGGGCGCAGCTTATCCAGTCTGAGTCAGTAACCGGACACAGGCGGTTGCTGTTTGTGGCGGAACTGCCAAGTATGGGTTATCGGACATATCGCTTGTATACAAAGCAGGAAAATCCTCCATGTTATGATAATGTTACCGCTGATGATTTTACTCTAGAGAGCGATAAATATCTGTTGGAAATCAACTCTGCAACCGGTAATGTTTCGCGGTTTTATGATAGACAACAAGATGTCGAGATGTTCCACCGGGAGGGCGCACGGCTTGCTGTAATTGAAGATAAATCCGATACCTGGTCCCATGAGGTCTTCAAATTTGATAAACTCCTTGGGGATATGACTCCGGTTTACACCCGGCTAGTGGAGCAAGGACCGGTGCGCTCGACTATTCGGGTGCGGTACCAATTTAATGATTCCTATGTAACCCAGGATTTCCGTATGTATCATGATTTGGATTATGTTGAGGTCAATGTAAATACCGATTGGCGTGAGCCTCTCACAATGCTGAAGCTCAAATTCCCGATAAACCTGGTCTTTAAAAAACCCACATACGAAATCCCTTACGGCTATATCGAGCGCAATGTAAACGGTGAGGAAGAGCCGGGGCAGGCTTGGACTGATTGTTCAGGTGAATATACAAAAGGGCAGAAAATAGCAGGTTTTTCTGTAGCCAACACATCAAAGTACAGCTATAGTTTTGATGTGGACGAGATGGGTATCACAATTTTGCGAAACCCAGTCTTCGCACACCATGACCCGGCTAAGCTTGACCCGGAAATGGAATATAAATATGTAAGCCATGGCCTGGACAGCTTTACCTATGCCATGCATTCCCACGGCGGAGGCTGGAAAAATGGCCGAATTATTAATATCGCCCAGGAAATCAATGTCCGCCCGGTAATTATCATAGAATCAGGCCACGAAGGTAGTCTACCTCAGGCGAAATCATTCCTGCAGGTCAGCAACCCACAAGTCATTGTAACCGTTGTAAAAGAAGCCGAGGATAAAGATGGAATTATCATCCGAGCCTATGAAACCCATAAACAGCATGGGGATGCGGTTATTAATGTAGAGTTTATGGGAAGGGCGATTAGTGCGTATTTTAGCCCTTGTGAGATTAAGACTTTCAAAATCCCCTATGATCCTGAGGCGGAGATAACCGAGACGAATCTGCTTGAGTGGTGATATATTTGTACGTGAATAAACCCCGGTAAGCGGAAAATCCGCTTACCGGGGTTTTCGACATCTTTAAGGGATATCTGGCCTTACAATAGTAAGCTCTGGATATTGGTCCGCTATCATATCTATAAATTCGTTGATAATTTCTTCGTCGGTCCAATCATTTTGGATACCGGTGGAAGCGCGGCCTTGGAAAGTGTTGATTAAAGGACGGGTGAAGCGATCCGGGGTGAAAGCCGGGATTGTGGCAAGCACTCTAGCGTAAGTGTCCAAGATATTTTGACCGCCAAAATCTGGGGCCGAGAAGCCATTGGACAAATCTTGAATCAGGCGCAGGTTGGCTGGTACTTGGTTGTGCTGCTCAAGGTTTAAGGTTTGGAATTCGTCGCTGGCTACATAGTTAAGGAATGTGGCAATCAAGTCATGATGTTCGGAGTTGGCAAAAACAGAAATACCGGTATTGCCTTCGAATGCTCCGCTTGGAGGAACTGCAATGCCAACATTACCACGATTTCTATCCCAATCTGTAAAGAAGTCCCAAGATGGCATCGCACGGAAAAGGAACTCCCCGTTGTTCCAAGCCGCAGCCCATTCACCGCTCCATGCGGGATAATGTCGGGTATAGGGAGACTCCCATACACGGCGCATTGTGTTTATCAAGTCAAACCATTGTGGTGCAATTGTCAGGGTATTATCTACAACCAAAGTTGGCTTGGTAAGAGCGTCTACCACGAACATAGAGCCTACATTTGGCCACACGGTTACTTCGCCATCTGATGCAAGATATACATCTCTTGCTACTTCAAGCATTGCGTCCCAGCTATAAATCATCGCAGAAATTTCCCTGTCATCACTGGTTCCAAGCCATTCTTCGGCTACATCTCGAAGGTACCACATAACAACCGGAGAGGACTGGAAGATAAGAGCCTTATAGACACCGTTTCCATTTTTCATTGCGTAATTTTGGAAGGGTACCCACTCTCTAGCGAATACACCTGTGTCCATAATTGTGGACAGGTCAAGTATCAGCGGAGAATCCAGGAATTCGTACATATATCCTTCTTCTAGGTCAAACAAATCCGGTAAATCACCGCTCATAAAGGTTGTGAGCATATGGGTACGGTATTCACCGCCGCCGAATATGGTCACATCCACGTGGATATCCGGGTATACAGCATTAAATGCCGCTACTAAGTTGTGGGCACTATCTGTGTAAGACCAATAAGTGAAGCTGCCACTTAGGGCTATAGGTTCTTCAGGGGTTTCTTCTACTTCATCGTTATCGTCTTCGTCTACGGGTTCCGGGGTTGTTGTCTGAGCCGGTGGCTCAGGGGTAACAGGAGTGGGTTCGTCTCCGTTTCTGCTACATGCTGTAATTACCAATGCTGTTACTATGAGCATGGTTGCTATCAGCCATTTCAAACTACCTTTTTTCATTAAATTTTCCTCCTTTTTGTGTGTGCTTATAGCGACCGTCGAAGTTCGCTATATTTATCCCTTAACTGCCGCGCCGATGGAAATACGCTCCATAATTACCTTCGACGAGAAGCAGAAGATGATAACAATAGGAATAATCGAAATCAACATACCCAAATACTGGGCACCTACCTCGGCATGATTGGCATCACGCACCGTAGCGATTAGCAGAGGTAAGGTCATACGATCTCGGTCATTGAGAATTATCAGCGGTGTCAGATACGAGTTCCAACTGCCGATAAATATCAGTACCCCTTGGACAACCAGGGCAGGCTTTGCTAGGGGCAGAACTATCTGGTGGAAGATATTAATCTCCCTGCAACCGTCCATTACGGCTGCTTCAATCATTTCATTGGGGAGAGCTCCGTCTAAGTACTGCTTATAAAAGAAAACCGCGAAGCTGTTAGCAATCCCAGGGATTATCAGGGGGATATAGCTGTTAATAAGCCCCATTTGCCGGACAGTATGGAAAAATCCGATAATACTAATCTGCCCGGGAATCATCATCATGATTACAACAAAGGCAAACATCCCACTGCGGCCTTTGAAAAGAAACTTAGAAAATGCATAGCCGCCCATTAGGGTAAAATAATTTTGCAAAATTGTAGCCGAGATGGCAATTACAAGGCTATTAGCCGTCCCACGGAAGATATTAATATGGCGGGTAAGCCGTTCCCAGTTATCTCCGAGACTGTTGCCGGGGAGGATATTTATCGTCGTCATTATATTAAAATGGTTATGAGTCGATGAAATAATCATGACAAAGAAAGGATAAAATGCCGTAAGTGCAATCGCGAACAAAAACAAATGCGAAACACCGCGAACCAGTAGCCGCCTTGCACGTGGACTACTCATGGGATTTCACCTTCCTCTCACGAGTAAGGAAGAACCCGATGATACTAAAGGCCGCAATTATAACGAATATTCCATAAGAGACTGCGGCGGCAAACCCAAACTGGAAGCGTTCAAAAGCGGCATCGTAGAGGTACTTTACCATGGTGATTTGTGCATTGCCTACAACATGGGGGAATACAAGATGGGATTCCTCGAAGATTTGCATACCGCCGATAATAGATGTAATAAGCACAAAAACCAGCATTGGCCGCATCATGGGCATGGTAACCCGTGTGACCTTCTGCCAAGGTGTACAGCCGTCAACCTCGGCGGCTTCATGGACCTCCTCTGGAATAGAATTAATCCCCGCAGTAAAGAAGATAATGTTAAAGCAAAGTTCCGCCACATTATAGCGATGGCAATGGCCATCCGTGCCAACATCGGATCTTGTGAAAAATGAACGGAATCCCAGCCAAACAAGTTAAGCACTTGATTAATAGACCCGCCTGGATATGAAAACAATGCCCCGAATAAGAGTCCGATTGTCACAGGCACAACCAGGTTAGGGAAATAATAGATATTACGCAGCCAAAACCGCCCTCGCACCCATTTATTGCTGAGTAAAAGTGAAATAGTATATGCGATAGTAAGCTGTGGAATAATGGACATTAGCCAAATAAGGATTGTATTCCAAATGGATTCATAGAAAAATCGGGATTCAAGCATCCGGCGGTAATGAGTAAGCCCTGCCCAGGTTAAATCTCCCGTCAGAGGTTGCATATGGTTAAAGCTCAGCCAGAAGGTGTATATAATGGGGAACATACTAAAAAGGGCAAATACAAGAAAATATGGTGCCAGGTAAACATAAGCCCATTTTTGGCGGTTTTTTATGCCCATTTACGTGCCCCTTTCGAAATTAACCATATTGGAATTGTACAGTTGCCTAAAAAGCTGAAATCGCTCCTGATAAAACATATAATTGTCCATATTGGGCAGAACTGGCTCGCCGGCGGGTTTAACCGCCGTGCTACAGCCCACTTGGAAATCCTTATATAGGCCTAGGCCAACCCCTGCGACTATTGCCGCACCAACTGCCGCGTGTTCTGTCACATTGTTTAAATATAGGGGTTGGCCATATATGTCAGCTTGGATTTGCAACCATAACTTGCTGCGGGTAGCACCTCCCGACGCGATTACTCTGTTGGGGGTTGGCCCTAGGCTTATGCAGGTTTGAAGACACTCGTTCATTCCGAAGGCCACGCCTTCCATTACGGCTCGTACAAGAGTACCCCTGTCCATTTCAGGGGATAGGCCAAAGAACATTCCCTTTAGCCCTGGGTTGAGATATGGTGTGCGCTCTCCTCTCATGCTTGGAAGAAACATCAAGCCGCCGCTACCGGCGGGAGCATTTTCCGCAAGACTATCCATATCAATATAGGAAAGTTGGTTGTCAAACATGATTTTACGAAGCCAGTTGAGACAAGCCCCGGCAGAGAGCATTGCTCCCATTACATACCAAGTACCGGGCCTAGCTCCGGAAAATGTATGGGTATTGAGTTGAGGATTGATAATGGGCACTTCCGTAGGAAAAAGAACCTGGCCTCCGGTGCCGATGGTAATGGTTGCATCTCCTGGGGATAGTACACCGTTGCCTATTGCCTGCATGACTTGGTCACTTCCGCCGGCTATCACCGGTGTGCCGGGGCTTAGGCCTGTTGTGGCGGCGGCATCTTTGGTTATATATCCGGCATATGTGGTGCTTTCTATTGATTTTGGGAAGATATCAGCGGGTAGGTTAACCATATCAAGTAGGGAAATATTTAACTTACCGCTACGGATATCATATGCTAATGTGGCAGAGGCATCGGAGTTTTCCGTTATTATGTCTCCTGTAAGCCTGAATCGTAGGTAATCCTTAGGGGATAGTACCGTCTTAATTTGCGCAAAAGTTTCAGATTCATTCTCCTTTAACCATAGGAGGGTCGGAATCTGGAATCCGGGGAATATAGGATTAAGGACATGATTTACGATATATTCTCGCCCAAGAATAGCTTCAATGGCTGTAACTTGCTCCACAGAACGCCCGTCACAGTGGATAATTGCGTTACCCAGAACTTCTCCGGCAGAACCTAGCATCACTGTGCCATGCATTTGCCCAGAAAAGCTTATTGCGGTGATATCCTTTCCATTTATATCGCCGGAAAAGCATTGTCGTATCGCATTACAACAGGCATCCCACCAGATATGAGGGTCTTGCTCCGCAAAACCGGGCTTTGGGGTATGGATGGCATATGACTCTGCTCCGAAACCGCGCAATATACCATTTTCATCTATAACAACCACCTTGAGGCTGGAAGTCCCCAAATCAATGCCCATTAACAATACAGTTCAACTCCTAAAAAAAATTACATGCATAAAATGATTAATAGTTAATCAAATTAATGCATGTAATATACAATGCTGCGGGCGTACTGTCAATAATTTTTATGCAGAATTTTGCTATGCAGGTTTAAAGTACTGTGTTGGTTGTCTTAGCGCCTCTTCAAGCACCAATGCTCCCGCCCCACACAGCACATTGTCCTCGCCAAAGCAACTAAGCCTAATGTCCATGTTTTTGTATACATCTTTGACAATCCGGTTCTCCAATATAGGTTGTATTACCTCAAGTAAGTAATCCCCTGCTTGTGACATTATGCCGGATAACACAATAATTTCAGGATTTAATAAATTAATTGCATTAACTAATCCAAAGGCAAGGAAGGACGCGGTCTTTGCATACACCCCACGGGCTCGAGGATCACCTTCTCTTACGGCTTTGATTATCTCTCTGGCAGAAAGGCTGCCTGTTTCCCCTTCCAGCAGATGCTCAGTTTTGTATTGCTGTCTGAGCGCAACGGTGGAGCAGTACAATTCCAGGCATCCTCGATTTCCACATTGGCACTTTGGGCCTGTAAAATCTATGCTGGAGTGGCCTATCTCCCCCGCGGTTCCCACACCGCCACGGTAAAGGTTGCCGTTTGCCATAATCGCGGAGCCTACACCGTCATCTACCTGCATCAGTAGGATATATTTTCTTTCTCCCGTTTCTCCATGCCACCACTCTGCAAGGGCAGCACAATTTGCGTCATGATCCAAAAAGACCGGTAGGTCTAAGGACTCCTGTAACCGGGCTTCGATATCAACAGACTCCCAGCCACTGCTGCCGCTCATAAGCGCAATACGCCCTTCCTTTGCTATATATGGCCCGGGTATTGCCACACCTATTCCTAATGCTTTTTCATTTTCAATGGTGCGCAGATTAGCCTTGAGGCTCAAAATCATTTTATCTACAACTTCTTCCGGGGTCATATCAACCGAAAGATGCACTACTTCTTTTTTTAGGAGATTATTATCCATGTCAAAAACGCCAATAGTAATATTGTTTCTGCTCAAGCGTACACCAATGAGACGATATGATTCCTTATTGAGAGTTATGCCGATGGAACGACGCTTGAGCCGTCCTTCTATGGAGCCAGTTTCCTTGACCAATCCCCAATCTATTAAATCATTTACGATATAAGTAATGGTAGCCTGCTTTAATCCTGTCGCTGATGCAATATCTGCCCGTGAGCATATACCGGCCTTATGAATCAGCCGAATTACAAGAGCAAGATTGTCCTCCCTGGCGGTTGTAAGATTACTGCCAAGCATGAGCTCTGTTTTATTTATCACATTTCACCTCCGTGATTTAGCAATTTCATTTTGAAAACGGCTCTATCAGTTGTCGAAAACACTCATACCGACTCCAATTAAAATCCTATCTGCCTGTCGCGGCAAAACCGCGTGAAACGCTTGCTTCGCGTTTCAAGCAGCCGCTCTGTCAGACAGGTTTTAATTTGGAATCGGTATCAGCCAGTTTATTGTGGACTTTTGGCGGTTTTATGTCAATGGAGTGCCCTTGAAATATAGCTGTATAATGTGGTAATGTGTTAATTAAATTAAGATGAATGCGAAGGAGCTATGTATGTCAGATTATATCCTAGGCTTTGACATAGGCGGAACAAAATGTGCTGTACTGCTGGCCTGTGTCCGAAACGGAATAAGAATTATCAGCCGCGAGTGCTTCCCAACAGAAGTGGGATTTGAGCCAACCAAGGCAAAGCTCTTTGAAACTGCTCATAACTTACTCCGCAAAGAAAAGGTAGATTTCCTTCGTGCAATCGGTATAAGCTGCGGCGGACCCCTGGACAGTCATAGAGGCATTATCTATTCCCCTCCGCATCTGCCAGGTTGGGATGCCATTCCGATAACAGATTTGGTAGTGGCAGAGTTTGGAGTCCCTGCATATTTGCAAAATGATGCCAATGCCTGCGCATTAGTGGAATGGAAGCTTGGAGCAGGTAAAGGTATGCGCAATATGGTCTTTCTTACAATGGGTACGGGAATAGGTGCTGGAATAATTGCAGAAAATTGCCTGATAGAGGGTGTTAACGGCCAAGCAGGGGAAATAGGGCATCTGCGGCTTGAGTCAGGTGGTCAAGAAGGATACGGCAAATATGGCTCTGTAGAAGCCTATTGTTGCGGAGATGGGATTGTCAATTTGGCCCGTATGCAGAAGCAAGCCCCTTGGTTAGATAGTGAATGTCTTTCGGCAAAAAACATAGCGGATTATGCCCTCAATGGCGATAAACATGCCTTATACGTCTTCGAAAAAGCCGGAGAGTATCTTGGTCGGGCTTTGTCTATACTCGTGGATTTACTCAACCCGGAGTGCATAATAATAGGAAGCTTGTTTGTAAGGTATGAAAAATTACTGAGGAAAGCCATGGAACAAGTGCTGAAATCGGAGGCCTTGCCCGATTCTCTGAGGGACTGCCGTGTCATCGCCGCAAAAACAGGAGAGGAAGTGGGGGATTACGCCAGTATAATGGCGGCATGTTATGCCTTGGAATTAGATGTAACTCCAAAAGATAACTCCTTAAAACCGGGAATCGAGATGTATTATAATCGGTTAATAAAAAAACATCCCCAACTGATAAACTTGCCTATTGAGGATGCCTTCACGATGCTAAAGCAAGTATATAGCCGAGGCGGAAAAACTTTAATTTGCGGAAACGGCGGCTCTGCTGCCGACGCCGAGCACATAGTGGGAGAACTGATGAAGGGTTTCCTCCTCCCCAGAAAAGCAAACAATCCTGCCTTGGCGCATATAGAGGGGCTTCAGGGTGCTTTGCCAGCCATTGCACTGACAGGGCATACGGCCCTTTCTACGGCATTCGCCAACGATGTAAACCCTAACCTGGTTTTTGCCCAACAAGTGTATGGATACGGTCGTCCAGGGGATGCATTAATATGTATAAGCACCAGTGGTAACGCTGAAAATGTGATAATGGCGGCAAAAACCGCCAAGGCATTAGGTGTCAATGTCATAGGAATGACAGGAGCAACTGGTGGGAAGCTAGCAGAGTATTGCGATGTGCTGCTCAATGTGCCGGAAACAAAAACAGCAGATGTCCAAGAGCTACATCTGCCGCTTTATCATTGTTTATGCGCTATGTTGGAGGAGGAGTTTTTTGGCGATTAAATCACCAACCTAAACATAGAGGTCAATTTCTCCACTGTCATATCCTGTCGCTCATCCCCGGAGATATCCAACGCAATTTTCCCATTCTCCATCATAATTGTACGGTTACCCAGTGCCAATGCAGATGTAATATTATGGGTTACCATTATTGTGGTGATTTTATCTCGTCTGATTATTTCTTGAGTAAGGCGCAGGACTTTTTCTCCTGCGCTTGGGTCTAAGGCTGCGGTGTGTTCGTCAAGCATCAGCAGTTTTGGGGTACATATTGTGGCCATTAGCAGGGTCACGGCTTGGCGTTGCCCGCCTGAGAGCAGGCCCATTCTGGTTTTCATGCGATCCTCCAGGCCCAGCTCCAGTTGTGCCAGTTGCTCTTGGAAATACGCCAGGGTTTTCTTTCCGATTCCTATACGGAAGCCGCTTTCTGATGCATGTTTGTAGGCAAGAGCTAAGTTTTCCGCGATGGTCATATTGGGGGCGGTGCCTTTCATTGGATCCTGAAAAAGCCTGCCAATATGCCGTGCTCGCCTATGTTCCGAGGTGAAGGTAATGTCTCTTTTGTCCAGGATAATCCTGCCGCTGTCAGCCAGGAATACACCAGAGATTGCGTTCATTAAAGTGGTCTTGCCGGCACCGTTGCCGCCGACAATAGTTACGAAATCACCCTTGGGTAATTCCAGACTCACATTGTCTAAGGCAATCCGCTGATTGGAAGTGCCTGGGTGGAAGGTCTTACATATATTTTCCAATTTAAGCATGTCTTCCATCCCTTCTTGCATTGCGTTTAAGTCGTGCCACCGTCCACATATTTTTTACGGCGGGATAAGAAATGGCGGCAGCTACAATCAGCGCAGAAATAGCCCGTAGATTGGCTGGGTCAATCCTGAAACTCAGTGCCCAGGCCCAAATTATCCGGTAAATAATTGCGCCTACGATTACCGCACCGATATTCCAAATGACCCCACGGCGGCCAAAAATCGTCTCACCGATAATAAGAGAAGCCAAAGCCACAACCACCATCCCAAAGCCCATGTTGATATCGGCAAAGCCTTGGTATTGAGCCACAAGGCCGCCGCAGAGCGCGGCAAAGGCATTACCGATGGCAAGGCCCACAAATTTTGTGAAGGTGGTGTTAATAGAAGAGGCACGGCACATTTCCTCATTGTCCCCGGTAGCTCTCACCGCAAGGCCCAACCTAGTGTGAAAAAATAGCCCCAGAGCTGCGGCAGACAGTATAATTACAACGACAGGAAGAAAAAACCGAGCCGCCTGGACACTGTTAAAGCGGTCAGCCAAACCTGTAAAAAGGGTTTCCTCTCGCAGAAGAGGAATGTTGGGCCGCCCCCCCATAATGTATAAGTTAGCGGAAAATGACGCCATCATAACGAGGATGCCTGCCAAGATAGGCTGTACCCGTAGTTTTGTTTGCAAAAAAGCGGTACACATACCAGCTACAACCCCGGCAACAATGGAAAGTGCGAGCCCAAGAAAAGGCCGACCGGCTACGGTAAGCATAGCACTTACCGAGGCTCCTGCAGCAAAACTCCCTTCGACAGTCAAGTCGGGGACACCGAGAATACGATATACGATAAAAATCCCCAGGGCCAGCAAAGCGAAGATAAGGCCAAGCTGCACCGCACCGGAAAAGGCTACAAAAGTCATAATGCTCTCCTATCTAAAATTAACACCCTCAAGTCCGGATACATCAAGTCCAATGGCCTCGGCAGTTTCTCGGTTAACCGTTGGGGTGAAATCCGACATAACAACAACAGGGATATCAGCTATGGACGCTCCCTCAAGGACAGCAGCGGCAATCCTTGCTGTCTCCTGGCCAAGAATCGTGTAATTGACACCAACGGTAGCAAGGCCGCCATCGGCAACCATGGAATCAGCTCCGGTGAAAATCGGTAAACCCGCGTCTATTGCGACCTGGGCAAAAACAGGCATTGCTGCTGCAACGGTGTTATCCGTTGGGGTGAAAAAGGCGTCTATCCTGCCTACAAGGGAAAGAGCGGCCTGTTGTACATCAGCGGTGCCTGTGACCGGTGCTTCATAATAGTATAGTCCATTGGCGGCAAAATAGGCCTTGACTCGTTCAATTATGGCAACGGAATTAGCTTCTCCTAGGTTGTACACAAAGCCGAAAGTACGGGCATCAGGGGCTAATTGCCGGGCCAGGTCAAAGACCAATTCCACAGGAAGATTATCTGATGTGCCGGTAATATTACGGTCTGGGGCATCCAAGCTTGCTACAAGGCCAGCTGCAACCGGATCGGACACAGCACCAAATATGATGGGAATATCGGACGTAGCGTTGGCAGCGGCCTGGGTTGCAGGGGTAGTGATGGACATAATCAAATCTACTTCATTGCCTACAAAGACTTGAGCAATAGAGGTAAGGGCTGTCATATCGGCTCCCGGCCCTATACGCACATCAAAGTCCATATCATCAAAGCCAAGGACTGCCATTTCTTCTAGGAAGGCTTCCCGGATTTCATTAAGAGAAGGGTGGTCCATCATTTGGATGACCCCCACAGTAAAGCGGTATCCATCGTCATCGGACCCGCAGGCGGCAAGGCCTAGGCCAAGTATTGATAAACATACTAATAAGATTCCAAATTTTCTCATGATTGTTCTCCTCTCATACATGCAGCGAACGACATAGAGAAACGTTCGCTATACAATAGTTTGTGATACCGACTCCAATTAAAATCCTATCTGCCTATCGCGGCAAAACCGGGGCTGTCTTGCTAAGCAAAAACCATGAATATCTATGCAAAGTCTGTCATTACGAGCAAAGCGAAGCAATCCAAAAGGTTTGATTTGCTGGATTGCTTCGTCGCTTCGCTCCTCAACGCTTTTATGTTGACGAGGCACGTGCATAATTATTCATAAAAATGCTTAACGAGACGGC
>Ga0123355_10004636_pt1 | contig 20005 bp, 11 predicted proteins | sample TergutEmb28metaG_3_FD_89872 | JGI IMG/M metagenome (GOLD analysis project Ga0123355, IMG submission 89872) | Embiratermes neotenicus P1 segment gut microbial communities from Petit-Saut dam, French Guiana - Emb289 P1 | ecosystem: Host-associated > Arthropoda: Insects > Digestive system > Gut ...
GGCAACACAAAGACAGATCTATAAGGCTGCGGTTTTACTGTCCTACAAACAATTATAGTTTTAAATAAGAATAGTCGGTTTAGGTCCACTCCTATTATTTTTGCTTTTATTATGGGGCATACATTACACTTAAAATCCCGTTATTAACACATCTGATTCATGTTAAGTGCCACCGGGTGTCTACTACTACAACCGGGTGTTAACTCAACTGCTGTTAACAAATATATCAATATCAAATTCTTCTATCTAATGCACAGAACTCGAAATCCTGTCTCACAGAAAATACTCAGATGTCCAATAAAAATTAAAAATACTAAATTTTTAAGGAAAATAATCGGTGTATTTCCGAGAATACAAACAAATACATACTGTAAAAAAATAGCAAAAACACTGAGTATTACGGCAGATAGTACATGCAGTGACCATTGTGCTTTAAAGTGGTGCAGTTCCTCATCAATGTGAATTGACCACAGCGGAATTGGTCTTCTGCAGTCCTCTTCAGAACGACGATTTTTCAGCACAACAAAACCTACGGCCCTCGCTTTTGCATGTCCATGTGACCCTCAAGTTCTTTGTCTCACGTCTCAAAAACACGACAAAAGGACATAACCACTTCAAATGCATTATATTCATAAAAATTACATGTACTCAGAATGCGGAAATGAGAGAGATATCGTACAGCAATAAACATAAACGATGCATTTTGATAAATTAAACTTCCAGCATGTTACAGTTTGGGTTCAGATTTATCATTAAACATTACATCATTTACAACGTGCATGCAGTGAACGTAAACACATAAGCCGACAGTGGGTAGCAATAAGAGATTGATCCATTGATCCTCCTAGCGTAATGTGGGGAAGTTGTGAATGGCACATACAGTATGCCCACAGAGATAAGTTTAAATATTTTATTGCGATTAAGTAGCATTTAGAGGTTTGGCAACTCCTTCGTTACAACTTTCATTTCACTGGGAACCAATTACAGACAGTCTCTTGTCGGTTTTACGTTCAGTCTGTAACCATAGCGAATCCAGTGTAGTAAATATGTATGTTCTCTTTTGTGTAGAATATTGGAGCAACTATTATTGGGTACTTGGAACCGACTACAAGACCTATTCCATCCTGCGAAAATGTTTGCTTGGTAACGAAGACTATCGTAAGTACTGCGTTGTTGTAATTATTCATAACTCCTCGTGCTTAACTATGAGCAAGGTGTTCGCCAAGTGCCAAGATTATATCTCGTCGATGATAGATGAAAAAATTAGCATGATGAATTCATGCAATGATATTAACAGGCTAGAACCTGAGTATTCGAAGAAGAACCTGTCATAGTGTCACTTCGTCCGAGACAAATCCTATATGGACTACCCTGAGTTTTAAACCGGGCATCCACGATAAGACGCCGGCGACTACAGCATGCCACGGCGTAGTAACTACAATCGTCCCAGCTATAGGCTACTAATCTATATAGGCACTATGTATTGTGTTTCTATGAAGATAATTCAGCGGTGTGGATTTGATATAGCTTACGCGACATTCTTTGTGTCACGTGATCCCGCATTCGTGCAAATTTGACAACATATTTTTAAATTTCATTTCCGAAATTAGTGATAAAAATTGGGGGTCTAACCAGTAACTCTTTCAAAATTAAAATTTTGCGATGCCTAACATAAATCCATAACTTACCCACATTCGACACAACTAGTACAGTAAACAATGTCCGACTCTTGTGACACTACTAAGCATGTCAAGCCTTTACAACGAATGAAAGTGAAAGTAACAAAAGTAAATGTCTTATTATGAAAATAGATTGTTTGTAACACTCAACATAAAAGTACACTTCTGTATAATACTTAAATCCAATGCACAATTTTCCAAAGCACACATTAAAGACACATTTTAATAATTTCATATAATCTCTCATCCATGTCTAGGTGTCGTGGACGGTCATTCAGGAGTCATTTTCAAATCAGAATATATTACACATTTATCATTTGCCTATGCCTGATACCGTCCCGCTCATCCCATTATGCGACGTTGAATCGCGCTAAGCTAAAACACGATTAGTACAAGCTGAAGCGCGTGCTTTCTCCATCACTTAGCGAGTGTGTCTCAGAACAAAATACCAAGATATGTTCTTACAGTGAAGGAGAGAGAACGCAACGCAATGAAGTGTTCCGTAAAATATACATTTCAAAAAATAATTCTACAATTCCTTCTTCTGCCTTCACATAAAATATAGTCTTTTCATCTCCTACTTACGTAGTTAATAATCTCTAGACAGAATTAGTTTTTCATAATTTCTGCTTTCTCTATATCTTAGATTTAGAATGTTCTCCACAGTAAGTCATTCTCAGACAAAACCGATCAAAGTTTCTTCTTCGAAGTCCGCGAATCCAAGTTTCGTGCCGAAAATAAGATAGTTCGATGGACTGAAATATCGTTATTCAACTTTGAACTTCTTTCTGAAGACAGCTTGGTAGTTTCCTTCAGTCACTCCAGCCACATATTTTTATACCTCAAAATGAGCGATGCTGCCTTCATCCCACATCTTTCCCTGTTCATATACCCAACGAAAATCCCTTCTGTTGCATATTCCTACGCAGTTGAGAAAGAGCCTCTAAAGATAAACGAACATCAAACTGAGACTTCAAACAAAATACTGCAAGCATGATTACTGCACAGTCCTCCCTTTCTTTTTTGTGAATTTTTTTGGGTTCCTAATTACGAGTTCATAGAAATGTGTGAATTTTTGCCATCGGGGACAAACTTTTCTCCTATTTTATTCCTCCCTATTTTAATTATTTAATTTCAGAGTATTTTGTTTACAGCTGTGACGTGGATTTATAGTCGAAGCCAAAATATGAGTGACGATACGAAAAGAGAAGTGAACAAAATTCTGAAGAATTTCACCCTCAGTCTGGGCGAATTTGAGTCCGTCAACCAAGACTGCAGGAAATACGAGAGGCCTTAAGAAGACAGAACGCTTCTGCATTTTCGGACGCCGCACAGCAGTAATAATAGCGTCATTAAACAATGGAGGAGACTTTCAACCCTGTATTTGTGTATAAATAAATAAAATGCAAATGATCATATTGCACTTATTCTTTTAAAAATATTTATGTAGAGTACTGCAACGTTATATTCTATTACATTTACTGAAGTCAAGTGAGCGTAAAGTTAGTTTAACTTCCGCTCTTGTGGCAATAAACAGGCATGGCCGAATAAAGTACAGTAGAACACCACTTATCCGGACGCTTGTTATCCGGTTCGACAATTATGCGGTTTATAAAATTCGGATCTTCCTGTACGCAGCTGACAAAGAAACTAATAAAGAGGCTTGAGAAATTCCTACAATGATTGGTGATAAGACGAAGTAGCCTATTCATAATTTACCGAAGTTTGTAAAGACAATCGCCTGACGCCAGTCAGCCTTGAACCCGGGGTGACACAAAGCTTATATACGGACCAATGAATTTCGACGCTCTCATCCAAGTCAATTCTTTAACAATGGTGGAACGTTCCAACATATGAAGGAACCAATCAAAGTAAGTTTCATCTAGACGAATATTGTAGTGAATTATCCTCGCGACATTAAACACAGTGCTAGTGGTCACATCAATATGTAAAAGAAATAAAAAGGTTCACGGCAATGCCATCTACTCTTAAAGTAGTTGACCGGACTCAGTTACAAAGATACTGGTAATGAAGTAAAATTCAGATGCAACTCACAAACAGTTTCATATTCCACGAGCACTACGCTTATCCCGAAGAGGTGTCACATATATGCGTAACTTGGTGGAGAGGGCAAGGTGGGGAGTTAATGCCCCAATACTTTTCTTTGCCTAAGAATAGTTTTTTTGACTACCGAGTTGAAGAAAGGCAAATAAAAAAATGGTTGAGAGAGGGGAATTGGGTGTACGTCTATTAAGGACTGGTTGAAACCAATCTTCCACCTCTTTCTAACTTGATTACTTCGTAAAGTTCCTAATATCCACGTTCGACGTTGCCCCCACCCCCCGAATATTATTAGACAGGTTGCGCCAATAGTCTCACCTACTATACTCAGACAGGGGCGCAAATCGTACATAGGCAGTAAGCGTGTTGGAGCATAAAGACACTGCTTCACATGCGATGCCAAGGCCTGCACTTCAACTAAGATAGAATACATAAAATACACCAACTAATGACAGAAACCAAATACTTATCACATGACTTCCATATAACTCCCGTTCTACTCTGTGTCCACATAACGTGCCATTCTATAACTATACAACCTTCGGAATAGTTTCTTCCACCGCAAAATGCAATGTTTCCTTTATTTTAATTATTAACTATTGTACACAATTTTTTATGGCTCAACTGAAAATTATTATATATTATTTTGTCCGGCTTTTCTTATATTATTCGTTATATTGTATAATGTGTAGTAACTTACACAACGAAAACTGCAAACATAATATGTGCAGCACGTGTTTTCAAAAACTGTCAGTAATTTTCACCTAAAATAACCTCACTATTGCAATAATATAAACTATTAACGCAGATTAAAGCATTATCGAATGGTTTCTACTATAAAATGCATTTCAGTAACAGTATTCGTTCATAAGTTAGTGTAAACAGAGTTATACAACGGCATTATATTACGCAAATGACAAGTCCGACAGCGACTCATCACTTCCGCCAAAATCGGTGCGCCGAAATAAGCGTCATCATCCGAATACTGCAATAAACTTCTTCATCCCAAATCGTGAAGGAGGGTTGAAATGCACTGAAAGCGAAAAAAAAAAAAAAAATGATGGTTTGTTGAACAATGTGAACACTTCTTATTGTCAATGTCATATAACATAACTTGTCAACAATTTTACTGTAGTACACGGAGTCAGATATCACAACCCGGAGATAAATGTGTTTTTACACTGCGACTTTTAAGAGTATGCAAATAGAATTACTTCATAATTTTATCCCAGTCGGTATTGGCCACGGATGAGAGGTATTGACACACTTGTAGCATTGATCAGAGTAATTCGTAGTTCTGTGCTGTAGATTAATTTGAAGTCAACACTACTGTAATCCGTGAGGCGAATTGAGCCAGGCTCTTAGTAAGGCGTATACAGACATGCGATTGTGTGTTATAACCTTAAAAGATAGTGTTATAATTTAACTTACAAGTAGCTACTGTAGGCTATGACGTGGGTGAACTAAACACGTTGGACAAGTTTCGTCAGTCCATATGAATTCATCTTTAATATATGAAATATTACTGTACCTAAATTCGTTCTACTTTAGCTTGTTTGCTTTCTGTGAATATGGGATCGGGATATTCAAAGCAGTGAACTTGCCGTATCCTACTGGAACTGTCTTATCAGAATTTTTGTTGTTATTCTTTTTGTGTTGTACTGAGTGTGCGCGAATTTTTTTGGGACGCAAAGGAAACTTGACAGAACGTGGCTTTGTGGTGCTTGTGTCAGTAGGACTCACCATACCATCGATATGTGGGGTACTGTACTTCTTGTTATGGCAGACGTATGTGTTGCGGTTAGAAGTTGTATTGTGTGCAATTCAGTTAACATTACAAGGGCTTCAAGTGATTACTGCATTACTGTGTCTCGCAAAGTTTTATAAGTCGCGTACATATTGATATTTGTTAATTTTAAGGCAACAGTTTTCTACTTCCTGCGGTATCTAGATTATTGTGTAAGACGTTTTTATGATTAAAGGAATAGATCATTGTACAAGATTTGTGGAATCCCACGGACTGAAGAGTTTGCTATTACTGCCTCAGAATTTGACATTGCAATATGAATAGCATACTTTGTGCATTATGTGTGTGTATTTATATACTAAAAACATTGCCACTTGTCTCATACCTAGTACTGAGTTACTGATGTAATAATTGTGATGACCCTGTGATGTACAGAACTTCAAACATGTTCATGATTGTTTTAAAATCCTATGACTTCCATTTTTCTAACTGGGCAGCAATACATGCAGTTTGTTCTATGGCATGTAGTTAAAAGTACTGTAGTGCTGATCATAGTAGATCTGTTTGGAGTAGGTTCAGTGGCTAAGTAAAACCTAAATTCTGTGCAAGGTTATTTTTTTTTTTAAATGTATACTCCTTGGATCCTTTGAGGTTTTAAGCCATGTAGGTCTTTGTCCTATCCAAAAATTGCCGTCTGTATTTCAGACACACTTTGGCCCCTTTGCTATGTTATTTCCTTTTTGTTTTCAAGTTTTACATTTTTGCAATTTCTATTGTGCTAAAAGCATGGTTTATTACCACTTCAGCTGTAATTTCAAATATGCTTGAAGAGTACTTCAGTAATATCGTATATGTGGTATAGTGTCACTGCACAATAATACAAGGAAGCTGGACATTGGTTACAGAAAACATGAGCTTGGCCACACAGTGAAATTATTGTATATGACAATGCTGGCTGCTCACTCCCCATTGGCTTGCTTGACTTATAAAACTTTATCATAAAATGAACATTGCATTTGTTACATGAGATGAATTAAAACATTTCCAATGTCTTTAAATATGGTAACAGGCTAATACTAACTGTAATGCACTGACTGATCTAAACATCTTTCTGACAGATGTCCCTGGCACTGGAACATTTCAGTTTACTCAGAGAAGACCGCTTCAGTATTCAGTTGTTGGATATTCTTTCCAAATGGTTGTGCCATTTCTTTTGTTAGTTCTTTATAATTATATTGATATCCATATTCCATTTCTCTTCAAATTTTTTCATTAAATTTACAGTGTCATTCCATATTTTACAGCAATTCAAATAAAACATATTTCTGGCATCTCCATCCTCCCCTGCGTTCTTTCGTTAATGACCAGCATTTGGGATCCTTTGCTATGTTGCTTCTCTTTTGTGTCTAAATCTCAGATTTTTGCAATTTCTTCTGTGCCAAAAACCCAGTTTATCAACACTTCAGTAATTTCATAATAAAGTCAAACAGATACTTCATAATACTACAGTAGTGGTATAGCTCAACTGCAACGTAACACAAGGAATAAGTATGGCTGTTACTGTATACCACTTAAGTTAGAAGACATTTGAATGGCTATACATTCATGGCTATATGTATGTACAATACTGTCATCTCTTGAGATTCATGAACAAAAATTCACAGCTTTACCGCAGTGAGCCACAAACACAGTGATCTGAGTAGTGTTCAAACTCTCAATGGTCAACAATCTTCTTCTGTCAGTCAACACAGAAACAATAGGATAACTCACAAGCGAAGGCCACATAAAGACAGCATCATCTGGATTACTTCTGCTAATAAAAGTATGGTAATAAAGGAAGAAAGATTTTTGACTTCAGTATTCATTTCCCTTTCATATTGTCGTATACTACCATCTTACGACTATCATGTAAGATGGTATTTCATTTATAAGGTGTATATTTGTTCTCTGTAACAGTAAGGCAACAAGTTCCAAATTATAGAATACTTGTTGCTTAATAGATAAATGTCAACACGACAGGAAGTCAGGGTCATCAGTGTCAAGTATCATTGTCATAAAGCAACCAGGACACTAAATGTCACCCAAAAGTCCAGCTTGGCTGATGCAATTGTCATACCCAGTGGACTCAAAATTGTACCCTGATCTCTGTATGGTATGTGATTGTTTCATGATTTCAATGCTTAGAAGCTTCCAGTTCAATGCAATATCACGTGGAAACCAACACCTTAATTTGTCTTATAAAAAGGCTTGATGAGACATTTGGCAGATTCAGTCTACATCAGTTGCTACCAGAAACTCTGCCACTTTGCAACTGGAATCTTTGCTTCTGAACATTGACATTTCTCCAAAAACAATTTATATTTTACAAGTATCTATTTAGAAACAGCTGTAACATCATACCTTCAGCTAATAAATCAAGAAGCTATTTACACATCATCGTGAGTTGCTGTGGACTTTAATTTCAATTCTTAAGTGTTCCAACGCACTCAAGACTTCCCTCTCGGTCTATGTGTTCCACATTCTATGTTCCCAACCAACCATCGCCTTTGGGATAAAACAATATTCCTACAGTAACAAAGGCAACTTTCTACTATAAAGTCTAATATGAAGATGATAAACAGATAATACATATCAGATCTACCATTTTTATAAAATACTGCATTTCACTGTAACACTTGATAATGCTTACTCTTCTGATAATAAAGAAAACAGAAACTAATGGGACTGTCAAATGGCACTGCAATTGCACCATAGGTACATGTCCTGATGAAGTTGAAATGTGGAGTACTGTTAACTAAGTATCTGTTTATTTACTTCAAAGGAAGTGATTCTTGAAGTAGCAAAATAAACTCACGGAATATTCTGCATATACATGTGACTGCAGTCTACTGTGAGTGAATGACCAGTTTCTTGTATAAAAGTCCTATACCCAAACTTGCAGTTTGTTAATTACAATAACACTTTAACCCTTTATGGTCCAATGTTGGACATTCTAACAAACATGGCACTGGAATGACATATATCTTGAATGCTCAAGTGACTTATACATATTTTTTCTTCATCCTCACCAAGATACATTCTTTACATGATTTGAAATATCCTCCAGTACCTACAATATGCATCACTAAGACAAACTTATGTAATTGTGCTTATAATTGTATCGTGTATGTGTGCTGCACTTTTCCTTCTGTGTCAATTCCACTGACGTTTGTAATAGTTCTCAGTAAACTGGGTAAAAGGTAAAGCCTATTACAGGCCCAGAGGGTTCCAGGAAGTTAAGGCTCCCAGATTTCGAGACAATCAGCACATGAAGGTGCTAAGGTTGTCAGCCCTATGCAACGGCCACCTTTATCCACAAGGAAATATTCCTGGTACTCATTTCTGTTGGAGGCTGAATCAACCACAGGGCCATAATGCAACCAGAAGGATTATGTCAATGAGAAGTTTCAATGACACCATCTGGAATCGAACCCATGACCTTCTGTCTTGTAGTGCAGCGCCAGAACCAACTGTGTCACGATATAAATTCACACTGTATAACAATATTTTCACTAGGATAATATTTTGCTTAAAAATCAAATGTCTCTCAAGTGGTGTAAAGGAATAAAATACTTTTCTAGTACTTCTTGATTTACAGTGAAACCCTCTTATGAAGTCTTCCAGAGGACCAGGCAATTTAAGCCGTGGCAAAACATCTTAAAAGCAAAGCCTGAAGACAGTGTATCAAATCCATATTACCCCCAGGTCCAAATACTGATAATGCATAATATGAATGCATTAAAAATAGCATTGCAATGGCAAGGCCATGATTGTAAATTAAGTACATGTTATAGCTGCCAACTTTTACATCAGTTCTTGCTCACAATTTTGTGATGACATGAATTCAGACATGTACAATCATAACAACTGATAATAGCTTAGATAAATGTCTTGCAATTGGTGGTTTTTTGAACTTCACAGAATATTAGACTGACCACAATACAGGGATAAGAATTCGTTTTTAGAAGTTGCAGTGGAAGTTGTAGCTACAAACCTACACAGTGTGTTAGAATATGCAATCTTGGCAGGGCTGTGACTGGCTAATAAGGTGCCCTAAGTGTACTACAGTGTTAGGTGTCACTGGTCTGAAACCACAGGCACTCCCACTCTTGCCCATAATAAAATATGTAACACTGTAAGTAAAACGTGATTTTATGACAATTAAGAAACAAAAAATTATCATCTGTGTTTATTTGTTATTTGATAATACTGCTATACTGTTAACCATGACCTCTGTTGCCCCCTAGCCTCAGTGCCATGTGAGCCCACAATTTGCTTAACCTTATCACCAAACCAGACTGCTGGAAATTAGTAAAATACACATTACATATTTAAATAGTTCTAGTAAGATCTCACTTGTGTTCCATATAATAATCAAAAGTGAAATCCTTCATAATATTTTGTCATAGTGCTGTGCAAACATTTATCTTAAGACATCCACATATGGCCTGCCTAATACCCTAATGAAAGAAACTTCCCAAACCTCAACAAGCAATCTTATTTCTGCCTGTCATAAGGGGATGCATATTAAGCTAGCATGCATTTTAACAATCAGTGTCTAGTTGCATGAAGTTCCAGCAACAACAAGATAAACAGACCGAGAAACAGGTTACATCAGCCCAAACCAGTCAAGCTAAGAAAGGACTGTGTAAACTAAAATGTCTTTGTCATTAAGGTGATGCGACACAGATCTAAATGCACCACACATATGCAGAAGCAACTGCCACCCCTTCATTTTCTACAGCTACAAAGGAAATCCTTCAAAGTGCCAATCCTATCAGCTACCATCTAGCAAAATCAGTAGCAATGCAAATATACTCTTATGAATTTCATAATGTTGGTAGTGCATCCAACAGTTTTTGTTCTCCTTGGCTAGTCAGCCAATGCCCTTGAACATCTGGCAGTAAAATACATGCTAACACCTACATACATTCAAAGAAATGAGAATTCACCATTGTCTTTTCACACATTCTTGCTTTATGATGGCCCTTAGAGGCTTAAACATGTGGCAATTTCATATACAAACAAACAAACAAAGAGTGTTTTTATAATAAATTCTTTGTGTAGACTACTTCCCTCCTGGTACATACAGTACCATTACATTTAGTGACTCCAATCACCAGCTCTTGCTATGCAGATTTAAAATACATATGTTACATACATGTCCTAAAAGTAGTGGCACCTTACATTCACACAAGTTCTTGATTTACCATTTCCAAGTAGGAAAACAAAATACAAATATATAAACAAGGTTTTGAGCAACAAGTTCCATGTTAGACAATGACAGAACACACAGAAGACATGTGTTGAGGAAAAGCTGGAGAAAACTAGTGTTAGACTGGAGACATCTCTGAGGAACCTTTGCCCCAACTCGCATAGCAAGTTTGTGTCTTCATTACTGACACAAAATGCAACAAAACTGCTGCATCTGCTTCCATGTTTAGACTAATGTGTTTCAAAATTTCTGTCACACATCAGAAGCGGAACTGAATTTAATGAATTGCTAAATTCTGTTGCATGTAAAGAAACAGAACCCACATTCAGTGTACTGTGATGAAGCTTAGTTTCATTCCAGTGGATATATGAACCCTCACAAAAAGAGAGACTGGGCCACAAAAATCCAGTCTTAACCCCTTAAAGACAAAGCACAGACTGCTTTATTTAGAGGCCCAGTCCATACCACACAGTAAACACGTTTCATCTCAGTTATAAAAACTAATCAGTTTATGCTGTAAGTGGCACAAGTTGCTGTTTTTTGTGAGATAAATAAAAAACACATAAATACAGTGTGGGCAGAGAGTACAATTGTTGAATGTTAAACCTGTTGGTGCATCACGTAACCAGTAGGCTGTAAAAGGTTAATCCATTCAGTGCCATTACACTGGCTCTGAAGGTGAATGAATGAACAATGACCACAGTTAAGTTGCTGTATTAAGTTACATACAGCAGATGTAAATAAATTCTTATTGTGATCATACATTTAATAACAATGACAGAAAATTAAGTACAGTATGACCTCTGTAGGCTTACAAAAAAATTAAGCATATCCAAAAATTGGAAATTTCATACAGATGTTGAAACGTTAAGTCAGTCCACTATTAAGACCACATATGGATGTTGAATTCAAGTTTACATGGTAAAAATGTGACTGTTTCTTATTACTGTACACAGTACTGATCTAATTCTCATGGACTATGATCATATGGACTTCAGTTTAGACAGTTTCTCACATAATTTCTGCTTATTACAGACGCACCAGGCAAGCATTTGCATGTTATTCACAAATGTAAGAGTTAATGTCTCATTATCAATGTTAGCTTCACCATTTGTTAACTATTTACTATGCCCTCAAATGGGAAAACAAGAAAATTCCTGACTTGCCAATTTTTCGCCATTATAGATCAGTGATAAGTTTCAGTGTAACGTATCCTATAAATAAAGTACTTGTTTAAGCCGCAGCATGCATTTAATGTAACCATTTAAATACTTGTTAAATAAATTGTATATAGCATGCAGCATTGAGGAATGTGAAACAATCAGAACATGAGTATTTGTTGTCTCTCCAGGGCTTCTATCCACAAGAACTGGGATAAAAACCCTTGACCAACTCTGGAATATCATATACATCAGTATCACTACTTAAAGCACTATTGTCGAAAAAAGCTAAATAAAAAAGCTGTGTGATCAAAAGATTAAAAGTTCTGTGCTTATTTATAACAAGATTCAAAAGAGGGAATGAACATAATTAAATAAAGACCTCTTAATGACTACAGAAATGTTTGTAGCAAGTACTAGTATTCAATTCCACATTTCATAACCAGGCTTCCATTAAACGTACTCGAAGTTAAGACATCATATCGACACAACTGTAAGACATGCCAATTACAACATTTATGTATTGGTATATTTATGTAACAACATTCCAAATAACACAGTATTTTATATAACAATTATTGCAATATCAATAGATAAAAACATTTCCATTACTTTCTTCACTGTAACAGTACATTGTATAGCAAACATTATGCTGACAATGTGCATTAATCCACAACAAATACAAATCTTCACTTAAATAATGATGCAAAGAAGGAAAGAGAACCTAATGAAAGTAGGAGTCATGAAGGCAAACAGAGAAGAAATGAATACCACACCAAAATGTTTAATAATTTCCAAAATGTTTGGGTCTGCGAAAATTATGTAGGACAATGTCCACTGCCTAATGTATACTTGACACACAGAATGTTTCAAAAGTGGGATTTTCTGCTTTCTTGATGATTACACATCACTACAAGGATTATACATCTTTCATTTCAGTTACTGTAATTTCCTAGGTTGCAAGCAAGAACAAACATGAGCCCTTTCAACTAATAAATCAAGTGTGGTAACAGCCACAACAGTAGGTTCTGTGGTGTCTGGGCTAGAAGTATACAAAAATACATGCTTATGTTTTACTACCTAAAAGCTTTATGAATTTATGTTTTCAACAGTGTACAGAGTAACTCAAAAAGATTTTTATGCACGTCCGTACATGCGCTTGCGCTACTTACGACACAACAGTGACGATGACCTTGAGCTTATAACACCTCACATGCTGATAAATGCGTGGCAAGAGCTTGAATATCGTTTCGATATATGTCAAGCTACAGCAGGTGCCCACAATGAAGTGTACGAACGTGCATAAAAATCTTTTTGAGTTAATCTGTACACTGTTGAAAACATAAATTCATAAAGCTTTTTAGGTACTAAAGCATAAGCATGTATTTTTGTATACCTCTAGCCCGGACACCCCGTATAAAGAGTAGTTGTTTTCATTTACAAAACAGTTTTGGTTACTTTATGTTATGAATATGGTAATGAATGTAAAATGTGATGTTTTAATAGATGCATCTTTCTTCTTGGTAATGAATCTGTGTGTTCCACAACAGAAGAGGAATTTCCTGACCAGCTGAGGAAGTATCAAATATTTGAAAATTTCTATGCAATTTCCCAATCCCTCAAATTTTGTGCCAGAATAACTGAACTTTATTTCTCACATGTGTAGTAATTCTTACATGTGATCCCTTTAGTAGGTACTCATTTCCTATGGGAAAGAACCATCTGATAAATATATTCTTAAAACTTTGTGAGAAGCCTTTCAGAATACAGCCAAGTACTGTATCGAATGCAGAACTACATTTTCACTTATGAGGAGAATAATTCTGAGTCACTTGTGTTTGTAGCACCATGAAATAAAATGTTTAATTGACACTTTGGCATTCCAACATGTAACTTCCAAGACATCATTAATGAAACCTGGTTTGTATCAGCACCATCTTTTTCAGATACAATGAAAGAAAGAAAAACTTACTGTTGAACTGGGAAACTATTTCTGCTGCAATCACACCTTGCTACTGTTCAATGCTTGGGCCCTTTTCCGGATAGCACGTAAACGCTGGTTGCAATAAATTCGTAAGAATACTGATACAAACACAACAACCACACCAATAATGCCCACAGCTGTGATATGATGTTGATAGATGAAGCAGGACAGCAAAATTGCAAGACCCTATAAGGGAGAAAATTTAGGCAATGTAAATTCCATCCCATATTCTGATGCATTTGAGATTTGTTTTCACACATCACTTTATCTTGTTCAGCAGTTTAGGAAGTTTATCATTCAATATGCCAACAGTCTTGATATATTTCCAACTTATTGCTGAACATTAACTTAAATTGTTTATTTTTACTGATTAAATACTGGAAGAATCTTTCTAACACAACTTGAATACCTTCCTTAAGTTACGCTTCTTGATTTATATTTTGTACTGCTACTGTAATTAGTTCTTAGTCTTCTGTTACATCACAATATTAATAAAGAATAAATGTATGCATATATTATAACCACATCTGCACATTCACCACTCTGCTAAAACAAATAAAACTCTTGTAAAAGTATAGCCTAAATTTGAAAACTTGGGTGTTTACACATTTTTACAGATTGTGTTCATGCTACATGGCTATTATGTGCCAGCACAGTCAACTCAATAAAGCACCAATGGGGTGGGGGCCGCATTTCTTCTGTTAAATGCCCACCATGTTGCTACACTGGTTCCATGAAGCATCTGGTCTCTTTATTGGATTAATATCAGGGGACCTTTCAGTACAAGTAAAGCACCCAGGGTAGGATGCTGGCCACTTACCACCATCTAAAGCCGAGATTACGAACAGGTACAGTTCTATGTCTGTATCTAGACATACAGCATAGCAAGGCAATTAGGCACGTGTACAGCTTTGAGGTCTATCTGCGCTACATAAACATTTCTGTAATAAAACATTAAATTATTTACCTGTCTTATGGTCATGATAATCACAAAAACAACAGGTCCAAAAGTTGCGATGGTGTAGTATATAAACAGTTGACCTGCCGCTGAGCACACTGACAGTACGAGACAGTCAAACACAAACTTTGGGAACTGAAACATTTAATTACCAGAAAAATCAACCGAGTACAGGTTAAGAGAAAGTATTAATAAATTTGTACTGTAAGATCTTGTGAACATGGTAGTTAACTTGCGACATCTATAGAACATGGGAAATTGCTCAACAGAGTATGCAAGGACTCAGCTTTATGGAGTATGTTAAGTATTCTGTACGCATATTACTGGAGCTTCAAAACGCAGACTGTGTAATATTTACATGACTATCATGGCCCTCTGGATTATAAATCTGTGTCATCAGCTCAAATCTCACAAACTGCAACAATTTAATGCATCATTAATTACAAACAATGTAATTATCATTTCACGTGACCCACTACATATTCTGGAATGCACAGGTGCCATCCTCTGGCGGGATTACATATGTGATGTTCATTGTACACAAAGTTCCCATTAAACATTTCTTCCAATTTACACACAGAAGTACTAAAATTTAACATTACTTTACCACCGGCTTAAAAAAAACTACAATTTCACAGGACCAAACTTCTAAATTAGTACATAGATGTACCAATAGTATTCATATTATGCCATCCACCCATTTTTGTTGCTATATGACCCACATGAAACAGAAACGTACTGTAAAGGACAAGAGAGGAGGAAAAGATGTAACACCCTACACTTTCTTCTGACTTACAGTTTATCAACAAAACATTTCTCACCTAACATAATGTGTGGTTAAAATGGTGCTGTTTAGTAAGCTAAGAAACAAACAGCTATTCAATACTGATCTAAATATAAAAGTTACCTGGGCCATGAAGTTGATAGAATGAATGAACCCTCCTTGCTGAGCAAGAGAAACAGCAGTGAAGAGGCATGAGAATAAATTCACACCACACATCATTTGGACAGAACTCATCCCATAGAGGGAAAACAACTCCCCTTGCCAATTGGAAGTGAAGCTGTCAAATAACATGTAGGAAGTCAGAAGTATCAGTCCCGAGAATGTTGTCACTGCAGCACCTACAAAAAATTACAATCAACACATAAAGTATTGTATGAAAATTTTTTACACAACTTTGTTTACAACACCTACTCCTGCATAAATAACCGGTACTATTTTAACATGACCAGATAACTTGCACCAATTCATGACCAAAATATAGAAAATGTAATTTGAAATTTAAATCTAAAATTGATGCACCTTGTGTAATATCCTAAATTGGTCATTTATTGTATCCTCCTTGGGTCCACACACTACTTTGCACACTTTATGTTCAGACATTTGTAATTTTTGTACCTTCCTCAAAGTAAGAGACCAAGTTTAATACCCATGTCAGACCCTAGGTGTATGTTTTAAAGGCTATCACAATAAAGCAGTTGTTTTCAAATGACTTACAAACAAAGACAATAAGAAGTAGCACACTGTAAGATATGTTGTTTTTCATATCATTCATTGATAATCTCCCAGTCACCAAATCTTAATGGGCAGTGCAATTTTTATGTAACAATAATGTGACAACCATGGGATGTGGCTCATTACTACCAATCTGAAATTGACAACAACAATAAGGAAGGCATGTTCTTTCCATCCTAATTCATCCCCTGTGTGAACAGACAATTTTTTTGCTCACCATTTTAATACTAGAATGCAATTATAATATAGTTATTTAAAAAATGATATAAAAACAGATTATAGTATTGCCTTTGTGGTCATCTGCACTGCCCAGCATGAAGAATGCCATTCCCACTGATATGAGCACTGCCGTCACATATTCATAATATTCATATTTCTTTCTTGAAATGATCTTTCCCATTATCATAACTGGAATTATCTTGGAAGCTTTGGCTAGTACCTGAAATATAAATTAATGTCAGTTTAGACTACATTCAACATTAACCCTTTGGCACCCAAAGTCACCTACTTTATGATGACAAAACCAAATGGCTAGTAAAGTTGTCAGTCAAGAACATGCAAAGTAATGGGTGGCCATTTAAATCCTGGATCTTTCGCAGAGTACACTGGAAACTGAATTCTAACTCCACAGCGCTAGCCGAAAGTGGGCACTTTAACAGGAGTATTCAGATAATTTAAAACATGTCCTTTATCTGCTTGGGTGTCTGCATATGTGAATTTACCATTAACCTTTTGGCGCCGGAATTATTTTTTTAAAATTTAGCATATCCTGTATATAAAACGTGACTAAAACAGGAACCAAATATGTTAGAATTATGAAACAAACTGCATTTTGAAGAGGAAAAAACGGAGAGTATATACCATGTTTAAAATATTCAGTACCTGTATTTGTTGAGTAAATATATAAAATGCAATGTTTAGAGGTTAGCGGTGCGGTACGACCACTATAGGGGTCGTTAGGCGTCAAAGGGTTAATCACATTTACATACTTGCTACTGTGCGATCTTTGCATTTATTGGTTTTTATAAACGAATGAAGTGAACAACAATCTTACACAATGCAAAAGGCAAGTACAAAGAGGTTAGCAATGACCTATAATTTTATTACATAAAATGAGAACTTAAAACTGATCACTAATGTGCACCTAGTGAAAATAATTCCTATTTGCTTAATTCATAACATTTATGTGACATTTAATTAGAAAGAGGAGCAGAGTGAGGCATAAAAAATCACTGTATGTTTGAAATTTTATTTAATATCAACATTTCACAGCACAATGATCCTTTATCCTTTGTCAACTTTCAAAAGAGCAGCGACTAGTGAGGCTTACAGAAAAATGGAGATGAAAAGAACAACTGATCCTAACACTCATCTGAGCCTCTTAGGTAGCTTCCATGCAAAATTTTAGCCAGAAAATCTGAAGGGAACATAACACACGAAAGATCTAGGCACAGATCAGAGGGTAATACTGAAGGTAACAATGCATAAATGTGGTGTAGAAGATACAGACGATACAAGTGACATTACAGTTGTGTGCTCTGCAAATGGAGATTTCGTGAAATGGAAGTCATTAATTTTCACTACAAGCAGGTCAATTTAAGTCTGCAGGTATTTAAAACCAAATACCATGGTTGGTAAAATGAATATAAATGAATTATTGTGTCTTGAAATCTAAGACTGGCAAAATTATGGCTGTCAAGGTATTGCTCTACAACGGTTTCAGGAACTAGTGTTCATGGAATTGTATCACCCTTCTATCCACAGGTTACAGTCATTATGGTCACTCAACTGTAATAAGACACACACCTATACACAACACCTAATGGTAAGTGAAAAATAAAGCCTTCTAAGACATACATGAAACACAGAGGGCAAATGGGAGTCTTTGTAGTTTGCTGTTATGTGCTTAAGTTGAGGTGACTCCTCTGTCAATAACACAAGAATTGAAGAAAATTTTTCTATAAGTTTGAAAAATTAATAACACTGTAATTACACTTACACATGTCTTATTTTTCTACTTAATCATCCTGCTTTTCAATTAACTTGGTCACTAAGTCAGTAAGTTTCCTGATTCCCTCAAAATAAATGATTTTAATTAGGCCCTAGGCCAGTCTACAATGCTTCATTCCATTAGTGATGCTCATTTCAGATCATTCATCAGTGCCAATTTTCTGGTTGCCCCAGCTATTTTGACTGATGACTAATATGCTCTTTAACGTCAATATACTACAAGTGATGGCTGTCCCGAATAATCATCATTGAAAATACTCATCTGCAGTCCTTAACAAGAGAGGCAATGTATGTGTAACATAACACAGCGGCATGTCCATGTCAATTTTACACCTCCTTAGCTAACCTAAGGGCCTCACACTATTTCACTTGAAGTGCGTGCCTTTATGGCTGTATAATGACAACAGTAACAACAAAATTTACTTACATTTTCAGTTACAGTGGCCAATATTTTTGCCAGACTTTAACTAAATTTGGGTTTTCTCAATAGATTTTCATAAAAATCCCCAATACCAATATGCATGGGAATTCATCCAGTGGGAACCAAGCTGATGCATAATGAAAGAAGGATGCATGGACAGACATGTTGAAGGTAACAGGTGCTTTTTTTGAGTATGCAAATGGGCCTTACAATGTACCACCAATTCATAAGTTTTCATCTGGTTCACGAAGTTAAAAAATACAGAACACAAATTTTCTGTATATTTCACTAGTTTCCATAATATCTTAACAGAAAATCTGAATCAAAGAACACTGTTCTTCTTCTTCGACACATTCTGTCTATGAAGTGTGCTTGTTAAACAAGTCACCAGATCTCTATTTTGAATACAATGAAAATGAATTAAGTGACAATATGGAAAGGTTCATATTATTAAAGCCAGTGGTGTAGCTATGCATTTTGGTGCCTGGGGTGGGTAAACACAATGGTCACCTGTCAGAAATTATGAACTTTAAAACAAATCACATTTATTGAACTTCTTTTTACTGGGCTCAGTAACTTAAAAATTGTTGAGTGAGAAAATGATTTTTTTTTTTTAAATTAATGATGTACATTTTGCTGCCCCTTTGGAGTCTGCCATCCAAGGCAGCAGTGCCACTCGCCCCTCCTCCCAACTACACTTACTTACTTACTTACTCCAAGGAGCAGAGTCCTTCTTAAGTTCTTGAGAAGCTAACCGGTTTTCAGCTAGTCATGAAATTCCACACATTCTATGGAACCCAAAGGTTCATTACTCCCCCCTAACTATTCCCCTGTTTATATCAGCCATATTTTCCAGTGCTGCCAACATCACTTTTGAGGTAAACCAAACTTCCTTTACTTTGTCATTTCCTTATACATAAAAGTTACAAGTTGAAAGACCAATTCTAACCTGGGTTGGGAAGCTGACATATTTGAGGGCTTCATACTGACACCATGAACTCATGATGTTGGAAAAGGAACAGTACACATACTTGTATAGTGGTGCTACATGGCGTGGTTGGCGTGCAAAAATAATGTACAGTCCTGACAGTAAAAAGGCCAGGATTCGATTCACAAAGACAAGAAACTGGGAATCTGTAAAATGCCCTTTACTTCCTCCAGCATCAGTGTATTCCTGTAATTAAAAAAAATAAATAATATCAATAATAATAATAA
>Ga0123355_10004637_pt1 | contig 20001 bp, 16 predicted proteins | sample TergutEmb28metaG_3_FD_89872 | JGI IMG/M metagenome (GOLD analysis project Ga0123355, IMG submission 89872) | Embiratermes neotenicus P1 segment gut microbial communities from Petit-Saut dam, French Guiana - Emb289 P1 | ecosystem: Host-associated > Arthropoda: Insects > Digestive system > Gut ...
AATGAACACCAGCGATGTAGTCACTTTTTCAGCAAATAACTATTTAGATGATATATCCGATGTTATACAAATGTCTAAGCACCGCAATTTCCCTGTTGTTAACGAAGACGGGGTGCTGTACGGTATTATATCCCGCCGCCATTTAATATCGTCCACCGGCAAAAAGGTTATTTTGGTAGACCACAACGAGCGCAGCCAAAGTGTGGAAGGGCTGGAACAGGCGGAGATTTTGGAGATTATTGACCACCACCGGGTGGCAGACATACAAACAGAAACGCCCCTGTATATACGTAGCGAACCTGTGGGATGTACGGCCACCATAATCAGCAAGATGTACCGCGAAAACGGCGTGGCCATACCAAAAGACATGGCGGGCATTATGTTATCTGCTATTTTGTCGGATACCCTTATGTTTTCCTCTCCAACATGCACCCCATCAGATAAAGCCGCCGCGGAGCAGCTGGCAGCTATAGCTGATGTGGATATGACGGATTATGGACGTCAAATGTTTAAGGCAGGAGCATCCATAGAGAAATACAGTGTGGAGCAGATTTTGGCCATGGACCGTAAGCGTTTTACATTTGGCCAGCACGCCGCATATATTTCACAGATAAACACCCTGGATTTTGCCAGTTTGGCCAACAGGCTGGATGAGATATTCCACAAAATGGAGGTGTTTTATGCAGAAAACCATTGCGGATTGGTGATGCTGATGATAACCGACATTGTGGCCGGCGGCAGCGAAATTTTGGCCGTGGGTCGGGCAAAGGAGCTTCTGCAAACCGCCTTTGGTATGAAAATAGACGAAAGACATATCTTTTTGCCGGGGGTTGTGTCGCGCAAAAGCCAAATTGTACCCGTGCTGACCAACATAGCAACCAGGAGGATTATTTAGAAAATGAGCAAGCTAAAACCGTACGAAATAAAGATACGTTGTTTGTTGATACTGCTGGCCGCTTTGCCGGTTGTGTTGTGCGTGATTTTGTATGTTGTGCGCGGCCCCGGCGACCTGGATGCCGGGTTTTCGGTGCTTATGCCCGGGCTTTACATAATATATGTGGCTAATCCGCTATATTTGCCGTTGCTGTGCTATGTTTTTTCTGCCAAAACCGTTCGGCGGTTGGTTTTTTGCAGGTGGGTTTGCTTTGGTGCCGGCGCGCTTGCTTGTTTGGTTTGGTGGGCCCAACTGATTATTATAGAAGGTTTGGCGGCGGTTTATTTCGTTGCTTTTGCGGCGGTTCCGGCGGCTATTGTCTGGTTTTGCATAAGGGCTGTTGCGCGTAGAGTGGAAAGGCGAAATAAAGACCATACATAAAATAAAAACGGCGATTAACCAGGGTCGCCGTTTTTCTATGGGTCTGAATCATGGTTTTATTTTCCTCTTAATTCGAAAATGGCTATTTCTGGGCGGTTCCAAAAACGCAAGGGAAAATAGGTGGTGCCGATGCCTCGGGACACGTACAATACGGCATCGTTGTGGTGGTAAAAGCCGTTGCCATAGCGGGGCCAAAAACCCTGGCCTGGGGCATAAATGGTTGGCACAAAGGGCAGGCGCAGCTGGCCGCCATGGGTGTGGCCGGTTAGGGCCAGGTTTATGCCACTGTTCTTAAAACGGTCAAAAAGTTGAGGTTGATGGGTAAGAACAAGCTGAAAATTGTCACTCTGTTCAGCAAAAAGGGCGTTAAATTCAGCAAAGCCGGTGCGGCGTAGAGTGGAATAATCCGCCGTGCCGATGATTTCTATTATGCCGCCATTTATTTCCAGGGAAATATTGTCATTACGGAGAAATTGTATGCCTAGCTCGTCCATTAGTGTCGAAATTTGGGGAAATTTATGACTTTCGTGGTTGCCTTCTACAAAAAATGTGGGTACGGAGGCGGCAAGGGCGGTAAACTGCTGGCGATGGGCATCCAATTCATCGATAGGGCCGCCATAAAACCAGCGCCGGCCCAAAATGATGTCGCCGGTTATGGCCACGATGTCGAAATCCAGTTGGTCTATATGTCGCCAAATGTCAATGTTCATGCGGGTTGGATGGTTGCTATGCAGGTCGGAAATTTGCAAAATGCGTACGCCCTCAAGATGTTCAGGCAAATTGTCGAAGTATAGCACATGGTTGTAGACTTTTAACCAGCGGGTGCTGCTCCAAAAAATAACAAAGATGGTGATGGCAAATAAAGCTAAAAGTATCAATATCTTTTTCAAGCCTTAAAGCAACTCCCTCCGATAAATTCTCGCAACAACGAGTTGCTTGGTACTTCTTTTTCCACAATGGCCATAAAGCAGTCCAGAAATTTTAGCAGGCGCGAAGCTTCAATATACGCAGGGTCGTTGCGGTTAATGGCAAAGAGCTGCGGCATGGCGTAGGGCTTTAAAATACACATTTCGTACACCAGAGCAGAATTAAAAATAAAGTCTGCTTCATCCTGGAAAGGAAATATATTTTCGCCTTCGCCGCGCACAACGGAGGGCCACATCCCTATGGTGCGCTTGGCGTCGAAGCCGCGGAACTGGCTGTCCCGGACAATGCGACGTATCATGCGGGTGTCGGCGGCGGGTATGCGGTTGTGGTCGTCTAAATTAAGCTGGGTTAAGGCGCTGATAAAAATCTTAAACTTTGTGTTGTCGGAAATTTCACGTGTTAACTCTGGGTTAAGACCATGGATGCCCTCGATAACAAGTACATCTGATGCCTCCATCTTTAGGAAGTGGCCTTTGTATTCCCGCGTACCTGTGAGGAAGTTAAATTTTGGCATACTGATTGTTTCACCAGCTAGCAGTCCATTTAAGTCCTCATTAAATTTTGCAATATCTATTGCGTAAAGGGATTCGAAGTCGGGTTTGCCAAAAGAATCCAAAGGTGTGATATCCCTGTTCACGTAGTAGTCATCCAGAGAGATTATATGTGGCTTAAGTCCATTAACACGCAGTTGCACAGCAAGACGATGGGAGAAGGTGGTTTTGCCGCTGGATGACGGCCCAGCGATAAGTACCACGTTTTTGCCGGTTTCGTGGACTTTATCAGCAAGCTTTGCTACATTTTTCTCGTGAAGCGCCTCGTTTACGCGGATAACTTCGCCGGCTTGGCCCTGGCATATCTTGTCGTTTAGCGCACCTACAGTATCAATTTTTAGGATGCGTGCCCAGGCATTGGATTCTCTGAAAATTTGGCTGATTTTAGCCAGAGATTTCACCTCAGAAAATTCATTCGGCTGCTGACGATTAGGGAAAATCAGCACAAAACCATCATTTTTCAGCATCAAATCGAACTTAGCCAGAGCTCCGGTGCGGTTAGCCATGGGGCCATAAAAATAGTCATAAAACCAGTCAAGGCGATAGAAATTAACACTGGTAGTGGTACGATATGCCAGCAATTGTGCTTTATCCTGAAGATGCATATCTTTGGCCAGATTGATGCCGTCTTCTAGGAAAAAACTTTCCTTGATTATTGGCATGTCAGCGTCCAAAATTTCTTGCATCTTATTGTTTATTCTTGTGAGGATTTCGTTGGTTAAGACGATGTCATCTTCAAGAATCTCACAGTAGTAATTTTTGTTGATGCTGTGTTCTACAACCACGCGCATTTCGCGGCCTAATATCTCGCGCACGGCTAAAATCATCACGAAAACAAGAGAACGTTGATACACACGGTATCCAATTTCGGATGTTAAATCCAGAAAAGTAATTACACAATTTCGGTCCACTGTGCGGTGAAGTTCGAGGATGATGTTATCTATTTTTGCCACCAAAAAAGGATGGGAATCTTCTATCATAGAGGCGATTTCTGCCAAAGTGGTGCCTTTGCTAACTTGTAAATTTATGCCATTGGCAACTATATCAAGCATGATACACCTCATTATTGCTACATACAGTTTTAAAAATTTGTCCGTCAACTTCTGATGCTATAAATTCCACATTCGGCAACCTTGCTGCCAAATAGCCTACCAGCTTTCCAGCGAAAAGAGCCTCGCTGCCGTAATGGGTGGCGTCAATGAGATTAAGGCCCATATCGGACGCCGCCTGAGCCATAGCGAATTTGATGTCCGAGGTGATAAAGGTGTCGCAACCGGCGGCGATGGCTCCTTTGAAAAAGTCTGGATTGGCGGAACTGCCGGCAATAAGACCTATCTTGCTGACCTTGGCATCACCCAGACCGCAATAAGTGGCTGTGGATAGACCTAGTTTATTTTGAACTAATTTTGCAAGCTCTGATAGTGTTATTGATTCGGATGGTGTACCAGCGCGTCCAACGAATACGCCAGGTCGTGTTTCACAGACGTGTTCTTTATTGGTAAAACCAAGAGTGTCAAAAAGCATGTCGTTTATTCCGCCCTCGGCCGTATCCAGATTAGTGTGGGCGGCGTACACGCAAATTCCATTTTCTATCAAGCGCATAAGTCGCTTACCAAGGGGGTTGGCATCATTTATGCGGTTGAGAGGGCTAAAAATTAGGGGATGGTGGGAAATTATGGCAGTTGCACCACAGGCTAATGCCTCGTCAATGACTGAATCAAGCACGTCTAAAGCGATCAAAGCCCTGGAGATATCAGCATCTTGGCGCCCCACCAAAAGCCCCACATTATCCCATTCTTCCGATAGCGAAATTGGTGCAAGCTCCTCGATAACTTCTATAATTCGACACATTTTGACAGACATTTAAGCACCTCCGCGCAATACTGTAAGTATTTATTTAATTCTGGCCGATTAATAGCCTTGGTTCGCTGCTCTTCTTCTAACGCATATTTTTTCAGCACTTCGTCCTTGCGTTGCATCAAAATGCGCCCGAAAAGATAGCCTAAATCATCATATGGTGGTTCATGCCCCGGAGAGCAATCCAAAATATTGTAAAATTTGCCGCTTTCTTCCATCATCACTTCGTCGCTAATATAAAAACCACTGGTGTGGAGAAACCTACGCACCTCTTCTGCATGACGCTGTGGCGAAACTATCAATTGCTTAAAGCAACGCATAGTTTCGATATTTTGCTCCAAAATACGGATAATAAGCCTGCCGCCCATGCCGGCGATGATGCAAGTGTCGTATTCCCCCGGTGTAACGCCGTCAAGGCCGTCACATAGCTTTGTGCGTATAGCATCCGACATTCCATAAGCGGCAATATTGGCCGACGCACTAGCCAACGGCCCGGCATTTACATCTGTAGCCAGTATTTTGTTTGCTACGTTTTGTTGAGCCAAAAATACAGGCAACATGGCGTGGTCGGTACCCACATCTACTACGCTGGGATGCCTCACCATTTCTGCAATTTTTTGCAAGCGCAGGGAGATTTTAGCACGGTTACTCATATGTACACCTGTGCCTATTCTAAATAGTCTTTTAGTTTCTTGCTACGGCCGGGATGGCGTAATTTACGCAATGCTTTGGCTTCTATTTGCCTTATGCGTTCCCGCGTTACATTAAACTCTCTACCAACTTCTTCCAATGTGCGGGCCTTGCCGTCGCCTAATCCGAAGCGCAAAATAAGCACGCGCTTTTCCCGTTCTGTCAGGGTTTCAAGCACATTCATCAGTTGCTCTTTCAGTAGGGTAAAGGCGGCGGCCTCCACGGGGGCAGGCACATCTTCGTCGGCGATAAAGTCCCCTATATGGCTGTCTTCCTCCTCGCCAATGGGGGTTTCCAGAGACACCGGGTCTTGGGACAGCTTCATAATTTCCCGTACCCGCTCCACAGACATCTGCATTTCTCGGGCTATTTCGTCGGCAGTAGGTTCTCTGCCAAGCTCTTGCAACAGCTGTTTTGATACACGCAGTAGTTTATTTATAGTCTCTACCATATGCACAGGAATACGTATAGTGCGTGCTTGATCAGCAATGGCGCGGGTAATAGCCTGGCGTATCCACCAGGTGGCATATGTGGAAAATTTAAACCCTTTGTTGTGGTCAAACTTCTCTACGGCTTTAATTAAGCCAAGATTGCCTTCTTGTATCAAATCCAAAAAATGCATACCGCGGCCCACATAACGCTTTGCTATACTTACCACCAGGCGCAAATTGGCTTCGGCCAGGCGTTTTTTTGCCGTTTCGTCGCCTTTTTCCATGCGCCGGGCTAGGCTTCTTTCTTCTTCTAAAGACAACAAAGGCACCTTGCCTATCTCTTTTAAATACATGCGCACATGGTCGTCTATATTCACATTTGCTTCGGCAACAGAAATTTCTATGTCCTTGTCGATGTTCTTGTCTATCTCTATTTCCAGCTCTACATCGGCATCTAGATCAATATCTTCTTCAATATCCCCATCCGTGGTAATTTCAATTACGGCCTCGATATCTGGTTCTATATCCCCATCGGCGTCGCCGGGTTCGGGTTCGGGTTCCGAATCCGAATATACATCAATGGCATAGTGTTTTAGCTGCTTAGAGATATTGTCGAGCTTTTCGGCGTCTATGCCGAGTTCTGTCATATGGACTAAAAGCTCGCTGGAGGCCAAAAGATTCTCCTTTTGACGGGCAATGGCCACCAGTTGTTCAATTTTGTCCTTAAAATCCGTTTCTTTGTTGTGCTCCAAGGGCTTCCATCCTTTCCGTACCGGCAGATGCTAAATGCAAAAATCTCCCAATACCTTGTTATTTTAACCATCCAGGGTGCAAATATACCGTGTTTATGGGCTTTACAGCAATATACGGCTGTTTTTTAGTTGATTTTTTGCAAAAAACAGCTCGTTTAGCCGTTTATCATCGGGCCCGGCGGCTATTTCCATGTCATATCCGGCCATTTTTACAAGCCATATTTGCTGGGCCAGTGCCGCATACTGTTGGTCTGTGCTGTCGTATTCTGTTATGTTGGAGAAAGCGGCGGCAGCTTTTTCTTGGTCGGCCGGGTCTTCCAATGCCGTTATTATATCTGCCGGCATAACCTCTCGCCCGCGCTGTCTGGCGGCGGCTATGGCGTTGTAAAGCTTTATGTACAGTGGCTCCGCAAGTTCATTTGGGGCCAGATGGGCAGTTATTTTGTCGTACAACACGGCATTTGCGGCCATAGAGTATAGTATGTGGTGGATGGCGTCGTTGTGGGCTTTAGATGGTGCCGCCGCCCGCGGTCGCCGCACATTCACCACAAAATCAAACCGGTCTTCGCCACCTTGCTGTTTGTCAATTTCCTCTTTTACAGCGCCTTGGTCTATTTGATATTTTGTGGATAAATCCCGCAAATATGCCTCGCGCTCGATAGAGCTGTCCAACTTGCCTATAATTTCGGCGGCTTCTTTAAGGAAAGCAATACGCTGGGTTGTGACGGCTAGGTCATATTTTTGTAGGGCCGTCTGCACTTGAAAATCTACAAAATCAAGGGAGCGGTCAAGCTGTGCCAGCAGACTTTGCGGCCCAAAGCGGCTCAAATATTCATCCGGGTCTTTGGCATCGGGCAGGGTGGCCACCCGCACCGCCAGCCCGGCGGAATACAAATGCGGTATAGCCCGCAAAGTAGCCCGCACACCGGCTTCGTCCTCATCAAAGAGAATGATGACCTCCTTACAATATCGTTTTAAAATACGGGCGTGGTTGGCTGTCAGTGCCGTGCCCAAGGCGGCCACTGTGTTGGTTATACCCTGCTGGTACAAGGCTATTACGTCCATATATCCTTCTACCAGTATCAATTTGTTTGTTTTGGCCAGGCGTGCGTAATTTAGGCCGTACAGGGTGCGGGACTTATCAAAAATAGGGCTTTCAGGAGAATTTAGATATTTGGGCTGGCCATCGCCTATGATTCGGCCGCCAAAGCCAGTCACCTTGCCGGTTACATCAAAAATGGGGAACATCAAGCGGTCACGAAAACGGTCATACCAGCCATTTTTCCCTTCCATTACCAGTCCGGCGCGTTCCAAAATCTTTTCGTCATGGCCTTTGTCTGTCAAAAAATCCTTTAGCACACTGCGCCCGGGAGAATATCCCAGGCCAAATTTGCGCCGCACTGCGGTGGCGATGCGCCGCCCGTCCAAATATGTTGCGGCTTGCCTGCCTACGGGCTCTTGCAGTGTGTCATAATAAAACCGCGCCGCCTGCTTATATATGTCGTGCATTTGGTTTTTTTCCGCTGTGGATGTGGAAGGGCTGGCGGAAAGTTCTGGCATGGTATAATTTATTCTGTCCGCCAAAAATTTCATTGCATCTACAAAGCCGAAATTTTCTATCTTCATTATGAAAGAAAACACATTGCCGCCGGCACCGCAACCAAAGCAGTGAAACAGCTGTTTTTGGGGCGACACGGAAAATGACGGGGATTTTTCGTTATGAAAAGGGCAAAGGCCCATAAAATTGCCACCTTTTTGCCTAAGCTGGACATATTGGGATATAACTTCGATAATATCGTTGCCCTGGCGCAAATCTTCCAGGACATCTTGAGAATAACCCGTCATAACCAACACCCCCATATAGTTAAGTACGCCCTTTTCGTCAAAATTCCTCCTAAAAACCCAGGATATTTTTCACTTTTCTAAAATTTTATTCATAGTATGATATATACGGGATTTGAAAAGGAGAGATTGGCTATATGATTGATATATTGGGTTTTGATTTTCCGGAGCCGTTGATGCCGCAAGAAACATGCACACAATATAATAGTGACCGGCTGTTTATGCATCATCTGCTGCACAGCAGTGCTGCGGCGCTTGTGCCTTTTGTAGAGCGGGTGTTGGAGGCGGAATATAAAAATAACCCCATATTTAGTGGGGTGGTAGATAGAGAAAGCCTGGCGCAGCTTGTAGATAGAGCTTTTAACGCGGCCAGGGCGGGTGGTGTGCGTATATACGATGAGGATACCCAATTGGCGCGGGCCATAATAAATGCGTTAGTGCTAATGGAGCTGTTGATTTGGCGTAGATAGGTGTAACGGTCATTTTCGATTTTTTTTGGCGTAGATAGGTGTAACGGTCATTTTCGATTTTTGTAAGTTGAAAATATGTTGCGAGGCCGTGACTGCATACCCTTTATCAGTAAAGAAGTTAGCGAGTGGATGGTTGGCTCATGTGATAGCTCCTTTCGTGCTTCGGGGCAATAAAAAAGGGCGGGGATTTTTTAATGGTTCAAAAATCCCCGCCCTTTGTCCGAAACGGTTTTATTATTTTATTGTTAGCAGCACTCCGGCACAAAAAACAGGACGCAATTTTTATAATGCGTCCTGTTGCTTTCGATTCCGTTTTGCCCGCCTGCTCATAAGAATATTGATTTTACTGGGTTTTTGCTTGTTTTCTTATGGTAGGGGACATAATGGCCGCCTTTGTGATATTGCATATGTCTGTCAATTAGGCTTAATTTGCTTCTTTTTTCTCGGTTTCGTTGGGCAGCACGGCATTAAGTATAATACCAACTATAACCGCAATTGCCAAGCCCATTCTGTCCATAGAAATGGTCACATCCCCTATGTTGAAACTAAGGATGCCTGCCGGGGTTGCAAAGCGCATACCGAGGCCAATAACCAGCATAACCGCAACGATAATCAGGTTTTTAGATTTACCCATATCCACTTTTGCATCAACCATATTACGTATACCAACAGCGGCTATCATACCATATAGCATAAAGCTGGCGCCGCCGATTATGGCTTCGGGAATTGTATAGATGACGGCGGCAAATAGCGGCGAGAAGGCAAGGGTTGCCGCAAAAATAGCGGCAATTTGCACTACCCTTGGGTTAAATACCTTTGTAAGTGCCACAACGCCCACGTTTTCGCCGTATGTGGTAGAAGCAGGACCACCAATTGCACCGGAGAAAGTTGTTGCCAAACCATCACCTATAAGGGTACGCACAAGACCCGGGTCTTTTGTATAATCTTTGCCTGTGATGGAGGAAAGAGCAACCATATCCCCAATATGCTCTGCAATTGTGGCAAGAGCAAATGGTGCCATAATTAAAATAGCCATAAGGCTAAATTGAGGAGCCATAAATGGCGGCAAACCAACAGCGCTTTCGCCGCTTAATCTTGCAAAGTCAATAAGAGGAACAACCACTGTACCCGCCCTGTTGGTGGCTTCTATGCCAAAGGCAAAGTGCATTATCAATGCGACTGCGTATGCGCCAATAAGGCCCAGCAAAATTGGTATAATTTTAATCATGCCTTTGCCCCAGGCAAGGGCTGCTATGATAATGGCAAGAGTTATGACCGCAAGGGGTAATTGGGTTGATGCCTGTTGTATGGCCCATGGGGCAAGCATAAGACCGATAAGGATTACTGTTGGAGCAGTAACAACAACCGGCACAGCTTTCATGAATTTTTCGGTGCCGACAATTTTAACAACAACCGCAAGCACAAGATATAAAAGACCGGAAACAAGAATTGCGCCGGTGGCATAAGCCAGCTTCTCGGCTTGTGCCATGTCCGTGCCTGCAAACAGGCCGTGATATGGATTTGTAATTAGCTGTATGCCGGCCATAAATGCAAAGGAAGAACCAAGAAATGCCGGCACTTTGCCCTTTGCAAAGAAGTGGAAAATCAGGGTACCTATACCGACGCCGATAAGGGTTACTTGAACAGAAAGTCCCGTGATAAGGGGAACTAAAACTGTTGCGCCAAACATGGCAAACATGTGTTGTAAGCCCATAACGCCCATTTTAAATGGTCCCATTTTTGCTGCTTTTGTTGTGCTCATAAAGCATTCCTCCCAAAGTTTATATTTGTGTTGCATTGATACCAATTTAATACCCGTTGTATCTGTCTCCCGCGTCACCGAGGCCGGGGATTATCATGCCGTTTTCGTCTAAAATCTCATCAATTGCGCATGTAACCGCCGAAATGCCGGGGTATTTTTGCATAAGGTTTTCGAGCCCCTTGCGGGATGATATTATGCTTGCGATAGATATTTTTTCTGGATTTACCCCGCTGTTTATAAGGTGGTTTATGGCAAAATCCAAGGTGTTGCCCGTGGCTATTACCACTTCCAACAATATAACCCGATATCCATGCAGGTCGGCCGGCAGGTTTTCGTAATACATTTGGGCTGATGTGTCCGGGTTTCTTTTTATGCCTATGTATCCCGATGTGGAATGGGGCATGACTTTGCGTATGGGCTCGAACATAGCAAGGCCCGCCCGCAAGATGGGCACAATAAGTATTTTATCAAAAAAATAAGCGACTGTTGTTTCGGCCATTGGAGTATTAATGCTCCTGTGGCTTAATGCAACATCGCCCGTAATTTTTGATGACATTAGATAAACAATATTTTCAATAGCATTTGAAAATTCGTTTTTTTCGGTTTTTTCGTCTCTGATAACGCCCACATAGTGGTCAACCAATGGATTTTCGACCAGATAGACATTCTCCAAAACACCCAACTCCTTATCCATGCGTTTTTGTTACTCTAATCGGGTATGATATCAGATTTTTCTGCACTTGTCAACATATTTTTTAAGAAAATTGCATTGGCAAAAAATGGTTGATGTTAATGTTGGGCACAATTGGACTTAGACCCGGGCATATAATGGCTTGAGGTGATTTTTTATGCCCATTGAGGTTATTGTGAAATTTAGCGGAGACATACAGCGTGTTGCGGCGGAACTTGGCGGAATTGCGGAATTACTTGGTCCGTCTATTGCTATTGTGACCATAGATGGGGATAGGCTTGGGCGTTTGGCGGATTATGAAGAAGTGGAATATGTAGAGATGCCCAAGGATATCTCTCTTAACATGATAGAATCGTTGTACCATGCCTGCGTACCCCAGGCGGCGGCGCAATATGGTCTGACAGGAGAGGGAACGATAGTGGCGGTGATAGATTCTGGGGTGGATTATACCCATCCGGATTTTAGAAACGCCGACGGCACAACGAGAATTGTGTATCTGTGGGATATGACAGCCGTAGGTATGCCGCCCGCAGGCTTTAAGGCCGGACATTTGTATACGGCGGCAGAACTTAATACCGCCCTGGCCGCGCCGGAGCCTTTGGCCGTTATACCACAAATAGACACCATTGGCCATGGTACGGCGGTGACAGGGGTTGCGGCGGGTAATGGCCGAGCCAGCGGCGGGGTGCAGAAGGGGGTTGCGCCCCAGGCGGCTATTGTAGCGGTAAAGTTGGGCAGAAATGGCAATGTACACAACGCCAGGACGATAGAGCTGATGAGGGGGTTGAAATTTGCGGCGGATGTTGCGGATGCGGCAAAAAAGTCCTGTGCCATAAATATTAGCTTTGGCACAAACGAGGGCAGCCACGATGGTAATTCGTTGTTTGAGCAATATGTGGACGAAATTGCCCAGCGGCCCAGGATATCTATAGCGGTAGCCGCCGGCAACGAAGCATCTGCCGGACATCATTTTTCTGGATACTTGACCACAGGGGAAGTCGAAACCGTGGAATTTACCATAGCAGGAGGCATTAGCAATCTACATATGGTGATGAGCAAGGACTTTGTGGATGAATTCTCCATAGAAATAATAACGCCTACGGGGAAAAGCACCGGGGCCGTAGAAGTGAAAAATCAAGAGAAGTTGGTCACACTGGACGGCACGGAAATACTTATACATATGGGCCAGCCAACCCATTACAGCCCTCACCAGGGTATTTTTGTACAAATGCGCGGCATAGGCGGCCCCATAGCCCGCGGGTTGTGGCGGCTTGTTGTTACTTCTGTACATTCTGTTGTTGGCAGCTATCAAATTTGGATGCCAACCACCGAGGAAGTAACCAAAGGCACCGCTTTTGTTCGGCCCAACCCTAATGCCACAATTACAATGCCCGCCACCGCCCGTGATGTTGTGGCCGTGGGGGCGTATGATGCCGCAAGAGACAGTTATGCTGAGTTTAGCGGACGAGGTTTTGTAAGCGACGGAATGTTTGTAAAACCTGATATTGTGGCGCCGGGGGTTAATGTGTTGGCCGCTCGCGCTGGTGGAGGCTATGATACATACAGCGGCACCAGCATTGCGGCTCCCTTTGTTGCAGGGGCGGCGGCATTGTTGATGGAATGGGGGATTGTGCAGGGTAATGACCCTGACCTTTACGGCCAGCGGTTAAGGGCGTTTTTGCATTTGGGCGCAACGCGCTCGCCGTACAGAGAATACCCCAATGACCAATGGGGTTATGGGCAGCTGTGTTTAAAGACCACGCTGGATTATTTGCGGGATTTGACAGGAAGGAGGGCACAAGTCATGGCAAGGCCAATTGACGCGGAGTACGCGGACATTCCGCTGCACGAATATGTACGGATGCCCAATATCATAGACATAATAACTAAAAACGATGCCCGTTTTCAGGCCTATGCAAAAAACAGGCCGTATATTAAACCGGGGAGCGTCATCCAGGGTGACTGGCTGATAGCTTATTTGCCTGAGGACAGACTTAGCGAAACTCTGCAAGCCTTGGGGGAGAGTTATTTGCATTTTATGCCGCGCATTATGGGGCCGCTGGGCAGGGCCAGCCTTATTGCATCGGGCATATTGCAAGTGCAGCAGAGGCCATATTTGGATTTAAAAGGCCACGGGGTGTTGATGGGTTTTATTGACACCGGGATAGATTATACCCTGCCGGCCTTTAAATACGAAGATAACACCACCAAAATTGCGGCTATATGGGACATGACGGCAGAGCCTGTGGCCAGTGACAAGGTATTTATTGGCCGAGAATACAGCCGCGAAGAGATAAACACGGCATTAAAGGCCGAAAACCCCCTTGATGCGCTACCTCACAGAGACACGGCAGGCCACGGAACATTTTTGGCATCTGTAGCCGCCGGGCGGGAAGAAAATGAATATCTGGGGGCGGCACCGGATTCTGAAATAATTATGGTAAAGCTGCGAAAGGCCAAGGATTTTTATCTGCATCGTTATCGGGTTCCCGCAGAGCAAGAGAATGCCTTTGCATCCAGCGACATACTGTTGGCCGTACAATATGTCGTTGCAAAGGCAGGAGAAATGGGCCGCCCCATATCCCTGTGTTTTTCCCTTGGCACCAGCTTTGGCACCCACGACGGTATTGATATTATAGATGACTATCTTTCTTCCCTGGCCCGACGCCCCGGCATTGCCGTGTGCGTTGCGGCCGGCAACGAAGCCAATACCAGGCGTCACGCAAAGGGCAAGGTAGAAAAAACAGGGGATTCGGTACCGGTAGAAATTAGGGTGGGGGATAATGTGCCCAGTTTTTCCGCACAGTTTTGGAACAAACCCCACGACAGCATGTATGTATCCGTAAAAAGCCCCACCGGCGAGATTATAAACAGACGGCCCACTTTTCATGACGAGCTTTTTTCGCAAAAATTGGTGCTGGAAAAATCCACAGTGCATATCAACTATTTTTTTCCTGTATCCGGCAGCGGCAATGATCTGTCAGAGGTGATTGTAGACCAGCCAACCCCCGGCATTTGGACCGTCACTGTCCACGGCGGACTTATTTTGGAAGGCACTTTTAATGCCTGGATGCCCATGACGGGGTTTATGAGCAATGAGGTGGAGTTTATAAGTCCAAACCCAAACTCTACCGTCACAATGCCAGGTACAGCCCTGGCGGTGATAACCTGCGGTGCCCATGACCAAAGCAACAACTCTCTTTATCCCGCATCATCCTGGGGCCCCACGACCCTACCCATAAATGTGCCAGAGCTTACCGCCCCCGGCGTAAATGTGCTTGGTACTTATCCCGCTGGATACGGTACCATGTCAGGCACCAGTGTGTCTTCGGCTATTACCGCGGGCGCGGCGGCACTTATGCTGCAATGGGGTGTTGTGGACGATAATTATCCACAGCTTAACAGCATACGCATACGGTCGTTTTTGGTGAGGGGCTGTGACCGCGACCCCAACATGACGTACCCCAACGACCAATGGGGTTTTGGGCGGCTTAATTTGATGCAGACTTTTAATATATTGCGGGGGACGTAATTTCGCGGGCGTGCCCCCTCTCATACTATATTTTGTCGGGGCGGCATTTTGTCGCCCCGATTTTTGTCGAAAATATTTTTCAAAAAACCCTTGACACGTAAATTGTATTAATGTATTATGTACGTAGTACACTAATACAATGGTACAAAAGGGAGGATGCGATGAGTGAGAGGCGACTTTGACAACAACCAGCCCATATATCAACAAATAATAGACCGGATGATTGCCGCGATTGCCAAAGGAGATTTGGCCCCCGGCGCAAAGGTGGCCAGCGTGCGTGATTTGGCATTACAACACAATGTAAACCCCAACACCATGCAAAAATCTCTGGCAAAACTGGAAGAAATGGGCTATCTTTACACCGAGCGTACCAGCGGCCGCTATGTTACCCAAAATTTAGCCGTGGTAGAGCAGCTTGCGGCCCGGGTTCCGGAGAAAATTATAGGGGACTTTGTGGCACAAATGATTGATTTTGGCATGGCGGCGCCGGATATACCCGGGCGTGTTAGCGATTATATCGAGAGGATGGATTATAATGGAAAAAATATTGGAAATTAATGGTCTGCATAAAAACTACGGCAAAACCCATGCCGTAAAGGGCATAAGTCTTGATGTAGAAAAGGGCAAAATTGTGGGTTTGTTGGGGCCAAACGGCAGCGGCAAGACAACCATAATAAAGACCATAATGGGCTTGTTAAGCGATTATGACGGCAATGTGGCCATTGCAGGCACCACCCCGGGTGTTGCCGCCAACGAAAACATATCATACCTGCCAGACGTAAGCCACATACCCAATTGGTTTAAGGTCAACCAGGCCATCAGCTTTTTTGCCGATTTTTATAAGGACTTTGATGCCAAGCGGGCGGAAAATATGCTGGATTCTATGAATATACCACGCGACAAGAAAATTAAGGCTTTGTCCCGGGGTATGCAGGAGAAGGTACAACTGTCATTGGTGATGAGCCGCCGGGCAAAGCTGTATATATTAGACGAGCCTATTGGTGCCGTAGACCCCGCCAGCCGTGAATTTATTATCAGCACAATCCTCAAGAATTTTAATGAAGAGGGCGCGATATTACTTTCTACCCATATTATTGCCGACATCGAACCCATACTGGACGTGGCTGTTTTCTTAAAAGAAGGCCAAATTGTACTTAACGACGATGTGGAGAAAATTCGGGAAGAAAAGGGCATGTCTCTGGACCAGCTTTTCCGGGAGGTGTTTAAAAATGTTGTGTAGGTTGTTAAAACACGACTTTACCTATAGTGCTAAAACATTTTTGGCCATGGGGGCCATTGCAATTGCCATTGCGTTTATCATGGCCATCACCAGTGACGCCATAAATCAAATGGAGGGCGACTTTATTTATGTTTTAATGATGGTATTGATGCTTGGTATTGTGGGTATGGCCATTGCCGCCATTGTTCAAATATTCCAGTTTTATCATCGCAGCTTTTTCAGCCATTCCGGTTATTTGCAATTTACCTTGCCGGTGCGGCGGGGTACTCAGTTGGCATCAAAGCTTATTGTTTCTATGGCGTGGTTTTTGTATGCTTTGACTGTAGCCGTGGTTGCCATTGCGATTATAATAGTAATTGCAGATGGTGTTGAGTTTAGGGACGTGTTTCCGACAATGTTTAACACCCAAACCCTGGTCACTCTTTTGGATTTGTTTTTTCTGGCCATTGCCGCTATTGCTCTTATGTTTTTTTGCATAACACTGGCCCATTCGGTGTTTTTTAACAAGCGCATACACGGCATAATCAGCGGTATTATAGGCTTTTTGTATACCGGGCTGGCTATGTGGGTTGTAAATTTGTTGCAGGGCAGGTATCTTGCGCGCGAAACAATAGAGCGCATTGACATCAACGGCGGCATAACTGCATGGGATAGATATTGGCCGCAAGTTGGGCTGGAATACGGCAGACTGGTTGTGTATGAAAACGAATTTGGTTGGCATATTTTTATCGACATATATACAAATGCCGCAATGTTAGGTTTTGCTGCCCTGGCCATTGCCGCCACCTGGTATTTACTTAAAAAACGCGTATCACTGCGATAAGGAGGGCAACATTAGTGTTCAACAATACTCTTAAATATGATTTTACTTTCAGTGCCAAGGCTTTTGTCGCACTGGCCGCCATTTTTATAGGCTTGTCCGTTGTTTTGCGCTTTACTATGCCCATTTTTATAGGGGTAGAGTATAGCCAAGAGCTTGCAAATGCTATGAGCCTTACCCTATCCCTAATGCTTCTGGGTATAGGTATTGCGTCCGTCACCCAGATTTTTCAGTTTTTTAGCCGTAATTTCTTTGGTGATGCGGGTTATCTTATGCTTACCCTGCCCACGGGGCGGCTTAAACTGATTGTTTCTAAGGTGGCCGTGTCCTTTGTGTGGTTTAATTTTATGGTACTGACTACTGTGGCATCCATATTTATTATGTGGGAAACAGCCATGCAGGACATTAACAGCCGCGGTGTGTTTTCGGCCATAGGCGCCGGCGAGGTGGCCATGCTGGTGCAGATAAATTCCTTGGCTATTTTTGCTATATGTCTTATGTTTTTCTGCATAACTCTTGGCCGGTCGGTTTTTGCCGGCAGGCGCATACACATTGTATTTTCCGGCATCATTGGCTTTGGTTTTGGATGGCTTTGGTTTTGGGCTACCCAACAACTAAGCGAGCGCAGCATGGAAATGGTGCATCGCACAATGACGCTTGACGACGGCAGAATAGCAAACTGGTACAACAATGTGCAGCAAGTGGGCCTGCAATACGGCAGAATTCTTTTGTATGAAACCGGAGGCGGCTGGCCTATTTATATAGATATTTTCCATATAGGCATGAGTCTGGCTATGGCGGCGACCCTTGTAGTGGGCACATATTATTTGTTAAAGCATCGGGCGTCGTTGCGGTAGGTACGGAAACATATAAAAACAGCGTCTATACTCATATCGCTCCAAAACAGTAGCACAAAAATGCAATATTTTTGTGCATATGCAAGGAAGCATTGACGCCGCGTGCCCGAAGGCACGCAAGGAGATGTTGACACAGCATATGTACGAAAATATAAGTTTTTGTTACTGGTTTGGGGTGATATGAGTATATACAGACGCTGTTTTGTTGTGTATAATTATATAACAAAGGAGGTACCGCCATGCAATATCGCCAAGACAAACCATCAGGAAACAATCTATCCATGTTGGGGCTTGGATGTATGCGCTTTCCTCGGGATAAAACAGAAACCGAGCGCATGATTTTGGCTGCGATAGACGGCGGCGTAAATTTCTTTGACACGGCCTATATTTATCCGGGCAGCGAGAAAACCTTGGGGGAAGTGCTGGCTAAGCACAACAGGCGCAAAGATGTATATATTGCCACAAAGCTGCCTATAGTCATGTGCAAAACTTCGGCTGATTTTGACAGGTTTTTTAACGAACAGCTGCGCCGATTGCAAACAGACTATATAGATTATTATTTTATGCACAATGTGCCGGATTTTGCCCAATGGGATGCCATGCGAAAAATGGGCATAGAGCAGTGGATAGCCGATAAAAAAGCCGCAGGGCAAATTGGCCGCATTGGTTTTTCGTATCATGGCACCTTTGATGATTTTTTGAAAGTTCTTGATTCCTATCCCTGGGAATTTTGTATGATACAGTATAACTACTACGACGAAAATTACCAGGCAGGAAAGAGGGGACTGCTGGCCGCCGCCGAAAAGGGATTGTCGGTTATAGTTATGGAGCCTTTGCTTGGCGGCAGGTTGGCCACGGGCTTGCCAAAGCAGGCCGTGGAGGTGTTTAAAAATACCAATCCGGATCTTACGCCTGCCGACAGGGCACTATGGTGGCTGTGGAACCATCCGGAAGTTACTGTGGTCTTAAGCGGCATGAGCAGTACCCAGATAATGGAGCAAAACCTGCGCTCTGCCCGCAATTTCCGATCCCTTACAGATACAGAGCTGGCCTCTTATGCAGATGTGGTGAAAATTTTTCGAAAATCCTATAAGATCAACTGCACGGGTTGTAATTATTGCCTGCCGTGCCCAAAGGGCATAAACATCCCGGCATGTTTGTCCGCATACAACACCAGTTATGCACATGGATATATGAAAGGGATGATGCTGTACGCAACAACCACCGCGGTCATTACAAAAACCCCCAACAGCCCGCGCCTGTGTAATGATTGCGGCAAATGCGAGAAGGTATGCCCACAATATATACCCATACACAAGTCGTTAAAAAAAGTGGCGCGGCGGTTTGAGTCTTTGCCATTGCGCGGAGCGTTTGCTCTGGTCAGACGCATAATAGGAAGATGATATGCGTACAACAAAAAAACCACCCGGAAAGCGCAATGCTCCCTGGGTGGTTTTTTTGTTGTATGTTTATGCTTACGCGGGCATTTCTACAAATCTTGTGTTAACCAGCAGCAATTCCACGCTCTGGCCAAACAATCCTACAGTAAAGTTGATATATTGCCAATAAGGGGTCTTGGTTACATCAAACATGTTGACATAACCCGGGTTTGCCCACATATTGTTAATGCGCACAAGGTTGATGACGCATGTGCCGTCCGGCAGGGTGGCTGTTACTGTCATTTCTTCATACGGTATGGGTGTGTTTGCGCCATTAAGCTGCGTCCATATGCGTATTACACCTGCCTGAGCCAGGCCCGGGTTGTTCTCGTTGCCATTGTTAAAGGCTTGGAGAGTAAGGGTTGGCGGCGGGACAAATCTGTTGTTGATAAGTGTAAGTTCGATGGTTTGGCCAAAGAGTGTGGCGGTAAAATAGATTCTCTCCCAATTAACCGTTTTGTCTACGTCTATCATGTTTACAAAGTCTGGGTTGTTCCATATGCGGTTAACGCGCACAACGTCCATGGCGCACTGGCCATTAGGGAACACGGCGGTTACTGCCAGGTTTGCATAAGGCACATTAGCATTTGCACCGTTAAGCTGCGGCCATATGCGGATAACGCCCAGATTGGCAAGGGATGCGTTGTTATCATTACCGTTGTTAAAGGCATTGAGGGTGAAGAACCTGTTGTTGATGAGGGTGATGTTTACTTCTTGACCAAAAAGCGCGGCTGTAAAGTATATTCTTTGCCATGGGGCGTTTTTGTTAACGTTAATCATGTTAACATAACCTTGGTTGTTCCATATGCGGTTAACGGTTACATG
>Ga0123355_10004638_pt1 | contig 19999 bp, 15 predicted proteins | sample TergutEmb28metaG_3_FD_89872 | JGI IMG/M metagenome (GOLD analysis project Ga0123355, IMG submission 89872) | Embiratermes neotenicus P1 segment gut microbial communities from Petit-Saut dam, French Guiana - Emb289 P1 | ecosystem: Host-associated > Arthropoda: Insects > Digestive system > Gut ...
CATAATGCTGGCAGACGGCGCAATATAGCTTGATAAGTTGGATTTCTCTCATAACTTCCATTTTATCGCTTTTTTCGCCGTTTGTCTTTTTATTTGTATTGGTTAACAGTTAATTGGCGTTAGTAAGAAGGGGTATTGCGGGCGGAGTTGGGTTTTGATACTAATGGTAAACCTTTTCTGGGTTTTTCGCTGTGCCCATGGTTTTCAAAATTTCAGTCTAGTTGTACCTATAAGCAGTTTTGATGATACCGACAAAAACGATAACTGTGCTATAATTAATGGCAAAGGAGTTGTTTATGGTTAAAACACGTTTACGGTTTTCAAAAGGCGGAAACCTTCGGTTTATCGGGCATTTGGATTTTTTGAAAACATTTCAGCAGGCACTAGGCCGTTCAAAACTGCCGGTGGCTTATTCTCAGGGGTTTAACCCTCATATGCAATTATCCTTTGCATTGCCGCTACCCTTGGGCATGACAAGCGGGTACGATTATGCGGACCTGACCTTGGAAGCAGAAATGCCAGAAGTTGAGATAATATCGCGAATAAACGCACAAACACCGGGTGGGCTTACGATAACCGGCGCACGGGACTTTACCGGGCCGGGCGCAGCAGCGCTGGTAATGGCGGCAGACTATAATTTTCCGGTAGGCTTACTGGCGGAGAAAACATCACCAGCGCAAACTGCGGATGATATCATTCAAAACCTGCTTGCCAGGAAAAGCATAATTATCCCGAAGAAAACAAAAAGCGGCATAAAAGACACAGATATCCGCCCGGATATATTAGATATTTCGGTCACAGGCCCAAATATTCAAATGCGGCTGGCGGCTGGCAGCGCACGGTTCTTAAACCCTATGATAGTAGCAGGGCTGCTACTTGGGCGCGAAGCCTGCCCCTCAGATATTACCCGTGCGGAGTTGTACCGTCAGGTTGCCATAAGCGATAAAAATATGAGCCTGGCATCTCTTTATGTCGCATAAACATGAGGCTGGAATCTTTAAATGACACGCATTCTAATTGAAAACCACGCAGGCCAAGTACGCACGGCCCTAACTATCCAAAATAAATTAAGAGAAATATATATAGACCCCGTTAAAAACGCATCCATGACAGGCCAGATTATCCTGGGCCGCCTGGACGCAATATTACCGGGGCAATTTGCGTTTGTGGACATAGGCACCGGAAAAAACGCCTTTATGAATACCTCCCATGAAGTACCGTTAAAAAAAGGCCAGCCGATTCTTGTACAGGTCCTCAAAGACCCTACCGGCAACAAAGGTGCATATGTGGGTATGGAACTGCGGCTAAAAGGCCGATATGTAGTGCTAATGGAAAGTCCTCGCCGGGAGGTTGGCATATCTCAAAAAATCACCACGGAAGCCGAGCGCAAGCGCCTACGGGCCATAGCCACAGAAGCATTGCCAAAGGGTTTTGGCGTAATAGTGCGCACAAGCGCCGAAGGTCAGGAGCCGGAAAAGATATCTTCGGAAATTGAAGAATTGCAACTGCTGCATCAAAAAATAATAACCCGAGCCGAGCATTCTAATTTCCCAGCCCTGATTTACCCGGAAACTCCAACAACAGAAGGCCGCATTGCCAATTTACTGGCAGATTTACTAACAGCCGATACATGTGAGATATGGGTAAGCGGCTTAGATTTTAACCGGATGAAGCAGGCCATAACAGGCATTATACCCGGCATAGAAGGCCGTATATACGAGCACGGCCCCGGTCTTTTCGACGCACATAATATTAACACCCAAATTACCGCTGCCCTAAAAAAAACCGTGCAGCTTCCCTGCGGCGGCTTTATAACAATAGAGCAAACAGAGGCCTGCGTAGTAGTAGACGTAAACACAGGCCGTTTCACCGGCCAAAAAGACTTCCGTACTACAGTACTTGAAACCAACACAGAAGCCGCCGTTTGCATAGCATGGCAACTGGCCCTTAGAAACCTGTCTGGCATAATAATAGTAGACTTTATAGGCATGGCCCGGGAAGAAGACAAAAGCGCCTTACTAGGCGCTTTCGCAGATGAAATAAAAAAGGACCGGGTGAAAACAGAACTTGTGGGCATTACCGAACTTGGACTGGTTCAGCTAACCCGTAAAAGAATCCGCGAGCCCTTATCCCGTCTACTGGAAAAGGATTGCGCATCTTGCGGCGGCAAGGGCAGGCTGCCTAATCTTTAATCCTTAATATCTTCTTTACAATATTGCCTACGAAGCGCGGCAATTTAATTACTTTAAATGTCATACATATCACCTCGCGAAAACATACCAAAACCCTAAAACAATAAGCGCCGCGGCAATAATGAACCCCCATGTGGGCATCATAAATTGTATAATCATGCCAATGCCAACAAAAAAGAAAATAAGTCCCATCAGGCGTTTTTTCATTAACATGTCGCCACCTCCACGGCTTCTATACTGTAATCCATTCTATGTCCAATTAATGCAAAATGTGCGACATTTGTGGTATACTATACTTTGGTAAAATAAATATATTTTTAGGAGGTTTTTATGGTAAAAGTAGGTATCAATGGTTTTGGCCGTATTGGGCGTTTGGCTTTCCGCTATGCCATGACCCGCAGTGATGTTGAAGTAGTTGCTATCAACGACCCATTTGTTGACCCGGATTATATGGTGTACATGCTTAAGTATGACTCCGTACACGGGCGCTTTAAGGGCGAAGTAAAGGCTGAAGGTAATTTCCTGGTAGTAAACGGCAAGAAAATTGCCATTCACACCAGCATGAACCCGGCAGAAATACCCTGGGCCAAAGACGGCGTGGAATATGTAGCCGAATGCACCGGCGTGTTCCTTACCCAAGATTCAGCAAAAGCCTATTTGGACGGCGGCGCGAAAAAGGTAGTACTGTCCGCGCCAGCTAAGGATACCGGCACCCCAACCTTTGTAATGGGCGTAAACCACGACCAATACACACCCGATATGAACATTGTAAGTAACGCCAGCTGTACAACAAACTGCCTAGCCCCGCTGGCCAAAGTCCTTAACGATAATTTCGGCATAACCGAGGGCCTTATGACTACAGTACACGCCACAACATCTACCCAAAAAACCGTAGACAGCCCCTCTAACAAAGACTGGCGCGGCGGCCGTGCTGCGGCAGCAAATATTATCCCTTCTTCTACCGGTGCTGCAAGGGCCGTTGGCATTGTTATCCCGGAACTTAAAGGCAAGCTTACGGGTATGGCCTTTAGGGTGCCCACAGTTAATGTATCCGTAGTAGACCTAACCGTGCGCCTGGCAAAGCCAGCCACCTACGATGATATCAAAAACGCTGTTAAAAAAGCCGCTGACGGCCCAATGAAAGGCATTATGGCCTACACGGAAGACGATGTTGTATCATCTGGCTTCATTGGCGAGTCCTGCACCTGCGTTTTCGATGCAAAGGCCGGTATTGCCCTGAGTGATAACTTTGTTAAGCTTATTGCTTGGTATGATAACGAGTGGGGTTATTCCTGCAAGCTTATCGACTTGATGGTGCATATGTCTAAGGTTGGTAAGTAAGAAAAAATTTTTACTTTTGTTGAGCGAAGGGCGTTTGGATGTTGGACTTGAGATAAGTACATCACCAAGCGCCTTTTTTGGTATTTACATATATAGGCGTTTCGATTTGAAATGGACTGAAGCAAGCCGGAAAATGCAACGCTTCAATGCATTTTCCGGCGCAGTCTGAAGCCCAATTTCAAACGAAATCGCTATAGTAATTTCAATCCTAGAGTACAGACTTGTCATAAACGGACAATAACAAGTCATCAATGGGCATATTTCGATATTGAAATTAAGCGTTAAAATACATATGTGGAGATGGTTCTATATGAAAATGCGCCGATTTTACTTTGCGATTTTATTCACCTATGTTCTTATAGTATCACTTTCGGCATGTTCACCAGACGGCGGTTTGGCTGCCGGCGCCGATGACACAAATATAGTCACTATCGAATTTTATTCATGGGAATTATCCCTTGCGGAACAAAACAAGGCGGTAATAGCCGCTTTCGAGGAAATTTACCCCCATATTCGGGTAAACATCAACTACCCCGCCGAAAACAACAACGTAGAATATACCGAGATGATGGAACTGCTGCTGCTGGCAAATGTGCAAGTGGATGTGATGATAGAATCGTCAGTTGCCCGTATGCAAAGGATGGTACGCCGCGGGCTGTTCATGCCCCTTGACGGTTTTATGGAGGCAGAGGGCATTGTTTTCGACGAAATTTACAGCGTAAGTTCATATGTAAAAGGCAGCCATTATGGCTTGCCCATTGATATTACCCCATGGTTTGTAATGCTAAACTACGATATGCTTACCGCGGCGGGGCTGCCGATACCAACCCTGTGCTGGACTTGGTACGACTACCGGGAGTATGCCAGGATACTAACAGACAGCGAAAATGGTGTATTCGGCTCTTATTTTCATACCTGGAATAATTATTTCTTAATGTCTATGTATTCGGTAAAGCTTGACAACGCCCTTTTTTACAATGACGGAAGCCTAGCCTTTGAAAACCCAGCTTTACGCAACTGGTTGCAATTTAGATTTGAAATGGAAAACATAGATAGAACATCTGTGCCGCTAATGGATATTCGTGCAGTAAACATGTCTTACCGCAGCGAATTTTGGGACGGCCGGGCGGCAATGCTGCCTACAGGTACGTGGATGCTTGCGGAAATTAAAGATACCGAAAACTGGCCACGGGATTTTATGGTTGCCTTTGCCCCCCTGCCTACATGGCCCCATGGCGGCGTAGAAGGCCGCACATTTTCAGATACTAAAATGCTAAGCATTCCCATAACAGCCCGCCATCCTGAAGAAGCTTATAAGTTCATCCGCTTCTATACAACCGAAGGCGCGCTTATACGTGCTGGTGGTTTGGTAGCGCTTAATGACAGCGATATTATTTCTAATATAAACAGGATAATCTATTCGCCATATATGTATGAAATTTATCATTTGGAATCCTTGTATGCCGTATTCAGCAATCCAAACTTATACTTCAACGCACCGGTAACAATCCCCATTTACGACGCAGAAATCACAGCAATGTTCATGGAAAAAAGCGAGCGCTTTATAGTAGGCGGCGTATCACTGGACGAAACAATTGAAAGCATGATGCGCTATGGCAACGAAATAATAAGACGGGCACAATCCCATTAAGGTGCGTTATGCGAATTTGGTTTCAAAATAAATCAATTTTTAAGAAGTTACTGATGACCTTTGCCTTGGTTGTAATCATCCCCCAGGGGGTTTCTTATTATATTGCCCAGCGTACCGCAAGCGACCTAATTATAAGCCAAAATATTGCAGAAACGGTAAACTCGTTAACACTTGTTGCAAATAGCATAGACAATCTGCTACAACGGGCGTATTCCATGGCACTGTATGTAAGCAGTAACGAGGGTGTTAGGCATATGCTGCAAGAGACGTCTAACGACATATCCAATATTTATGGGCTAAATACCCAAGACTTGCAGCTAAGGCAGCTTGAGCGCATTAATCAGTTTAGCCGTATCATAAATAATTTGGCCTTTAATATGATAGAAGTACGTTCGTACATAACCGTTGCCGCATACGGGCAAATGTTTATGAATTGGACATATACCGGCAATTTTTCCGAAGGTTATTTCAGATACAAGGATAGCGGCAGAATTTGGATTGCATTCGAGCCTAATTATGTTTCCGTTGACCTGCGAAACCTGCCCTATGTTTGGACAATTGGCAAAAACATAATCGACCCATTAGACAATACTTGGCAGGGCGCGTTTGTAATCAGTATCCCTGAAAGGTCTATTGCAGGGTTCCTTGCGGCAGATGATTTGCAAACTCGTTTTATTTTGGACGAATATAATAGAATTATTTCATCCACGCAGCCGGAGTTGCTTGGGCAAAATTTCTACATGTTTAACGATAACCCGAATATAATCATCACCCAAGTGCCCCTTAGGAGTTGGCAGGTTGTAGACATTAAATATTACGACAGCATAATGCACCAGCTAAATGTTTCACGACAAAACTTGCTTATGATTAATGTATTGTCTATTGCGGCCCTTGTTTTCATAACGGCATTTATTGCACGGGGGATTTCCAGACCTCTGGAGAAACGGTTTATTGACGATGCCCGGGCAAAACGCGAGGCAGAGTTAAAGGCGCTTCAAGCGCAAATAAGCCCCCATTTTTTGTTTAACACATTAAATAGTATACGCTGGGCGGCTTTTAACAATAACAATAAAAAGGCCGGCGACATGACATTTGCGTTGTCGAATTTATTGCGCATGACCATAGTTAACGGCGACGAGTTTATCGCGTTAGAAACGGAAGTTGAAAACTTGCATCATTATGTAAATATTTTTCAAATGAGCCAGGCTATCGATTTTACCTTTGTTGCAGAAATTCCCGATACTTTAAAATCGTACCGCATACCTAAATTACTGTTGCAGCCTATTGTTGAAAATTCCCTGATACATGGGTTTAATGAAGATACACAAGGCGGCCTAATTAACGTAAAAGCCGAAACCGCAGATAGCCGGGTATGCATACTAATAGAAGATAATGGCAGTGGAATAGATGCAGCTAAGCCACATAAAAAAGGGCAAAAACTGTCGGGTATTGGTATGGACAATGTAAGCGAGCGTATAAAAATGAACTTTGGGGCGGAATACGGCTTGCAAATTGAAAGTGAAATTGGCAGGGGTACTGTTGTGCGGTTGATACTTCCGCATCGTTAGATTTCAAACGAAATCGCTATTGCTTCTAAGGCAGGTGTACCATGATTAAAGTAATTTTAGTCGAAGACGATATTGAAATGCTTGAAGGGTTAAAAAACGTTATTAGCTGGGAATCTTTAGGGTTCTCCATAGTAGGTACTGCCCGTAATGGCAATGCCGCCCTTGGCCTTGTAGAAAAACACCAGCCGGACATAATAATAACAGACATTACCATGCCAATAATGGGTGGGCTTGAGTTGATTAGCAAAGCAAAAAAATTACACCCCAATGTAAAGAGTGTAATAATAAGTTGCCACGAGGAGTTTGAATACGCCCGGGAGGCACTGCGCCTTCACGCAAACGAGTACTTGCTAAAGCACACATTAACCGCCAGGTCATTAACCCATGCAATTGGCAAAATAAAAACAGTTATAGATGACGAAGCCAAGCAATTTCATAACTACTATGGTATGGATGCAAATTTTGCAGACATAAATGCCGAGCAATCATATCAACTAAAAAAGCTAACAAGCCTATACGAATCCTACGGTGCCATTCTAAAAGACGCGGTAAAGGAATCCAGTGGAGAATTGCTTGTAGATGGCGCAAGAAAACTCCAAAAAGAAGTTGACGGCCATTATCATCCGACACCAGTAAAAGCAATTTTAAGCAAACTGTTAATAGAACTTGCAATAGCCATGCCAGACTCACACGGAATAAGTATCGAGTCATTGCAATTAAAGCGGGGCAGCCGTTATTTTATGGATACCATCCAGCTTATGGCAGAAAAATTAACCAAGCTGAAATACAACACTTCAAACCCCGACGTGCTTAAAGCCATAGCCTACATAGAAAACAACCTAGATACCGACATAAGCGGCAAGGGTGTAGCTAAGCATATAAACATGAACAGCAGCTATTTCAGCCGGCTTTTTAGCAAAGAGTTGGGCATAAGCTTTTCTGATTTTGTATTGCAAAAAAGAATTACCCGGGCAACAGAGTTACTGTCAAATACCAAGCATAGCATTGACGAAATTGCGGACATGGTAGGCATCGAAAGCATAAGTTACTTCTACCGGATATACAAACGTATAACTGGAAGAACACCAGGGGGCGTGCGCAAGTGATTTATTGGTTTCACCAATGATATCCTTTACCTGCTACCCGCCCATTACAGGCAATGTCCGTCATCAGCCGAGCATGAAAATCGCTTTTGTCGGTATCATCAAAACCGGGTGGATAGATATTTTCGTGCTACCCTTTCACGCCACTGGCAGCAATACCCTCAACAAAATATTTTTGTGCCATGAAAAATACAGCGGCTAAGGGTAAAATTGATAGTACGGACCCAGCCATAATGTATGCATACAAGGAATCATGAAGCCCCACAAACATTTGCAAACCAACCTGAACAGTCATGTTCCGCTGAGAACTTAAATAAATTAGCGGCCCCATAAAGTCGTTCCATACAAATGTTGAGGTTAGGATTACTAAGGTTGCAACGGCCGGTTTGGTAAGCGGAAGAATGATACGGGCGTATATTCCGTATTCGTTAAGCCCGTCTATTCTGGCGGCTTCGCTTAACTCTTCTGGGATACTCATATAGTACTGCCGCATAAGAAATACACCAAAGGCGCTGAATGATTGCAGGAAAATCATCGCCCAAAGGGTATCAACCAACCCAAACGAACGCATCATAATAAACTGCGGAATCATAAACGACTGCCATGGCACGGCTATTGTCCCTACATATGCAAGAAAAAGCACATCACGGCCCGGCCATTTTAACCGGGAAAAGCCATATGCGGCAAAACTGGATGTGATTACCTGCAAAAATGTAATTATCACGGTCAAGGTAAGGGTATTTCTAAAAAAGGTTGCCATTGGGATTATGTCAAAAATATTTCTGTAGTTCTGCCATTGGGGGTTAGCGGGAATCCACCTTACGGGAAATATAAATACCTCCATATGGGTTTTAAGGGATGAACTTATCATCCACGCAAAGGGCATCAGCATCAGCGCAGATAGGCCAAGGAGCCCTACAAAGATTATAGCCTTTGAAATTACCTTCATTCTCATGCCTAATACCCCCTAGTCCACAGAATATTTTCTGCCAAGCACAAACTGCACAATTGTAATTGTTATAGTTATGCCAAATAACAATAACGCAATTGCCGACGCATAACCAAATTCGAACCGAACAAACCCGGCATTATACAACTGGTGTACCAAAACAGTGGTAGCCCGGCCCGGCCCGCCGCCGGTCATAACCTGTACCAAGTCGAACACACGCAATGTATTTATCGTAAGCATAATTGTTACAAAAAACGTAGTGGGCTTTAGCATAGGCAGCGTTACATACCAAAAGCGCTTTATACTATTGGCACCGTCAATTTCCGCCGCTTCGTAAAGTGTGCCCGGAATCGCCTGGAGCCCAGCCAAATATATAACCATGTAATAACCAAGAAAACGCCAAACGCTGGCAAGCACAATAGACGGCAGCGCCCATGTTGTAGATGCCAGCCACATTGGAGGGCTGTCTACGCCAATGCTGCGCAAAAACATATTAACAGGCCCAAATATAGGGTGGAGAATCATACTCCATACAAATGCCACAGCAACCATTGACGTAATAAACGGGAAAAATATAGCCGTCCTAAAAAAGCCCATGGCAAACACGGCTTTATTAAGCAGCATAGCAAGCCCCAATGCCGCAACCAATGTTAGAGGCACAGCCGCCACCGTATACCAAGCTGTGTTGCGTATGGCAATGTGTAAGCTTTCATCACTTGCCATACGCCTAAAATTGTCAAACCCAATAAACTCCGGCGAAGCAAACGCATTCCAGTCCATAAAGGCCAGCACAAACGACGTCAAAACCGGAAAAAGCGTAAATACCGCAAAGCCAATAAAGTTAGGCAAGATGAAGGATATTGCTATAAGAGTAGTTCTGGTGGTTGAGGATTTCATATTTATCATCCTTTCTTGCATGTACAAAAAAAGGTCTGTTTCAAAGAAAGTAATAAAACCTTGGGGCTCCGCCCCAAACCCCGCAAACTTTTGAAAAAGTTTGATCAAAACTTTGCCAAATCGTGCATATGCACGATTTAATTTAAAGTTTTTGGTCAAGCTTTTTTCAAAAAGCTTGTGGGGGTTTGGGGGCAAAGCCCCCAAGGTTTTAATCTTTATACGACTTTGTTATGTTAGTTTCCATGCCGCGCAAGTTCTTCACCAACGCGCTCTTCCATTCTTCTGATGCCTTCTTCTACGGAATTATCGCCAATAAGAATCAATTGATGTTCTTCGCCCAAAATGCTGGATGCAACCCCGCTTAGTGGGTGAATTGGCCATTCGCGTATAACAACATCCGGGTTAAAGGCGCGCATAGATAGTGCGTCAAGAGGCATTCCGGGCATACCGAAGAATGCGTCTGTTACGGCGGGGCTAGAGAAAGCAGAGGGGATTCCTACATTTGCTAGAATTAGTGCGCCTTCTTCGCCTGTTGCAAATTCAATAAACATCATTGCTTCTTCCGGGTGGGCGGCGTTTACGGTAATCCCTATTGGGGTTACATTGCCAAGAGTTGTTGTGCCTGAGGCACCCGGCAGTTGCGGCATTGGGGCAAGCCCCCAGTTGAATGTTGCGCGTTCCGCAAGTTCGCCAAGGTACCATGAGCCCATTGGGATCATTGCGGCGTTGCCGTCTTCAAAACGTGGACGATAGCCTACGTTCGCCGCCATTATTACACCAAAATCCATGATTGAGGCGTCGTTAATCATGTTTAACCGCATGGTGTACATATCATATAGGAAGCTGTAGTCTGTATTAATCAGACTTTGGCCTGCCTGGGCACCTGCAATACCTTGAACTATAATGTTCCATGTATGCAAGTGCGAGCCGTATTGCTTGTCGAGCCCGGAACCGTAGGTCAAGCGGGCCGCAAGGGCTTCGTATTCTGCCCATGTCAGGTTTTCCGGCAAAGGCTCGCCGGCGGCTTCAAAAATATCTTTATTGTAGAACAGTCCCCAGAAATCTTGACGCCATGGTACGGCGAAGAACCGGTCATCTTCCGTGCGGATGATATCAGGTGCTGTGCCTAGTGCGCCGTCGCGGTTTAAGTCGTTAACAAAATCTGTTAAATCCATTAGCTGGCCTGTCTGCACCAAGTTGCTGTGAAGCCCTGGGCTTAGAATAAACACAAGGTCAATTGCGCGGCCGCCGGCAAGTTGGGTAACAAGTACTTCCTCAAAATTGGCGTTTACCGTGTCAATAATATCGAATGTGATATGAGGATAGCGCTCGGTAAATGCGTTTAAGGTGTCCGGGAATTCCGGTTGAGTTGTGTAATGCCATAACGCAACGGTAAGGGTGACAGGTTCTGGGCCATCCGGCTCGGGTGCTGCCGGTGCCTCCGGCTCTGGTGTTTCCGGTGCGGCAGGTGTTTCCGGAGCCGCTGCCTCAGGTGTGGGAGCAGGCTCCTCTGCGCCGCCGCAAGCCGTGAAGGCAAATGCCAAAATCATAATTGCGGCTATGGCTAATAGCGTGCGTTTCATAATAAATTACCTCCTTAATAAAATGTAACCCGAAACGCTGACGAAACCATTGATATAGGCGTTTCGATTTGAAATGGGCTGAAGCAAGCAGTAAAATGCAACGCTTCAATGCATTTTACTGCGTAACCTGAAGCCCAATTTCAAATGAAACCGCTATAAACGTTCGAGTTTGGATGATTTATAGTCAAATGCTATCATCTCAAGATAGTGCCATAAATGCCCTGTGATTACTTTTATGTGTCGAATTGTTACGTTTACAATTTACTTTACTGTAAACAAATAAACCCCGGACAAAGCAGGTTATGAAGCGGCGAATAACACGAGGCCCACATATTGGCAATCCAGATTTCGAATGTTGTAATTTTTTTGCTTGACATTGTGAAGTTTGCGCCCTATAATACGCAAGCATGAAACACGGCCCGTTGGTCAAGGGGTTAAGACACGGCCCTTTCACGGCTGAAACAAGGGTTCGAATCCCTTACGGGTCACGAAAGTTAAGGCCGCCTGTGCTTATAGCACGGGCGGTTTTTTACATATGTGGTTTTTTATAAAACGATTGTAATCTGAAATCAACATGGAAAAAATTATCCACATGTTCCACGGTTATCAACTGTAAAACTGTGGATAACTTTTTGTACCCATTAAAAGCTTGATTTTATAAGGCATTCGGAATTTAGCAAATTTTACATGCAGTAGTTATGCACATTTTTCGTGGGATAACTTATCCACATTAGCAAAAAGCCCGCAAACACTGGGTTGTATGGATTTGCCATCCAATAATCCCAGTGTTTACGGGCTTTTATACAGTTGCAAAATTGCCGCATATCTGTGCATAAAACCTCGTTAACTATCCACTTATCCCTGTGGAAAGTGTGGATAATCATACAGACAATAGCCGCTCCCCAACTAAATAAACGTCTCCGGCCCCCATAGTAATCAACAGGTCACCGGGCATAAGTTTTCCACGTAATAATTCTTCGGCTTCTTCTAGGCTGGTGCAGCTATAACAAGTTTGGGGCGGCACGTTTCTGGCTGCACTTTCTGCCAACATTGCAGATGAAATACTGGGGTCAAAGGGTTCCCGGGCGGCAAATATAGGTACAAAAACCGTCATATCCGCAATTGTGAATGCACCTGCGAAATCATCAAAAAGGTCCCTGGTACGGGTGTAGGTATGGGGCTGGAACAAGCATATTATCCGCCCGGCATGGGCCTCACGGGCAGCGGCAAGGCAGGCTTTAATTTCTGTGGGGTGGTGGGCGTAGTCATCTATTATTGTCGCGCCTTCAAAGCTGCCTTTAAATTGATAGCGGCGCTTCACGCCCTGTGTCTCAGACAGGGCGCGGGCTATAACTTGCGGCTCTATGCCAAGCTCCCGGGCTACCGCAAATGCCGCAAGGGCATTGTACATATTGTATTTACCCGGCAGCGGCAGGCTTATCCGCGTTTGGAAATGCGTACCCTCTACTGCATCAAAGGATGGTGTGCCACTGGAACTATGGGTTACATTTTCCGGCCTATAGTGGGCGTTTTGGCCTGTGCCAAAGGTAACAACATCGCATTTAAGCGTAGATGTTATTTTTTCAAAGCCAGGCACCCCTTCTTGTATAACAAGCACACCCCCCGGGCGGATGTTTTGCGCAAACTTAGCAAAGGTTTCGATAATAGCTTCCATGTTGCCAAAGAAGTCCATATGGTCTGCGTCTATGTTTAGGATTACACCAATATGGGGATGCCAATGGTGGAAGCTGTTGCTGTATTCACAGGCTTCCAGCACAAAGTACGGGGAGTTTCCTATATAGTAATTGGTGTCACCTATATAACCGCCTATATTAACGGTAGGGTCTAAGCCCGCGGCCTGTGTTATTTCTGTTATTAGGGCGGTTGTGCTGGTTTTGCCGTGAGTGCCTGCAACACATACGGCATACTCGTATGCTTGCAGAATCGCACCTAAAAGCTCGGCCCTAACTATGGTGGGTATACCTTGGGCTCTTGCGGCTGCTAACTCTGGGTTTTCGGGCTTTATTGCGGCAGTGTATACCACCAGGTCTATGTCTGAGGTGATGTTTTTTGCGTCGCAGCCGATGTTTACCGTAATGCCTACATCCCGCAAATGGTTTGTGGTGGGGGAGGCCGTTCTGTCAGACCCGGTTATCTTAAAACCGTCGTTTAATAGGGTTTCGGCCAGTCCACTCATACTTATGCCGCCGATTCCTATAAAATGCACGTGCTTAGCGCCGGATAAATCTATTTTTCTTCGCATTTTCCGCTCCTTTATGCAGTTTCGTTGATGTTCTTGATAAATATATATTTCTTGTGATTCCATGTAAAGTTATTATTGCCTTAACTATGCATCTTGTTATATAAATTAATGATTATTATCAAAGTTTATGTGAAATAGTACCCATATATGGTATGATAGCCTTAAAATATATAATCCAGACAACAGGAAGGTGATTTACATGCGAAAAAAGGAAATGATCGCCATGTTATTAGCCGGCGGGCAAGGCAGCCGCCTGGGTGTGCTTACAACCACCAAGGCCAAACCGGCCGTGTCGTTTGGGGGCAAGTATCGTGTCATAGATTTCCCCATGTCCAACTGCATTAACTCCGGTGTAGACACGGTAGGAGTCGTGACCCAGTACCAGCCGCTACAGCTTAACCAGCACATAGGTATAGGCATACCCTGGGATTTGGACCGCAGGTTGGGGGGTGTCACAATCCTTGCTCCCTATCTTAAAAGCGAACAAGGGGAATGGTATACAGGAACGGCCAATGCCATTTACCAAAACATGGAGTACATCGACAGCTACAACCCCGAGTTTGTACTTATACTCTCCGGCGACCATATCTACAAGATGAACTATGCAAAAATGCTGGACTTCCACAAGCAAAACAAGTGCGACGTAAGCATTGCAGCATTGGAGGTACCCTGGGAGGAGGCCAGCCGCTTTGGCCTGATGAACGTCTACGAAGACAGCCGTATCTACGAGTTTGAAGAGAAACCTCCCGAGCCTAAGAGTAATCTTGCAAATATGGGAATCTATATTTTCAACTGGCCCGTCTTAAGAGACGCATTAGAGCGGGATCGCAAAATCCACCATAATTCCGACTTTGGTATGCATGTGCTTCCTATGTTACTGGGGGAAGGGGCGCGTATGTATGCCTACCCCTTCGAAGGGTATTGGAAGGATGTAGGTACGATAGAATCCTACTGGATGGCCAATATGGACCTGGTACAAACCGTGCCGGAATTTAATCTTTACGAAGATTTCGATAAAATTTATACCGATGCGGACCATCAGCCGCCAATATATACCGGCCCGAATGCGGTGGTGCAGGGCAGCCTCCTTTCAGAAGGCTGCGAGGTGCTTGGCAGCGTGTATAACTCCGTACTTGGGACGGGGGTAATAGTAGAGGCCGGCGCAGAGGTGCGCGACTCGATTATTATGCAGGACTGTTATATAGGAAGGAACTCCCGCCTGCACCGTGTAATAGCCGATACTAACTGCTCTGTAGGCGACGATGTGGTAATTGGCGAGGGCGAAAACATCCCAAACGCCGAAAAGCCCAAGATTTACGACACCGGCATCACCGTACTGGGTGAAAGCACTGTCGTCCCCGACAAGGTTAACATAGGTAAAAACTGTGTGGTGTGCGGCAACACATATCCTCTGGACTACCAGGATGGCAAGCTGGAAAGCGGGCAAAGCATAACCCGCGACCATACCGTTTCAAAGGAGGCATAAACCATGAAAGCCGTAGGTATAATACTGGCCGGTGGCAAAAACGAGCGTCTTGGCGCCCTTAGCGCAATACGCGCAACATCGGCAATGCCGGTAGGCAGCTGCTACCGCGCAATAGATTTCCCCCTTAGCAATATGACCAACTCCGGGATTAAAAAGGTAGCAATAATTACCCAGTACAATTCCCGTTCACTCCATGACCATTTGTCTTCGCCAAAATGGTGGGACCTTGGCAGTAAGCAGGGCGGACTGTTTATCCTTTCCCCGTATCTTACCAACGAAAACTCACTGTGGTACCGGGACACGGCAGATTCGATTTATCAAAACTTGACCTTCCTAAAGCGCAGTAACGAGCCCTATGTAGTAATTTCTTCCGGTGACTGTGTATATAAAATGGACTATAACGAAATGATTGCGTACCACGAAAGAAAGGGTGCGGAAATCACAATCGCCTACCGGCACGTTCCAGACAGCGATGAAATCCGCCAGTACGGTGTACTGGAAGTGGACGCAAACGAACGCTTAACAGACTTAGAGGAAAAACCCCTGGAGCCTCAATCCGATCTTGCCAGCATAGGTGTGTATGTAATGTCTCGAAAGCTGTTAATAGAGTTGGTAGAGACTATCGTGCCCGAAGGCCGCTACGACCTTGTAAGGGACATTTTCGCAAGGTATCGCAAACGCCTAAGGATTTACGGGTACCGCTTCGACGGTTTTTGGCGCAATTTAAATAATGTACATGCCTATTTCGATTGCAATATGGAGTTTTTGCGGCGTGAAGTGCGTAATTTGTTTATGGGAACATTCCCGTATATCAAGACAAAGCCCAAGGATGAACCCCCCGCAAAATACAACGCCGGTGCCGTGGTTACCAATTGCCTTGTTGGCAGCGGGGCTATTTTAAACGGGAATGCCCATCGCAGTATTATATTCCGAAAGGTGTATACCGGTGAGAATTCACAGGTCAATAACGCCATAATAATGGAAGGAACGCGCATAGGAAATAATGCCGTAATAGAGAACGCAATTGTGGACAAGGAAGTAATTATAAGAGACGGAGCGCAGATTCACGGAAGCATGGACGCGCCGCTAATTGTGTCTAAAAGTAGTGTTATGGGCTGATTTAACGGACGGCGCGTGTCATCATGTCGGTTTTGTCAATAATGATAAACCTTTTTCCGGTTTTGTACCATATGGGCTGATTTGCGCAAATCAAAAAGATATCGACACACCCTAGCGACCAAGTCCAGTTATGATACATCAAAAAAGTCCCGCCTGACCAAAAACTTGTGATATAACCAGGTTTTTGGCCCAGACGGGACTTTTTTAATGTGATTCTCACGTAGTGCGGCGATGCTTTATCTAAATCTGCGCATCAGGTATATGGCCAGCAGTAGCAGAAACATGTCAGGAGCGTGGTTTACGGAAGCCGGGGCTTCACAGCTATATGGTATCGCTTCCGGGCCATCGTAGCCGTGGGAAATAATTTCTGCATCAATGGCAGACTTAAATACCGGTGTGTCCGCATCCATGGCTATATCCTCATCAAGAAACTGCTCAAAAACTCGCGGTGCCTGTTCCCCGGTCAATAAATTGCGCATAGACATTATTAAATTCCATGTGGTTTGGTTTGCAATTCCTGATTGTGTCATGCCAAAGATTCTTTGAAATGCAACAACTGAGGACTGGGTTATTGGCCCGAATATTCCGTCGGCGTTAAGCCTTGGAATGGACGGGTAAAACGGTATAAGGTCATTCAAATTTTGCTGTAATACCCGTACATTATCCCCCCGGGAGCCGTTTTGCAAGTTGCCGGGGAAGCGGGGTGCCGTGATATCCGGCAAAGTGGCATTAACATCTACAATTCGCGCCCAGGTTAGCGGGCCTATAACCCCGTCGGCATTAAGGCCAAAGAAAGTCTGGAATGCACGTACAGAAGCCTCTGTTAAGGGCCCAAAAATTCCATCTTCCGTAAGTGGCGGAATCACAGGGAAAACCCTGCCGATATTATTTAGCATCCGCTGCATGGTGCGAACATCCTCACCGCGAGAGCCTACTCGCAGTAGATTGCCTGGGAATGGCGGTCTTGGCGGCGGAGGTGGTGGTGGGGGAGGGGGCGGAGGTGGAGCGGAGCCCTGGAGCAGATTGCATTGTTCAACAATGCTGTACCAGGTTTGATGCCCAATTATCCCGTCGGCGTTTAGCCCGAACAGCAGCTGGAATTCCCGTACCGCGGCTTGGGTTCGTGGTCCAAAAATTCCGTCTTCAGTTAATCTCTCTATTGAAGGGTTGGACCTGCCTACACAGTTCAAGAGCCTTTGCATTGTTGTAACATCATTGCCGCGGGCGCCTATTGCAATTGGCATCCCTGGGAAGGGTGGGATGCTGGGGTCGGGTGGGGGTAGGGGGACGGTTCCGCGTATTCTTCTATATACCTCGTACAAGCGGGCCCATGTAAGCGGCCCCACAACGCCATCAGGGTTAAGATTAAAATGCTGCTGGAATGCTACAACAGAAACCCGGGTGCCTTCCCTAAAAACGCCATCTTCAACTACGAATGGGATGTCGTTGTAGAAAGTACTTATAAAGTTCAGCAGAAACTGCAATTCCACAACGGCCTCTCCGCGAGCGTTAAGCCGGATAATCGTGGTTGGCGGGTTATTGCCGATGCTATAGCGTTGTCCTTCGCTGTCAAGCTCTGCCATGCGGCGGGCTGCTACATATACACGGGTTATCTCATACCAGGTAAGGGGGCCGATTACGCCGTCGGGGTTTAGGTTGAATAGTCGCTGGAAGGCTATTACAGTAGCGCGGGTGTCCGGGCCAAAAATGCCGTTGGGGTTTTGTATGACCGGTATCCACCAATTTCCAGAAATACGGTTCAAGTACAATTGAATCCTGCGTACATTTTCACCGGTAGAGCCTTCGCGCAAGGGTGTGCCAGGGTAAGCACCGGGGTTGCGCGGTCCAAAATTTGTAGACATTACAATATTTATATCCGAAGGATAGTAATGCCGCAAAATTTCAAGGGGCGTAAACCCTCTAACTGCCAATGCTTGTGAGCCATGCTGGGACATTCCGGGGCAAGTGGAGGTGGTTCCGTTACAATAAGATGAAAGATACGGCTCTGTGCGGCCGGGCCTGCGTAGGAACTGATTAAAAATCCCGTCTACGATTAAGGCTACGTTTTGAAAAATTTCCCGCCCGTATATGAATGCCTGGTCGAATTGTGTATTATTAGTGATATCGAAGTTGCGTCCGCGGCTGCGGTACCAGTGAGTAAACAGCCTGTTAAGTGCAAACGAGCACTGTGCATGTACATTGGCAATTATGGCGTTTCTATGCCAAAACGGGTAAATCTCACTACAGGCAACATTTACCAAGTAGTCTCGAAAACGTACACGAACGCTACGGGCATTGGCATTTGGCGAGCCTAAATGCACAGTAATAAACTCCGGGATAACTACTTCATTGGCAATAGGCATATCGGCAGGTACCGGGTCATCTGATGGGCGGAATGTTTTGACATACTCATCCGGGTCTATAGGCTTTGGGTTGAATACATGTACCACATCATCCCTAGGGTCGATAGGGTCAAGCTTTGTATAGTCAAACACCGGAGCCGTATCATAATCGCCGGGCGGCGGGTTGCGATCCACATCCACACCATGCTCCGGCGGGACGTAAAAATCTTCTTCATCATCCCCGCCTTCAACGTATGGCTCTAGATGGATATCCAGGACGGATGTAATCCTGTCAAAAATCTGAACACCATACACCTTAGCTGTCATATAGCCGTGGGCACTTGGTACTTCCACATCTACAGTTGTGAAGTAGGCCCTTTGTTCAAGGCCGTATTCGTTCTCTGCTAAGTCAGGGCAGGTTAGTTCAATCGTCGGCGTTGTACCATTTTCATCTGTTTTTAAAGTATTTAAGATTTCACTATTTCTCTTGATTAGTACTGTGGTAGGGTCTCCGTGTATCGTGTAGTCGCCAACATATAGCTGGACTTTTAGAAAGCCTCTTCCCATCTCATCACCTTCATAGGAGAAATTACATCATGTATGCATCGTAGAAATAAGTGAACATGTCACGCCATACGGGCATATATGAAGTCTAGTGTGCTAATCTATTATATTGACGCGCCATGAAGTTGTGACGGATTGCGTGTTTAAGAAGTCGGTAAAGCAGAATAAAATATGGACAAGTATTCCAATATTTTACACATAAGTCGCATAATGACAGACCGATGACATATTGCGGGCTAATGTTTTATCTATATACGAAAATAATTTGTGTATGACATATAATTCCAAAAATATATTTTAAAATACCCCTTGACATGCAAGGATATGAGGTCTATAATGGCGTTCGATTCGCTTGCCGAGCAACACAAAAAATACAAAACAATACATTGCTCGACAGCAATGGAAAGTGTTTTTATTGAGACAAGTGAGTTATGCCCCTTGAAAACAGAATAACCACAAAAAATTTAGGGACCCTAAAAGCGTGACTGATATAGTGAATTGTTGATATCGGAAACGCAAAAATGATTCTTTTGAATCAGGTTCGCAGGACAGATATTGATTAAGCAATGCAGGTATTGATTAACCAACGCAGACGTTGAATATCCGATATAAGCATTGAGTAAGCAATATAAATGAAGAGCGAGCCAAAACAGATTCTGCCAGAAGAAGGCGAAGCAATCAGTTGATTGTAGAGCCAACTGAAGCGCGAATCAAACACTCGAATTTGATTCTGACAAGTGATGAAACAATAGTTGCGAGTTCAAAAAGTTATGAGTTCATGCCAGACATGAAAGCACAGCAGACATGAAATCGCAACAGAAATGAACCACAAGTCAGACTTCGGATAAACCAAGAAACTTGAGAGTTTGATCCTGGCTCAGGATGAACGCTGGCGGCGTGCCTAAGACATGCAAGTCGAACGGGGATATACGCTGTCTTAC
>Ga0123355_10004639_pt1 | contig 19997 bp, 12 predicted proteins | sample TergutEmb28metaG_3_FD_89872 | JGI IMG/M metagenome (GOLD analysis project Ga0123355, IMG submission 89872) | Embiratermes neotenicus P1 segment gut microbial communities from Petit-Saut dam, French Guiana - Emb289 P1 | ecosystem: Host-associated > Arthropoda: Insects > Digestive system > Gut ...
ACACACACACACACACACACACACACTTATCATATCATATCACATCACATACATATGTACATACATGACATACATACTTCACACACACCATTTACCAAGAATTATGCCAGAAGGACTGAGTTACACACTTGAATAATTTGGTTTACTCTAGCTGCAGAGACGGCATCATTATAATTCACGTGGTCCCGAGTCTTCCCATAAGACGGATGCTATTGAAGAGCTGAAGAATGCGTTTGAATTAGCGGAACGTGCCAGTCCCGGAATCAGTGATTTGTTTGTACGTGAGATGGTTCAGAAGTTGTTGCCTGCTGTTACAGAGACGAGAATAAAGGGCATTATGGACAAACTTACTAGGTGAGTGCTGAATATTTCATGCTTGAGGAACTGGAACTTGTTTGAACAGGAAATTCTTTGAAGAAAGTATGATGCCTAGTTTAAACAGAGATAGTAGGTACTGATTATGCAGTCCATTTGAATATTTCAGTTTGTAATTTTTACAAGGTATGTTTTTAGTACATAAATGTTGAATATATTGTAAAAATGTTGAAACTGTCAACATGTTTATAATTATGCATCTGATTAATATGAAACATTTTTGTGATAAAAATTATAGACACTTTCATACAAAAGTTTTCATGGAGTGCAGTTGTTATCAGTGTTAAACTACAGTTTGAGTAAATGTAGTGTTCACATGGTTTCTGTATTGTTTTTGTAACCATGTTATTGAAGGATTTTGTCAGTTGCAAAGATTTTGTAGCATCAGTGATGAATGAATATGGAGCACTGATGGGATGGCAGTGATGGAAAATACTGAAGTACTTGTAGAAAAATGTTCCAGTGCTGCTCTGCCCACCACATTTCTCACATGGGGTGGCCTCAGACTGAACTTAACCTCTGCGCTAAGAGGCCAAGTTATTAACCCTTTAACACCGAACGGCCACTAAAGTGGCCGCACAGTGGGCCCTTTAAATAGACGAACGGCCACTAAAGTGGCCGCACAGTGAGCCCTTTAAATGGACGAACGGCCAATAAATTCCGGCGTCAAATGGTTAAGTACATAAGCCAGGGCATGGCCTTTCCTTATTTTTATTTTACAGTCCATATGTATGCAGATGGGTAGAGTAATAGTAATATGTGTAGTATGAATATAAATCATGAGTCAACCAATAGGTGTATATGTAAGGAGTCTGTGCTGTATAAAAACATAGTGTTGGGTCAGCAGTGATTTATGTAAGGATTGAACCACAACAAGTAAGTAAAATAAATACATTAGTTAATTAAAACATACATGAACATGGTAAGAAAGAGGTTGGCACAAGTGCTCCATTGTGTTCACCACAACATTTCAGGCCATTGTATTAAAGGATGTTACTGACATCCCCACATCATAATTCCATAAGGCTGTTGATGCTGCGATTGGTCTGTGGACGTTGAGGAATTTAAAAGTGTGGAGCTAAAGTGACCTACAACGATTTTAAAGTTCCAGAAATGCCCAGGTGTGGTGCATATGAGCACACATGCTATATAGTGTGAGGAGTGATAGGCTTATGGCATTCCTATGTAATTTTGTGTATGGGTGTGCCTCATGTAACCTCCAGTGGCCTGTGGTTACTTCATGTGCCGTGAGATTTAACATGCCAAAATTCTGTGTTCTGCCTGCACACTATACTTATGTGTTTCACACTGACTTTTGAACAAATGGCAACTGTTTTCTGGTACAACATTAACAGACCGATCTTTACAGTGGAAATAGTGTGTGTTTACAGCATGGTATGAACTGAACTGTAAATGTAATTCATGTTTATTGGCAGTTCTGGTAGGTCAGTAAGATTTAATACTGGTAATTTCTGAAAATGTAGCTGGATCTGGCAAAACATTTTGCAATTTCTCCCCCCTCCCCCCTTTTTCTTTTCTTCTTCTTGATGGTACATGGAGCATTTTGTTACATTATGTAGGTGTAGAGATTTTGTAATCCCATTTAAGTTTTGGCTGTCACTGTACAGCCTGATGGAACCTGCAGCAATGTGCAGAGCTGTGCTTTTCACTGATTGTCATAGATAAAGTAAGGAGGAACCCTCAGAAGAGAAGGAGAAAGGTGAGGTAATACACAGCACACATGTTTTCTTTTAATCACTGGCAGTTCTTTTGTCAGTGAACATAATCTTATCGCTGTCTCTTCCCTTCTTCCTTCCTCTCGTCAAGTCATGTATAACATTGCATTAGTGATAGAGATGACATTCAAAAGTTGGTTGCTGAAATTCAACAGATGACTGTTGCCATTAGTGCATGTTAAAGTGTTTGCCTTTGTTTTAACTATAGTGAGCCGTGCCCACGGGGCCCGGCTCAAAGGCCGTTCCTATGCGGAAGTTGTCAACATGAACTTTGACTTTGGACATTACCTTCCCGTTGATTGTCATTCGATGATTGGCTGCCGTGAGTGAGGGGAGTGGATTGGGGGTGGTTGTTTGTGAAAGGGCTGGCAGTGAAAGTTTTGGCATGAGGACTTCGATTGGAGCCAGCGACAAAACCATATGAACCCCGCTAGGTGGATAATATTGGGGGCTCGGCACCCTGTATGCCCGCGTCAGACCGTCTGGGCCCCGTAAGGGAAGGCTCCAGTAGGAAATTGGTAGAAAAGCCATGCACAAAACAGAGAAGAACAAAGAGTGATCACAGTTTGACAAGAACACAGATAATATATTCCACAAAAACACAAGAGGTTCACAGTTAACAATATAAAAATCACCTAGGAACAAATACGGCGTCTACCGCCGGGTAGATATAAATGAACAAGGAATTTACGTCGAACGTAGCGATGTGTACAGCCACCGATAATCCAAGCAAACTATACAGTGAGTTCGGGCTAATAGAACACCCAGTTACTATATTCCTTCCTACAGACTACGCTAGTTTACATCAAGTCACTCGACTTCCACTACCACTGAACAGAACAGTTCAGAAAATACAACCTTCGACAGCGAGGTATCCAACCTCCGCTAACAGTCGTGTTTGTAATACACACCACTACTCTACTGCCCTCCTCAACCAGTGCGTAACACCGCACCTGCGTTCGGCCACACAGCTTGCTAGCCGGCTATCGTTTCTCCGAAACTTAACGACGCACTCTCGCTTCCTACCAGCCGGCCCGTCAGCACGCCGTCTCCGTATGCGAGCTTCGAACACGCACAGGACCAGCCAACGTTCATAGAGTTGGGGCACAAACACAGAGTAGTAACTAAAACTAACACAGGCCCCTATGGGCTTGCCCTCCTTTGACAGTGGGGACCGGCGGCGAGTTCGTGTAACAAGCCGAAATAAACGTACAAAAAAATACAGAGCAGGTCCACAAGACCAAATTTAGGACTTACGGTACGCTCGCCCGCCGAACCCCTCTCTCTCATTCCTTGGCTAGATCACCATTAGTTGCTACATCGTCCCGGGCTGGCAGCCCTCCTTGTAGTTCTCTCGTTCTCAAACGACCTGTCTTGTCGCCGGCTCAAATAGAAGTCCTCATGCCAAAACTTTCACTGCCAGCCCTTTCACAAACAACCACTCCCAATCCACTCCCCTCACTCACGGCAGCCAATCGTCGAACAATAAATCAACGGGAAGGTAATGTCCAAAGCCAAAGTTTATGTTGACAACTTCCGCATAGGAACGGCCTTTGAGCCGGGCCCCGCGGGCACGGCTCAATAGTGTGAAATGTTTTATAAAATCTTCCCGTGTGAATAGTGGGCCCTTTCATGTGGTTAGTCTTATGATATTTACCTGAAAATAATTCATACTCTAAAGAATGGCTTGGGTATAATAATCACGCACAATGGGTGAATGTTCTTATATCTGCCTTGGCTGGCTGGATAAAGAAAATTACACAGTTGCTACAGTGATTACACACACTATCTTGTACATCTGATTTCATTGTTCAAATGCCAGATTTTTGAAGGGACAGGCTTTTAACATTAAACTATTCTGTAAAAATCATGGGTAACCATGTAGAAAGAAATGGTGCAACAGCATCTGAAGTACCGAAAGCAGTGCTTTGCAGTTGGAATGCTAATGCTGAAATTATGCTTATGTGACATCCCTCAGAAACCAACCAAATTATAGAATTCTAGCCTTTGGGACTCCCTTCTCATAACTAGGGTTGCTTCACCCTAGCCAGGCAGGAGGGCACTTTTGGAGCCAATACAGACTTAATAATATTGTGTTTTATTCCAGGGACACGTAGAAGAAGCTCCTTGTTGGACAGGCTGCAGCAGGATGATGTGTTTTAAAAACTCAGGACTTCCCTTATACAGCAGCCAGTGTTATGTTTATAAATATGTTCCTTTATATTGTTAAGTAATGGAAGTACAGTGTCTTGGTCATTCTGAACTTCTTTTTGTTACTGTATGCCAGTTTGACTGGCAGCACAGTTAAGATGAAAGTGTGAATTGCCACCTGTTTCAGTTAATGATAAGAGAGATGGAATGGTCCAAGAAGAGAGATGGTTTCCAGGTCCAGACATGAGGGATGGAATGGGTGGAGTTATTGTTGCAGTGCTTGGTCATTAGTTGTGATTTGGGGTGAATTCTGTCATATTGGCTGTGGCAGGCCAAGGTCATAGATGTAATATTTCTAAATTTTAGTCAGCTGATAGGCACTAGTATTTTGATTAATATTAGCCTTTGTTAAGAATTATTTTATTTGCTACAATATTACAATAATATTTATTTTTTCATGGCTTTATTTATCGATATTACATCTGCTTATGGCCTGCCAAGACTACAGTTGTTAATTTTCCAGCATGAGGAGGTTAATGGAGAGAACTATTGGTAATGACACTGTTACAAGAAGTCGTCTGCTTTAACTCGCATACTCTGCACATGTTTACATGTGAGACCATTAGTTGCAAAGATTATGGGACACTCTGTTGTTACTCTCAGACATACAAGAACAGAATCTAAGTGCATTGGTTTCATTTCGTAGTTCAGGATGAAAGCAAGTGAGTAGGTTATTGTCACTGTGTAAAAGTAGTAAAGAATTGTATAAACTGTACCTCTTGGCAGAGGATATAGCTGCATGTGCTCAGTTATGAACTGATTGAGGTTCTGTATTCACCCACAGTGCTGAAGTCAGGCTGACTTCTCCCTATCACTGAGTCTGCATGCAAAGAAAATTTGACATTTTTGTAGGGGTCTCTGATTGCTAAATTAGTAATTTACAGTTATAAAACTTCAGATACTTAATTTCATTTTTTGCCCCCTGTTGACAAGACTGCTATCACACAGGCATAATACAGCTGTAAAAATGTTAACAAAGAAAGTAATCTTGTTTGTGAGTTAATGGTGGTATTCACCCTTAAGTTTGAAGTAGACTGCCCTTCAGTAAATTTCTGTTTGAGTAGTGGCATCTGTATGCCATTCCGTCTCTGTTCACTCTCATTATGTGTACAGATGTGTTATTTAATCTAATCATTATGAAGTATGTCATGATGCAATCATAGGTGTGTTAGACAAGGTGCCTGTAGGATATGCAACTGACTAAAGGAACTGTTTACTTTAATTGAAAAGCGTTACAACTAGTATTTATTTATCACCAAAAAAAAAAAAAGATTGCAACAATGTAAGTTGGGAGAGCATCATATTGGAATTGAAACATACAAACTGAAGTTGTATCTGTTCCTACTGAGGAGCTGTATTGTGGGCATGAATAATCCATTTACTTCATTTGTATGAAAAGAGTTTGTCGGTTAAATTCTGACACAGTGTCGAGACTTGTCTGTCATTCTCTGTCTGTCCGTCTGTCATCACTGCATCATTATTGTCTGTAATGCATTTTCGTTATTGCAAATATTTTACTTAATGGACCCATGTTTTCCTTGAACGTCTATGTATTTTAGATGTTGTTATTTTTCATAAATGCACTGTACATGCATTTGGATCTTGTTATTAGAACATTTGGTGAAGAAAAGGATGTTAAAGTTTTATTGTGGTCCAAGAATTTATCCATTTCATTTACCATTGAGCTAGAATGGGGGGAAAAACAAGATAATATGGCCATGTTTGTAGGGAATATTCTTCACGTAGGTGTGTTGTTGTATCCTGCATGGTCCCAGTGGAGACGTATCGTGGATGTCGTTCCAGGATAGACGCAGCTCGAACCTCAGGTTAAGACGGGGAGTTGGGCAGGCTGCACAGACTCGCAATAATCCCCACATCCAGTTTACTGGAGTTTATTGTGCATGAATAGTGAATAATGCTGTTACAAGTGAACTGAATTGAGTTCAACTCTCGGGATCTTGGGTCCCTCATTAACATTTAGTCTCTCTGATCGTCCAGCTTCATTCAAAGTTGCCTGTCACTGTTCGAGATAATCTGCAGACTGCAACTGGAGCACAAGGCAGCTACTCTTGCATTCATCACCCCACATATTGCTCCCGTCGTAAACATTTAGTTTGACGAGATATAAACAAAAAGAAATGGAAGGAAACTGTGTTCCTCCCATACCTGGTCTGCTCTCTAAGAAATAAAAGTGTAAACAAATATTGTGAGTTACAGAAAGGCAAGGGTTCAGCACTTTGAAATAGGCTTATGACTTACATACAGTACATACCAAAATCCAGGAGGGGGGGAAAAAAAAAGTGTATTGACCACACAGCAACAATATCCATCAACTATACAACAGTGTAATATCACAATTGATGTGAAAATGCAAACAGGATGTAATATTTTCATCAGTGTAGTGTTTTGCCTTAGTATTTTGTTGGAAAGACATGAAAAGGAATGGGCACTGGACCAAGATTTGTTTAAAAAAAGAGCGAGAGCAAGTAGAGTAATGCAGAGTTGTGTTTCTGGAAGTGACATAGCAATGCTACTTCTCCTCTGCCTTGTTCTTCTCCTTCTTCTTCTGTGGTGATCTTACATAGCACTGCTAGTTGAGCATTATCAGCATGTTCACTGGTACCATAATTCTGTTTTCTTAAGCACATATTCATCATGTTTGTCCACCTTGAGGCCTACATTATGTACCTAAGAATGTAATTTGTAATTTTATGGTTATGTGACCAAGTATTCAGGTTATTAGATTCTAGTAATTTTCATTGTGCAGTATACTGTGGATCTAGCCTGTGAACTAACAGTTTTAGTACATTGGACATGCATCAATGGAAATTAAAAGTTAGATAGTAAATACAGAAAATGTTGGCTTGAATGTGCCCTGACTGTCACCAGATTTTGATGTGTTCAGTACTAACTTAAAAAAATATAACAGCATGGAAAAGGTATTTTACTCTGATTTGTCCGTTGTTACAGGCCCAGTTCTTTCCTAATTCACATTGCTTGTAATGTGCAGGTGTACTGTAATGTATACTACAAATAGTGAAAGGTGAGACATAGACTTTCCTTTGTATAACAGCCTTGTAGCTGACATATGATATGAGCACATCCCTCTCAAAATTTCATGCTTGACACCACATTTCCAAAGCATAAGAGCCATACTGCATCAAGAAATCAGGTACATGTCCACTGAGAGTAATGACAGTTTCCATAATGCTTGTGCTATGTATTGGAAATAAATATGGGAGTATGTGAGCCTTTGTGCAGGAAAATTTGCTACTTTCTTGTTTTAAAAGGCTGCTCAGAGTTAGTTGTTATTTGGAGTAATGCAGAAATGTTTTATGGACAATATGAAATATTTCCTACAGGTATGAATTGTAGGAGTAAATACTATGTAATATGCATTTAATGAAATGAGTGTTGTATGCTTCCACCAGCACCAATAAATTACCATCAGTTGAGTCAAATTAGAATAGAAGCATTGTCCCTGTGTGGAACAGAGGCATTATCACCTCATTCATACTCACAGTATGAATTCACGTACTGTTGCCAGTCAAGCTTAGCTTGTTCACACACCACAGAGTTTGTGTAGATGTATGGAATTCTAATTTGGAAGATCATTTTGTTACGTAATTCTCACCATTAATTTGTTGGTATTGAACTTGTCGCTAGGAGTTCTCTCTGTTAATTACCCCCCAGAATGATAACATTCATTATACCAGTGGTTTATCTTCCATATCCGTATTTGTTGATTTTTGTTCCCTGCCACTCCACTAGTGCTAACTGGATGAGTATGTATATATGTACATGTAGAGTGGATACTTTTAGGAACACTTGTCCATATTTTTTCTTGATTATAAGAATGTATTTTTTAGATATGTATGTACATATAAATATATATATATATATAAATCTAAATATGATTGTTTTGGTAGTCGTGAATCAGATGTGCTGCTACCAGACTGCAGTTCTAGGATCCGTGACAGTTTTGTTCAAAACGAGTTATCCAGACTTTACAAGTTGGCACAACCTTGAAGTGCTCTTCCCTATCATGATATATTATGTATTTTCCTCCCTCCCCCCAAGTTAATAATGAGGTGTGGTCAGAAAATAAGTTTACATGGCATATAATTTTCTATGAAGGAACCTACACTGTTGTCATTATATCAGGGGAATTTGTCACCAAACATTATCATCTGTTTCCAGTGCTGAAGGAAAATCTTGGCAGCCAGAAATTAAAGATGAAGGTATTGTGGTAACTGTTGTGACATGATGGCTGATAGCCCAAGACATGGATTAATGTCAACAGGGAATTAAAAAAAGCCAGTGATGTAATCAGTAGTGCATTTGTTGTGACTACATGACAGCAGTTACAATTAAATGTGACCTGTTCTTGTTAGAGGTGAAAATAAAGAGCCCAAAATGTATGGATTGTAAACTTATTTTCTGATCACGTCTCATATTTTTCTTGTTTCCTGCCATAACTGGTAATAACAACAGGCATCCACATGGCACCATTAGAAATTGAACTAGAGTTTCACCGAAATATGTTTCTAGTTTTATATTTCCTAACTTTAGTTGTCATAAAGGAATAGAAAGTATATTTAATAAACATTTTGCAACCTTTTAATATTATATTTTCATCAGCACATGGATATGATGTACTAAATAAGCAGGATGTATTATTTGTTGGCAGTTTCAGATAGAGAGTACAAATATTTTCACAGTATGTCATTTTTATTTTATTCATAATGTAAGGTAATTCTGCGAAGAGTTGATGACTGATTAAGGAAGGGTCTGTGAAGAGTGTGGATTGAGTGCGCTCCACTGTACTGCTGATATCCTGTTATGATGGGCTGTCCCTGTTCCTCTCCTGTCACTTTCAGTTTGTTTTCACACTGGTGGCATATTGCAGAAATGAACCCGCTCTGCATGTACAGTCATAAGAAATGCAAGACTAAGGTATATTTCATTGTGTAGGAACATGGATATTAACGCAAGGTTTATATAGTCAAAATGTTCTTCATGTGAGTCAGTGGCACCTGTTGCTGATATCTTCAGAAAATGCATCTGCATTTACAAATGGAATGGGTAAAGGTTCATCAGGGATTCAGTCATTAGTTTTATGTGCAAGTTTTTAGCAGTGCCACAACAGTATATAGCTTGTCGCAAATATGTAATGTTCCCCAGTACTGCTTTTTAATTTTTGTGTGGTATGGGTGATGTTATCAGGATTATATTAAATCATATTTTTATCACTTATTCAGGGTTGTAAATCAAGAATTCAGCTTCTTTGGTAGTTTATTGTGAATCCTCTCTCTGTGATGGAACTCTATAGATACAGCTTATTTTGCTGATACTGCAGAGATCCGTACGGTTACTGTCTTTGAGGTGAATTTGACAATACTGTGCCATTGCCCAGAAGCAGGATCCACATTATAATTTGACATTAAATATAATAATTTTGAACTGTCACTTAATGGAACCAGTAGCAAACTTTATCTAGTTTTATAAATCGTGAGCATGAGAATATTGCTACATATTACAATATGTGGAGGAATATAGCATGCTGTTTCTTCTTGTGAAGCCCCATAAATTATGCTTAAAACTCATCTTATATTTGGTTTGAATTTAATGCCTCTCATGCAGCTATTACAGTGACTGACTTTGTCTTCCCAGAGCAGGACTGACACTGCTTCAGTGGTCTGTCTGTTAATATTGTAGCAGATAGTGGGCTCACTTCTGTGCCACGGTGGGTAGCTAGACCTGGCTGCAAACTGGTGATACTAGTGGCTTGTGAAGTAATGAATCACTTTCCAGTATTACTGTATGCATGATGTGATAACCCAACTATTATGCCACATTCTGCCCATAGAAAGTGCCAATGCATTGTCTCTTTGTGTGAATGTGTGTGTTTGTGTGTGTGTGTGTGCGCGCGTGAGCACGCAAGTCGGCAGGTTTAACAGTAATGTATGTACAGTAATTGACTATCATATGAGTGAGTAGTGGCATAAATCCTTGACATATTTCAGTTATGAAATACTTTGAATACATAGTGATGATTGATTTGTATGTAAATTAAAAGAAAAGGATTTATCAATTACTGTGATAAAATGCAAACACTACAGGCTTACCTAACTTGGTTTCAACCATTGCAGTTCCCTTACCCCACAAGAACTAAACTGATTTTAGCAAGCTGAATAATTCTTCCCTAGGCATTGCAACTTTTCAGTGGGATACTGGGAAAGGTAAGATTGATATGTTTCATTAAGACAAATGCTTTAATATTAAATGTTGAAATATTGTATATTAATGATTGTTGATTTTAATTGTTTACATATTTTCTCTGTAGGAGATATTCAGTATAATAGTACTTGTAGTATATTTCATGATTGTGGATTTTAACCTTTGTACAATTCATTCAAGGGTGATGAATTATGTACACTAAATGAAAACATGCAGCATACATTATTCATTAAATATGTTAAGATCTGGTTGTACAGACATAATACAATACAAACACACAAGTGATGTATAGATTTTAAACTGAAATAAAATACAGACATGCTAACTGCCGTAAGTATGTGTTTCAGATTTTCCCACAAAAGGCACATATCCCTGTTATGGCAGTTTATATAGCTTATTTTGGATTGCATTTCTTTATAAAATGAACCTATTGTCCACATCATCTTTGTCACACTTCAGTACACATGACTGTGGTCTACTAGTTCTTGTGGAGATTTACAAATGAACTTTATGTGCAACAGAGATTACATCATACATATTATAACTGCTGTTCCTTTGTGTTCTCTCTATCTGTCTCTCTGTGGAGCTGCTTCAGCCATTCTGTAACTCTCTCTGATATTCCATATCTATCTTGTGTGCTATTTTCTCAGCATCCAGTTCGACCTACAGAAAGAGGTCATTAGGCACACATTAACAATATAAGCAGGAGTTTAAGAAATGGGATTTGTCCCTTACAGCCTCTTCCTTACTCAGCATCAAACTCGCATGTGTTCCTAGCTAAGGGTGGGGCCATGGATTGTGGCTGTAAAACCATTACACTTGTGTTGTGGAAGTAAATCAACAAGTTTGGTTTTTAAGTTTTGGCTTCATAGAAATGTTATGTATTTAATAAGTAATATTCACATAAGGACCAAAATTAATGTGGCCAGAAGTTATTTAATTAATACACCAACAAATGCACATATATTAATTTAATGATCTAAAATTCACATTAAAACACTTAAAATGCTCCTACATGTTTCGATCATATAATCAACCTCAGGGAGCATACATTGTTCCTTGCTAAAGTTATAGTTCAAAAACACTCAGTGATTTACGTTACGTTGAGTTGGTGCTGTGGCAGCATGTCTTGTATATTGTGTGAGTCGTATACTGTTCAGAATGAGCCTGGCTATGGATGTGCATTATGTGACGTATAGCGTGAGACTGGCCTGGCTATACATTGCACAATGCACATCCATAGCCAGGCTCATTCTGAACAGTATACGACTCACACAATACACAAGACATGCTGCCACAGCACCAACTCAACATAACAATGTAAATCACTGAGTGTTTCTAAACTATAACTTTAGCAAGGAGCATTGTATGCTCCCTGAGGATAGTATGATCGAAACATGTAGGACCGTTTTAAGTGTTTTAATGTGAATTTTAGATCATTAAATGAATATGTGTGCATTTGTTGGTGTATTAATTAAATAAACTACAGACTGCATGGTGCAACGATAAAGATAGTGACCTGAAGTTGTTATGAGGCTTTCACATATGAGCAATGTAATGATTAACTGCTATTCTAGATGCTGATAATGTGGCAGGGAACTAGTCAGGACATATCTACAGGGTGTAACACTTCTGGAAAATTCACTCTGTTATTGCCCCTAGCTGTTGTTCAGTTAATAAATGCATTCCAGAAAAACACAGTAAGATTAATATTTCTTAGCAACAGATTTATGAGCCATCAAGTATCAAGACTGGGGAGAGTTACAACTTTATCTCTTAAACTTGTTACTCAAGTTTAAAACTGTGTTTGATGCTAAATTATTTCTTGAGTTTAAGCTTATACCTCACAGAGAATACGGCGTTTGAAGTACAGAAACTCTTTGTTTTGGCGTAGCACATCCCTCACAGGGAACAAACATTGTCTCAATTATATACACTAATCACTATTGAATATCAAAATGCCTTGCATGTAAAGTATGTTACTCTTGTTTGATTTTAACCAAAGTCAAAATGCACTAACAAATTTTAATAAAAGTCCCAAATGTGAAATTTGTGAAAATCTTTTGGAGGCATCCTGGTATATGCAGATGGACAGACAGGACAAAGCTAAAAGTTGCTTCTTGTTCGTGAACATTCCTTAGTATGAGTATGGTTACAGGTTGCTTGGCATTCAAACAGTGCATGGAAATTATGAGGTGGAACTAGGAGTTTGACTGACTGCATGTGTGTGCTAAGCGTGGGGAATTTAGTGTTACACGTCCATTTCGAATCTAATAATGATGTTGAAATGTAAAAAGATTCAATCTATCTAGAACTCAAACTTAATTTCTCTACAACCTACTGCAATTATGCAAATATTAGGCTCTGTGTAAATATTTCTTACCTCATCTTTAAACTGTATGAATTTGTGATTTGTTTCGGGCTTATCAAATGCATCCAGATATTTCTTGCGAAAGAAGAGAACCGTGTCCACATGTGTTTTGTGCTTAATGGCTAGCTCCAATGCTCTATAACATGTAAAACACAAAGTATGTTACAAACTGCCACTGAATGTTCATCTGTTGCCCATTTAGCTAGTGATAACTGAAGGCAACCACAAGAGTCATGCAGAATGTGGGTTGAGTCCATGTACATGCATATTTGCCACATTCTTTCACTGTTTCTCTGAAGTTCACAGGTTTAGTTCCGGGGCTTAAAAGTACAAAGTTTTCCATTGGAATATATATATATATATATATGTATATATTGTTAAACCCAAATTTAACCGATGGAGTTATTGGCAGTTTGTGTTACCTGTTTTCAAGTGAGACATCCCTGTTGTGTTTTATATGATCAATATATGTGGTATAAAATTATATAGTGATACACAACTCTCAGTTTATATTAGAAGTATTAATTGTATTTCTAGCAACATGTTTTGGCTCATATACAGAGCCATCTTCAGGGTACTCTTCGGAGTGGTTTGTATGTACAGTTGTTGGTGCTTTCGGAGTTACGTACATGAGATGGCTCTGTATATGAGCCGAACTGTGTTGCTAGAAATAGAACCAAAACTTCTAATAAATTGCGAGTAGTGTATGACTATATAATTGTACAGTTTTATACCACATATATTGTGTTACCTGTTCCAATTGTGTAAATTCATATTGATGATAATTGACCGAAACACCAGTCCGTTTTGTAGCAATATGCTCTCTGCATCTTGAACGTTTCCACCAAGTAATGCCATCTCTGCCAGCTGTGCTGTATGGAGTGGAATTTCCTATAGTAAGAAACAGACATATTTGAGAAAGCAAACAATGGTGACAGTACATTAAGCAACATTGTGAAGGAAGATTAATCATACACAGAAATTACCACTTTTTTTTAACGGTGTAGGAAATTCTACATGTGGTACTGTTCAATATGGCAGCATTTGAATTTACATACTTTATTTACATACACTGTCTTATGAATTCCCAACAAGGGATAAAAATCTAATACTAATAATTAATAGCACAAGTTGTGTGTTTTTTTATTTTGTGTAGTGTACATGATCTGTATGTACTGTTACATATGAGGTGCAGTCCAGAAGTAATGCATAAACTTTTATTGTGACTACAAGAGTTGCTGCTGCAACCCCACTGGTGGGGGAAGAAGCGGTTGACCTTGGGCTTGGAGAGAGCCACCAGTCAGTCTCCAGGGGCTAGTGCATGCAGACTCTGTGACTTTTGATACTGATAATTATGGAGTTCTCACGAGAAGAACAGTGTGCCATTATAAAATTTTTTTGTGCAAAAGGTGAAAACTGTGTTAATATTCATTGTGAACTTGTCTCGGTTTGTGGGGATAGTGCTCTGGACTACTGCAATGTGAATAGATGGATGGCAAAATTTAAAAAGGGAAGAGTGTCCAGCACCGACTTGCCATGCCCAGGGCGACTGAGCTCATCTCGTACAGATGCCAACAAAGAACGTGTTGAAAATCTCATTCTGAGTGACCGCCAAGTTACCGTAGAGGATATTTGTGCTCATACGGGCCTAACTCATGGGACAGTGATGAGAATAATTAAAGAAGACTTGCAAATGACAAAAGTGAGTGCTCGCTGGATGCCAAAAATTTAATTTTGGACTGCACCTCGTAATGCTGTGTGGTTAACCTGGTAAACTGTTGTGCATATTATGAGTCAAACTGGAAGTGGTGTGAGCATACAGCTGGCAACATAATTCCAATTAATATCAAGCTCATGGTTCTGTGCATCATGATTCAGTATTAATAAAAATCCAACTAGATGCAACAGTATGCAGTCTGATTTATTTTACTGCAAAGTCACTCTACGTGTTTCGGGTGCCCACAGCACCCATCATAAGGAGTACTAAAAACTGTATCCGCAGCCTCCGGTACAGGTTATAATATCGGTACAGCTACTTCCCTCCAACGTGGGCACGTTGGAGGGAAGTAGCTGTACCGATATTATGATCTGTACCGGAGGCTGCGGGTACAGTTTTTAGTACTCCTTATGATGGGTGCTGTGGGCACCCGAAACACGTAGAGTGACTTTGCAGTAAAATAAAAATCAGACTGCATACTGTTGCATCTAGTTGGATGTTTATTAATACTGTAATTCCAAGTACTTGTGCCAGATATCTGTTGAGCAAAGACGTTTATATAATATGCCTGCCAGATTTGCAGAATAATGTGGATTAATGTTAATTATTTTTGTGAGATGTGTGACTAGATTTCACAGCAAAATGAAGCTGAATGCTACACTTTGCTTGTACATCCATTTGCAGTTAGACAGGTGGAGAGGAGACTTAATGAAGGTCAAATATGTCAGTCCAAGTGGCACAGGCTTTTTTTATTATTTCTTTTTTTGAATACGCTGTTTTTGAACTAATATTCATTTAAACTGCATTCAACTGTATGGAAAGCAGGTACTTTTGTTACTTTTCTGTGATTTATTGCTCATCGGGTTATGATTGAAAATTGTGTTCAAATATGACTCTAGGAAGACCATTATATTTGCAAAAAAAAAGTGCTTTTCATTTTAGTTATGATAAAATACTTTAATGCTTCTAAGACTCTAATTTCATACATACTTCCACGGATCTTAATCTGTTGCAGGAAGTCAGATGTGAATCGATAATGCTGCATGATGTTTGATACTAAAAACAGAATTATGTGTACTTGTGTTTCGACTGTAAACTTGTATCCAACAATGCAAATGCAGGTGTGATAAGTGCAACTGTGTTCATGCCAAAAGAGGATTGATTGACTGAGTGATTGATATACGATAGGGTTTGAGACCTTAGGTTCCGATGCACCTAGACCTTAATTGACAGGCCCTTTGTGCCCCTTATCAATTTTTGGGAGCCCCATTACTTTGCTAAAGTTCCGGATGGCCCCCAGACTTATACACTTCATGTCCTCTGGCTCCAAAAAGAAGAAGCCCAGACACACATGTCTGAGTGAAGCCAAAGCTTCACATTCACAAAGAATGTGGGCTGAGGTTTCTTCCTCTGCTCCACACCTCCTACACGATGGACTGTCTGACAGCCCCATTAGATGAAGATATCTCCTCAGGGTATTATGCCCAGTACAAAGGCCAGTAACGACCCTGAATTGTGTCCTGTTAAAGGACAGAAACCTGGCCTTGGCACCCAGACAGGGTCCCTAAATTAATTCTGAAGCCTGTCTTTTGGTGTCACCAAGACCTCGCCACCATACCCAATGTTGATTAACCAACCAATGACTAATCTTCCTTCTTATATCCTGCCTAGAGCCTCCCAAGGCCGGCTCAGGTCCAGCAAACTTTGGAAGACAGCCGTCTCTTGCGAGCTCGTTGGCGATCTCATTTCCTCTTACCCCAGCATGTCCAGGGACCCAATACAGCCCCACTGCATGCAGGGTACAGATATCATTCAACACCTTGCCAAAAAAGGAAAGTGCACTGATGATTCTCAGTGGCATTATGTAACAAGAATATGGAAAAGATAAAAGCACTCTGGTAATCAACCTTGAAGACAGAAATATTACTTACATGCCCACACATGCCTAGAAATTTGTCTGTGAAAAAATATCCATTGCTATAATTCTTGGACATTAATGGGTTGAATAAAACAAGAACATTAATTTTCCATATTTAACATCACCTTAATATGCTGTATATAAGCAACCTTGTCTGTCTCACTGATGGCTGCATAAGCTTCTTCTGCAGTAGTCAGGTCTTTTGCATGTGTTGCCATGGCTGCAAGGCATGCCCATAAAGTGGAGTCCTGAAACATTCAGTTAGTCTTTCCTAAATGTTCGGTGGTGCTGCTGCTGTCAATATTTGTGTCCAGTTATTACGCTGAAATCTGTAATGTAACAATATTTTTGTCCTATAATTGAGGCCTGGAAGATTCTGACTTCAAGTGAACTAATAATTCAATCTGTAATTCATTCAAAACTGTGATGTATTGCAAATTTAGAAGTAATATTGAATGGCACTGCTAAAGAAATTGAAGGCAGTTGGGTAATACAGTATTACAATGAATTAGTAGATACTGGTCATCAAGTACCAGCAAGGTTGAATATAATTATACAGGTATGGGATTTCATACTCAGAATGCTTGGGATTTTGAAGGGGGTCATTTCTGGATACAAGGTTTTTCCATAACTTGGAATACCGTGCCTAAACGCCACTAACACACATTTAAAATGTCTGACATAACTGTTCACATTCTGAACACCAAACTGTTGCACAAATTGCAGGGCATGTTTCGTTATAAGAGACTGTAATGAGTTTCAGTTTTAAAAGAGAATGGCATTGTATGTGACACTCAGAACCGTTTTCACATGATCACAGTCAATACAGTTATACTGTTGTTAAATAAAAATGTTTATATGTGAGCTTATTATTAGTGATTGTTATGGCCCGCCAGGGCTACCACTTCAATGTCCGTCGCAGCATCACGACACCCCTTGGCAGTGCCTGCAGGTTGGGGGTTCTGGAGAGGGGTGGGGGTAACAAAGTGGTCTACTGTCTGCACTAACTCACTGTTGCAACCTCTCCCATAGGAATAAAACACCAACACGTTTTACAAATTACAAATTACACTTTACTGCTGACAGTAAAATAAAAATAATACAAAAAGGCATAAAAAAATAAAGTGAAATGAAATAAAATGAGATGAATAAATTGAAACATAAAAGAACAAAGGAGGTTGCTCTCCAAGAAAATCACTAAAAACCCAAATGCTAATCTATACCAGGGGGAGGTAGCCAGTCCAGGGTGTTAAATTAACATAAACGGAAAACTGCAGACTGTAATCAATAATCCATGATCAAAACCCACAAAAAGTCCGCAAAAGTCCAGCAATGCACTTATGCTCCAGCCGAGTATTTGTCCAGACAGCGACCGTTCCCCTCATTTGTCCTGCTTCAGTCACCATGTCTCAGAAACTTCACTCGATCAGAATGCAAGGGAACCGCCAAAGTGAAACTTTCCATTCCCCAGTGCCTCGTAGGCAAACAATAAAAAAGAAAAAAAGAACCAGGGGGTGGCTGGACCAAGGTCATGACCAACTGACCCTCCAAGGGTTGCCAAATCCCCCACACAACTTACAAATATTTCCATGGGCATAACAGTGATGCTTGGTCATTTATTACAAATTTTTTTTTGTTAGAGTCATAACTCACATACAGGAATTGTGACAGAGTACAAGGAAAAGAAAGTTATTGATCTCACCAAGCTAGTATTAGAGAACAGCACAGTGATGCTACCCAAGGCTTTGTATACAGTATATTTACTATAGTCCATTAGTTCTCTGACTGAAATTCACTTGGTTTCCTTATTTGGCTCATGAAATTCCCCAAACCATGTAAACTGGAATACCTTGACTAGTCTACAGAGACGGAGTGCATCATCCCACCGAGAGGAAGCTACATAGCCATGAAGAACAGACGGGAATGGTGACACACTGCTGGTCACAAGAGAGCCATCCACACGTCTTATGGCGAGATGATTCCCATCAAATGATACCAGTACAGGATTCTTACCAAACTCACTGAACATAAAAAAAACATATGATTGAAACAAATTACTCCACCTTTACACAACTTAGTCTCTATGTTACTGTTACTGATCACTGTGACTATTGTCATGCAAATTACAGGCATCTGCTTCTAGTGAAAACTACCTGGAATGAAGACTTTGCTGGCAATCACCTTTACCAGTCTGGAATCAATTTCCAGCAGTTTATTGCATTCCATCACTGTGAGAGCTTCATAACTTACACAGCTTCTCTTGCTTTTGTGGATGATATTATGGACTGGTTTTCTAGTATGCCTGGCAATAACTAGAACCACTGACAATAGATCACTCGTCCTTATACATTTACAGTAGCAGTGAGTATAAGGCATATGGTGAACAATAGGAAGTGTCTCCTACTTTAATGCTAACTTACTTGTGTGTCTTCACACACACAAAGTATCTCGGCCAAGAATGTTACAATCCTTACAACTTGTATAGACAGTGTTACATACCAAAGGGTTAAGTTACTTTAAATTTAATTTTTTTAAGTACATGAACTTTAAGAATATTGACTGAGTCTTCTGGATAAGGATGCATTAAGAGCATGACTTACACAACACATGGTATCTCTCAGTGGCTTCCACTATTTCACTAATGTAGAAGCATTATTTTTACTCTTGAATGTACATGGATGCCTGGATTGAATTATACTTTACTCAACAAAACAGAGGATTTCATCACAGATAGTAAACATATTTACAGAACCACTAAGCCAAATCATCACTAATTTGGTCCTTCCTCAAAATACGTGGTGTGGCAGAAAAGTAATGAGACTGATTTTCTTTTAACCATGAATTTTATTCTTTTTACAAATCAAGGTTATACCCTTCGAAATAGTTCCCTTGGGCAGCTACACAGTGACGAAGGCATTGTTTCCATTGTTCGTAGCAGTGCTGGAAGGCTTCTGCTGGAATACCTTTCAGCTCATTTGTTACACTCTTCTGCATATTATCCAAAGTACCAAAATGGCGCCCTTTAAAGTGGTTTTTGAGCCAGGGGAATAAAAAGAAGTCACAGGGACTGAGATCCAGCAAATATGGGGGCTGAGGAACCACAGGAATGCTTTTTTTCTTCCAAAAACACATTGATGGAGACTGCCGTGTGATGTGAGGCATCGTGGTGCAGCATCCATGTGCGTGCAATGCCTGGTCGCACACATGCCCCCCTTTTCCTGAGTCTTTCAAGGACTTCCCAATAAAAAGTTTTATTGACAGTTTGTCCTAGTGGCACAAGTTCCTTGTGGATGATCCCCTGATTGTCAAAAAAAAAAAGAAAAAAAAAAACAAATGAGCATCGATCGGATTTTGGATTTGTTCATTCTCACTTTTTTGGTCCGGGGGGTTTTTTCATTGTTCCACTCCCCATTTTCGCGATTTGTCCTG
>Ga0123355_10004640_pt1 | contig 19993 bp, 16 predicted proteins | sample TergutEmb28metaG_3_FD_89872 | JGI IMG/M metagenome (GOLD analysis project Ga0123355, IMG submission 89872) | Embiratermes neotenicus P1 segment gut microbial communities from Petit-Saut dam, French Guiana - Emb289 P1 | ecosystem: Host-associated > Arthropoda: Insects > Digestive system > Gut ...
ACCCCCCCCCCCCCCCCCAAACCACCCCCTTCGGTACGCCACTGGTTGGTAGTTTTTAACGACATTTCAGGAAGACCTATCACTTCCATCTTCAAGGGTCAGGCAGTCAAAGAAGAAATTATTTATTTTATCCTGAAGCCATATGATATTTTGAAAGTAAAGAATGCCACAGTAAAGTATGTGCTACCTTATAAATTGCAACATTTACAATTTGGTATCAAGAGACCCTGTTCCCTGAGTTCCCAGATTTTCTCCCTCAAACACACACATTTGCACTGAGTAAGGTTACAGTCAGTCCATCAGTGTATGCATGCATTTATTTTCAATTACAGACACATACTTAGGTCCTGTCTTGTCACTGTGCATGGAGCGGCGAGGTACTCAACAAAGTTCCACCAACATTGATAACCATCTTGTTTTGCTGAAATTTTTGCTGCCATTAAACGAGATTGTTGTGGATTTCCACGACCAACTAAAGTCAGTTTCTTCAGGGTATGCCAGTTTTGACTATGAGGAATATGGCTTTGTACCTTCAAAACTTGTAAAGGTCAGTTCCATCGTGAATTGTTTCAAAATCAAGAACACACAATTTATATCATTAGGAAATGCTAGAACCAATCCAGAGCCAATTATGTATTTTGTAACAATGGACCATATCATTGCAAGCACCTTCCAGGTAGCTCAGTCAGTGAAGTCCCTGGCTATGGCCTGGATTGTCAAGTATATTTTTCTTCAATTGAATACTGGGCTGGCCCAGGATAGAGACAGGTGGCAGACGCTTGTGAGTGCGGTAATGAACCTTCAGGTTCCCTGAAATGTGGGGAATTTCTTGACTAGCTGCAAACCAGTTAGCTTCTCAGGAAGGACTCTGCACCATGGAGTAAGTAAGTAAGTAAGAATACTCAGACCAGTTCTGATGCCCAGCCAGCTTGCTGTCCAGTGGCAACTTCAGGCCTTCCTCTCTGGAGTAAATTGGTGAGAGTACAAAGTCAGTTCCACTAACCACAATCTGTTTTTCTGTGACACCTGTACAGATTGACATGGATCAGATATCATAGACAAGTGAGCAGCACACTGGGTTCATATTCAGGAGGTAACAGGATCATGTCTGGGTTGGGAGACTGGCTGTCCTGGCTGATGTTTTCTGTAGTTTACAGCAGCCAAGCTAGGCATATGCCAGGATAGTATCTCAGATTAGACCATGACTGCTTCCTTTGCCAATCTTTTTAGTCATCACTAATTACCTTACTATACAATACTACACATTCTGATCCATTATGTAAGGATTAAGTAATTTAATGACAGGGGTATTGTTACATTTCCTTTGTGAAATAGTGTACTCTGTGTACTTTTTTCCATATTTTGAAACTGTTGTCATGAATAATGCCACCAGTTACAGTCTCTTGGCATGTATATAGCTTGACGGTAATGAGGGATTCATATTTGATGTTCATAGCAGATATTGCTGCTGCTCGTGTTAGGATAATTCCTGGCACAGGCTAGAGCTTACTGAAGAATCTTAACCAAAATGGGGTGTGTATTCCCCATATACATAAAGTTTTCCCTTTGTCATTGATATGAATTTGTAAACACAATTAGAAAAGTTCCACAGTGAATCTGGCCAATCGCAACCTTGTATCTGTAATGCCTTTCCTCCATACCAACATTTCTTCTCTGAAAATGAGTTACACATACCTGTGAAATGTCACTCTATAATGTTGCAGCTCAACATCCTGCTCAATGGGATCATTGTGGAGGAACTGAGCATGGTAGTTCATGCATCCAAGGCTTCTAGTGCAGGACGCAAAATATGTCTCAAACTTAAGGATATTATTCCACGACAGCTAATTGAGGTACAGCAATGTTGCTTACTCTGTGTAATTATATTTGTACAGCATACAAAAGAAATTTTTGGCAGCTTAGCTGCATTTTTAATTAACAGTAAAATATACATAAGTTGCTCACTTTGAAGGCTTTATTGAATTTATTTTGGAGAACCAAGCTGCATACAAAAATGTTCTTTGTTCCAGTCTAAACATGATAAGAATGGTATCTTATGTACCAGTCTCTGGTGGTGGTGAAGATTGTTGTCATTGTCATCATGTTACTGCTGCTGCTACTGCTGCTGCCATTGTTGTTGTTATAAATTTATAAGAACAACAGCAGTCTTTTAAGTCCAGATACTGACTGATCATATTTTCTGTCCATCTACCACCTAGCCAGGCTTTGCCTGTGTATGCCCACTGCATAATCCATTTTGGCATTGAACGCTTGAAGATGCAGACAGTATGTCCCATTTAACACTCAACTACTTAATCAGTGACACACAGTCACATCCCAAAAGACCAGAATCCCTGCACTTAAAATCGTTAGCATATTACCTTCAAGGTTATAATTCTGGACTCTGAACCAGAGCGAAAGAAGTCAGTTTGAATTTTCTGATCCTAATTCTTGAAGATATTAAAACCAACTGGGTGGAATTGTGCACACAATGAAAAACAGAAACAGTGAATATAAAGTATTGTTCAGGTAGTTGGAAATAGAATACGGTGATGGTGTGGACATGCAGAAGGGGAATAACACCAGTGACCAAATTTAGTGGACACCAACCGGAAGAGGTGAAAGGGAAAAACCAGATACATGGTGGTCATAAGGGATTTGTAAAGGAATGAAAAGAAACAATTTGAAATGTTATTTTCTTGTTTATAGATTGCTATTCAAGCTGCAGTTGGAGGGAAAATTGTTGCCAGAGAGACTTTGAAGGCATACCGTAAGGATGTGACGGCAAAGCTGGTGAGTGCACATTCAGAACATCCTGGTGTTGCTATGAAACAATGGAAAGGTGTACTTCAGTGAAATATGCTGTGTATACATTCCATATGTGTGCAATGGTATTTTGTGTACCTTACTGGCCTTAACATTCATGTACTGAAATAATATCTGTGATTTGTATCGCCAAATGAGACAGGCAATGTATGTATAATGTAACAATGAGGCACTTTCATGCAACAATTGTTGCAGTTGAAAAGCAGTAAGTATTATATATTCTGATCGTGTGTTTATATCCTTAGTTATCCAGCTTGCAATGTGTGTGTGCACCACATTGTCTTTGGCCTGCCCAGCTCTACAATATTTTTCCACATTATCATATAAATGGCACAGTTCTTGAAAAAAAAAGTTACTGAACATAAAATATGTATTTTGATTTTCTCTACAACTTTTGTCTGTAAAATTTCTCGTTCTAAGAAGAACTGAGCAAAATATGATCAAAATTGTATTGGTAGTCATATAAATTACCCATTGTTCTTGTCAGATTTTAACAGAACTTGAGTTTTCGCAACAGATTTTTTGAAAATTCTCAAATATCAAATTTCATGAAAATCTGTCTGGTGGGAGCTGAGTTATTCCATGAGGATGGACGGGTGGATGGACATGCACACATGACGAAGCTAATAGTTGCATTTTGGGATTTTGCGAATACACCTAACACCTGAAAGCAAATTAAACTGTGTAATGTTAGAAATAATTTTTCCTGTTATGAAGGGCCTTTATTATCTCTAAATAGATTATCCAGTTTTCAGGTTAACTGCAGTTTTTTTAGACACTCTATCAACAAAAGTATTATTTACATATTGGCTCTCTCATTGCTGCGGGTACTTGGAATGTTTCAGTAGTGCACAACGTTAACTTTAGCCTTACTGCACATAATTTGCAATTCTCTTACAATCTGTAAGAATGTGTCACTGACAGTATGAAACCCCTGTCTTGGTCCTTTTCATAACCATTTCATAACAACTGTTTCATACAAAAGTGTGACAAAACTGTTTGCCATAGTAAGGCTGAATAACATTCATATACAGTTCTCACTAAAACTTCTGAGATTTGACATTACCTCAGAACTACTAACAGTTTAAAACCATTCCGTTATGAGGCAATGAAACACAACAAAGATAGCATATCAAAGTAATTTCTCCAGAACCATGTGGATGGGATAATGTAAAAAAAAATCATCCACGTGCTTGTTTATCATTTTACGAAGATGAATGGATAGCAGCATTGTGGTCTTATCTTCAACAAGCAAGTTGAGACCATCACAGTGTCTCAGTATGCTGGGACAGAAATCTGTATTTTCTTCAACAATTTAATTTCAGATGCCCCTCCAGTCTCATTTCTTCCCCTATTATGGCAAAGTGTTATTAAGTAACAAACAAACCAAACTTTGATGTACAGGCTTTGTCATGTGACTGACATGTTCGTTTTTCTTCCTACAGTATGGGGGAGATGTGACAAGAAGAATGAAATTGCTGAATAGACAGGCAGAGGGCAAGAAAAAGATGAAGATGGTGGCAAATATTAAGCTGCCACGAGAGGCATTCATTGATGTGCTGAAGCGATAGTGTTTCAAAAGTCATTATGTGATTCACATTAAGTCTTCACAATATGTTCAGCAACACGGCTCAGCAGGTGTGCCAGTGGTATGTAATAAAACATCATCAGTATGATTCCTAAAGAACCAAGAACTGCCCTGACAATACTGAAATAATGGCAACCTTGGAAACTTTGGAAATGATGGAGGATAAGGAGTGGGCTTCATTGTGTGTTAAATATTGTCACATTAAAATATATGATGTTAATATTTCAAAGGGCCATGTGGACCAATGGTTATTCACTGTCCTATACATACCATACACATGTGAACACAGAACAAGTCACTGGTAGCTATGTGAATCTACCCATGAATAACCATACACGCAGGTCATATGACCTGTTGCCAGTTCATTGTCCTGTGAAGAAACAACACACTGCTTGGTTCTTCTGGGATTTGTTTTGGCCAGAAATTTTTTTAGCAAAAATTATGCATGGGAACATGCCTTGCCATGATGCCAAATTCATTTATCTCTACAAAGTTTGGCCTTTTTTTGAAGAAGATGCTGGTATACACATTCTAAGATGTGAAAGCAGAATTCTGGTTAGTTTTGTGTCAAGATAAATGTGAGGCAATAGTAATCCCTGTTCCTAATTATGCACCATGCCTTGTAGGCAAATGCGAGAGTGGAATAAGAGTTCCATCCATTCGTACATAAACTCTGGTGGGGAGTGGTCTTCAAACCCCAGCCGCTTTATGCACAGGGAGAAATATGCCAATGTGGGCCAAATTCATCTGGCCCACAATGGGAACAAAATGGCAGGCTCTGACCAACGTAGTACTGAATCTCTGGGTTCCACAAAAGGTAGAGAATTTTTCACAAGCTTCTCGATAAGAAGTCTACTTCATGGAGTTAGTTCTCTGCTCTAAGATTTTATCACCCTTGTTTTTGCAAATAATTGAAAAATATGTCAATTAAATCCATACTGCAACCATAAAATGTACTGAATTCAAACCCCTGCTTGATACAAATCTGGTGATCATAGGGAGGCCATCCAGCCTCTTATCCTATGTGTACTGGAGTTAAAGGAGCCAGAGCGTGAAGCTGACTGCTCATCTCTTTATAACACTTAATGGACCATCCTGCCCACTGTTCATTGTGTACATGGGATGAAGCCGGTCACGTTATTTAAGCGTTAGACCTGATATGTACACTTATATAAGTCAGCCAGCTAACCATATCCATATAAAGATTAAAAAGTTGTTGCTGCAATCTCATTTCCATTATCCTTTATTTTTGAATACACATATTCATTGCCAGTTTACATGTTAGAGTTCTTTTATTTTCTATTAAATAAAAACCTGAAATAAACAGAGAACTCACACAACACAGCCAACTGAAGTATTCAGTTTTCTTCCTGCAAGTTTATCTGACCCATGACTGCAGTGCAGACTTAATTCCAACACTAAATGGTGTGTGATGTCCAATACCCATTTGCTCAAGTCGTGAGGTATCTAGAGTAGTGTTATAAGGACGAGGTGTTGTCGTGGTTGCACTGGGTGTGCTGGAGTCTGGAGTAACATGTGAATCATATGGCAGATGGAATGTGTGGGCCATCTGTACCAGCATACCGTACTTGGTGAGTACCTCTTTGCCACACCAGTGAAAAATCCCACAAATTTTGTCATCCTGAAAAACATACATCAAACATTATCATGAATGAAGAAAACATGTTAAATGCATTCTTTCATATAGATTTGCTGTGAGGATTTTGTAATTGATAATGGACGATATACCATTTGTGAACTGAGTTGAATAAATAAAAATTCTGGACAAAAATGTGATTCTCAAACAGAATAATTTAACTTTCGCATGTTTAGGAGCAAAGTGCATATTCCAATATTTGGACCTTAAAGGAATGAAGTAAGTTAAGTGTTGAGGATACAAAGCAATGAGGGACTTCATGTTCTATACAGCTGCACTTATTACTGTTATGAAAGTGCAGGCAAGAAAATTACATTAGGTTACACATGTGACTCAGATGAAAAAATAAGAAACTTGTACATTCTTTTGTTTTCAAAATTCAACACTTAGAAATCTTAGAATGATATACTAAAGAACTTAGGGAAACAGATTCTGGGGATTTGAACTAGTCTGAATTGTAATTCAGGACTTAGTGGTAGGCATTACATAAGTGACTGTTGTAGTACTTGCTGAAATATGCAGAAGCAGATTTTGGCATCTTATAAAAGGAAAGATAATTACAACAGACAATCCGTATGTCCATACAGAACAGATACCTCAAGTCTCTTCACTGCCATCTGCAGACATATATCAGCAATATCATCAACATGGGATGGGCAGCGTAGTTCACAGTCAGAAACCTTGCATGGTTTGTCTGTTTGGAGAAGGCTGTTTAGGAGAACAGTTACTGCACTTTCAGCCAAGTATTCAACAGGACCATACAGAACTGGCACACGTAGCACAAGGTTTCCTGAAACAGAGCAGATGGAGGCTACCACAGTGTAGAAAAACACTGAATTTTCGTCCAGTACTTAAGCCTTAAATGACAGAAATAATTTTCTGGTGCAGATCACAGATATAGGACACCCATAAGGTTTTGTACCTTTAGTAAATGACTTGTCCTAATGGTATTTTTTAAATACAACTTTATTGGAGAGAGGCACAAATCCTAGATGCCAGGTTGCTTAGATGACTAAATTCTGTACAATGGCACCTAATATTTGTGGGTTCTTAGTGCAGTACTAGTATCACGTTGCCCTTCTGGCAACTAGAATTTTGAGCAGGCTCATAGATTTTTGGAAAATTCGTGTATCCCTGGTCTGTTGCTTTCTAATTCACTTACTGCTTCTTGGAGAATTGCTTCCTTACACAGAAAATTTAATTAACAATGACATCTACAACTCAGAAACATAAAACAAGCCATTTCTGCTTTACTTCGGTCTCATTACTATGCAAAAACGATTTTTCTACACACTTCTCTTTTTCATTTGGTGTCATAAATGTTACACACAAATTCCATACCGGTGTTACATTTTGATGAACATTTATGGTCATTCATAAGTATATTACCTTTCCCAACTTCCAATGTAACCTTTTCGCCTTCTAACTTGGTTTTCCCATACAGATTGAGTGGAATGGGCACTGTATCCACAGCATATGGTGGGGACTTGCCATCAAACACATAGTCAGTGCTGATGTACAGCAATGGGACTTGCATGCTATCTGCAATATTAAATGCCATCACAGGACTGCAACAACAATAATAAATGATACTATCACTGAACACAATCCTGAGCCATTTTAATCCATTTTATATCATATCATCTTCTCTAAGATCCAAGTGGTCTCTTCCCTTGATATAATGCACCCAAACTTCAGGTGTATTCTTACTTCCCCATGCATCTCACATGTCTGTCCTTACTATTCTTAACATAATCTGTTTAATTTTATGTGGAGGTTATATTATAAATACCCTCATGAATTTTCCCTGTCCTCTTGTTACACACTGTAATGTGGACATATTACACTAAGCATAAAATGGTATAATTTACATAAGCTTCAGAGCATTGTTATGCACCAGTGTTCTAGGACAGAGTAACAAACATTATGGTATAGAGGTTTGCGTGATCCTGGACTTCAGTCCAGGCTCAGGGGTTGATTATTACCACTAACATTCTTCGTCCCACCTCCCTTGTAGACAAATTTGGCATAATATTATAAAATAGTTACCCTTTTATCATTCAAAACATTCTGTCATTTGATGCCATATCGCTGAGTTGAGCAGGTTGTGGTCAAGTTGTAATGCTATAGCCTCATATTCAATAAGTGCCTGAAGTAGTGCTTATTTCAAAAACTGTCAGGTATTTCTGCATCCCCTGTCAATAGGCACAATACTTCACTCCCTTCACTGTTGAGACAATTCTGCATTCCAGCTGGAATTAGTAAGTATATATCTCAAACCATACTTTTCTACCTCCTGACTGAACCAGTTCTGCTGGAATGTGATCAATACTTGGTGATTTATATCTTTACCACTTTTCCACAGCCAACTCAATCTCAAGAGTCTCAGTCTGCCTAACATCATAAACGCTAGGTAAATTCAGTAACTGCTAGATGTGATGATTCTTTGTTACTGCAAAGAGTCACAAAATAAACCACAAAAATAAAACATACCAGCAATTTGTGCAAGGCATCTTGATGTATCAATATTGAGCTTTGCAGCACCCTCTGGGTCCATATCAACTTTTTCTGGGAACCGCTGTGCTGCACAGTGTATTAAAAAGTTTGGTTTAAATTGCATGATTGCCTTCTTGACCTCACTGTCATCAGTTAAGTCCAACTTATGTAAGCCTGCAGCAACCCTACAAGAAAAGTAATGTGTAATATTACCAAAACCTAGTTATGAATGAATTCCTATGGGACCTGAACATGTACTTCCATTTCCCCATGTGCTTATACATAAAAAATGTGTAATATTACAACTCCATATATTTGACTCAAATTACAAATCAGAACTTCTATGTATGTGGGTATGTGTGAATACAGGTACTTAATATAATTCTCAGTTCCATTTCTTTCTTTTCTACTGTTTCCAATAATCCAGGATAGCTCAAGTGACACACTGTCACTGGGTTACACACTGGATAATCTGGGAATCATGGTTCCATTCCTAGTGTAGGGACAGGAGACTTTTCTCTTAATCACAGTGTTCAAACCGGCTCTTGGGATCACCCAGCCTCTTATTCAATGGGTAATAGTTGACCTTACCCTGGGAGTAATGCAACAGTTTCCACTTACCAGAAGTCATCTATCACTGATCTTCACTGATAATTTAAAACAGTGAACTTACCCATTAACGATAGGTTTCCGTTCATCCAGGTTTTGGTGGAACAGTTCAGATTGTAGTCTTCTAGATGGTGAAGGCTGATGCTGATGTTTTGAAGAAACATGTTACCTCCACCTTCAAGGTTGAGATAGATTTAACTTCAAGTTGGTGGGGGTAAGCTCTCTGTGAGCAAAAAATGGGAAATCTCTGAATTGGGCTCTTTACTATCAGTGATTCAGTATAGCTGTGGGATGTCTGAATGAATGAAATGATGTGTGGGGCAGGAGGAGGGGGATGACAGGTTCATTGCTGTTCATGAGGTGGTGAGACACACTCTTCACCAGCTGTATGATAAGGTAAATTCTTTGTTTCTCTGGGCAGGTGTGCAAGAGATCCCCTTTCTGGACAGATTTGATTCAGTTTTGTTATCCTGCATAAAACTAAGTACTACGGACAAGCCGTGTACGTCTGTCTGTCCACCATTTTATTCATAAATTTCGCCGAGTTTCATGATATTTGGTATTGGAGGGTCTATAAAAACAGAAACAGCAAGCATAAACGAAGCCATTCGGCTTGTTCTGATTAATATTTAATCCTGATATTTGGCTCAACGCAATATTTCAATCTACACAAGACGATAAAAGCCCAAGCGTCTTCCGGGATTCGAACACGTGATCACAGTACTCGAACGTTCGAAGAACACCCAATTTGTAATGTAAAAACCAATATATGTTCAGAGTCAATACGTATTGCTGAAATAGAAAGGTGACGTGTGTGAAGAGACGTAAACCTCTCAATAAAGAATATTAGAAATTATGTTTGCTACCTACCTAGAATATGCTGTACCATAAACAGTCCAGCCTTCATTAACGAATTTTTTGTATATTGCTCGTCCTAAGAGTCCAGATGCACCCGTAAGAAACAAACGTTTATTTGCTGTTGCCATCTTATCGAATCAACCAGTTTCTGCAAGTCTAGTGACCTCCTTAACCTCTTCGTCGTACGCACGACATAATGCTGTTAAAAAAAAAAACTAATGTATCTTCCATGTGTTCAGCTTTGTCTAATCGTGCAAATTAATACGAATTTGTGTAACATGAGTTGTAATCCTGTGGTAGGAATTAAGACGTAATGTGCAATCTACATGGAACGCGATCAGTTTTCCAGCATTCACTTGCGTGTATGACTACGCAATACTTTATTTTATTTGTGGCCTCTTTACTACGCTAAAATTCATTTTCCGTAAAGGTATAGTGAAGGCTGTTATAGTGTATTCTTCAGTTGGATCAACAACGTTGGCACGGCAAGGCTTCCAGTCATGTTTTTGAATTACCGAAAACATGACTGTGTAATATGTGAGAGTTAATATTCTGTAAGAATAATGTGCGAAATTTGAGGTTACCACAACGCATTTGCTGATACAAGTCTTCTGTGTTGTAACACCGTCACTGGGCGACTAATTACCAACGTGTCGGAGAGGTGGAAACCAGTCGCGTGATATGTCAACCCAGAATATTTGCATCTCGAATAACAATGTGATCTTTAAATAATAAAGAAAACTACATTCTTCAACCCCCATGTCAACGTACTCGCCGATTCCACTGCACCCTCTGCCTGTGACATATACACTGCGTATCATATAACTAAAGCTACGACGAAATACAAAATTCAAATCAGCCAGGCCTTGGTGTCGTGTTACAATCCTCGTTTCGGTTCAATTCTGAACATATAATAGTTCGCATCCGTAACCGTGATCATGTATAATCCGTGACTGTTATCGCAGGTGCGTGAATGACACTACTCATCCAGAAATAATCACGTTTTCAGTGTAAAAGTAAATCATTATTATAAAAAAATAATGTACTCGTAGTCATAACACAGCTTTATACTCTTTGGTTAAATGTGGCATATTTACTGGTTGCTAGACAGAGTGACAATCAGTGCGCATACTCGGTCATGTGCTGATGACTGTTTTTTGTTGTTTGACACTTGCAGTTTATGTAGGATTACAAAGTGTCTTAATGCTGAAGTCTGTGTCGAGCTTTGTCTCACTATAGTAAATTTTTTTGTGCGTTTCTGGTAGCGTGTTGATACTGATTGTTTTACTTGAATTTTGCTTTTACGGGAAGGGTAAATATAATCTATTTATTCCTATTCCACATTGAAACCATGGGCGGAACGAGAATCCGAAAGAAAGAGTAAATGATTTTTTTATTACTGTGAAGAGTTTTCATTCTCTTTGTATTCGTGCTGACATGTTAAATGAGTAATCAGGTTTATCAGACCAACATGTAGCTTGGAAGTGTTACATTGGTTTGTATTCGTTAGATTTATTGCTGGTTGAAGTTGCACTTAGCCCGCCAGCCTCCACAACGCAATAGCGTTTTAAGCGAAACGTACTAGTGTCTTGTTTTGTGTCCATGTATTCTGGCATCTGGATAGCCATGTTTAGAACATACGTGAAGTTGGAAGATTAAGGTAACAATTTTGGTTATCACAGCCTCCAGTGTCAGCTTACATTGCCCTGGACTGTGGTGCTGTTAACAAAGATAGTGTTGGCAGTTTCCTTTCGAACATGGGACATATCCATCAGATCACACAATGTCATATAACGAGAAGATTAAATATATAGAATTTATTGCTTTATGTATTACTGTTCTAGATTGCCAGTAATTTGTCACAATGCCTATCCTCTACAGTGTAATAGCAAGAGGCACTGTAGTTCTCACAAAATATGCATCATGCGCTGGAAACTTCTCAGAGGTCACAGAACAGATCATGGCTAAAATACCGCCTGAAAATGCAAAGCTGACGTATTCCCATGGCAGCTATCTTTTCCATTACATTTGTGAGAACAGAATAGTATACATGTGTATTACAGATGACGTGAGTATAAATAATGTTGCTGCTATTTTGTAACAGAGATGGGAAATTGCTTTTGGTGTGAGGAATACATATGTTCACAGGAGCATAATTGGGAAAGGGGTGGGGGAGGCCAAGTGGTTTTGCTACCCCAGACAGCAGAGTCCAAGGGGCAGCAAAATGAATACTTTAAATGAAAATAAAAATTGATTTTCTGCCCTCAACAGTTGTTACAGTATTGAGGAAAACAACAGGAAATATAATAAACAGTTGTGATTTTCTAATGTTATAATTTCTGTTGGGGCAGCCATTTTGATTGCTGGTCACAGGTGCCAAAAAGAACCTAACTACACTATTGTATGTTCACTTTCTAGTACAGTTCGAGATCCATCCACTGTTAGTTGCTTTGATGACTGTCATTATTTGTAGTTGCTGTGGTTTTACCCTGTCACTGCTCATGATTTGGCCTCCATTTACCATTCCTTTGCTAGTATCCAGTTTCTATCAAAATCTAGCCATAATTTACATTTTCTGTCATTACCAGTCATTACCTACAATATATGTGTTTGCATCCAGCTACATTTTGAGACCTACCACAGTTTTATAATCCCTATTATTAGAACCCAGCTACTGTTTGAGGCATGATTGTTATTGGCAATTTTAGAGTAGGTAGCCGACTACTTGATACTCAGGCCTTCACTCTTTATATTATGGTATTTACCACTTCAGAATTTCTGTTCTATTACCTGGCACTACTTGAGACCAGGCTTCTCGTAAGCTATATCTTTTAATTCACATGCAGAAGGTTTGAATTATGTTGTAGTTCTACTGTAAGTACTGTAATACATGTTTTGATTCTGTCTAGGAATTTGAACGTTCAAGGGCTTTTCTGTTTCTCAATGAAATCAAGCGAAGGTTCCAAACAGCTTATAGCTCCAGTGTAGACAGAGCTCTGGCATATGCAATGAACACAGAGTTTTCTCAAGTTTTAGCCAATGAAATGGTAAGTTTTATTGGTGTGTTTTTGAGTCAGTTTGCATATATTCAGTGGCAGAAACATATGTTGACAATAAAAGGATTTATTTTAGAGAAATTTGGAACTTAGATGTGAATGTACTCAGTCATTGCCATTAAAAAATAAATAAATAAAAATTAGAAACTCAAAGTAGCGTATAACTTTGTTTAGCACATATCATTTGTCACTGAAAATGTCAGACATTACATTATAATTATTAATGTGGCAGTACGCGCATAATATAACTTGGGTTAATTGGACCTTTAATGTAACCTACCAATGAATTTGCTTTGTTTATGGGAAATATAAATGTTTATAATGACAGCTTTGCTGGTAGATCTGTAGACCTCTGTGAGTAAATAGTTTGTGTTAGAAAAGTCATGTGAAGAAAAAAAGACATGTTGTGAAGGTAGACAAAGTCAAAGTATTTTTTCATGGACTCTTTGTGGAATGGGTCATTCATGTATAAATTCTTTTTATTTTGTGACTATTCTATGAAGGAAACATGAAACAGTATTCCTGATAATGTACTTGTGGAGTTTGTGTTATCTGTTGTTATTTTATATCAATTACAGAAACATTATTCAGAATCTCGAGACATTGACACCATATCTCGAGTTCATGGAGAACTGGATGAGCTGAAGAATATCATGGTTAAAAACATTGGTGAGCTGGTTGCAAAATGTTAAGAGTAGTCACCATTTTCTTGATAAGAGAGTCCAGAAGATTATAGTGTTAGTTTCTTTTAACAGCATTATTCTTTAGAAACGGATCAGTAATACTGACCTGCCAAATGGATTAGTCACCATACAAGGCAGACAGTAATGAAATATCCCCTGACTCTGTGCTGGAGGTTTAAATTATAGCAAGCAGTTCTAGGACCATGATAACATTTATTATTTTAGTGTTATTTGTATATATGAATATTACAGCACTATTTAGAAAATGGTGGTTGTGGTGGTGGTGGTGATGGTTGTAACAGCATTCGGTGCTATGTCTTGACACTTTTGTCTCAGTTGTACCTCACTAACACACACCTGTAGGGTGACACACAGAAATCACATTTTTTTATCACTTCAACCATAGATGTGTCATTGTTTCTTTCTTTAGAGCTTTGCCTGTGTGAATATTTCCCTCTGGTCCCCTACACACACACACGTGCATGCATGCACTCTCTCTCTCAAATGTACACTGTGTCTTGTTTTGTGGCCTGAATTCTCTTATAAGAATCCTGTGGCGAAAATATCTTCTGGTGAACATAGTATTAAGAACTGTGTAAAGTTCGTGTCTGTAAATTGCTGATGGTGTACACCTGATGATTTAGTGAAAGCCACTTCCTGTGCATGTGGCATTTCTTGTTTCATATGGCATCCAAGCTTTTCAGTTAAAGTGGGTGCAAGTGCTCACACTTCTTGGAATATTCAAATGTTGCAGAAAAACGGAAATAGTGGCATATTATTAAGTAAATGTAGTGAATATATTAGTTAGGGAGAATCCACAAAGGTGATGCTGATGGTGGTATTTCTATATTTGTTGAAAGAATATTATTTTCAGTATATTCAATATGCATAGTTGAGATATGTGGGTACACTTTCTCCTAGGAATTAATGTCGCCAATTTTTACTGTTTCATGAAGATATGTAAATGTTCTCTTCTGTTTGACTTGCCTTGCATATATAAAATTTACCTGATTTTATGAAGAACATGCTGAAACACTTTGAGAAACTGCTGCTGTTGTAATGTGTTTAAAAGTTGTTGTTTCTTGCATTGGTTTCCATGTTCGATATTAAGTGCTCAAACCGTAACTCATGTAAAAATGATTGGTCAACATTTGATTACAGTGCATCCATTCAGGGATTGTAATTTCAAAATTCATATGTGATGGAGTAACATTCTTCTTTTATCAGTAGGATTCTTAATTCATATTCATCAGATCCATAGGTAAAATATCATCCTGAAATCCTGCTGTCTGGAGCACTATTTGATATTGTGCGGTTGAAGAAATATTCATGTAACCCAAAAGCCAGTTGCTTAGGTAAAACTTGTATGTATGCATTCATTAGTCAATGGGTATAATATTTCTGTAACTTTTTGATCAAATGGAAACAGTAGTGTCTGAATATGAGAATGTGCTGGGGTCTTAAGATGTGTATATTTTATGATTTGCAGATAATGTGGCTATGCGAGGGGAGAGGTTAGAGCTACTGGTGAACAAAACTGAAAATCTTAGTGCCAACGTAAGTATTTTACTTTACATGATATAGAAGGAATGACTTGGTTTCATCATGTGTTATGAATTTAATGCCCTTTGCTTTGCTTTGAGTATTTGGTTACAAAGAATCAGATGCAATCAGTACAAATTATGCCTTGTCTAAAAATTATGATTACTGTATTTTAACATGAGCCAGAACAACTCAGTAACATGAACAGTTCCGTCCTGGTTAACCTGAGTGTTTCCTAGTGGGAGGGATGGATTTTTCTGTTTGGCACCATATTCAGTCCTCTAATTATGTATCAAAGGGCTTTATTACTGGGAGTATAGTGACTATAGCACAAGTTCAGCATTCATTCCTGTGAATGGGGCACATGTCTGTCATGCACTTAGTGCTGAAGTTAAGAGTATGTAGTGCATTAGTTTCACTCTCCTTATATACATGTATGTGATGTGAATGCCCTTTTATCATTTTAATATTATTATAAAGATTTGTAATAGGAACCTCACCTGTAATATTAATTCGCAGGATGACTGCAAATATCCATAGTTGATGATGTGCAGGTAATAACAGTGTCCTTGTGACCAAATGGTTTGTGTTGCAGTCTGTAACTTTTCGTAAAACCAGTCGCAACCTGGCACGTTCCATGTTCTGGAAGAATGTGAAGTTGTATATTATTCTTGGAGTAATCATCACAGTAAGTACATCTGCTATTTTATAATAGTTTTATTTCATTCTTTTTTCTTCTAATGACAGCCTGTTTTAAAAAAAAAAACTCAGACTCTTGTCTGGGGTGTAGAAGTATTTAATTAATAGAAATTACTAGGAATAAATAGCATGAATATTTTTATAACCAGTATTTTCATGTATTCGTATTATTGGTGTTCATTTTCTTTTCGTGTTTAGTACTACATAAGAATGGGCTGGGATAGCATAGTTGGTGAAGTGACTCACTGCGGTCTGGCAGCCTGGGGATTGAATCCCGTTGGAGGCAAGATTTTCTGCACTCACCCAGACTGGCCCTGGTTCCCACCTAGCCTCATATACAGTGGGTACTGGATCTTTCCCAGGGGTAAAGCAGCCAGGGCATGGTGTTGACCACCCACCCCCATCTAGCGCCGAGGTTAATGAGAGTAGAGCTATACATCTGCTCCCCCCCCCCACCTTCTAATCCTGGAATCTATTCCTAGGGCAAAGAGTGTGGAACAGTTTCATGAGAACAGATTCATTTGTCAGTTGTTGCATAATAATAATAGTAGTGGTAGTAGTATGTGGTGTTTAGTCACATGCAGTGGATTATGAATCCACCAAATTTACCATTCTCTTTGTTACAGTTGATTATCTACTTCTTGGTTTCCATGGCATGTGGAGGTCTTGCTTGGCAGAAATGCGTTGGAAACTAAACTACACATTTGTATGAAGAATGATATGGCACTTGTGTTCTTTGAGTTTCTGTGCAGTCTCAATTATGATTTCCTGTTAACCAGGTCCTCATTGCATTGGTAGCGTGTCAGATTTTGAAGAATTGGTTGGTTACTGTATAGACACCGTGTTGTACTGTGCTGCAGTGAGCTTTAGTGAGAACTGCCTGTGATTTTTTATAACTCCTTTTTGCTTGCTGTAGGTTCTGTTCATCGTTACCTAACCTCCCTTTCTGATTGAAGTTGTATGATAAGTGTAAGGAACTGCACCTGCACTGTTTCTGGCAAGAAGTGTGCCTGCACTGAAATGTTTATATTTTCATCTTCCAGAATCTGAAGGAAGCTTTATAACTGAACCTGCAAGAGGCAGTTAGTGTCAGAAAGCAAGTGTAGCAACAGATCACTGCATATTTCATATTCTGTTAGTTTTATATTTAAATTGAACTGATACACTTAAAGGTGTGAATAGCCTGAGGAGGCAAAGTTTCAAATGGCAGAGTTCCGGCATACTGTACACTTCGTTATGGAAGAGGATGGTGTTTGTAATACTGAAGTCAGGAAAATTTTTAAAAAAAATTTCAGGTTGCACAGTTTAGGGGTACTGTACACTTCATTGTAGAAGGGAATGGTGTTTGTAACACCACAGTCAGGAAAATGTTTGTTAAAAATAAGTTACGGTTATACATGAGATTGTTAGTACCGTACTTTGTTGGCAGTACTGCAATACTCTGGCAGTAGACATGTGAATGATCACATATCTTCAGCCCTAAAGGGCATAGCTCCAGAAAGTGAGATGTTTTAAATGTCATTTGATTTATCATAACACATAAAATATTTAGGTAATGAAAATAATGTAAGATCTGCAGAAAATATTTTATATAAGCTTTTACCCATATCTGCTTTGCCCCATTGCATAAACTATTTGTTCCTGATTCATAATAAAAATGTTATTAGAATACTTCGGGCAGACAGTGTGGTTCAGATTTAATTTCATAAAACTCCAATCTTACACATGTGGAGGAATGTCTGGTGTTACATAAAATGTTGACACACACACACACACGCATTGCTCTTCATGTGAAGGAAACAATGCTGTAATAATACTTTAAGGCTGCTTTTCACAACAAAGCTATGTGATCACTCCATTTGTGATCCAATTCTACAATGATGTCTTTTGCTGCATAGAATTATCAGCTGAAAGTACTTTAACTTGTTCATGTTAATAAACTACATATTATGAATATATGGTGTAAGTTTCTGCTGTCTGTGCTGATATGCAGTGCAGACTAAAGTAATAGTAGTAATAAACTGGGAGTTTCACCGGGGAAATGCATAATGAGTAAAAGAAGGTAAAAACGTTTATGCAATAGAATACACACATGTACAGAATGTCTCAGCATTTGTTAATTTTCACTGACTTGCTGCATTCTTTTTACAAGTTTTCATGACACAGTTTCATCATTGATTTAGTATCAGGGTAGATACAACTAATACAAACTGCTGAAGCAGTTGTGTTTTTAATAGTGAGAACACTTTTGTTTGTTGGAAACATCCTGGCTTTCAGTACTCTGCACACCATGAGCTGTGCATGTGCATATGTTTTAGTCAGTAATGTCTGTAAAATGAATGGGATGAAAATTGCTGCAGGTTGGCTTATAAACTTGCACACATTCAGTAATGTGCAACTTCTGTTGGCCACGCTGACTATGGCTTCAAAATTCAGATTGGATATATGTGACAACGTGGAATCACATGTGGATCACACAAACTGAAGGAAAAACCAAGATGTCTCTGTCAGGTATATGGTGTTTGTACTGTTTGTTGGCAACGTTGGTTTCTCTGGCAGTGCTGTGATCCATATGGCCAAAATTAAAAATGCATGATAAACTCCAAGACGAAGGCATGTAACATTTGTGATTGTTGTGGTTAGAGGAATAAGTGTATCAAAGGGTTAGGTACTGAAAAATTATAGACAGTTCTGCTTCTTCATCATTAGGGCCCATAGGTAATGCTATGGATGTACCGCAGCCTTAAGGCTTATTGTACTAATTATAGACAGTTAAGTACGAGAATAAAATGTGATCTTTCAACTCTGACGTAGGATTGTGGGTCAAGATATCCAAGTCATACATTGCATATTAGTGCGTATGACTTACAAAACATTCTGTACAGAATGGGTCAAGTGGGGAACCTATTGTGGACTGGTCCCTTTCCCTTAATTTAGCCACTTTCCACAAAATTTTGAAACTTCTATCATCAAGGTGAACAGGGTACAAAGTTAAGGTGCTTGTTGCCTCAAGATGGAAGCAGAGCCAGATTCTGAAACGTAGTGTTTTAGTACTTTAATATATCTGTTACACGATGGACAAAGTCCATAAGAGAAGACTGTATCGTAAGCTATATGCCATCGTTGAAACCAAATAGTGTTGAATGGAATATTGTTCTCCATAACATTACAGATGCAGGATTTAATTCACCATGTTATGTCTTCAGAAATGTATCTATAACAATATTAAATAGTGAAGCACAACTGTTCTTATTTAAAAGCTTTCACATAAAAACACGCTTCCAAGAGACGGTAGTATTCAAAATTGTTTTGAATGTAGTCTCATTCGCAGAGATCGAAAGATGATCCGTGATACCATGGATCCCATGCATAGTGAGGATCCCGACTCCGTAGTTTAGCCATCTGGTTCGTAGTATTATCCGTGCTTCTTCTGTTTTATGTCTGACAGTGACCAAAAATATAACGTTATTACATGTCTGATGTACAGTCTGGATGCCCTGTGTAAGGTACAGGGGGTTTTCTCGGTGGTATATATTGCCAGCTTTTCTTTGACACATACGTGTTATTGTAATATCTTGTAATTTTAGAACATGTACACTACGTCCCGTAGTTGCCCGGAGGAAAGCTATGCTTCTTTTCTAGGGCCCTATCACCACCCAAATTAGCGCAGTTCATCTAGTTTAGCGCATGGGTTCACAGGGTTGCAAAGGTGAGAGCGCCATTGAACTCTGTTTTTTACTCCACGTTGGCGGAATCTTGTTCTGACAGCAGGCTAGATGCTGGTTATGTCTGTCTTACAAGTTTCCGCATCGTCCATGTAAGAATGATCTTAGACTGACGAACTGCTCCGTTTTGCTTGTGGATGTTTCTCTCCATAGATCAGTTTCTCTCACTGTACGCTTGGCGGTTTAGATGTTACGTTGTATATCCGCCTAGAGGTCATGCCCATAGTGCATGGATCAAAGTGTGTGTTACAAAA
>Ga0123355_10004641_pt1 | contig 19993 bp, 18 predicted proteins | sample TergutEmb28metaG_3_FD_89872 | JGI IMG/M metagenome (GOLD analysis project Ga0123355, IMG submission 89872) | Embiratermes neotenicus P1 segment gut microbial communities from Petit-Saut dam, French Guiana - Emb289 P1 | ecosystem: Host-associated > Arthropoda: Insects > Digestive system > Gut ...
ACATCGCGCGCGGCAATGGTGGTTGAGCCTGTGGTTTTTATAAAGTTGGCCGCTGTTTGTCCACCAGTGCGGGGTAACCCGTGCGAAACACTTGTATATATGGGATTTCCTAGTCTGTACAGCGTATATGCGGGTGGTAAAAGTTTTACACAACAACCGAAAAGTTTTCACACGACAACTGGTTCGCAGTGGTGTATTAGGGCGGTCTATTAGGGTTAACCGTCCAGATACGGATTTGTTGTTGTCGCAGAATTGCGGTAATGGTGGATTTAACTGCTTGCAAACGATGTTTTGACCTGCAGGCAGGTTCGCTTGAGAACTTGAGCAGGATGGAGTTGTCTGTTGTTGAGCGTACTGTTCTTTTATGATGTAAATATGTTGCCACTTCTTGGCAGCGCGAAAGTGCTGCCGGGGGGTGGTTTTTTGTTGTACTTTTATGTCTTGATGCAGTTCGGGCTGATTTGTTGTTTTGCCAAAAAAAATTAAATTTAAACAATGCTTGGCCGGGTGGACTTGGAGTATGACTCCATAGGTAAAAAGATATCGCCAGAACGACACAAGGAGTTTATCCGAATGCAGGGTATGGTTAATATGGAGCTTATACGGGTTAGGTATACATATACAGTGGCATTTGGGTGAGGGGAAGAAGTGCAAAAGAACTTGATGACAATTTAATTATATAAAGGGCGATAACGTTGGACTTCTCCGCGCTATCGCCCTTTTTCATACTCTTATATTACGTAGCAATGCTTAGTCTGCCATAATATCCGACAGCGAAAAAAGCTGTATACTTTCATCCATCTCCGCTCTATTCGCCAGTCCTTTTGTAAAGCCGGATTTAGAAAACAATACATATTTTATATCTGCACCTTCTTTTGCAACTGATGATTTCTCCATTAGCTTTTCAAGGTCAGATATGTCAACTTCAGCTGTGCGGAACTTGCATTCTCCTAGAATATAATTTTTTGAGTTGGCATCGATAGCAACAATGTCGATTTCAAAATCTATGGCAATCCATTTTTTTCTTTCCTTGTCTGTAGCCGAGATGGCTTTATTTATCTTGCCCCACCATCTACCAAGTTTTGAAATCCTGAATGGCAACTCTTCCAGCCTATTTTTTCTACGGATAAATTCACGGCACACGGTTTCAAAGATAGGAGAGGCAAAATGATTTAATTGCGGCTCAACGATATACTTATAAACACCGTCTGCATCTCCAGTTTCTAAGTCTGATATATTAGGCAACACAAAACCGTACCAAAAGCGGAAGAAATTATCTGTTATCCGATACAAACCCCGCGTCGAAGTTGCCTGTTCTTTTCCACTTGATGCCACGCCCTTTGTAGAAAGAATGGAGAACTCACGCTCTAATATTTGAAGTTCCATAAGATTTTTCAGGTACACGCTTATCTTTGATTTTTCGATCTGTGTTTTGGTATAAATATCGTTAAGCTGTGTATTACCAAGAGCAATAGCCTCTATCACCGTATTATACAACGCAGGCTCGCGTAGCTCTTGACGAATCAAAAATTCCACTTCGCTGTAAAGGACGCAGCCCTTAGTTAGCACATTTTTAATAATGTTTTCACGAAGGTTAAGAGTAGGATCAAACTGTCGTAAATAGTGAGGAATCCCGCCTAATATTGAGTATGCCAACATTTTATCTTCATCGTTATAGCCAGGAAAGAATTTGACAGCATCTTCAAATGGCAACTCATTCATTTTATATATTCCGGTGGTGCGCCCGTATAGCGGATTCTCTTCAGATAAGATTTCTTTTTCGATAAAACTCATCGCACTGCCACATAAAACAATCATTATGTCGCTATTTTTAAGTTGACTGTCCCATAAAATCTGCAAAACAGATAGGATTGATGGGTTCGCTTTACATATATAAGGGAATTCATCAATGATTAATAGCTTTTTCGCGCCATCGGTTGGCAGCTCTAACACCCCTTGGAGTGCTGATTCCCAATCTTGAAAAGTGTTGATATATTTAGATGCAGGGCTACCGGACTTCAATAAGCGTTCTGAAAAAGCTGTGAGTTGCTGTGTGTCTGACAATTCACGACACGAATAAAAAACATGTGGTTTCCCTTCACAGAATTTATGCAAAGTTTCAGTTTTACCAATACGCCGTCTCCCATACAGAACGATTAACTGCCCGCCGGGAGCATTATACTTATCATTAAAAAATGCCAATTCTCGCTCTCGTCCTATAAACATTGCACACCTCATATTTTATAATTAAGATTATACAAATCAACATTTGTAATTATTATAAGTGATGCTTTGGGGATTGTCAATATTGATTGCTCTAAAATTGTGCCAAAATAAAAATTTTAACGGTTTTATCAAAATCCCATGCCCATGTAAACTGTATCTAGGTCGTCTTGGGCTACGCCTAGGTAGCGGCGGGTGTGGTTTAGGCTGGAATGGTTGTATATTTCCATGATAACGGCAGGGGAAATGCCGTTTCGCCATGCGTGGTAGCCGAAGGTTTTGCGCAGAGAATGGCAGGATATGCCTGCGGGTATCTTGATTATCTCTCCTGCCTCGCGGATTGGTTGAGTTGTTGACATGGTAAATACCTCCAAGTATAATTTGGTTAGAGCTTAGTTAAGGGACTTGAGAATGATTGTTTTGAAATTATATAATGTAACATTGTGGTAGCCGTTATTCCTATGCTATAATTACAATAGCGGGAAACAATTGAATGGATATAGCGTAATTGCATCACCAATATGAGGGGGCATATGAAAATTGATTGATAAACTTTTAATCGCCGACTCCGAAGTAAACATCGAAATCCTCCCTTCTGCGATGAAACACGGTCAAAGTGCAGAAGATATCCTTTACGCACTTGAACGGAGTATATATGACGAAACACTTGAAACCGACCCGAATAAAACATTGTCTATAGGATATGACGGGAACGCAAGGTTACTTGAAGTGATATTCCATGTTATAACAGATGAACACATAGTGGTTTTTCACTCTATGCCTTGCCGAAAATACTATATCGAAAGGATGATGAGATAAATGGATACAAGCGGCAGATTAACAAATAAAGAATACGAAGATTTGAGCCACGAATACGAACAAACCCCTCCAGAACTTTCTGGAAAGCCGGGGTTCCTGTCTAATATGCGCGAAAAACAACTTATAATGGAATTATTGCCGCCGGACTATGCCCGTATTATCAATATGAAAGCTAAAGCTATGTTATTATCACCTTCGGAAGTTATCCAATATGCAATTAAGGAGCAGCTAGTAGGCAACGTATAAGTAAGATGGGCTGTAATTTGACTGCGATATCGAGAGGGCAAGTACATTGGTTTTGGTCATGCAACATTTTATCTAAAATGTTGCATGAGTGCTATTTTTTCCAGTAAACACGGGATTTTGCAGCACTTTGCAGAATACTCTCGGACGAAGAAAATCAATCTTCGTCCTTTTTTAATGCTCAAAACTACTGGGTTTTACAACATGCAACATTTTAGATAATTTGTTGCATCAATGGAGGTGGTCATCCCCCTAATTGCAAGTGGTAAAACTCTAACATAACAGCTATATTGCACCTGCACATATGCATTATAGCGCACTAACGCTGGCGTTTCACTATGACCAAATCTAAGAATTTTGTCGAAATACATAATTTTCATACGCCAGTCATCCAAAAGCAAAATAAAGACAGGAGGAATTTTCAAATGAGAGAAAAATTGCAAAAATTGCAAATTAAGGGTTTTATAGCAGGTATCTTGGTAATGGCCTTGCTAACGCCGATTGTTGCGGCTGCCAATCCAACAGTAACTCGGCAAATTACTTATGGTGTTAATGTCGTTTTAAACGGCCGTCCGATGCAATTTGAAGCAGATTCACGTCCGTTTGTAATGGATGGCAGGACATTTTTGCCTGTTAGAGTTATCGCCGAGGCGGCAGACATGACAGTAGATTTTGATGCATACACAAATACGGTAATTTTAGGTAGCAGGACACCAACGTATACCCCAATGCCAATGCCGACACCGCCTGTAATAGCTCCACAACAAGGTACAATGCTTGGCCGTGATATACAAGCATTTAGGTTGGATCGTATGCTTGAACGTTTAGACAGACCATATCCATTGGTTGCAACTATAATGGGCGTGGACTACGTGTACGGTTTCTCAACAAATGGAAGCATTCGGCTTACCAGTAGCAATATGGCTTCGATATTTTACAACTTAGGTGGCGGGTATACAACTTTAACAGGATATTTTGGTCCACGTGATGATTCAAGTAGTGGTAGAAGAGGCCAATTTGTAATATTTGGGGATGGGAGGAGATTGGACAGCTTTAATGTTACGACCGGAGACCCGCTGAGACCATTTACTGTAGATGTTTCTGGTGTTACTCAACTGAGAATTGATTTTGTTCCAAGTGCTAGTAATAGTGGTTTTCGCTTTGCTGTTGTAGACGCAGTACTAAGGTAGGAGCTATACTGCTTTTCCATTAGGACGTATTTCCACTAACCAAAACAAAACCAGCCATCTACCGCTAAATCCAAGCGATAGATGGCTCTTTTTATAAAAAAAATAGAGTATTAACGTATGGTATGGTACAATCAGCGATAAGGTGTTCACGTTTTATACATTACCCATGTATAAGCTGTGCAACATGACGAATTTACATAATGTGAGAGTGGCATAATGAAAAAACTTGTTTACAATCCACCGAAAGAGAAATACGGATTCATCTTATTCCCCGCAAAATTCGGTGACAGATGGGATAACATACCTAATGAAAAGCACCTTTTCATTTATTATTCAGACTTTGAGTATATTATTGATTCAGTCAAAGGAGTCTACCCTCTCACAAGCCCGGACACAAATGAAACCGAGTTAGAATTTGATATTTGCGGCATGAATTGGATTAACAACAAAGCGTGGAGCGAAATAATAAGCAATTTGCAATCTAAGGAATACAAAAGCGCGGAATTAAAAATATTTATAGACGATTTTTGCTTGTGGATTACAGAAAGCCAAAAAGATTCAGATGAAATAATGGTACAGGGTACATTATAAGCCTAGCACAAGTACAGCCGTTAGCCTGTGTAGGCGACTTAGCAATTAGCGGGCTGCTAAATTCATATCATCGGAGGGCTTAAATTGAAACTGCTAGTTGATTTTATTGAAGATAACATAACCCCAAGCGATTTTCTCAACGCTTTCTACATAGATGAGAAGCTGCAAGCCATTCTCGAAGAGGAAACAGATATTTACCCATACACAAATTGCGGGAATTTATGCCTGTTTGTTTTTGAAGCCAATGCTTCTAAATTAGGTTCTGTCTACAACCTTAAAGATGCCATAAAACTATATTTACAAAAGAAAGATATCGCGTTTACATATTCCGATAAGACAGAAAAGAATTACAACATTTTTCTAACGGCACTCCCGCGATTTTTTTCGTGTATTCAGACGTAAACATTTCTCTCTCTACTAAATCCATCGCAGGCCACTTGATACTATATAGGGCTAGGAACCGTCTTGTGTCTCCCCTTGGACTGGATTTAAGTTGCTCCGATGCTCCGCACCCGTGCCAAAATACTCTCCACAGACTTACCGCTTGGGCGGTTATATCTGCGCATCTTAAACAGGCAGTCTCTGTCACCTTGGCGTAGTATATTAATGCCTTCTTCGCAGCCAAGGCTTGCCACCATGCCAAGGTCTTCTATTATCCGCCGCGAGTCTTTGCCCACAACACCCAATGGATATATAAATGTATTGGGTATCCGGCCCAAATGGGCTTCGCAGGCATCTTGTAGCTTTTGCAAATCGTTGGTAAGGCGAATGTGGTATGCATCTGCGCTTTCGCCTTTTTTATTACCGCTGCCGCCGCGTCCGTGTACGTTGTAGCCGTGGCTCTGTATTTCAACAAAGCCCGACTCGTGCAGCTCGACTATTTGCGGCCATGTCATGTTTGGGTATTTTGCCTTGGGGTTGTCGTGCGCGTCGTTGGTGTAGCGGTCGGTCGCGTCGCCGATTATGGCTACTACTGCTTTCATCTCGTATTTTTGCAGTAGTGGAAAAACATAGCTGTAGTCGCTGTAGTTGCCGTCGTCAAATGTTAACATGATAGGTTTTTTGGGCAATTGCTCTCCGCGTTCTACAAAATTTATCAAGTCCTTCATTACCACGGTGGTGTAGCCGTTTTCTTGTAAATAGATGAAATCCGATTCCAACTCCTTTGGTGTAACGCCATACTTGCCGATGTATTTTGGTCGGTCGGTTACCAAATGGTACATGATAATAGGCAGTTCCACTTCCTTTTCGCGGAAGAAGAAAACTTCGGTGTCCAATTCCTGTGCGGAAATGCTGCCCGTGAACACCAGTATAGACAGGCAGAAAAGTATAATTAATTTGCGCATATTAAAATCTCCTTGCATATCAAAAAAAGGTATCTTACCGTAGTAAGATACCCTTCGTCATTTGCTAATATGCATGAGGTTTTTGCACGATGGTTTAAATAGACTCTGCTATTTCTTGTATTTAACGTCCAAATGATTCGCATCTTTCATTTTGTCGTTCCTGACACCAACCAGACGGCCGCATATCTTGTCACTCTTGACCATTTCATTCATAGTGGTTTTGGTATCCTTTTCGTGTTCGAACCGGGCACTCTTGTTGCGATATTTATTGTAAAAGTAGCCCCAGTAAAGGAAACCCGACGAAAGTAGTGCCAATGGTAGAAGTGCGATAAACGTGTCGTCACCGGATAAAGTAGCCAATAAGCTAACAGTCAAGAAAATCCCAATTATACTACCTATTATCTGTGCTATAAGTGAGCATAGGAATAGCCTGCCTTTATTAATTGGTACGCTTCCCATAGTTTTGCTGGTGCGTGCGTTAACGGCGATGTAATGCAAAAAATCTCTGCCATCATTTTTTTTCTGATAATAGCTGTACAGCCATATCGGCATATAAGCCGCTTTCCACTGCTTGCCTTTGAGGTCCATTTCTTCTTTATCCCATTTTACACCGCGGTCGTATTCCGATATTGTTCTGGCGGCAGAGTGTCTGGCGATATCTTTTGCTTTAACTTCAACTGCGCCTTTTAAATCTCCGATGTTGGTATCACGCTTTTCGGATGCAAACCCTCGCAGATAATTGGCATCCCATCTGATACTGTTTTCATGGTCGAAGGGCTTGATGGCGTTGACAATATTGTTAGTTCTGTCAGAGGCGTTGTTCAATTTGCCGGAACTGGATACTATCGTAAGTCCATCAATTGTTAAATCAAATTGTCGCTCTACCTCGTACACGTCCGCATCATAAACGGTTCTTTGACTGTTGCCCGAGCCAACGGTGTATTTTCTGGTCTGTCGTTCCCCCTGTCCGCAAAAAGTGGCATGAGAATTGATGTCCACAATCATGTACGGTAAGTATACGCCCATGATATTCTCTGTACAAAATTCTTCTTTGAACTTGGGAAGCGCGAAAAATTGACGCGCTTTAACAAACTTTTCGATTTCGGCTTGTGCTGTATTTTTTGCAATGCCAAAAGGCAGCACCATGTCCGGGACACTGCCATTGGGGATTTGCTGCGCTATAGACAGCGTATTTCTGCACCAGTGGCAACGCGCGCCCATGGACTCGTTTGTGTCTATAACTACTTCCGCACCGCAGCTGGTGCATTTTAGTGTAATAACATCGTCGGCATCGGCAGAAATATCCATTGCGCCGGTACCTACGACCTTGCCTTCCAACTGGCTCAAATCGGTATCCAGGCCAGCTGCGCGCTCCGTTTCAAATTCGAAACGGCAAAAGTTACACCTTAGCAAAGATGATTCTATATTAAAACCAATGTCAGTCGCTCCGCATTTGGGGCATTTATTTTGCCCGTCTTTCGCGCCTTCGTTGGTTTTGACAATTTTGATTTCAGGAGTGTCGGGGATGTCGCTATTTATCATAGCCCCATTCCCCCAAGTATCCTTGCTTTGGCACTGTCAAATTCCTCTTGTGATAAAACTCCGGCATCAACCAACCCTTTAAGCTGCTTTAACTTTGCAAACGGGTCTTCTTGCGCGGGCTGTGGAGGAGGCTGTTGCATGGGCTGCTGCTGTACGGGCTGTTGCATGACCGGCTGTTGCAGTCCGCCCATCATTCCACCTGCGGCATTGGCACCCATTCCCATAAATGCCATGCCAGCAGCACCGCCTTGCGGGTTTTCTCCGGCTGCTTGCATACCGCGTGCTACCGCCTGTTGCATAAACGCGTTGCCGCGGTTGCCGGACAGCGCGTCTGCTCTTCTTACATCGCTTAGCAACGCTCTTGTATCTTCGTCGTATTCAATTGCTTTTATGGCAACTCTTGCTATTTCGAGGCCTCTGGCGGCTCTCCACTGGAACCCGTCTTCTACCGCTTGCGACAAAGATTGAGCAAAGCCAATTTGGTCTTGCTGGATTCTGGACATGCGATTACCTTTATCAGGGTCGTTTGTATAGAATGAAAACGCTGCCGACAAACTGCTTACTACTTCGTTAAAAAGCTGCGCGCCGGCATCATTATCCATATCGGCAAAGTCGAAAAGCGGCGCATTGGGTACTAAATATTTGGCAGGCACAAAATTTTTAACAAACAAAATCGGGTCGGTAATTTTTAAAGTATATGTACCTCTGGTAATCGCGCCCACCTGTGTACCCAGGAACGCATCGTCCCAATAAATTTCTGATTGTGTACCAAAACGGTTGTTGGGAATTTCCTTTAAATTTACATAGAACGCCAATTGCTGTGTACCCGGTTTGCCGCCGAACTTGAAGCGTTCCCATGAAACACCTATGGTGGACGATAAAATACCATCACCTGCGAACATCGACCTGGAATGAGGATTGTCAGACTCATAAATAAAGCCGCCCGGCTCTGCTATAAAGCCTGTTAACGCACCGTTTTCCAGTGTAATAAGTGCTGTGCCTTCCGGAACTATTATTTTACTTCCGTTAGTAATGATATTTTGTGACCCTCTTGTGTTTGCACCACGACCGGCATTGGTGCCTTGCGGAACCGCTTCAAAAATTGCCGTTGTTGCGGTAATGCTTGTTCTTGGTTGTAAAAAATCTTTCCATTGGTTGGCGAACGCACCGCCTATTGCTCCTTGAAATGCTCTAATAAATCCCATTGTAATTACCTCCAAGTATGTTTTTTATATTGCGAAGTATATCATATCGATATATTTAAGTCTATTGGCTTGTTGTTAGATGGTTACAGCAATCACGGCTTTATACTTCCGATAGCGTGGAAGCTGTCTTTCAATGCAGCGTACAGGTTTTTGTATATGGGGTAGCTTTTGTTGTAGAGGGCGACGGCCTGCGGATTGGGAGTATACGTTTCCGTTATGGCAATCAATTTCTTGCACGCGGCTTCCACGCTTTCGAACGCGCCTGCACCAACCATTGCCAGTATTGCCGCGCCGAAGGCCGGGCCTTCTCCCGTTTGGATTTTTTCTACCTTTAGGTTAAGAATATCTGCGGTCATTTGGCACCATAGGGGGCTTTTCGCGCCGCCGCCTATTATGCGAGCGGTTTGCACATTTGCGCCAAGCTCACGTACGCGCACAAGCACGTCCCGCAGGCTGAATGTTACACCTTCCAGCACGGCTTGTGTCATATCGCTGCGGGTTGTAGTGGCGTTCATACCCACGAACGCGCCTCGCGCAAGCGGGTCGTTGTGTGGGGTGCGCTCGCCGGATAGATATGGCAGAAAATATACAGGATTTGTACCCAGGCGGTTGATGTTTGCTTGCTCGACTATGTAATCGTTAGTTTCGAGAATTTCCTCCACCCACCATTTTGCAGACCCTGCGGCAGACAATGTCACGCCCATAAAATGATACCGCCCCGTTGCATGACAGAACGCGTGAATTGCGGCGGGGCTTTTGTCCACGGCAAAGTTATCCGCCGCTATAAATAGCACCCCGGATGTGCCCAGCGACACAGAACACATGCCCTCGGATACTATCCCTGAGCCTATAGCACCCACGGCCTGGTCGCCGCCGCCAATTACTACTTTTGCGGTGGTAGGCAGGCTTGTTTCTTTTGCGGCTTGTGCAGTAACGGTGCCAACTGCTTCATATGAATGGTATAGTGTCGCAAGCTGGGAACGCTCCACTCCTACGATTTCCAACATTTTGTCGGACCAATCTTGCTTTTGTACGTCCAGCAGAAGCATCCCCGACGCGTCGGAATAGTCTGTGGCGAACACGCCGGATAGTTTGTAGGCTATGTAGTCTTTGGGCAGCATTATTTTTTTAATTTTGGCGAAAAGTTCGGGTTCGTGTTCCTTCATCCATAGAATTTTGGGTGCGGTGAAGCCTGTTAGTGCCACATTGGCGGCGTTTTCCAACAAAATTTCGCGGCCTATGACATTGTTTAGATAGTCACACTGCGCACCTGTGCGCTGGTCGTTCCATAGAATTGCCCTGCGAAGGACGTTGTCGTTTTCGTCCAAAGCTACAAGCCCGTGCATTTGTCCGCTAAAACTTACCGCGGCTACTTTCTCTGCGGGGATGGCGGCGCACAGCTCTCTAAGGCCATCGGCGGTTTGCGTCCACCAGTCGGCGGGGTCTTGTTCGCTGCGTCCGTCGTCGTACATGTATAGTGGGTAGTCGCGGCTTACGGTGTGAAGCACGCAACCTGTAGCATCCATGGCCAGTAGCTTTACGGCAGATGTGCCAATGTCGATTCCTATTGTAATCATTGGGATTTTCCTTTCCATTAGGCATATTTAAATGGAAACATGATACCTGGCAGCTTGCTGTGTAATTCAAATCTGAGTTTTTCGACCAACATCACTGCCCATCGCCAGAATTGTATCGCTTGAATAGCATTTCCGCTACGTCTTTCTCGTCCTTTTTTTCTAAGGAACGGTCGCCTGCCAGGTGTTCCAAGTGGTGGACTAGCTCGTGATGGAGCACTTCCTTCAACTGCTCGCGAAATTCCTGCGGGGTGCGATATCCGTGTGCTGCAATAATGCTGCCGTAGTTGATACTCACAAACCGGCCCAAGCCGTAAGGCTGGACATGGTACTGCCCCAAAATAAGCAGCCCATTGGCATCATAGAGGGTTTCGTTCCGTAGAGAGACACCACAATTAAGCCCCTTGAATATTTCCGGCGGTAACTCGTCTATTAGTTCATCAAGAACGATTTCGGCTTCTTCAAATGTTAGCATTTTGCAAATCAACCCCCTTTGTGTAAGTGCGCGTGATATAGGCGGCAAATTGCCGATAAGGATGGTTCTGTCACTTTTACAACCACGATTATGCGGACGACCTAACCACCCTACAACTTCCCTTTTAATATATCAAACGCGCTGTTGCTCTTGGGCTTTGCTTTCATGCTGTCCATATATACTTGTACGTCGCGCTTATTCATGGAGTTCTTCTCCTCTTGCTTGCGCTTTTCGAACGATTCGTACTTCTCCTTATGCCCGCAGATGCACACTATCTTGCGCGCGTCGCCCTCGCCTACAATTTTTAGAAACTTGTGGCACTTGGGGCATTTTGACCGGATGGACAGAGATACGTTAATGCGTTCGTTACACTCACGGTCTTGGCATACTAGCATTTCGCCTTTTTTGCCCGCTACTTGCAGCATAAACATCCCGCACTCGGGGCATTTTGTGGAGCTAAGATTATCGTGGCGATAGGTAGCGGTGCTGCTTTTGATTTCCAATATAATTTCGGTAGTGTATTTGCGAATGCCTTGCAAGAATTCGTTCTTCCTTGCTTGTCCTTTGGAGATGCTTTGCAACCGCATCTCCCAGTTGCCTGTAAGCTCCGGGCTTTTCAAGTCCTTTGGTACAAGGGTGAGCAATTGCCGCCCTTTGGACGTAGAGAAAAGCTCGTTTCCGCGTTTTTCTATCAGAAAGTTGTCGTACAATTTTTCAATGATATCCGCCCTTGTGGCAACCGTACCCAGGCCGCCGGTTTTCTCCAGCGTGTCGGCCAGGGACTTGTCGCGGCTGTCCATGTACTTGGCGGGGGATTCCATCGCGCTAAGCAGCGTCGCTTCGTTAAACGGTGGCGGCGGGCTTGTTTTGCCTTCTGTTAGGCGAATGCCGCGAATAGGCACACGCGCTCCTCGTTGTAGGCTTGGTAAAGATTGCGAATCGTCATCTTCTTCATCGGAGTCGCCCATGTATACGGCTTTGTATCCCTGCTCGCGCACGGTTTTTCCACGTGCGGTAAATGTCTCGCCGCCTATTTTTATTTTTACGGTTACGTTTTCGTACTCATATGGCGGGTAGAAAATCGATAGGAAGCGGGTTACAACTAAGTCGTAAACTTTGCGCTCCTTCTCGTTTAGCGACGATAGGTTTACCGGATGTTCTGTGGGGATTATCGCGTGATGGTCACTTACCTTTGCGTCGTCTACATAACTGTTGCCTAGGCGAAAGTTCGAACGCATTACATGCATACACATTTTTGCGTATGGTGGCACACAGCAGGCCTTTAGGCGGTCTTTTAGCGTTGGCACAATATCGGAAGAAATGTAGCGCGAGTCTGTACGCGGATATGTGAGAACCTTATGCTCTTCGTAAAGCCGCTGCATAATAGACAGCGTATCCTTGGGCGAATAGCCGTATCGTTTGTTCGCGTCCCGCTGTAACTCCGTAAGGTCATACAGCTGTGGTGCGCGTTTCGATTTTATGCTTTTATCGACTTCTGCCACAGTGCCGTCTGTCGCGCCCTTTATTCGCGCGAGTATACCCTCAGCTTTCTCCTTGCTAAAACAACGAGAAGAATTGCCATCCGTCCAAGTCAATCGGAACGTACCGCCGTCCGCCACCATCCCGTAAAACGGAGCGGGTACAAAACGACGGATTTCTTCCTCACGCTTGACGATAATTGCAACAGTAGGTGTTTGCACACGCCCGGCGGATAGTTGGCTGTTGAACTTGGTCGTAAGGCAGCGGGTGGCGTTTATGCCCACCAGCCAGTCTGCCTCTGCGCGGGCTTTTGCGGAATCGCATAGGCTTTCGTATTGCTTGCCGTCCTTCAAATTAGCAAAACCCTCGCGTATAGCCTTGTCCGTTACCGATGAAATCCACAGCCGCTTAATTGGCTTGCGGCAGCCGACTTTTTCTATTATCCAACGGGCGACAAGTTCGCCTTCGCGTCCGGCGTCCGTGGCTATTACTATGGTTGATACGTCCTTGCGCAGCATGAGGTCTTTAACCGTGCGGTACTGCTTGGACGACTGCGGGATTACAGTTAGTTTTAGTTCCCTGGGCATGATGGGTAGATGGTTTATGTCCCAAGTTTTGTATTTTTTGTCGTATTCTTCGGGGTCGGCTAGGGTTACTAAGTGACCCAAGGCCCAGGTTACTATGTGCTTGGGGCCTTCTATATAGCCGTTGCCGCCGTTTCTGCAGCCTAGTACGCGGGCTATGTCGCGGCCTACGGAAGGTTTTTCTGCCAATACTAATGATTTCATGGGTGTGTCTCCTTTAAAGTGCAGATGTTAAATGAAAGAAGAGGTTAAGTAAAACCGTTAAGGTCAAAGTTTGAGTAAAACTACATCATTGTATCGTGATTTTGTCAAAGTATCAAGCAAAACCACCCCTACAAAGCGAACCGTTAATGCAGGGGTGGTTTTAGTTTTATAGTTTACTGCAACGACATCAACCGTTGGGCGTAATGGTTCAAGGTGTTCCTCAGTTTGCGTAGGTAACGTAGGCGGTGAAGGGGTTATGGGTTGGTAGCCGTTTGCGTTGGGGGTGCGAGTGCGGGATAGAAATTTGCAATTGTAAGCGGAATGTTGAGTATGCCATATCTGCCATTGTATCGTGCGAACGCCGAATCATCATCAATACGCACGATATGTTCAAACAAAAATGGAATCGCAACATTTCCATTTATGTCGATGAAACCCCATGTGCTCCCTATACGCATAGGAATAGTGTAAGTTAAAACATCGACGTTAACATTCCGTATGCTACCTCCATCAAAAATAAAATCTGTTATGAATGTGCTCTTTAGCATAACGGCAAACTTACCGCTATGTGCATTATCCGACAAATATTCATTACCAAATTCAGTAACGTTTCGCATGGATGAATCCACCATTTGAACTATCATTAACCCCTGTTCTTCGTAAAAATTGGGAAATTCTTCTCTCCATTCATTAACCGGGAGTAACCACATACCCGAGTAATCACCAGCTCCTCCAAACCCTAAAAGCGACACCTCCGGGTCATACACCCAGCCCTGAGTAAGGCCATGTCCGAACGCTAAATCCTGAGGCCAATCTATGATTAGTCCTGTTGTGCTATCAATGAACTCTCCACCATGGTCGCCGGTTGAAAAAAAGCAGCAGTGATAAATAAAATCATACTCCAGAGTGGGTTCTACCTTCCAAACAAGTGTATAGTTTTCGGAAGAAGCAACATCATCTGTTCCAAACAAATCAGCATTTTCTTCTTCTGGCGTGTTGCCATTGTTGCCACAAGCCGCAAATACAATAATCGCAAACAGCATCATCGCTGTAATCAAAAGCTTTTTCATAGTTGTCTCCATTCCGCCGCCTACGTTGGCGGCACAAATAATTAATGAAAGCGGAGAAATCCGCAAACATATGTGTTAAACTGAGTATAGAAACAGCGGTAAACACCAGAGCACGAGAGGAGGAGTGGCGTAAGCCACAACCCGTATAGTTATATGTGCCGCGGCCTACACAAGCACAAATAATTGGGACATAGAACCCGTACACTTATCTTTGAAAAACAAAGTCATAAGTTTTAGCTTAGGCGGCAGTCATTGCCGCTGTTTCTATTTTTTAACAAAGAGGCTAATCCTTATGAAGATTGTTTACCCTGTATGCTGTGGCGTGGATGTTCACAAAAATATAATTGTGGCAACCCTCGCAATCACAGACAAAAGCAATATTACACAGTACGTTGTGGAATCCTTCTCCACAATAAACGCTGACCTTTACCGCTTTCGCACATGGCTGTTAAGCTATCAGTGTTTTAACGTCTGCATGGAATCCACTGGCAAGTATTGGATTCCCGTGTTTAACATCCTTGAAGAAGCAAATATCAAGGTTTTGCTTACTCACCCCAAGTACGTACGGGCTATCAAGGGCAAAAAAACAGACAAAAAGGATTCCAAGTGGATTGCCGACCTGTTCAAGTTTGATATGGTACGGTCATCATTTATCCCCCCAAAAGATATTCGTGCTTTGCGTGAACTTGCACGGTATCGCTATAAGCTGGTTTGTATGCGTTCTTCCGAAAGAAACCGCTATCAAAACTGCATGACTGTTTCTAATATTGGCTTAGCAAGTGTCCTATCAGACCCTTTTGGCAAGTCGGCATCAGATATTATGCGATACGTTCTTTCCTCCAGCATATTTGATGAGGAACACTGCAAAAAGCTAATTCAGAAATCGGCTAAAAAGAAAACGGAACTGATTTTAGAATCCATACGCGGCTCTCGTATCGAATCCGATCAACGTTTCAAAATGAAAGAAGCGGCGGCACACATGGATTATCTGGAGTAAGCAATTTTGCGAACAGAAGCAGAACTTTACACTCGCATTCAGCCTCACTACCACTTTGTTGAGCATATCAGCAATCAACTACCCGGCATTTCGCAGTTGTCAGCCGCTTTAATCATTTCTGAAATCGGCGTTGACATGTCTGTTTTTGAATCTGCGAAACACTTAAACTCTTGGGCAGGGCTTGCACCTGCTAATAATGAAAGTGCTGGCAAAAAGAAATCCGTTCGCATTTCCAAAGCAGGACAATTCATAAAGCCGCTTCTTGTTCAATGTGCGCTTGCGGCTGTTAAAAGTAATAAACAACCTTATTTTGCCATCAAGTATCAAAAACTTAAAAAACGTCGTGGTCACAAAAAGGCCATTATTGCCATTGCTCGCATGATGCTTACTTGCATTTACCATATGGTGCAAACGGGCAAAACCTTTAACCCTTCTGATTACGATAGTTTTGACAAACCCGATGTTCGTAAAGTTGTACTTAATGATGAAAATGCCATTGCGTTTCTTGCCGCGCAGGGCTATGACGTTTCTTCCATCTCTAAAATCGCTGGGTAAAGGTTGTACTTTTTCGGCTACGTCAGATAGCTTTTTTTGTATGCAAATTTATACTGGTAGGCTTTCACACTTTTTCTCCTCGTATTATATAAAATATTGTGCTTATCGTCCGTTATCATAAGCCCAAGCACAAGATGTAACTGAGCGTATTGCGGTAATTGTTCTGGTATCAAAGCCATAGTGCAATTCCAACTCCGCTTGGGCAACGGCGTATGGGTCTGAAAGCCATGTTTCGCCTGCTTCAAACCTCCTTTGTAATTCGGTGAAGTAGTCCATCATAGTGGACTCATGGCATCTGGGGATGGCGAACATAGTTTGAGCCATAGGTAGAATCTCGGGTTCACGAAATATCCGCACCCCCACATGCTGCATTCTATCCACCACCCAAATGCTGTCCACGCCAAACGGCTGGGAAAGTAGCAGCCTTCCATACAGTGATAGTGGGCTGTGAGTGTCGGTGTTTCCCAGTACAAAATATACAAGAAGATGGTCGCTGTCGGGGAATTTTACAGAAGGTATATACTCCCAGTCTTCCAAGAAATTGCGAAGGAAAAGCTCTGCGCTCCAAGGGCAGTCCGGTGGGAAAGCACGTAACGCGGCATTCCAATTGACATCGCCAATAAGGTGTACTCCGCCTATGTCTCGCAGGAAAACCAAATGCGTATTGCCATCATTAAACGCAGTTGCCCGGCAAAGCCATCCATCTTCGTCCGGAGAGAAAGTTCCCCAGCGCGTATTTGTATCATCTTCGACTTGCATAGCGAAATTTAACGCCCATAGCTCGTATTGGTCTAAGCGACCGATTAATTCAAACTTGTCGATACGCGTATCTATTACACTAATATCTGCCCATTCGGCGTTTTTCATTTCGCGTGCAACGTTATCGATATGAAGCTGTGCGTACTCGTAAGGGGTTTTTGAGCCTATTATTGCATCGGGAGTGTCTTCGTCGTAGTTGCTGAAGGTACCCCGTCCCTCGCCAAATCCCCACACGGCAAGGCCCACCATTAAGATAATTATGCCGGATACAAATATCGCTGGTTTCGCATAATTTTTGTTTTTCATAATTGGCACCGACCTTTAATGCGAGTTTTTCTTCGCATATTGTTATCAAAACCACCTATCGTTAAACTGCTGAAATGCCACAGAAATTTCCGCGAAATCCGCAAAATCTTCGTCTGAGAAGCCTTCTCGTTCCGATAAAATCACCAGCACATACGGCGACGGCGCATACACAATGGCCATATCATGCCATGCAATAGGCGATGTCCATCCGGATTTGCTTGCGACTTGATAATCTGACACGATAAACGGAAATTGATTATCCAGCAAGTGCGTCCGAAATTCTTTGCTATACATCCTGTCTGATTCGATATATTCAAAAATTAGCCTTGCAAATAGTCCTGCCTCATTTGCTGTTATGTAGGAGTTCATAATGCGGTTTCTTACGAAATCGGGGTTGCCCCCCATTTCTTCTACAAAGTTTGTGTAACCGTCTCCGTAAATGCGTCTTAGCATAAGCGTTGCCACATTATCGCTTTCGCTTAAATTAAGCCGCAGCAGTTCCCGCACAGTAAATATCGCGCCAAAATTATACCTATGCTGTATTATACCCGACCCCCAGTTGGCGTCGGCATATGTAAACATGTGGGAACTGTCCAAATCCAGTATACCTCTTTCTGCAAGCTTGTAAAGATGCAACGCGAAAAATGCTTTGGGTATGCTTGCGGAAAAATACACGCGGTCGGCGTTGTATTGGTAGATAAACCCGGTTTCGAGGTTACGGAAATACACCGACAGGTTGTTACCATGGCGACGAAGCATCTCGTCAAGTTCATTTATGGTGTGGATGGGGGGTGGGAGGCGGATAGGTTCTGGCACTTGGTCGTTATAGTAGCCGAGGGGAAGTATTGCTCCAATCACATCAGATTGTGATATGTCTATAGACGTGAACAACCTGTCTGCTCCAAATAAAACGGCCGCCAAAACCAAAAATATGAACCATTTGCGGAGGCCGCTTTTTTTCTTTGGTTTTGGCGGCCGTCTTTTGTAATGCATAATTTTATTTCCTCATTGTCTTGGATATTTTAATTGACCTAAAAGACACTTCTGCGGCCGGCCATTTGCCATCTATTTTGCCTAAACAATTCCGCAGGGTCGAACAGGCGTACCAGATTTTCCAAATCTTCTCTGGACGCGTTCTGAGGTTCTCTGCTTATACCGCTCGGCCAGAACCACCATGCGGTTGACAGCGGATGTATATATTCGGGATTTACATATGCAAGTTCTACCACAATCCCAAATTCGGGGCGTTCATATATTGCTACGCGGTAGTCGGTATCTTCTCCGCCAAAGTAGATTGTGCCATATTGCCCCATGTCCACAGTGCTAAATAACCGCGGTGGTACATATGGGCTATCCCACCATTCCCAAGTAGAAGGCATATCCGCTGGCGGGCTGTAAAGCCCCAGTGCTACATGATTATCGTCGTCGTCCGCATACAGGGCAAGAAACGAGAATTGCCATGGGTAGCGAGTGAAAACTTCGTCCAGTGGTATAGTGCGTCCCTCGTATCCGTATTCCACCGCGCCGTGAAATTGCAAATTAGTTTCGTTATGGAAGAAAGATATCATGCCATACATATCCGGGTGAATAGGCTCGTGGCAAACTATTATGCTGTGGCGTGTGCGGTCATCGACTTTTAGGCTTACCAGCCTGTAATTGCCTACTTGTGCGGGTACGGCGGAGTGCGGCACGTAGCGGGCTATTTCCTCTGCGGTGGTTAGTGGCCGCCAGCCTGTGATAAGGGCGTAGTTGAAATGGTCGAAGCCCTCTACGCGGAAGTGATAGGCTTGGTCAAAACCTATGTTGTGTTCTTCGATGAGCTGCTCGCGTATCAAGTCTAACGGTTCGTAGCCCCAAAAGTCTCTTTGTCCCCAGCATTGGAATTCAGGTATAACAGGTGGCACGTGAAACGGTGTGTCTGCAAGCGGGTTGTCTGACGATACCGCTGGAAATATTCCTAAAATATTGCCGGCTTGCCAGTTTTGCACAAACCCTTCCGCAACTGCCAGAGGGTCGGCAAGATGCTGTCTGCCGGATTCTAACGCTTGTTGCAGGTAGGCATAGTATTCCATCATGGTTCTGGTCTCGCAAAGCGGGAACCAATGGCCAATGTTCTGCTCACCCATATGCCCCATTTGGCTGGTAAGCGATTGCCAGCGGTCAACCACCCAAATCCCGTCTGGGCCGAATGGCTGGGACATTAAAAGCCTGTCAATGTGAAAGCCTTGATCGCTCAAGTCTATATATACAAGCATATGATCGCTGTCGGGGAAGGTTACAGGCGGTATTAGACCTTCCGACTCCAAATAAGCACGAACGAAAAGCTCCGCGCCCCACGGCGTATGCGGGGAAGGTAAAATGAAGTGGAACCACGTTGGAGCGTGTCCAAAATAGCGTATTCCATATTCGTCGTTGAAAAATACCATATACGTCCGTGCTTCGTTAAATGCAGTGTAATGATGCACCCAGCCGTCTTCGTCTGGAGTGAAAGTACCCCAGCGTACTTGGTCGTTTAGTTCTTCTGCGCGTATTGCAAAGTCGAGGTACCATAGTTCCAACGTACGGGGCAGTATATGGTCGAAAGATGCTATCATCTCGAATGTGTTAATTCTTGTTTCGGCTACACGCACGTAGGGGCTTGGATGCATGTTTTCCGCCACATAGTCTATGTGCAGTTGGGCAAATTGCAGAGGCGTGTTTGCACCGTATTCTGTGGAGTAGATAGTTTCGGTTGGCGGGTCGTAGGTTTCTTCTTCGTACTCTTCGGTTGCCGCATTGCGTCCCGCGCCTAAAGTACATGCCGCAAGGGTGGCTACTAAAATTATAATACC
>Ga0123355_10004644_pt1 | contig 19983 bp, 26 predicted proteins | sample TergutEmb28metaG_3_FD_89872 | JGI IMG/M metagenome (GOLD analysis project Ga0123355, IMG submission 89872) | Embiratermes neotenicus P1 segment gut microbial communities from Petit-Saut dam, French Guiana - Emb289 P1 | ecosystem: Host-associated > Arthropoda: Insects > Digestive system > Gut ...
ATTACAACTGCTTTTCGGTATATAAAGCTTTAAAATGAAGGAGGAGCGCTAATGTTGTCCGACCCCATAGCGGATATGCTCACCAGGATTCGTAACGCTAACATGGCTAGACATTCGACCGTGGACATTCCATCTTCTAGGATGAAGGTGGCCATTGCTTCGATTTTGGCGAAGGAAGGTTATGTCAAAGGTTATGAAATTATAAAAGACGGCGTAAAGCAAACCATGCGCATCACCCTTAAATATGGCCGTAGCAAAAATGATAAGGTCATTGGTGGTTTGAAACGTATCTCAAAGCCAGGCCTTAGGGTTTACGCCAATTGCGAGGATTTACCCAAGGTACTAAACGGGTTAGGGCTTGCGATTGTATCCACAAATAAGGGTATCGTTACCGATAAAGAAGCACGTAAGCTTGGTGTAGGCGGCGAAGTGTTGGCATTTATTTGGTAAATTATCAATAAAAACCAGGCATATAGTAAAAACAAATGGTGCTGGCGCTAAATTGCTCAGCAATATATATAAGGAGGTGCAGAACATGTCAAGAATAGGCAAGCTTCCGGTTGCTATACCCTCAGGCGTAAAGATAAACCTGGTAGAAGGCAATCTTCTAACAGTAGAAGGCCCAAAGGGCAAGCTAACAAGGAAACTTTCTCCAGACATGAATATCGCACAGGAAGATGGGCAATTGGTCATTAATCGCCCCAACGATTTAAAACGTTTTAAAGCCCTTCACGGTCTTACACGTACTCTGATTAACAATATGGTCGTAGGTGTGACTCAAGGCTTCGAAAAAAAATTAGAAATTAACGGCACAGGCTATCGTGCAGCAAAAGACGGTAACAAACTTACTCTAACATTAGGATATTCACATCCCATAGTGATGCCAGATCCCGAAGGCGTGACTGCAACGGTAGATGGCAACACAAAAATCACCGTCTCCGGTATTGACAAGGAAAAAGTAGGTCAACATGCTGCAGACATACGTTCTAAGCGCCCACCAGAACCGTACAAGGGCAAGGGTATAAAGTATGAAACCGAGCGCATAAGACGTAAAGCCGGAAAAGCCGGTAAGAAATAGAAACGGTAGGTGAGAGGCAATGATTAGAAAACCATCACGCACCCTAGCGCGCAAAAAGCGACACTATAAGTTAAGGCGCAACTTGGCGGGCACGGCCAAACGCCCACGCCTGTCCGTATTCAAATCCAACAAGCATATATATGCACAAATTATTGATGACGATGCCAGGCGTACCCTTACAAGCGCTTCCACAGCAACTTTGGCCTTCAAAGATACCAAGTTGGAATCATCCTCTAATATTGAGGCTGCAAAGGCAGTTGGGGCAGAAGTTGCAAGGAAAGCCAAAGAGTTGGGTATCGATTCAATAGTCTTTGACCGTGGCGGCTGTCTTTATCACGGAAAAGTCAAAGCTCTGGCCGATGCTGCCAGGGAAGCTGGATTACAGTTTTAGGCTTTGAATTCAAAAAATGCCGCTGATATTCTCAACTGCTCATCGGTGTAAAGGAGATTTCCTATGAATAAAGTAGACGCAAACGCCTTAGAACTTAAGGATCGCGTAGTTGCATTAAATCGTGTAACAAAAGTAGTAAAAGGGGGTCGGACATTCCGTTTTGCCGCGTTAGTGGTTGTAGGCGATGAAAACGGTAGTGTAGGCGCTGGTCTTGGCAAAGCCAACGAAATCCCCGAAGCCATTCGCAAAGGTAGAGAAGACGCAAAAAAGAACATGATTCGCCTAGAAAAGAATGATAACGACAGTCTTTTCCACGAAATCATAGGTCATTTTGGTGCTGCTAAAGTTCTTATGCGCCCCGCCCCTGAGGGTACAGGCGTTATAGCTGGCGGTGCAATGCGTGCTGTTCTTGAACTTGCTGGTATTCGCAATATTGTTACTAAGTCAATCGGTTCGAACAATAAGCACAATGTAGTTAAGGCCACGTTGGAAGGACTTAAACGCATCAAGACTCCTTCCGAAGTAGCGAGGTTAAGAGGCAAGACCATCCAAGAGATTCTGGAGGGCTAAAGATATGAATGAACTACAAATAACCTTGGTGCGCTCGACAATCGGCGTAAAACCAAAGCATAAGCTTACGGTGGCAGCCCTTGGGCTGAGGAAGTTAAATTCTACCGTAACACAAAAAGATAATCCGGCAATACGTGGTATGGTTCACCAGGTGCGCCACTTGCTAAAGGTTGAAGAAGTAACAGCGCAGTAATATTCGCACTCATGCTAATTTCAAGCTGTGCAGCAAGAAATTAGTACTAACCGAATGAAAAGGAGTACTGCCATGAAACTAGGCGAACTTAAACCTGCCGAGGGTTCAACAACTAAAGGTTGGCGGCGTGGACGCGGTCACGGCTCAGGTAACGGAAAAACAGCCGGGCGCGGCCATAAAGGCCAGAAGTCACGTGCAGGAAGTGGCGGCAAAGTAGGATTTGAAGGCGGTCAGATGCCGCTTTACAGACGCCTGCCAAAAAGAGGTTTTACATGCCGCAATTCTAAGGAAATAATCGCGATTAACGTCGCTTTGCTAAACGTATTTGATGATGGTGCTGTAGTTGACATTGCCGCCCTTAAGCAAAAGGGTTTGGTTTCAAACCCGCGTGATGGCGTTAAAATCCTTGGAAATGGTGATTTAAAGAAGAAGTTAACCGTCCAAGTCAACCATTACAGCAAAACCGCCGCCGAGAAAATCGAAGCATTGGGCGGTAAAGCAGAGGTGGTCTAGTTGTTTAAGATATTTGTAAATGCTTGGCGTGTAAATGATATTCGCAAAAAGCTATTGTTTATTTTTCTGTTGCTTCTTATTTACAGGTTAGGCTCATCCATACCGTTACCCGGTATTGATTTAAACATGCTAAATTGGGCTAGGTATCCTGGGCACTTTGACGTTACCCAGACCCTGTTCAACATGATTACGGGTGGTGGCATAGGCTCTATCTTTGCGATGGGTATAGCACCGTACATTACAGCCAGCATTATAATGCAGCTTTTGACCTATGCTATCCCACAACTTTCCCAAATGCAAAAAGAAGGCGAAGACGGGCGCAAAAAAATTGGGCAAATTACACGTTACTTGTCTGTTGCATTGGCTGCTTTACAAGCCTCCGCGATGGTTTTCTCATATACCAACTTCCATGGTACGGGAGAGAATCTCTTTAGATATGGAAACATGCTTGTCTATGTTGTAGCGGTAATGGCAATGGTGACAGGTACGATTTTCATAATGTGGCTTGCTGAGTTACTAACAGAAAAGGGTATCGGAAACGGTGCTTCCTTCCTGATTTTTGCTAATATATTATCCCAATTGCCTTTTGGTATAATGATGCTGTGGGAAGTAGCAACTGATCCGGAGCGTAACACGTTCTTAAGTATCGGCATGTTGGCAGCAATACTTGTAATTTTTGCATTGATCATTGCTTTTGTTGTAATGGTGCATGAAGGCGAACGTCGGATACCTGTTCAGTATTCAAAGGGTGCTGCCGGTGGGCGCGCAATGTTTGGAAACCAGAGCTCATACATTCCGTTAAAAGTTAACATCGCGGGTGTACTCTCAATCATATTCGCGGTATCGTTGTTGCAATTCCCGACAATGGTTACACAATTTTTACCTGTACAGCTTAATCCAGAAGGATGGATGGAACGTATTTTTGGTCAGACTGGGTACTTGCAGATAAGTGGCCAGCATGCTCATCCTGTTGGCATGGTTGTTTACGTAATTTTGATATTCATGTTTACACATTTTTATACATCTTTCGCGGTTAACCCAGTTGAAATGGCTGAAAACATGAAGAAAAACGGTGGGTTTATTCCAGGCATACGTCCTGGTAAACCAACCAGCGAGTTTATCCAAACAACTGTCAATAGGTTAAGCTGGATTGGCTCGGTATTCTACTCTCTAATCGCTTTGACTCCTATATTGCTTGATATGATAACCGGTATACCTGTCGGCTTTGGTGGTACTACGCTACTAATCGTAATAGGCGTAGCTCTAGAGTTTATTAAGCAATTAGAGTCTCAACTTCTCATGCGTCATTACAAAGGCTTCTTAAGCTAGATTAAGGCATGGGGATTTTTATCAAGAATGATTCGCAGATTGCGCTCATGCGTACTGCTAGTCAAATATGCGCACGAACCCATGAGTTAATAGCCTCTCATATTAAACCGGGGCTAACAACTGGTGAACTGAATAAGATCGCTGAGGATTATATCCGGGGGCAAGGGGCAACCCCTACTTTCCTAGGATACCGCGGCTTCCCTGCAGCGATATGTACCTCTGTTAACGAACAGGTGATTCATGGGATACCGGGTTTAACGCGCTTAAAAAGCGGCGATATTGTTAGTGTTGACATAGGAGTGTGTTATAAACGTTTCCATGGCGATGCTGCTCGCACGCATGCAGTCGGATTTATAGACCCAGAGCATCAGCGACTTATAGACGTAACTCGCGCAAGTTTTTTCGAGGGTATTCGTTTCGCTAAACAGGGTCATCACCTCCACGAAATTTCTACTGCAATTGACGACTACGTAACCAGTCATGGCTTTTCAGTAGTGCGCGAATGGTGTGGACATGGGATAGGGCGGCAGTTACATGAAGATCCTCAAATCCCACATTACAGGCAGGAAAACCGTGGTCCTAGGCTTGCACGAGGAATGACATTAGCCATCGAACCAATGATTAACGCTGGAGGCCATGAACTTTCAATGCTGGATGACACTTGGACAGTTATAACCCAGGATGGAAAATATTCTGCCCATTATGAAAATACCATACTGATAACAACCGGCGATCCCGAGATTTTGACGTTATGACCCCTGGGCAAATTGTTTTTTCTAAGCGGGGACGAGATAAGGGAAACGCTATGATAGTCGTAGCTATTGATGGTGAATACCTGTATCTGGTGGACGGCAAACTACGTCCGCTAGAGAGGCCAAAGAAGAAAAAGGCTAAACACATACAGATAACAAGTAATATTGTAGACCTAATGCCGTCTTGTGGGCGTGCATTACAGGATGCAGATATTCGTAAATATTTAGCTGGATTCGACAGCATGGTTAAAGGAGGTAGGCCGCATTGTCAAAGGATGACGTAATTGAGGTAGAAGGTAAAGTTATTGAAAAACTGCCCAATGCAACTTTTCAAGTGCAGTTAGAAAACGGGCATACCATTCTTGCGCACATATCTGGCAAGTTAAGGATGAATTTCATCCGTATAATCCCTGGGGACAAAGTTCTTATAGAGATGTCTCCTTACGATTTAACCAAGGGCCGGATTGTTTGGCGTGATAAATAGGAAACCTTGGGGCGTTGCACCAAGCCCGTGGTTTTAGAAGGGTTTAGACCTTAAGATAATGAGGTGTTGAGCTATGAAAGTAAGACCATCGGTAAAACCGATTTGTGAGAAATGCAAGATAATCCGCCGAAGAGGCGCAGTAAGGGTTATTTGCGAAAATCCCAGGCATAAGCAGAGACAAGGTTAGTCTCTAAGGAGGAGCATGTATGGCACGTATTGCAGGCGTTGACTTGCCTAGAGAGAAACGGGTCGAAATTGGCCTGACTTATATTTTTGGGATTGGCCGTTCTAGTTCAATTCGTATATTGAATGAGGCCGGCATAAACCTGGATACCCGTGTGCGCGATTTAACCGATGATGAAGTGTCGCGTATCCGTAGCACTATTGAGAGTACCCAAATGGTTGAAGGTGATCTTCGTCGTGAGGTAGCTCTTAATATTAAGCGTTTGGTTGAGATCGGTTGCTATCGTGGTATACGCCATCGCAGAAGCCTACCGGTTAGAGGCCAACGCACTCGTACCAACGCCCGTACCCGTAAGGGCAAGGCCAGGACGGTTGCTAACAAGAAGAAGTAATAAATAAATTGGAAGTTTTTTTGCCGCTGGCAAAAACCGTAAATTCATTTTTGCTTTGAAGCATCGCAAAAATAAATTTACTAACTAGGAGGATAATATGCCAAAAAAAGCAGTGAGGCGGGCGGCAACCCGTAGAAGGCGCGACAGAAAGTTTGTAGATCGCGGCCAGGTTCATATTCAATCATCCTTTAACAATACTATTGTTACTATAACCGATGCAGTAGGTAATGCCCTTAGTTGGGCTTCTGCTGGACAGCTAGGCTTTAGGGGTAGCCGAAAATCTACGCCTTATGCAGCACAAATGGCAGCCGACACTGCCGCTGGTGCTGCCAAGGAATATGGCCTTAAAATTGTGGAAGTATATGTTAATGGTCCCGGTAGTGGCAGAGAAGCAGCTATTCGCGCTTTACAAGCAGCCGGCCTTGAAGTCACCCTTATAAAGGATGTGACACCCGTACCCCATAATGGTTGTAGACCGCCAAAGCGACGCCGCGTCTAATTAATATGTTTAAAAGGTTGATTTAGGAGGAAGAATATGGCAAGATATATAGGGCCTGTTTGCAGACTCTGCCGTAGAGAGGGCGAGAAATTGTTCCTTAAAGGTGAGAAATGTGCAAAAAATTCCTGCCCAGTTAGCAAGCGTCCCACCGCTCCTGGCCAGCATGGTACTTCTAGGAAAAAGCTTTCCGAATATGGACAGATGCTCAGAGAAAAGCAAAAAACCAAAAGGATTTATGGTGTGCTGGAGAGCCAGTTCCGTAAATATTTTGATATCGCCGATCGTTCCCCTGGGATCACAGGCGAAAACCTGCTAAGGCAATTGGAACTTAGACTTGATAATGTTGTGTTCCGTATGGGTCTGGGTCGCTCTCGTACAGAGGCAAGGCAGGTTGTAAGGCATAACTTAGTAACTGTCAATGGTAAGAAGGTTAACATACCTTCATATCAGGTTAAAGTTGGAGATATTGTTCATGTGAGAGATAAGTCTCGTAGCTTAGACCGTTTTAAAGAAATTTTAGCTGTAACCGATAGGCGTGCAATCCCTGAGTGGCTTAGCAGCGACCAGGGAGAGCTAAGAGGCGTGATTAACGCTATCCCAACCCGTGAGCAGATTGCAACAGATGTACGTGAAACACTTATTGTTGAGTTTTACTCAAATAAATAGTCTTTGTCTTGATAAAAGGAGGTTAGCGGAAGCGTGCTAGATCTTGAAAAACCTCGTATTGAAATTTTGGAAGCCAAGAATAATACCTATGGGCGGTTTACAATTGACCAGTTGGCCCGTGGCTTTGGCACTACACTAGGCAACTCTTTAAGGCGTGTGCTGCTTTCTAGCTTGCCTGGTGCTGCCGTCAGCAATATACGTGTTGATGGAGTATTACATGAGTTTAGCCATTTACCCGGCGTAAAAGAAGATGTTACAGAAATAGTGCTAAACCTTAAAAATTTGGCCCTTAAGCATAGCGGTGATGGCAGTGAGGCAAAAACCGCTGTAATAGAGGCCAGTGGCACCTGTGTTGTAACGGCCGGTGATATAAAGTTTGATGCTGACATAGAAGCAATGAACCCAGAGCTTGTAATTGCTACTTTGGATGGCAGTGATGCTAAGCTTTATGTGGAGATGACCGTTAATAAAGGGCAAGGCTATGTTGGTGCTGACAAAAATAAAAGTGCTGATCATGCGATAGGTTTAATTCCAATAGATTCAATTTATACGCCTGTAAGGAAGGTTAATTTTACAGTTGACCAGACACGTGTAGGTGATATAACGGACTTTGATAAGCTTACAATTGAGGTTGCTACCAACGGAACAATGACACCAAGCGAAGCTCTTTGTATGGGAGCTCGTATACTAACGGAGCATTTTGCTCTTTTTGTAGACTTATCGGATAGGCTGGATGATTCTGAAGTATCTGTCGACAGGGAAGAGACTCAGCGTGAGAAAATGATGGAAATGAGCATCGAGGAGCTTGATTTATCGGTGCGTTCGTATAATTGTTTAAAGCGTGCTGGTATCAACTCAGTTGAGGACTTAGCCAACAAAACGGAAGAAGATATGATGAAGGTACGCAACTTGGGGCGCAAGTCCCTTGAGGAAGTGCTTAATAAGATGGCTGATTTGGGTTTAGCTCTTACTCAGTCTGAGGAATAAGATATGATGTCTGCGAAGCGGACTTCGATGAGTATAATCGTTAACGATTATGTGAATCACACCAACTGATTTATGTTGTCCGCCATAGGCGGCATGAATTTAAAGGAGAGGTTATATATGCCCGGCTACAGGAAATTAGGACGGACATCTAGTCAGCGGAAAGCGATGCTTCGTAATCTCGCAACGCAGCTTTTATATCATGGAAAGATTCAAACTACGGAAACACGTGCTAAGGAAGTACGTCGCATTGCTGAGAAGCTTATTACTTTAGCTGTCAAAGAAAAAGATAATTTTACAACAGTTACCGTAACCGCAAAGGTGCCACAGAAAGATAGGCATGGCAAGCGCATTAAGGTTGAGGAAAATGGCCGTAAGGTTACGCAGTATAATGAAATTGAGAAGGATATAAAAAAGGATAGCCCAACAAGACTGGCTGCAAGGCGAAGGATGCTTAGCGTACTTTATCCTGTAACCAAGACACCAGAACCAGATGCAAATGGCCGTAGGCGCAGAATGCGTAGCGAATCTAAGCCTGTGGATATGGCTGCCCTAATGTTTGATAAATGGGCACCACGGTATGCAGGGCGCAATGGTGGATACACCCGTATTATTAAGATGGGCCCCCGCCGTGGTGATGCTGCCGAGATGGTGTTATTGGAATTGGTGTAAATTTACTTGATTTGTTTATTCTAACCGCAAGCGGTGGCTTTTGCCTGAGCTTGCGGTTTTTTATTGGTATTGACTATAGTGCAACAGAGGGCTAAGCTTTAACAAACAAAGTATCAATGTTACTGCCACTTTTAACACAACAGGTGAGCGTGAATTTTAAGAACGATATAATCTTAAATAGGGGGTACTGCAATGAAAAAACTAAAAATAATATTTTTTTTGCTAATTAGCGCCGCCTTCGCTATATTAACGATACAAAATGTTCATGGGCAAGAATCAGAAGCAGCCAATGAACAGGTTATCTTAACTTACGAGCAAGCTCGGCAAATGGCCATTAGTGACATACTAGCAGTACAGGACATAGATAAAATAATCCGTGAAATGCAAGGTCAGCGTCGGGATTTAGCCTATACTGTTAGAAGATTACGAGAGGCGGGGCCGCACCAAAACGAGCAGCTTCGAAGGGGTGCCCAACGCGACTTAAATGAGTTTGACCGCTATGTCATGAGTTTACAGTTGCAGCAAAAGCAAATACAACTTTTAGCCGAATTTGCGTTGCGCAGAGCTGTAGCCGCTTTGGCAGAGCATAATATACAAATTGAGGCGTGGGAAAATGATTTTGTGCTAGCCGAAGACAGTTTGCGAAGGGCAACGATTATGCACGAATTGGGATTTGCCAGCGACTTGGATTTGAAGAACGTCCAGCACAGTTTTGACCAAGTTAGTAAAGGACAGGATGAGCTTTTACGGAGTAAGGAAAGTCTTATGAAGGATTTGAATACCTTGCTGGGCTTGCCTCTTGCACAGTATACCGTAATAATATTTGACATGACCTTGCCGGAGTTTCCGGAATATTTAACTCCACATATAGAAGCACTCGTGCGACAAGACATCTTAATTCTAACTCTGCAAGCTGTGTTAGACCAGGCGTTGGATGAGAGGTGGGTTTATACAGGTAACCGTAACCGCGATATTTTTATTAGCACACGTGATAGGCAGCGCGCCTGGGCTGACACAACGGGCTATGTCGGGCCAACACATGAGCCAACCGAAGAAATATTGCGTATCAGGAATAGACTATCCCTACAAGAGGCCGTAGAACGCGCAAATCTTGAACTAGAACAGGCTAAGCAAGAATTAGAAGCTGCTATACGCAGGAGGTTTAATGATTATGAGGGCCTTTTTACTCGTTTAGAAGTTCTTGAGATGCAACGGTTACAAGCCCTAGTGACATTAGAAGTAGCTTTGGTAGAATATAGACTGGGCCTTATCACGCAATTTGAGGTGGAGCAGACACGATTGGCTGCATCCAGAATCGAGCAAGAGAAAGAATTACTTAATATACAAAAATGGATTATGTCTTTTGTGCTAGGGAATCCCTCATTATTATAGTGGAAGATACAAAAGTTTTATAGGATTTGTAGTTAACGCTGAAGCAGTTTCGATATGTAGAAAAGCTATTAGCCTTTTCCGTTTTGGTGAAGGTGAGAGTTTGTTTAAATTAAGCAATGGCGATTTTGTTCAAAAGGATGCAGGGATTGTTAACGCTGATCTTTTTATTCAAAATATGGCGGAATTTGATAAAGACCGTGAGGCTATCGTGAACCAGACCAAAATAAAAAAATTGCTGTAATTTTTCGAACTAAGAAAAGCACCAGGCAAAAGGATCAAAACCCTATTACTTGGTGCTTTTGCTTACACATGAATAATCCAAAAGTCATATACAGCAAAATCAATGAGAAACGGTCCTCGCCCGAGCCGAATTTGCCAACGCTTCAAGGCAAAATCGGCGACAGGCGAGACCGATTTCGAATTATTTTGCTATATCATCTCATATTTTCAACCGCTTCAACTTTGCGTTTATAGCGGATATACTCCGGGATATACATGATCATGGCGGCAAAGGCAGTAATAGTTGTAAGCGCCAGCAGAATGTATGTATATACAGATGGCAGTGCCGGAAAGAGTGTAATAATAATCATAGATGTAAAAAACACTACGGTAGATAACTTCCCAAACCATTTGGCCCCGGATAGTCTCACCTTTCTTTTAATAAAATACCCCCCTACAACCAAAAAGACTAAATCTCTTAGCAGCAATACCGCAAAAAACACCCAATATTGCGAAAACTGAATTGCGAAAAGCACACATACGGTTACATGTGTAAGTTTATCTGCGGCCGGATCTAAGACTTTACCTAAATTGGTTACCCACTTGAACCGGCGTGCCAGATAGCCGTCAACAATATCTGTGAGGGCAGAGACCAGTAGGATCACCGCAGCTGCCGGCATATTACCGATTATAACTTGGTAGATAAAAAAGGGGATAAGAGCAATACGAAACCCAGACAATATATTGGGGATATGATGCATGTGATAAACCTCTCCTTTTGGTTTGCGGCTTCATAGTTAATATTGTATTCCCAAATATGAAGCAACTATTAAAACGTCAAGCTCACACTTGTTATTATAATACACATCCTATGGTTGTGCGCACTATTTCACAAAAAATGACTTGATTCATTTTTTATTCCATGACATTAGCAGAAGAAAGTACGTGCTTAGTAAGTCTTTATAACGTGCTTCAGCCATTCTCATTCTTGCAAAGGTGTTGACACAGCATAATTACATCTGTATAGTTGCTAAGTCATATAGATAGCCATTTCGGTAGGTGAGGCTACTATAGGGATACGGGTTGCTGCCGCAGAGTCGTGGAGACACGATGCGTAGGTCAACAGTCCATGTCGAATCCAAGGCATGGAATAACGCAACTTCATTGCCCTATAGAGCTAAAGCTTGAACGGTGAATGGAATGCGTTTCGTTTTATTTGGAACGTTATTTTATTGAGGATATCCTCTGTCACTGTTAGAAATGGTGCCAGAGGTTTTTTATTTCAAGGAGGTGACAGCATGGATCCGGACGGCAGCAGTATACGATGCTTAGATGATGGCTTGAGTAATGATGTGCCTGCTTGCCAAGGTGCTTTGTTTTCCTGCTGCATATGTCGTCATGCAGGGAGATAACTACCTCTTGGTTTGTATGCAAACAAGCCAATTTTCTAAGCCATCGTTTGAGTTTGTGACGGTGGTTTTTTTATGCTCGATAGGAAACACTGTAATAAGAAGAGAGTGAGAGTTTTGCACAAGGATGTGTAAAATTATATAGCTAGCTTCACTATCTAGAAGCTGTTAATCATAGATATTTAAAGAAAATAGCGGAGTGAAAACGGAATGGAAAATGATAGTAGATGTAACTTAGAACCTGACGGGCCTCCACGAAGAAAAGTAGCTGCTTTGGTATTTTCCATTTCGGCATCTTGTTAACTCAAAGAAGCTAATCAGGGCATGTGCATCCAAGTTAAATTCGAAATAAAAACGGAGGTACAAACCCATGAACAATGAAAACAGAATCACAAGTTTCACAAATACAATTATGTCTAATATCAACTCAAAAGATATAAACGCATTGAAAATGCTGCTAAGCAGCGCGAATGAAGTTGATGTGTTGGACATGGTTCAAGAGTTATCCGCCGAAAATCAAGCAGTTGTTTATCGCTTACTTTCAAAAGACACTGCACTATTTGTTTTCGAGCGGCTGGACACATATTACCAGCAGCAGCTAATCCGCTCTTTTACAGAGGAGTCTGCAATTGAGATAATCACAGCCCTTGACCCCGACGAGCGCGTGCGCCTGTTTGACGAGATGCCAGCAAGCTTTACAAAAAGGATGCTGTCCGCCCTTTCTCCTAAGGAACGGGAGATGACCAACTTGCTGATGGGCTATAAAGACCAAACGGCAGGCCATATTATGACACCGGAATATGTGCGCATTAGCCGCAATATGACCGTTGCAGAAGCCCTTGAAAAAGTAAAAGAAAACGCAAAAGAAAAAGAAACGATTTACACAATTTATATAACCGATGATGCCAGGATATTGGAAGGCGTAATCTCCCTGCGCGACCTTTGGATTGCTGACCCGTCTAAAAAGGTCGAAGATGTAATGGAGAAAATCGCTGCTAAAGTTTCGACAGACACTGACCAAGAGGAAGTAGCAAGACTCTTACAGCGGTTGGACTGGCTTGCTATCCCGGTCGTTGACAACGAGAACCGCTTAGTTGGTATAGTAACCATTGATGATGCAGTAGACATCTTGGAAGAAGAAGCGACTGAAGATATTTTGGATGCTGCCGGTTTCTCGGATATAGCCGTTAAAGAAGCCGACCGTAGCGAAGTCTTGACAAAGGGAAGCATATGGAGGATATGGGCTGTGCGCTTGCCGTTTTTGGTTATCACTCTTGCCGCTGGCATGGCCGCAGGTTTGATAATCGAGGGATTTGAAGAGATATTAGAAAGTGTTGTAATCGTGGCATTTTTTATACCTTTGATTATGGATATGGGTGGTAATGTAGGTACCCAGTCATCAACCGTATTTGCTCGCGGAGTCGTACTAGGACATATTAATATTAAGCAATTTCTAAGGCCTTTTCTGAAAGAACTAGGTGTAGGATTTACAATGGGAGCCATGGTAGGTGCGATAGCTGGGGGGATAATTACTCTTTGGTTAGGTATGCCTGTGTTAGGACTTGCAGTTGGAATCGCTCTTGTAGCAACCATGACTTTGGCTGCGCTACTAGGCTTCTTAGTGCCATTCACACTAATAAAGCTAAAGGTAGACCAGGCAGCTGGCTCTGCACCGGTTATTACGTCTATCAAAGATATCTCAGGGTTATTTATCTACTTTGCTCTGATAGTTGTTTTGATGGGCGGGTATCTCACTCCAAGTTACGAAATCACTGGGATGAACGTGACGGTAGACAGCGTTCACTTCTTTGTTGATATGGAAGAGGAAACGGCTACGGTCATAGGCACAGTTGATTATGATGCCGAAATCCCAGAAACAATTACCATCCAGGACATTGAGTTTAAAGTAATTGGTTTTGATTTTGTTGTGGGCTTTAATAGTGAAGCTAGGGGTATTGTTTATACCCCTAGCTCAACAAAAAGCGCCATCAGCCCATATATAATAAGTGCGACTCCTGAAATAACATGACTTAAAACAACAGGAATACGTCTCACATGCTTTGTTCTTGCCAGATAGAAGGAAAAAGCCGAATACCCAAAATGTGCAAAAGCCACAGTGATAGGAATTATGAAAGTCGAACTAGGAATGAAAATAAAAGTAATCCCCATTGTTATCAGCATAGCCTCGACGCTCATCACTAATCCGACAAGGACAAATGTCTTAATTGAGGTGCCTTCTTCGCCGGAAACACCTTTGCGCTTTTTGACCTGCTCGCAGATAGAATATTGCAAAATCGTCCAAAGCCCCAGCGCGATAAACGCGAACCCTACAATTAAGTCAGGGTCAAAAGGTATGATTTCATAAACCTGTCCTGCAATTAAAAAGCCAAGGACACAGAGTCCAAAAAGAAATGAGTTAATTATAGTAAGGTATATAAACCTGCATCTCTTTTGTAATCCTAGCGAAAGCCCAATAAAAAACGCATCTACCGATACAATTAGCCCAGACAAAACCGGCATAAACATGATGCCAACCTCCCATAAAATTAGCGTTAGGAAAAATTTTTTCCTAACGCTAATGTATGCCAACCTATATCAAATTGTTACGCTTGTTTTGTATTTCGATACCGATAATTGAGATGTAATATGTAAGTCCATGGAGAAACCCCTGTATAAAGAAAAGATGCGCCTACGTTGCTATGGTGTGCCAAGTGAGGCGAGCAATGCATTCCTGGAATTAAAGAAGAAATATGCGTATTGTTGCCATAAACATAATGCTGACAATAATAAGGAGAGCCAAGCTTAAATATTTTGCTTTGTACTATATTTTTGCATTGGCTATACTTATCTGGTTTTGTTTATATAGGTTAAAATAAATGCTGCGACAACTGTAGCATCATATAGAAATTACTCATACAATGCACCATGCAAAATATAATGGAGTGGTGCTGGTGTTTTATATAATTGGAGCCGCCGCGTTGGCTTTTTCTGTGTCTTTGGATGCCTTTGCGGCGGCCTTTGCATATGGATGCAAAAAAATTGAGATCCCGCCATTGTCGGCAATAATTGTCAACATAATATGTACATCTGCAATAGTTCTGTCTTTTTTATTCGGCTCGGTGTTAGCCCCGCTTATACCCGAATGGGTAGCAATTGGTTTATCCTTCGCTATCCTCCTGATTATTGGTATCATAAAGCTGCTTGATTCGATTACAAAGGCTATCATCCGGAAACATGCTAATATTAATAAAGAAATAAAACTATCATTGTTTAATTTTAAGTTCCTGCTCCGGCTCTATGCCGACCCCGAGACTGCCGATGTAGATGAATCAAAAAGCATTTCCTCAAAAGAGGCTACTGTGTTGGCTGTATCTTTATCTTTGGATGGTTTTGCAGTAGGGTTTGGCGCGGTATTGCTTGACTTTAATGTATGGGCCATATTGTTGTTTTCGCTATTAGCCAATGGGTTGGCATTGTGGCTTGGTGGAGTGCTGGGTTGCAAGGCTGCTAAAAATCTGCGGTTTAATATTTCATGGCTAGCGGGTGTAATCTTGATTGGACTTGCTTTTATGCAGTTGCTGTAATAGCATATTCATGTCCTTCACACGGATTCTATCTTCGGAAAATGAACATCAAGAAACCAATTCATTGCCTTCGCATCCCATTTCATTGGGGCATGGATTGGTAGCTCACCTCGGACGTTAGCTATTTATTGGATATCATGTAACGCCATTCGCTGGATACTTGACCAGCTTTCTAAAACTGTCTGTGGATTACACCGATTCATGATAAATTCATGTAATACACTTGACCATCCAGCCACTCAATATTGCTGGACATACGATTACGTAGACGAGGATTATGTATTTGCCCGCGATGACGGACATTTTCTCGCGTCTAGCTATGTAATTAAACATTTCAAAGATATCTTAGCTAAAACTAATTTCCTAATAATTTGATTGCATTGCCTCAGACTCTGCAAGTCAAGCTCATACTAAAATTGATCTGTATTATGCTTGTTTTATATAGATTTTAGCAAATAATCCAAACTATCCTGGTGTTTATTTCTAATATCTAGATATTTCCTGGTTTTTTGGAATGGCGGAATTTCGCAACTTTTTATCAATAATGGAGTTACTTTTACTTTTGGGGTCGTAATTTCATCCCAATAAGCTGACTCCCACTCAGCTACAACCCAATCTGACATAATCGTATTAGGTGATAGTAGCATCAGCGTATAATCTGCATGTTTCAATGCTTTTTGTATTTCTTTCAGTATAAACTGTCCCGGTTTTATATCTCGATTGTCGAGCCAAGGATTGTGCCCCTGTTCAATCAAATCGGCATATAGGCAATTGGCAAATGTTTTATCTTTTGATGAATGGGATATTAGCAGTTTTTTGCCTTTATCTGAGGAAATGTTGGATAATACATACTTCGCATAAAAGAGTGTTTTTGCATAACCTAATTCCAGGAGTAAATCATTCTTTTCAGAATTATTTTTTTCGCCATACATAGATTTCTGTAATTCTTCAACACGTTTCGCCAAATCTCTCATATGAATAGTATTAGAACAATATTCTATTGGAATCATATGGTTTTTAGTGCATAAAATCATTTCTCCAAAATATATAATGGCAAGTTCAATGCATTCGCTAGCTTTCGTTTCATTTTGGAGACAATTGTCGCAATCATTAGTATTGTAATTGTGCAAACAGTAATTATTTGAACATAAGCTACAGTCATTGCCAATGTCATCAAAATAACCGACCCTACCTTTATGAGGCCCTTCTACACAAATAATTGGTCCATATTCTAAAGAACCCGCCATAATTCTGCCCCTTTCTATTTATTAAATAATTTTTTTATGTTTACTTGATTTATGTCTAAATAAATTATATAAAGCTAAATAAATTATTTCAATGCATTTTTGAAAGGGTTCATGATCTTCTTGCTCTTATTGAAATTTTGCCCAAATCATACGTCTATGTATCAATCATTTGATGTTTGTGTATACATTAGTTTATGCAATCAATATCAGCTACCTGTTATATTGGGGTTTTCATGAAGGAGAATCAGATGTGGTTAGGTCGTGGTGACATTGTCACCACAATGAACCTGTATGTTAAGTTAGACATGAAAACGAAATGCAACATCACAGACACTCTAAATGACAAATTACGAAAGTACATCCATGATAGCGATCGTGGATAAGATGACTTCGCAGTGTAAATCGTAGACATTTGAGCCGCAGACAAAAAAATAGAACCAAGGCCAGTTAAGAAACCTTGGTTCTATCTCATTTCCAAAGCTGGGGATTATCGTTTAAATTTGAACCCGAAAATCCGCCTAAAATGGGTGTTCTGCTGTCTGCCGTATTTTTGGAAGCGGCTTCCAGCTCCGCCAGTGTCACGGTTTTGGTGCCGTCCTTCCAGTTGTAGGTGATGGTTATTTCATCATCATATAGAAATACCGAGTTCACAAATATATCATCAATGGCTTGGCGGTAGGCTGGGTCGTCTACATCGCCATTCTTAAATCTGTTAATCCACAACTCTATCCGCTCCTTGTCCAGCGGCGGCTTCTCGATTTTCTCACGGGCGATGGATATCTCAAGGTCAACCTTTTTGCCTTCAAGTTCACCCAGCCGTTGCTTCACAGAGGTGGTTGCGATGCCTTCCTCGATTGAGGTTATTAGGTTGCCTATGCGTTTTTCGATATCGGCAAGCTGCTTTTGTAAGAAGGGCAGTGTCGTGTTTTCCTGTTTTTGTAATTCCACGATTGCGTTTGCCAATCGCTCAGTAACATCATCGATAAGGATATGCTTGCGGGTCAATGTTACCACCAGCCGCTCTATCCGTCCTTCTTGACCGCCTTTTTCGTGCAGGATTTCTTATACATGGCATTACCGCACTTGTAGTAATAGTGAACCTTGCCTGTCCTACTGGTGCCGCCTGTACCAACCATCATTACGCCACATCTACCGCAAAATAACTTAGTCGTAAGGATATATTCATCCTCAGCTTTTTTAGCGGCGGGCTTGTGCTTGTTCTTCTCCATGCGTTCTTGCACCTTGTCGAAAATATCCTGTGGGATAATCCGGGGCATAGCATCGGGGATTATTGTGGTGCCGTATCGGTACTCACCCATGTAACGGCGGTTTTTTAGTATGTTGTGAATGCTGCCTTTATGTGTGTACTTAAAATTACTGTTGGTAAATACGCCACGATTACTAATATCTTCGGTAATTTCCTTCACTGTCTGCCCATCGGCGTAACGAGTGAATATTTCCAAAATTATAGGTGCAGTTATAGGGTCAATTTCATAATACTGGTTAGCATTTATCCTGTAGCCGAATGGTTTCAAGCCACTATTATTGGCTTAACCCTTGAGGGCATTTTCCGTCTGCCCGCGCCGCACCTTGACACTAAGTTCGGCAGAATAGTATTCGCTAATTCCTTCGAGCAAGGACTCAAGGATGATGCCTTCCGAGCCTTCTGATATATTTTCTTTGGCAGACACAACATTGACTCCATTGCGTTTGAGGATAGCCCTGTACATTGCAGAGTCAGTTCTGTTTCGAGCGAACCTATCTAATTTCCAGACCAACACAACATCGAATTGCTTCTGCGCGCTGTCGTTTATCATCTTTTGAAATTCAAGGCGATTGTCTGTCCGTGCAGACACTGCACGGTCCACATAGGTACTGATGACAACCATGTTTTGTCGCTCGGCATATTCCTTGCACTCGCGGAGTTGACCTTCTATGGATTCCTCACGCTGGTCATCACTGGAATAGCGTGCGTAGATGGTCACGCGGAGTTTACTATTGAGGTTTGTTGCATCATTGGTAGCGGTGCTTTTCTTCGTGCTACTCAATTGTCATCTCCCTTTCATTCTGACGAATGTTTGTTCGTGTCGCTGGTGCGACTATTTCGATACAACCATATAACGATAGGATTCGTCAATCAAGCCTAAACTATAGCTTCGCGATACTGATATGGGGTTGTCACTTTGACGAGGCATCGAACATATGTAATAATTAATGTGACGCCATTGTAGCGTTCACAAAAATTTATTTAAGGGGGCCAACGACTTGAAAAGAAAAGCACCAACAGCGAAAAAGCCAAGCACTAAGGCCATCCATGCTATCCCGGACGAAGCTATCAAGGCGTTGGCCAGATGTCTGCTACCAGCGATGCGTTCTTACTTTGAGAGCATGGAGGGCTGGCGTGAATTTGCCGAATGGCAGTTGCGTAAGGACATCGAAGAACTATACGGCAGGAGGTTGCCTGATATAATTATCAGGGTTGCCGCATAGGAGCAGGGGCAGGAGAAATCCTGTCCCTTGTTTTTTTCTCTGCTGGTGGGTTTGAAACTAGCGCGGAATAACTTTTGCTCATAATAGCTGGTGTACCATTTCGTTACTCCAGCCGCTTAACTCATGACACAAAAATAGCGGCCAAGGGCCGCGTAGCCGTCGCCGCAACGTGGCGGCGATCATGGGGTCTGGGGCTTACCCCAGCGAGCGAGCAGGCTAGTGTGCACACACTAGCACTGCTCGCGACACGAATCAACAAACTTGTGTAGTTAGGACGCAACAACAAACCCAACACCCTGAAATACCCTAAACGAAAATATTCCCTATAACAATTATATTTCTACTGGTGACGACAGTGGCGCATCAAATATATTTCTACTGGTGGCGACAGTGGCGCATCAAAACGATATGATATCTCTTTGTAATACATGTTCATTTGCACTAAAAGTTCATGGTATCTAATCATTTCATTTTGCAATTCGTTATTATAGTCTTTATCTTCGCGCAATTTTGCTATTATTTCATTTGACCCAATCAAAAACTCCTTGCATTTTGGATAATCGGGGTATGCTTCAAGTACAGAGGATAATTCCCTTCCTTCTAAAAGTTGCTTTATTTTGGTTCGATAAATAATCGTCAACCAATCAGCAATATCAAAAAAAGCTCTGTACTCATGACTTAGCACCTTGCGGTAATTATTGTCAATATATTCCTCGTCTGCTGGTGACAGTATTTTCGACTTTATATCAAGTTCTCTTTTTTTAAGGTAGTGTCCAAATGCGCCGTTAAAGAAAATCAACAAGGGCAAAGGGGAGATTTCGACTATTATGAGCAAGATTGCGCTTGGCTCTATAAGCCAATTTAGCCTCTCCAAATTTGTTAAAAGCGTCAATAAATACGGCAACAACGGCATCCAACGTTTCCAAACTGCGGCAG
>Ga0123355_10004645_pt1 | contig 19982 bp, 17 predicted proteins | sample TergutEmb28metaG_3_FD_89872 | JGI IMG/M metagenome (GOLD analysis project Ga0123355, IMG submission 89872) | Embiratermes neotenicus P1 segment gut microbial communities from Petit-Saut dam, French Guiana - Emb289 P1 | ecosystem: Host-associated > Arthropoda: Insects > Digestive system > Gut ...
ATCGTATCGTATCGTATCGTATCGTATCGTATCATATCATATCATATCATATCATATCATATCATATCATATCATATCATATCATATCATATCATATCATATCATATCATATCATATATCATAAAAACGTATTCATTTAACAGCAGCTGTCCGATAAATGTGGACAGGACAGAACGAAACTAAAGCATCTAGAAAATGTTGAAGTTTTGTCGGATGTGTGTGCGTGTGGACAGTAGTGTCACTGCTATTTGTGTTCTGTTGCTGTCAGCTTAGTGTGGACAGTAGTGTCACTGCTATGTGTGTTCTGTTGCTGTCAGCTTAGTGTGGACACAGCATAACAGAGCAGACTTGGACCCGAGCGGCGCTCCCTGCACATTGGCACTGACCTTTATAACGCGTTCAGTTGATACAATGTCACTGTGTAGTGGCAACGCTTCTGATATTTATTTCAAAAATATCCTGTTAAGGTCCGATTACGTTAGCAGGTAGTGACTGTCACACAGCTCCTGACATTTTGTATTGGAATGTGTACATTTTCCTTCATATGCTGAAGGGGTTACAGCAGCTCAGAGACTACTGACAGTCATTAGTGTACGATGTTAGTGTAGTTTACTGGTTTGTGTCCCAATGTCCTACCTGAAGATGGCTGATGTTTGCAACCGAAACATTTAGCAGTTTTGAATGAACACCAAATATACAAACCCTGTATCACAAAGTTTATCAGATAGTAAAAATAACATTTGATTGATACGAAATACGCAACTGGACGGTGTCACCTAAGAACAAACTTTATCCTTTTAGCGGAATGCCGTTTTCCTCCTGTATGGTCTCCGTATGAACCAAATTCAAAACGTACCTGTGACGGGACCTACAAATATCATCATAAAGTGACAGCAGTGTGTGGCCATATGAAATGCTGCCGAACATTACCAGATGCTCGGCTTTTGTGTCGAAGGATTTACCTTCACACCGTAGTAATTTTCATTGTATCAAAATACCTTCCTGCAGTTCCAAGGTTCATTGTAAGCATAAACACTGACATTCTTGCTTTAAAGTGATCCTTCAAGGGTCATAACGTGTAAGATATTTCAGTGGAAAATTGTGTGTGGTCGCCGTAACTACATTTGGGATTTGTGAAATCTGTCCTTAGAATTTTCAGTGGAAATTCCGCCAGTTCCTGTGACAGCAGATGCACAAGGAACTCCGGACTGTCGAGGGGCCAGAACGTAGAAAATGACACTAAAGTGACAGTATCATCATCATCAACATGATATGTGGCCGGATATTCCCTTGCCACCAAGACATTACTTTCATAGTAATTTTTCTTTCTTTATTAGTCTAACCTTTTCTACGTACTAACTCTAGGTGTAGAGGTTTGTAGTTGCACCTGATAGCACTTAGTGCCACACACACACACACACACACATACACACACACACACATACAAACACACACGTAATCGGTAGGACTCCCCTGGACGACGGATCTGCCCGACGCAGAAACCTCTACGTGATATCACACACCATTCACAACAGACACACACATCTTTGCCCGCGGCGGGTTTTGAAACCACAATTTCGGCAAGCGAAGGGCCGCAGACTCATGCGTTGGTTTGCGTGGCCACCGGCATCGGCTCGTTCATACTGAAGATATTAAAATAATCGACTGTAAATTGCATGTGAACTTCGCGGTCACTTGCAACAGACCAAGCAAGGCACACCCCCCCCCCGATTGAACGCTGTGGTATAACTTCAGAGTGGCGTGATGGTTAAACGGTTTAACACTTTACTTCACGTTCGATTATTCTGTCTTTATCACTGCGTTATTTGAGTCTCTGCTATAACAGGTTCGAGTAACAGACATACCATTTCTGATACATTTTCGTGGTTTTATTCAGACCCTGTTTGCAGATACCAACACAATATCTTGACCTACACGCTCCAATCAGCTGAGAGCACCGCCAAACTTGCTTCAATATTATAACCCCTGCAGTTGAAGCAGCGTGGATAAATAACCTAAAATTCAGTTGTTTAAACAAGTAATTAACTACCGAACTGATCTGTGAAGATTTTTAACTTTTGAAATTTCATTGATCATTTCTCAGAACGAAGATCTATAATTTTTCGTGGATTTCTGCAGTCCGTAAGGGAAATGTCTAGATAGTTCGTCAAAGCAGGCCATGGCTGGTTAATTGCAAGTGCTATCAAATTAATTGCAAACTCTGACGCTGCAATGTGTCAGCTGTGCAGATCGTCTTAACGGAACACACACAAAATATTTATACGGATCACAGAGCGAAAGTCCGAATATCGGCCCCGGATGGGTTTATCGCAACAAACAACGGGGTTTTAGGAAATGTTAATGTAAGTGCAAGACACTGAACTGCTTACACTGCTGAACATAGAAGTCAGGTCCACTTTACAACAAAATGTGTCAGATGTGGCGAGGCTTAGGAAGAACGCGATTATTGTTGTGGAAGATCTCGGTTTGGGTTACTGTTGGAAATTTGATTTAATCTGAGTTGAAAGCAACTTTGCTGCTGCAACGGTTAGGGTCCTCGTGTCCAATGTCTGTAAGGGTCCAGTGCTTAAAACGTTATATAAAAATTGCATGTCGCGGTGTTCAGGAACGGAGCAGTTTCTGAGATTTATGCGGGCGCACGGGCTGGAGCTTCCCCCTGCTTCCCTTATATTCCCCGCTTCGCTCTCTGATTGATACAGGCCAAGATGAATGAGCCCCGGTTCACAGGTCACTAGCGCCAGCCATCTGCCCTCCACTGATAATGAATACGATCTGCACCAGTTTTTCCAAAATTGTATTGATTAGGGCCGAAATGCTTGATTGATGTATTTCGTACCCATTCTTGTTGTGTGCAGTGAGTGACCACGCAGTTCTTCTGTTTGTAGTTTCGTCTCCATCTACTTATTACACACTTTCTCGCTGGTAACGACACGTATAAACGTACCGAACTGCAGTGACGTGTTTTTGTATGTAATCATGTGAAATACAGATAGATCAGATTCTTCAACATACATTTATTTATAATTTAACCTTCTATAGAAAATGATACGGCTTATTCTCTGTCGTTAATTCCGCCAAGAAGTAGTTGCTAATAGTAGCAGAAGACGGTAGTAGTGACATATGCTTCGGCCAACAATACGAACTTGTCCCTTACCGAAAGAATTCTCTTTTTGTGGCGGTACAGCTGAGGGCGCATGAACTGTGTTCAGTTGGTACAGCAACTGGGCTTAGACTGCATTCCTTCTGGGGACAACATATTTGGTTTTGAGGTTATGCATCTGTGTTTACAGCTGGTATTACTATTACTGGGTCATTTGGGTGTGCATCCAGTATTTCTCTTTTGGGGGAGGGACAGTAGCTGGTCTTGCGGCTTTATGGAATTTGGGTTTGATTTTAAAAATTGTGTTATAAAAATTATGTCATATGTATAATTCTAACATAACGTTATTTGCAACTGCATATAAACATAACTACGTGTTCCGTGAATTGCTCGCTTAATTTAAACAAAAACGTTTAATTTCTTGATTTTTTAAAATTCCATCTGAGACACCCGAAGTATTTTATTTTGTTTTTCAAATTTTCAACACAATTTTCGTCGGCCGATTTCTGTGGCTGAGTTCTGTTGGAGGGTAAATCACGTAAACATTTTGATATCAATTTGTTCTCATAATATATATATATATATATATTTTAATTTTGACTTCAGGGTGCCGCAGCCACCCCCTTCTCCTGGGAGCGCTCATGACCTCAGCCACAACACATTGTTTGTAATTAAATCTTACACTTTCTCCCGCAACCTGCAAAACTCATCATCAGGCTAACTTCGCTGGAATACAAAATGCAAATTTCAAAGTTTGGGTACAGTACGATGTGTGTATCATGTAACTAGTTGATTCAGACCACCTGACAAAACGCCGAATACCAAAACCTCTGTCAGTATATTCCCCAAATTGACAACGAGTGGGGTTTTTTTGTGGCGCAACAGCCCAGCTCGGGTCTAGGTCGCCCCATTTTGGAAGTTTCTGAATCCAACACAGACCCAAATACGCGGTATGAATGACAACCCCGTCGCACAAGCCGCTACCTGCACAACACAAACACAATAGACGAAAATACATGCCTTCAGCGGGTTTCGAACCCGCAATCCCAGCAATAAGCGGCTGCAGACCTACGCCTTAGACCTTGCGGCCACGGGGATCGACACGTGTGTGCATAGGAATGACGTAATCAGAACAAATAAGTGTACTGATGGGAATTGATACATCCTGTAAATACATAAACAGTCTAATGGAATTAATTGTAATTTACACTCACATTTAATTAATTACAGGAATCCCACTGAACGCGATGCTAGAAAATACACCACTAAAGAATATTAACGTATAATACTGTACACAAGCAATCGATTGTATGATAGGTAAATGGATAACCGGTGAACACCGTCACTACACACAACCATAAGTTTTCACTACAGTAGACAATGCAGTATGTATTGGCAATCTTAGAGCAGTGCAATACTTTTAATTAATTTTGTAATGAATTCGTTGAGAGTGATTTACAGTGGCGATTTAATTGTGCTAAATAATACTTCGAAGACAATACTGAACAGCATTCTACATTACAATAGGTCACTCGGTGGGCAGTTGGCTGGGGCTCTGCTGTACAGGCCTCAAGGTCGGGTTCGATTCCGGATGTGGTCATTGGAATTTGTCATTGACTTAATTATTCCGGCCGCACTGTGGCCGAAATTAGTACTAGGGATATCTTTTGGAAGTAAAGGCGGCCGGTCCATATGTCTGACAACTTTACCATCGTTATGTGCCGAATGTCTAGAAAATTCTTAGAGCCTCAACTTCCTGTAAACCTAAGGGCCTGCACAGGCCTGTAAGTGGAGAGCTTTACCCGCACACTATCGTAATGAACATAACACTTGAAGTATAATATTTCTGAAGGCAGTTCTGTATGTGACTAATTGCAAGAATCAAGACGAAAATGTTTTGTGCCATAAATATTTACACGAAGAATTAAATCTCAATCCAATATCGATATGCTATATTGCATTATATACAAATTTTGAATTCTTATAATAAAACCAACTAGATGCACTAATTTATCAAATTTATTTTTGGAATAATACTCTACATGTTTCGGACAGTTCCTCTGTCCATCATCAGGAGTTTTTCACTGTACGCACAGCAATACATACAGGTTTGCTGCGTGTACAGTGAGAAATTCCTGATGATGGACAGAGGAACTGTCCGAAACATGTAGAGTATTATTCCAAAAATTAATTTCAGGAATTAGTACATCTGGTTGGTTTCATTATATAAGAACTTATCACAATGCACGTTCACCTGAACGTCAAAAAAGTTTGAAATTTACATGTTTATATTTCAACAATATTAGCGTGATGATTATTTTTGAAAGCTCGAAACATGTTGCTGCTTTACTTACTCACAAATTTAATCGTATTTGTGTTTGGCGGTGCAATAGTGCTTTACTTAAAACGGAAGTATTCTTCTTCACCAAAGCATCCATATTGGCTCCGGACTGCAGCCTGCTCCTTCTGTAAATATCAGGGGCTGTTTGCACGTTGGTAAAGCGAACCGGGTGTGAAACGGACCACAGAGTTATGTCCAGCTTGGAGGATACGAATGTATGGAACTGTAGTTGCACTGCCCAGTATGGGGTTCTGATACAAACACAAGGATACTGTACTTTAAAGTGTATAAAGTTAAGATTCTTAGCATCAACGTGGCTGTTTTTGAAGGACGTTACTTTACCAACAGATACATTTGTGGTGAGCTTTTTTTGAGAGTTGTGGGTTGAAATTTTGAATGGCATTTGAAAAGGAGCTGATTCTGTATGTAGTGACTGTGTGCGTCGTGACGCTGCGTAGTGCCGATGTACGTTGTTACAACGTTCGATGCTTCTTTGTGACTGCACGTTCGAGGTAGAGGCACACTGGAGATACAGGCAGCAGTGCCTTCGAAGCATCGTTAGTGACCAACTGTCAGGGTCCTTCGAAACGGCGTTATTGCTCTCCTAACACGATCCTCCGAAACGTCGTTAGTGACCAACTGTCAGGGTCCTTCGAAACGGCGTTATTGCCCTGCTAACATGGTCCTCCGAAACTTCGTTAATGACCTACTGTCAGGGTCCTCCTAAACGCTGTGATTACCCTGCTAGCAGAGTTACCCGCAATGTCGCTAATAGTGTACTAGCAGGTTCCTCCAAGAAATCGTTAGTAGCGTACTGGAAGGTCCTCCGAAACGTTGATGACCTCCTAGCAGGGTCTCCCGAAACGTCGCCAGTGCCTACCAGAAGACCGATTTCCATAACCCACAAGCTACAGTTCCATCTCAATGCACACCGCCAGTCACACAGGTCACCTGATGGCAGCTGAACTTACTGCAAACGATTTAACGTTGTTTCCATGTCAGAGGTCAATAACTGAGCATGTGAGACACAGATAATGATGTTGAAATCCCAAAGAATTCGAGCGGAACATTTGATGTTTAGCGACGATGCGTGTTGCTACCGAAACGGGTGCGCCGTGCACTGGGCGCAGGATAACTCTCATGTCGCAGTTGATATTCTTCACCGAACTAACCCGAGAATAACTGTGTGGATCGTGACACATGAAAACACTCTTTTGAGATCAGTATTCCAGGAAGGAAGAATGAAGGCCGCAAGATATCTCCAGTTGTTGGACGATGTGTGGGAGCCACACGTGTACGGACTGCCACTTTCAGTATTACGTTGGTTTTACTTTCGGCACGATGGACCACCACGTCATCTCGCTGGCGAGGTGAGGAACTGGTTGCATGGATTGGGCGCAGGGAACGAATCGAGTGGCCACCAAGATCCTCGGACCTCATGCCCATACATTTTTTCTTCTGGGGTCAGTTAAAGTCACTTGTATACCGTACCGGGCCACGCATCGTTTGACGACCGTAAAGGAACTACCCCTCCTGCTACTAGAGACATTACACCTTGAACTTATTTTGCATTGCGCTCTGCCCCATGGTGTGCCATTAGTAAGGGGAACATCAATGGAAGATTGCTGGCGAGTGGTTTTCCCTGTGAGACCGGAATTAATGGACATCCGATAAATATTTATAAATATAAATATTTTACCGCGCGTGTGTGTGTGTGTGTGTGTGTGTAGTGACGGCAATGAACACGTACCGCCACCTTTAACATTCAATAACACTCCATTTTTTCCACAGTGTATTTGTGTACGTGATACGATTCTTAGAATAGTAACAGATATTCCTCTACTGCATTGACTAAGTATTCTGTGTAACATAGACACAAAATGATTCTGAGAAGTAGACAATATATTTTTATACTGTATTTAGACTAACTCTAGTCTTGTACGTTCCGAGGAAGTACAAAATATGGCCATACTGGTAAATTTGGTACAAGCAACATAGACAATAGGTGGCATACATTTGTCATATTCCGAATATTTTATCGATACAAAATTCCCATCAATGCTTAAGTGGACTTTACGAGTACAAACACACGAAGCGCATTTGTACTTGGTCCGCTGGACTTTTTTTAGTCCAAGTCTGCATGTTGCTAGTGCTGAATGCAGTTAACTTCATTCGTGGTTATATTTCGCAGAACGATCATTAATTAGTGTCATAATGCGATTTAACACACGCGTCTAATTCTGTCGTACAGTTAAAAGTACAGAAACAACAAAATATTTACAAACCCAGGCCACCCTCTACCGTACGATACGTGTAATTACTTTAATCCAAAAGCCCACAAATGTTTATATTTATAGTTTCGAAAGCCATCTTGCTGTAATAAGTACAGGGTGTGTCAGTGCTGTCATACCGTTGTCTGGGAGACTCCGCTATCCAGACAGCCAAGCTCAGTACGGAACTGCGGAGGGACAACTGGCCATCCAGTGTGCTTGGAATCTAAATGATATTTTGATATTTGGTATAGGAAATGTGCACTGACATAAACGGGAATGTGCACCGACATAAACGGGAATGTGCAACGACATAAATGGAAATGTGCACCCACATAAACGGAAATGTGCACCGACATTAATGGAAATGTGCACCGACATAGACGGAAATGTGCACCGACATAAATGGAAATGTGCACCCACATAAACGGGAATCGAATTAAGTCCATCAAGTGAGGGACTTGAAATATAATTAGTTGCGAAGGTCGAAATATAGTCCTCGCTAATTTCAGACCAGAGCGCTGAAAGTGATAATCTTCTCGTGCTCCCAGCTGCAGTGCACCGTGCCATGTCCTAGTCTTGCACACACACACACACACACACACACACACACACACACACACACTGCACGTTTCCGAAAAGTTGGCCTTGAACATCCAGCTGAAGTATCTGGCCTGATTAGCAGATTTTCTCACTGTCGGTCTATTCCAGTCACCGTGTTCAAATTTAATTTTCACAGACAAGGTCCACACGAATTTAAGTTTGATATGACCTAATTACAGTTCACATGTGACGCACTTAAAACTTCTGAACCAAGACAAGTTCCAGTACCACTGTGTTCCTGCATGAAAAAAACACTTTTTAGAAGGAAAACTGAAGAGATTTGGCCTCTGATTCACGAAGCACCGCGGTTTGGTTCCTTAGTGTTGCATTGCTAGGATAGCTACACTAGGACATGTCCAGAGGCCAGACGAATAGCACTAGCGAAATAAACGAAGTAGAGTATTGCGAGGGATGTGCGGCTGAACACCACGAGTAGTGGAGTCACGAAATGGACTAAGGCACGAACTAAATAGTGATAACGTCGCGTATAATGCACTATTCCTCTTTTTTAAGCAAGGCACCCTGTTGTGTCATAATGTAATGAATACAGCCACAGTAAATGGAGCATAACACAACTTTAATGAACTACAATTTTAAATAATTTACAGCAACACATGTAGGCCCTTAAAAGCCATCTTCAGGATAAATATAAAGCAGTATACATATATAATACAGTGTCATAAAATGGACTAGATCTCGTTTACATAAAGTTTTAAGTTATTAAAAGGATATTATTAGAATAGAGCATGAGTTGTGGTAAAACTTGTGAATACAGTGAACAGTAGAGCTTTTATTAGTATACGTATGGTTAAAGATGGAATTGTTGAGGTGCTGCCTTTCAGACTTGAGTAGTTGATAGGTTGCACAAGTGTGTCTCAGTGTAAACGAGATCTCGTCCATTTTATGGCACTGTATCTCGTATATGTATATGTATATATATATATACTGCTTTATATTCAGCCTGAAGATGGCTTTTACGGGCCGAAACATGTTGCTGTAAATTATTTAAAATGATAATTAATTGCAGTTGTGTCAGACTGTATTTATTGATGCTTTATTTATATGCCTTATTTCTCAATTCAAAAGTAGTCACAAAATGGCCGAAACATGCCGCTAAATTATAAATATTTTTATTAGTATACAATTGTGAAGTGACGGTAGTCTTTAAATAAATAGTTATGTAATTTGTCAGGGAACTTGACATTTAAGATTAATTACGGCATCATTGGCAGGGAGTAAGTCTAATGGATTGAACTGGCCAGTTGGTTACTTGGTTTACAGTTTAATTTAAAAACAAGTTAGTAGCCGAAGATACGGTCTCAGCCAGTTTGATTTCAGATAGTTTAATAAGTGACGATTTGGCAAAACTGTGTCGTTAAGTTCTTGGACAGACAGACGTGAAACCAACAAAAATCGAGTTGCTGGTGTGGACACGCACGCAGTAAATGTTGTCGCCCCCCTCCCAGTGAGATTACAGAACACGATCATCAAATGTAACACGTGTTAACACCGTCACAGCAGCTTACACGCATGCAGCCCTGCCGTGCATGTTACTACAGTGCCAGCCGTACCGTGTACAGTACAGTGCAGTGTCGCAGCTCTGGCTGTGTGTCCCGTTTGCAGTCACATGCAGCAGCCCACAGCCTGTAGCCTTAAGAGCGCTCGAAAACCGTCGAGTGGATTTCCATGAAATTTTATGTTTGCAAGATTTAGTACAATTTATAGAAATTTTCCAAATTCTAGGATCGGACGAAATCAAAGGGAAACGTACGTGTTTTTGTGTGCACTTTGAGACCAACACCCTGCATTTTTTTTATGATTAAAAATATTTCGAAATCCCTTATTTACGGAGAAGAATAAAAGAAACATTAAAATTAAACACACTAGGCAATTAATCTTTCAGTTTTAGAAAAAAAACTAAAAACAGCAGTTTCACCTCGTGTATTGTAACCGCTTAAAGTGCAAGTTTGAGCTTTGGACCTTGCCGCCAAATATGAACGAAGGTGTTACTTGTATTGCGGGGTACAGTACGTGTAGGGGCTGTAAGGTTTGCGGGTGCCCTACGGGTTGTAGCAGAACATTTGTTGAATCTCGCCTTGCCACTGTAGTAAAATGCGTTTTAACTTCCTTCACAGTAACTTATAAAGGGCTAAGCCCTCGGAGAGACTTGGCTTGTTGGAATGCTGCCGTTAGTGCTACCGACAGAGGAACAGACTGTACCTGAAGTAGTGAGTGCAGTTGATGTGTACAAATATAGCCCCTGTATGAATCAGGGCCTTCTGCAAATTAGCACTCCATGACCAGCACAAGAACTAAAGTTTGTTTATGTGAACTTTGTACAAACTGGAGTCCCAGAAACTAGCGCAAATTTGCAATGATTTCTGGAGCAGTTTCCAAAGAGAGCAAGTGTTTGTCCTTGGTTGGACAACGCTTGGTATCTCAATAGACACAATGCACCACCGCCGACAAAGGAGTGTGCGAGCTGCTGGCGGACTTTTGAATAACCGCAGTGGGGAATTCGCAATTGTGAGGGAGCTAAGGGCGCATTTCGAATTGGAGGATCTTCTGAACTCAGACTTGCACCAGAATTAAGGACGCTTTTTTGGTGAGTTTTATTAAACGAAGCGTCTTGCAACCTTAATTTTCAAGCTTACATACTGGGGTGCTGATAAGTCATTAGCCCGACCAGGAAGGAAACAAGCTCGGAAGCATGTCAGGGACGCGCGCGATTTCAACAACATCGAGACGCGAGCTGTCATCAAGGGGGCCCCCCCCCCACAAGGCAAGGCGCGGAAGGAAACTCACGCCATTCTGACAGAAACATTAGCTTGTTTCTTTCCTGGTCGGGCTAAGGACTTATCAACACCCGTTGTATGTGTAAATAAATGGAATGCATATTTAATGACACTATAAGTAAACGTGTTGCTGCATTGTTACTTAACTAAAATTTAAGCTTTGTTCCTTTCGAGGAAAATGAACATGAATTTGTCGTAGTTTTTACCCAATGTTCATTTTTCGATTTTGCGACACCACAGCTGTTGCAGCAACATGAGAAGGTATTCTGTGTCCATGTGTGCTGTCCAGTGGTTTTTAAAACACAAAGTTGATGCGACTGGCTATCAGAGAAAGACTTCATCAGGCTTTGGTAATTGTACTGGCATTTTTGGCGCTGACCATTTTCCCTGTTGTTCTAAACCACAAAATTTCTGAAAACGATTGAAAACAGTTCACCAATGGAGTGTGGCGATTTACAAGACGCTCTTTTAATAAGCCTGGTTCAGAGTGAGAAACACAAAAATTAGGAGGATTTGTTGATAAAAACGGCATTTCTTCACTGCTGTCTCTGTGAACCAAGCAATCATGATAGACAAACATAAATCTTCGCACACATTAGCTATTTTTCCCAGAAAACCTTTAATGCACAATTCTATATGCTAAGTTACACTTATTAGTTAGCTACTCCAACGCGTTTCGACGCAAAAGCCTAAATCCTCAGGGAGTCCACCTTCTTCCGGCATGCCAAATGAATAAAAACGCAGTCCAAAATGCAGCTTTGCACCAAAGCAGAACTTCAATATTCTTAATAGCCATTTGATGGTAGATGATTAAGAACCGTACTCAATAAATATAGCGTGATCACATGTCCAGTCTTATGGGTAAAAAAGTGACTTTTGACAGATGTACTTTTGTGAATATTCTGAAGTCTTCATTGACAAAGACCAGCAACATAGTTGTGAAAAACTTCACTTTAGAAGTGTTTGAATTTTGTTGGTTGGTTAATATGATAAAACACTTAAATCAATGCTACAATACTGTGTCGATGTAGCAGATGTATGTGGAATTCGGAATGGTAAAATCAATTTTGGCCTCCTGCCCTACATTTATATCGGAACTGGATATGGTCAAATGAGTAATCTGACGCTAATTACATTGCAGTATGTTCGGATCGCGGCTCAAGTCCCCTAGGGGCACTACATGAAGGTAATGCACAGTGTGGGAAAAAATTAAAAACCATAAACTATTCAAGACACTTTTTTTAAATCAATGGCTCTAAATTTGAAACTGGTGTGCTGTTACACCTTCCCGAGTGTGCGGGGCTTCTTCTTGAATACTTTGGCTTCCTCGTGTCCTCAAGAAACTATTCGAGCATAGAGAGGTCAGGAGAACTGGCTGGCCAGGCGATGTTACCAACACAAGATCATGCGTGCACGAAATTTGTATCTCAGGCATACAATTGTTTCACGTGCTGCGTTTTCGGTGGCGCGGTTTTGCTGCAATCGCGGCTCAGCACGGAAGGCCTCAGCGTCCATTTCTAACGTCTCCAGCCCTGCTCAGTCTCATATTCAATTTAGCATGACTGCACAGTTGCCTTCTTCCTACTACAGTTCGTATTTCCAAGAATCGGAACTCCACACCATACGGTGACTTTCGGAATGTGTAGAGGATTTTATAACATTTTATGGGATATTTTTATCGCCCAAGTATCAGAAATGTTACTTAGAGGATACCGACAGATGCCAAAAGGTGCATCGTCGGACATGATGGGCTATTGAACAAAAACAGCATCTGCGTGCAATATATCCGTAAATGCCTGCAGCCTATAAAACTTTCTTTCACTTCGTAGAATAAAACACGATCTTTTGAAAAAAAATCTTACTACTTGTACAGCACGAATGTACAAAGTTGGGCCTGCCATCGCAGTAAATTTCTCACAATACACTGGCATGGGTGCTGCATTTCCTTCACAGGGTCGCAGAGTAAATAGATTCGCGTGTTGGAAGGGTTGAACTCAAAACCTGGTCTTCCAGCTGTTGGGCGGTAAAGGTACAGCAATTCTTTTACAGGCATGGACAGACCCTGAGGGTTCCCGGAGTTTCAGTCTCCCAGATTTCAAGACAATCGGCACATGAGTGTGGTAGGATTGTCAGCCCTACGCACCGACCAACTTTACCCCCCAGGAAATATTCCTGATACTCATTTCTGTTAGAGGCTGTCAACCCCAGAGCCACTGTGGAGCCGGAAGGATTTTTTCGGTGAAGAATTCCAAAGAACCCGCGGCTTTCCGGCTTATGGCGCAGTGCCTCAACCAACTGCGCCACCAGCAGCGTGCCCTTATTGGACGTTAGGCACTGTAAATATCATTAAGATAAATGACTAAAGAAACAGAACCTCCTCTTGTCAAACCATGTTGCCCTAGGACACTGGTGTCTACTGGTGTCTACTGGTGTCTACCGAGCCTTGTCCAACTGTTCCTCTCCTGAAATACAGCAAGAAACGTCTTTTCCGTTTTGCAGAATACAGTCAAGTGACAGCAATCTTATAGAATTTCCTTAATGTTACAACTCCTTCGCTACCCCTCATACAGAAACGGTATGTCGAACCAAACTCGCAATTCCATTTTCACCGTACTCAGTGTAACAGAAGCCCTCACGCCCTATTTTCTAAGATTCTTTTCAATATTTACCTGCTATCCAGTTTTCTCTCTCTTTAAGGATTTCGGATCAGTGCGTGATTTCAGTCTACCGCCGCGGTGCAAATGAGATATTCGTTCTTCCAGCATGTTACCGAGCGTAGTTACCGACGTTTAGGCACAACCAATCTGTCCCAACTTCTCGCACTCATTGACCCTTGAAGACGGGACCGAAAGAGTGTCTCTAAACGTCGGTGACTACATTGGGTAACACGCCGGAAGGTCTTATGTAGGATCGTAAATTGTGTACTTATTTAATCACCGGCATGTTCATTTCCTGCTCACTTCATCAGGTTTGGTTTAAATTTTGTTGCATCCTGCAAAATGAATTTCAGCCTATAACCTGCCGTGAAGGTACAGAGGGGCGGTAGAGGTATAGCATTACTCTTTCTTTAACCTCGGCGCTAGATGGGAGTGGGTGGTCAACGCTACGACCCGGCAGCTTCACGACCCGGTAGCTATCTTAGAGGGGCCTTGGTAGGCCACAGGACCAGTCTGGACGGAAGGGTAAAAATCTCTCCCCCACGTGGATTTGATCCCCGGACCGTCCAGCCCGTGGCGATTTGCTTTACCGACTGTGCTGTACTGGCCCACCATAGCAAGGAAGGAGCGTCATTAATTTAACGTAAGAATATGATAAGAATTGGAAGGAAATTCTGAAGAAGTGAACTTGCTGACACGCGCGAGATTTCCTCACTGCGACGGGAATTTATTTCGGTTTTGAAAAGCAGTCCGTTCATATCTATACTCGTCATTATCTGGTCTCGGAATGCAGGTTGCGCAATAGATGGGTCTGGCGTCCCCAAACAATGCACTAACAAAGGCCGGCCCTCTACATGGGCATTGTGTGGGACCGCCTGCTGCGGGCAGCAACGGCACACGTCGCCACTACATGGCGGGTCGACATGAGAACTGCGGGAAATGTAAAACCTTTTGGTATTTCGGCGCAAAATTGATTTGGACGCCCAGAACATGAAGAACAGCGTCACAATATTCTGTTCTCTTTGTCGTCATTCGTTGGACATTTCTCCCGTTTGCTTTTCATTTTCTACTTTCCTCTCTTATTTCCTTTTAGCTTTGTCTGTAATGGCAGGCTTTCCGTTTCCTTCTACCTTCACATTTCTTCCTTCTATATTTCTTTTCTCTTTTATGTTCCTTCTGCCTTCTTTCATACTCTCGTTCTTTTGTTTTCTGGTTCGTTTTCTGTAACAAGTTCAAATTCTTGTAACTGTATCATCTGATATTGAAGGAGGGGAGAACCAAGCTTCCTGTTTATGGTGCGTGACGCCGTATGGCCTGGCAGATATGTATTTGTGTTCTGGATCAAATTGGTGTACTTACCTTAAGGGTAAAAGAGAGAGGGACCTTCTGTCTTAAATATGGGGGCACAAAATTTTGCGACTATTTGGTGTATTTACCAGACTGAACGGTGTGACATTATTGCAGCATTTAAGTGATATTTCTAAAAATTATAATTAGAAAATCCTTTGGCGCTTCTCAAAGTTGTAAAACTTTAATATTTCGTCGCAGAACGACGCTTTTCAATCCCTCTCTCTTGTCAAAGTTCAGCGCAGTTCTTATGTTCTGACGGTGCCGTGCGGTTTGTCAATGAATCCTGAATATAAACATAAACAGTTCCATATTAACCCAACTCGATTACCAGGTACTCACCTCTATTGCTAACGCAAATACACTCTTCTAGCCAACAGGACCAGAGTTCGACATATAGTTGACAAAGCTGCTTGTTTGTAGACGTTTGCACTTCTCTCCCTGCTATTCGTTGTGTCAACCCCAAACGAATCACCAATATCACCAATACAAACGTAACTTTAACCTCTGAACCCCAGCGTTCTACATGCATGACCTTCGGTAGGCTCTGCATTTTGTCACACACTGTCAGTATATATATATATAGCTCACAGCTGATTATTTTGATCGTCCAACACAAACGGCAATTAATTCCTTAAAGTTATTTTTGGAATTCGTAATGGAAGTAAAATGTGTTTACTTTAAGCTAGGAATACGATTTTATACAGAATTTCGATAGGTTTCATTTTCAGCCATTTCGATCAAAATTTTCTGTGGTTTTCCTCGCTGCATTCAATTCTGTGTTGGTGTTTGCCTTTATCGTTCCATTGCGTGTTTCTCCCATTATTGACATCGGAATTATTCTTCATTGTGCCCCTCTCACCGCCATTACAACTCTGCCATAACACATAGTATCAACATTCCGCCCAAATAAGCGCTTAACTTACTTCCTCTCCTGCAAACCACAAAACTTTCCAATTACCCTCTATGTAGCTTTTTGAATTCTCAGCGTAACACCTTACCTTTGCCAGAAGGAAGAGCAGCAGCGAACCTCCCAACCTCCAACACCGTACCGCTTCCTGTCGTCCTGCAACAAACACCAAACACCAAACACCAAACACGTCGACCATTACGATACTGTCAATTGTATTGTCCATATTTTTCATGTTGAAAGTTTAATAAAGTTTAAGGTGTTTTGCTGTGTATTTTGTTAGACAAGATGAAGTTAGACTTTCCATCTTTGTGGCTGAATGGAAATATAATGTCCTTTTGAAACGATGGTACCGGCGGTGTCATGATCCACAAAACACTTTCCGAAGTTTGACAGTTCTGAGATCCTCTCGTATGAAATTAGCTGTACCACGCTTCGAAGTAAAACACAAATTTTGGTATTGTGCAATATCCCGTAGTAAAGAAAATGGTAGGTGCCATTTTGTTATGAATTGGTTTGAGCTGCGTCTGAGTAGAATTTAGTGGCGGATTTCTCTATTAATTGCGCTGAAACACCCGTTTAACAAATTCATGTCTTTTTGTTGAATTTAATAACCTCCTGTGTCTTAGGTACCGCATTTTTGAAGGGTTAAAACGGCCGGAGAGATGCTGACCTTCTAGTGCCCGGTTACGAATATGTCTGAGCTGTACCTGTCACCGGTCACCTGCTGCCTGCTCTTGCTTGAGCATGTCATGAAGTGACCTTTATCTTTTACCGCTTTGTGTAAATAAAGACACTCAGTTTGTCAGGACAAAGTTATAACTTTTATTGTCAAATCGAATTACTGTCCTACACTAATTAAATCTTCGTAGTGACAAGGAAGACTTCGGAAAGCTGAAAGTCCTTCGCCCTTGATAATGAATATTACTGCCTTTTGTATATGTGAGCTGGGTAAGGTAAAGGTAAGGTAAGGTAAAGTGTACCCTTTTACAGGCACTGAGGCTCTGTACAGGCCGTACGGCCCATTGGGGGAGTAGATGTATAGCTCTACTCTTTCTTGATCACGGCACTAGAAGGGAGTGAGGGTTCACCGTCAATTGAAATGATTTGTTGATTTGATTGCTGCCGGTCGCTACGTACCTCCACGTTAAAGAAACTTTTATATTGTGCATGCTGTATTGAACTGGTGCAAAGCAGAGACTGAGATTTGGTTATACTGCAGCTGTCTTCTGTTTGTACAGGGTGAGATGTGTTGACTGGATTGGACATTTTATAAACTTGGAGCCGAGCAAATTTGTTTACTATTTAGTTAATTTTATCGAGTTCAAAATTCCAAATTACACCGCGAGTAGATATATATATATATATATGAGGTGAGACAATTATTTAAACTGATTAATTTGAACATATTTATATATTAACTAAATTGCTATTTTGGATATTTATTTATTAGAATATACATTTTAGAATTGAATTGAATTATTTGAACGGCTCTACAACATTCTTGAATTCCCGACAAATTATACAGAGAAGTTAGAACGAATTAGTTGTCAATAATAGGAAAAGACTGTTGACATGGTGGCAGCACTACCCTAGGAGTTAAGAAGCGAACTATGAACCTTATAACAAGTAGTGTCCACCCGCGGATGGATTAACAGGAAATAGGTTACCCGGGGTTAGACACAACGCCCCGGCCGCTCTTTATCCTTGGGAAAGACGCTGTACAGGAGGTTGGGTGTGCCCCAGGGCCGGTCTGGACAGGTGTGCAAAATCTCGCTCCCACCGGGATTCGATCCCCAGACCATCCAGCCCGTAGCCAGTAGCTATACCGACTACGCTACCCGGCCCTACAGCTGGGTAGATAGATACCAAAATTTCAACCCTAAAGACATAGAACAGTTCCTCCGGAATGCTGCTGTGTACTCATGCAGCCTCACACTTACACAGAAGACAGTGTCCTGCGTAGCCAAACACTTCTACAGCCTCATAATGAAGTGGATACAAGACGGACAGACAGACAGACACACAGATATACATGTGTAAGAGCAGTGAAGGCCAGCCAACAACCTGGACTTATGACGCTCTTCTCCGCTCTGAATCATCATGCTATTATTATATGCGCTGTTCCGATGCTTGTCAAGCGGGCTGGCAGAGAGGACAGACAGCGCTGTAATCAATATTCAACCGCAGAACATTGGAAGAACCCCCCCCCCCAGCCCTATCCCCATGGCCGGACCTGCCCGCTGGACCAACAACGGCAGACCTGTACCACTCCACGAAACTTGAAGTACTGGCAGTTAGGACCTCTCCCTTCCCCGATTTTACCGTATTTTCAGGACTAAGAGTTAAGTTGCCGCGTGCTTTGTACTCCGCCGTGGACTTAGCTGCGTGGAAGCAGACGGCCGCATGTCCTTAAAATTGCGCCATTATAGAAAGACAGGGGCGATGCAGCAAACGTAGCCATAGGGGACGGATGTTGCCTCCTATGACGGCTTTGTTTGGACTCGGATTTCGGAACATGCAGTTTCAAGTGAACACTGTACGTGGCGGTGTGCAGCGTTGTGTAGAGCGGACTGAGGTCAGGCAATGCTTGCTATATCATTCGGTGCAGAATCTTTTGTCTTCAGTTTGCTACCCAAAATATGAGGATCAAGATATACTGAACTGTAACTTTGCCTGTTGTTTTGTATGGGTGTGAAACTTGGTTGCTCACATTGAGGGAGGAAAGTAGGCTGAGGGTGTTTGAGAATAGGGTGCTGAGGGGAATATTTGGGCCTAAGAGGGACTAGGTAACGGGGGAGTGGAGAAAACTACATAATGAGGAGCTTAGTGATATGTACTGCTCACCATATATTGTTCGCTGATCAAATCAGGAAGAATGAGATGGGCGGGGCATGTAGCCCGTGTGGGGGAGAGTAGATGTGAATTTTTGGTGGGGAAAGAACCAGTTGGAAAACCTAGGCATAGATGGGAGGATAATATTAAAATAGATCTTGAAGTAGTGAGAATTCACTTGATTGATCTGCCTCACGATTGGAACAGGAAACTGGCTGTGTTGAACGCGGTAATGTCCTTTCGGGTTCCACAAAATGTGGAGAATTACTTGAACAGGTGAGGACCTGTTAGCGTCTCAAGGACTCTCCTATTTGCAGTTATTTTGACAGCACCTAGAGTGTACAGACGGTGGGTGTCGTCAACAAGCCGCACAGCAAGGACCAACACTGGCTGTGCTGAGCGCTCAGAATGGGGCAGAGTGGACTGCCGCTACTAGTTTACTGGGATTATGGGTTCAAATCCTGCCGGGATATAGACGCCTGTCTCTCACGAATATTGTGTATTGTCTCGTAGAGGTCTGTGCCACCGACCGATCCCTCGACCAGAGGAATCCTACCAAGTGTGTTTGTATGTGCGTGTGTGAGAGTGTCACTGTTTATGTATGTGTGTATGTGTGTGTGTGTGTGTGAGTGTGTCACTGTGTGTGATAAGGTGCAATAATGACACTGTACACATGCAGTGAGTACGTAGACAGCGGTCTGACTGAGAAGGATAAAATCACTCTTGGACTGAAAATTGGGGTGGGGTGTTGTGGGGTATTGTGAGGTATTGATGGGTGTTGTGGGGTGTTGTAAGGTGTTGTGGGGTGTTGTGGGGTATTGTGAGGTATTGTTGGGTGTTGTTGGGTGTTGTTGGGTGTTGTGGGGTGTTGTGGGGTGTTGTGGGGTATTGTGAGGTATTGTTGGGTGTTGTGGGGTGTTGTTGGGTGTTGTGGGGTGTTGTGGGGTATTGTGAGGTATTTTTGGGTGTTGTGGGGTGTTGTAGGGTGTTGTGGGGTGTTGTAGGGTGTTGTGGGGTATTGTGGGGTATTGTTGGGTGTTGTGGGGTGTTGTGGGGTGTTGTGGGGTGTTGTGGGGGGTTGTGGGGTGTTGTGGGGTGTTGTG
>Ga0123355_10004646_pt1 | contig 19981 bp, 15 predicted proteins | sample TergutEmb28metaG_3_FD_89872 | JGI IMG/M metagenome (GOLD analysis project Ga0123355, IMG submission 89872) | Embiratermes neotenicus P1 segment gut microbial communities from Petit-Saut dam, French Guiana - Emb289 P1 | ecosystem: Host-associated > Arthropoda: Insects > Digestive system > Gut ...
ACACTCTCGCTGAGATGAAAAAAAGCATCGCAGCCGAAGTCGACGACGCTCTTAATCGCGCCGTACTCGCCAGACTCCCTGACGAAGCTCTTGAGGAAATTGAGAACTATGTCGACACCAACGAAGACCAAGAAGGTCTCGCTGCTCTCATTCTAGAAAAAGCTAGCGAGGCTAATCTCGACCTTAATGTCATTACTATGGACACTCTATTGCAGTTTAAGGCGCTATACACTGGCGAAGTTCTGGCGGACGATCTCGATGAAGACATTGACAGCCTAGAAGACGAAGAAGTAGAGAGTACTTCGGAGGAAGGAGAAGCTTAATGGGCGAAAGAGCACCATCTGGCGGCGGTAATGGCGCACCAGGCAGCGGGCTAGACACCTCCGCTCTAGAGGCGGCTAGGCATATGCTTGCTGGCGGCGAGGCTACTGCAGCCAGCAGTCAGCTCTATACGGGCAACGAGGCTGGGATTAAAACTAGCTTTGATCAAAACACAGGAGACGTCGATTTCACTTCTGGCAACAATGCGGCCAGTATCGTTATGGCTGACACCACCAAGAATATCACAGCTGATATTCGTCACGATGCCACAAGTGCTAGTGCGCAAGACTCTGGGCACGGCAAGATCCGAAGTTGGGCTAATAGGCTAGGCTCTGGCGTGATGATGGGCACCATGGTTGGCGCTATGGTCACTAATAATTTAAGCAAGATACCATTTCTTGCTCCAGCCTCTGCGATCTTTGCGCGTACGATTGGCCGTGTTGCTAACGAAATGACAACTCGCGCCACAGAAAAAAGGCTGCTTCGTGAGCACGCCAAAGATACCAGCGTCCGTCATCATGATGCTGTCAAGCGTCTAAGTCAAGAGATTAACATCGACGGCGACAAGATCGCCTTGCTCAACGAGGGCGAGACACGCAATGAAGCCAAGACTGACGAGGAAAGGCAATTCGAAGAGACTATCCGTAGCGAGATTGTCGACTATGCATCCGGTACCTCTATCTCCACTATACCTAACGCTAGGCAGCTCAGCGAGCGTTTTAGGCGTGACCCAGAGTTTGCAGCAGCCAATGGTTTTACGGGCAACCGTAACAGCGCCGAAGATCGTGGTGTTTTCTATAAAGAATACCAAGAGAAGCTCCGCGCTGAACGCAGTGACCCAGAGTGGCAGAAGACAGCGCGCGAGGAATTCCAGAATCGACTATCGACTATCACCGAGGACTACAATACGGCGGTTCACAAAAAAGACGGTACTCGCGGCGTATTCTCAGCCAACAACTTCGTGCAGTTTGGTGATGCCTGTAAGGATGCCTTTGAGATGGGCGCTTCGACCGCCAACGTCCGTAATGGCCTCGATAAAGTCAACATGGTCTTTGCTGAAGTTGCTTCACCAGTACCAGAGGCTCGCATGGGCGTTATGGATAAAGTGGCTAACAAGCTACATAAGGCAACTCGCGGTGTCATTAGCGTCGAGATGATTAACGGTGTGTTAATGACTGGGGCTGTTGCTACCGTGGTTGGTGTCGCTCAAGGTCTCACCAATAATGCCGCAAGAGTCATCGTCCCCTTCCTCGGAGCCGCTGTTACGGCGGGCGCCTTTGCTGGCTTCTCTGAAGCGAGACGTGCCAAGAAAGACCGCCAACGAGCCGCGCGCGAAGTCGCCTATGGCGAAGACTTAGTGGATGACGGCGAAGGCGGCAAGAAGAGCAAGATCAATCAAGAGCTTAAAGGTACTCTTATGGAGACCAAAAACACCAAGGATGTCATGGGTGACTTCAAGGTTTCGTTTGCTGCACTAAGTAACGCTATTCGCAGTAAGGGTAAGGAGCCGCTTTCGGCCGATGCGCGTGACGATATTATGCGCAATATGGTCGACTTTGACCAGCGCCTCCAGGCTCAGGTTGAGAGTGGTACCAACCTCTTCTCCTACTCAAGCCGTGAAAAGGCGGATGGTGAGTTCTGGACTATGCGTCAGCGCCGCGCTCAGCTTCAAGACGCTCTAGCGCACTGTTACGCTAATCAGAGCGACGCAAAGCCTAAAACCCCAGAATACACCGAGGCCCTAGCCGCAGCACGCGACCGTGTCAGAAGTGACCTAGAGGCTGAGAAAAAAGCTTACCTTGGCACCGAGGCATCAAGGATCGACCGAGAACGTGCTCGTGCTGACCGTGCCTTTAATAAGATGCGCAATAAGCGTGTTGCGATAGCTTCGGTTCGAACGGGCGCAATGATCGGTCTGACTGCCGCAATAGGACCGATGGCTAATATGGCTTTCGGCGAAGGTACAGAAGCTGCCGCCAACGCCACTAAGGCTGGTATTGGAGCTATATTCATACCTAAAGTTGTCAGACCTCTTAGGCAGGCATTTAAGAAATTCGGCAATACTATTAAGGCTAACAAGGCTCAGGCTAAGGCCGACGATGCCGAGCTTGCAGCTATCCAAGAGATACTGAGTACTAAGTACGGTATGACCGAGGGCACCCAGCAGGTTGACGGCTCAAATCCACGCCGCAGCGAGTTTGTCAACGGCTACCACGATGAGTCTACCCATCCAGTAGCTGAAGGAGGTCGTATCAGAGAGCTGCCGACCGTAGCGCCGCCTGAACCGATCCAGCGTCGATCAAATAGCAACTCTCAGGGGGCTCGTGATGTAGGGTTTGGGTTCGATCAGTCGCCCGTCTCCACCGATATCCTTACTAATGATAGGCTGGATACGGTTCGTGCCGAGTCTGATGCTCGCGCCGCCGAGGCAAAGAAGCTTGAGGACGAGAGACTGAAAGCAGAGCGCTTGAAGCGTGAGGTTGTTAGGCGTGACGACGCTATGAAGTACTTCGAAGATATGACTGAAGGTGTCATGCTGAACGATGGGGCAATGAAGCAATTATTCTGGGATTCTCTCTACGAGGCTGGCACGCCTGACGAAGAGGGTAACATGAAAGATCCTTCTGTCCTAATTACCCCAGGCGGTGTGATGTTTAGTCCTAAAGTCGTTGCGGGTGTTATGGCAGCCAGGTACGCCGAGGCCGCCAAGGCTGGCGCTGAATGGGCGAAGCCGATCTCGGCCGCAGAGGCTGAAGAACTCCGAGAGACTAGACGACAAGCAGAGCTTGATGCTCGCCCAGCACTTCGATTGCTTGAGCGGCCTCCTGCTGAAGCCGCTGATATCCTCTCTGACTTACTCCTAGACCAGTTTGGCGTCGAAGAGGTTGAGCCATCTCAGGCTGCAGTCATTCGCGACCAGACTCTACAACAACTCCAGGACAAATGGAATGGCCGCTTCCCAGGTCGCGCCCTACCACCTACCTCAGATCTCGAGTCTGCCTTCGAACGAGCCTTCCGCGCGGCTTCTGTCCCGCTCGCGAACGCTGCTTAAAGCTGCTAGTCATAAAAATCAGCCGAGTTTTAATTCGGCTGATTTCTGCTTATCAGCTATTCTTTACGCGTGATACCAGGTCTGCAGTCCGCTAGCACCGTCTAATATAGCAATCCCATCAGAGAGTAGCTCGTCTCGCAGCCTGTCAGATTCAGCAAAATCTTTTATTGTCCGCGCCACGTAGCGCGCATCTAGTAATGCTTGCTGTTCTTTTGTCAATGGAGGCGTCGATTCTACTATATTTAGCCCTAGTAGGTCGTCAATCGCCTGCCAGAATGGCTCGCTTGTCACCACCGAGTGATAATAGTCTACCTCTGTCAATGCGCGCTGAGTAGATAAATTATCTGCTACTGCTTCCTTTATCTTCCTTATAGCGTCATCTTCATTTGCGTCCTGTGCCAAAGCTTCACCCTGATGACGGAAGGACGCATATTTCCGCCAGTTAGCAAGTCTGCTTTTTGCAGCTTCAAGACCCTCCCACGTGAAATTGCGTTCTTTCTGATAGTGCCCTTCTAGCACCCACATCTTGAAGTCCATATAGTTAAAGCCATTTGCCAGCAAGTCTGGGAGCAGGATGACATTGCCTAGCGACTTACTAATCTTTTCGCCGTCAATCTTCACGTGATTATTATGTAGCCAGAAGCGAGACAATGGCTTATCGGTCAGTGGTTCAACTTCCGCGATTTCATTAGTGTGATGTACTGGAATGTGCTCAATCCCGCCAGTATGAATATCAATCGATTCACCGAGCTCGGCCAAAGTGATCGCCACGCACTCAATATGCCAACCCGGATAGCCTGGTCGTCCTAAGTACTCCCACTGCATATCGTGCTTTTCGCCTTCGCGCACAAACTTCCAGAGCGCAAAGTCGCTGACGCTCTTCTTTTCGTTGTTGAACCCGACTCGCTTCCCCGCTTCTAGGCCTTTCAGGTCTAGTCGCGCAAAGTCTGCATAGCGCGGGAATTTGGAGGTGTCATAGTAGATACCGTCGCTAGTCTCATAAGTATAGCCTTTTTCGGTCAATCGGTCGACAATTGCCATACTCGCGTCAATATAGTTGGTGGCTCGCGCCGTCTTATCTGGCTCTATCAAGTTTAGTTTATGGAAGTGCTCTAGGAAGTCGTTAGTATAGAAGTCAGCAATCTCCCAAACTGTTTTGTTGGCGGCTCGCGCCCCTTTCTCCATCTTGTCTTCGCCTTCATCGGCGTCACTCGTCAGATGACCAACGTCGGTGATATTCATCAAGCGCTTCGTCTTAATGTCTAAGGCGTGGAACATTCGGATTAGCACATCCCAGTAGACATAAGCCATAAAGTTCCCGATATGCTGGTAATTATATACGGTCGGCCCACAGGTATAAATCTTCACCAGTTCTTCTGTTTGTTTGAACTCCTCAACCGTCCTCGAGGCTGTGTTGTAGAACTTTGGCGTGATTTTCATATAATTAATATATCACAACTTTCAGTCACTCGGATGAGATACAAGGCAAAGCCAGCCTCCTCACGCGAACCGTATTCAGTATACGGAGAGCGTTAGGAGGCTGGACTTTAACGCAGTAGATCGCCGAGTAGCGAAGTTGTCTTATTCGGTTACGCCAAGCTCAATTCGCTTGAACTGTTTGACACTGATGTTTTCACCAGTCTTCGCAATGTAAGCCTTGATAAACTCTTCGACAGTCTTGCTGTCGTCAAGGATATACTTCTGGGTCAACAGTACTTTTTCTTCAAAGTGCTTTTTAATCTTGCCTTCACCAATCTTTTCGCGCATCTCTGCTGGCTTGTCGGCTAGCTCTTTCTCGACTTCTTTCTTCACCTTCTTCATGTCTTCCGCTGGTACATCTTCAAGCGAAACATAGAGCGGGTTCATGCTAGCAATCTGCATCGCTAGGTAGTGCGCCAGCTCCTTGAAGTCTGGAGTCTTCGCCACGAACTCTGTTTCGCAATTTAGCTCTAGGCAAGCTGCGATTCGACCATCGTGCACGTAAGCGTCCACGATACCGCAACGAGTCTCGCGATCGCCACGCTTCTCTGCCTTGGTTAGACCTTTTGCTCGCATCGCCTCTAGCGCCTTTTCGAAATTGCCTCCAGCTGTCTCTAGTGCTTGCTTCGCATCGGTTAGACCTACACCCGCTAGCTCTTTTAGTTTCTTGATTTCTTTAATGTCGACTTTCATATCCCTCCTTTATCCTAGTTAGTCTTTCTTCTCGCTACGCTTTTTGAGCCCTTCGCGAATTGCTTCTACAAAGTATTTAGTGTAAACTTCCAGCGCCATTAGAGCGTCGTCATTGCCTGGGATCGCGTAGTCAATGTCTGTGGGGTCAACATTGCTGTCGACAATAGCAAACAATGGCACACCGAGGATCTTCGCCTCGCGTACAGCGTTTGCGTCTTCGTTCGCGCTAAGCACGATTACCGCACCTGGTTTACCTTGAAGTTTCTTCACTCCACCATAACGCTCGTTTAGTGCATCGATTTCTTCCTGGAAGCGCTGTAGTTCAAGCTTGTTGTACTTACGAGTTAGTTCGCCGCTTTCCATGCGCTTTTCGAGATCAGTTAGCTTACGAACTTGTTTCGCTATAGTCTCTGCGTTGGTTAGTGTGCCGCCGATCCATCGACCGACCACATATGGTTGCTCGACAGACTCTGCTGCATTCTTGACTACGTTCGCCAACTGCTTCTTGGTGCCAACGATCATCACAGGCTTGCCGCTCGCCGCGATCTCTGTGATCTTTGGTAGGGCTTCCTCAAAAGCTTCTACTGTCCGTTCTAGATTGATAATATGCGTATCACCCCTCTTGCTGTGGATGTTTTTCGCCATTTTTGGGTGCCACTTTGAGGCGCTGTGACCGAAATGCGCACCACTTTCCAGTAATTCCTTGATATCTACGTTAACCATTGTTTCCTTTCCTTCACCGTGAGCTAGTATCAGGAAACTGCCACGGTTGATTCCTTTAATTACCTATAGTCTACCAGAAAAGACTTGCAAAAGCAAGGTTTCTTTGGTATAATACATCTTATGAAGAAAGATATTCACCCAGCTAGCTACCGTCCAGTTGTGTTCTTGGACGAGACTGCCAACTTTTCGTTCCTCGGCAAGTCTACTGCTGCCACCACTGAGACTATCAAGTGGGAGGACGGCAACGAATACCCAGTTGTCAAAGTGATTATCTCTAGCGCTTCTCACCCATTCTATACTGGTGAGGAGAAGATTCTCGACACCGAAGGCCGCGTTGACCGCTTCAAGGCTCGCACACTTAAGGCTGCAGAGCGCAAAGAGGCGTTAGCGAATAAGGCGAAGAAAGCCGCCGCCTCAGCTGCCAAGAAAACTGCCTAATAGCCACGAAACAATACTAATCCGAGTTCTTAGAGGGCTCGGATTCTAGGTTATCAATATATTCTTGAGACATATACCTTAAGTATCTTCCATTATTCCAGACAGACCAGGCTCTCAGCCCCTGGTAGTTGTAGATCCAGTTTGCGCAGGAAACATTAGTCTCCACATCTAGGGTGTCGCAATGTTCGCGCCCCGGCAAGATCCGCACCTGCATCGCCCCGACCGAATAACCGTAGGTCCGTCCATAGCGCTCAAATGTTAGGTTCGTATCGCCGATCGTACTGACATCACATTTACTCTCAGCTCTAGCAATCGCCCGCATAGTCTCGATTGGCCAGTCATCATAAGCTTCTAGCGCCGCATCAATCTCCGAGCAGTCATAAGTTAGGCGTGCTACCAGCCGCCACGGGATCCGTTCGCTGTCGGGGTTTCGCTCTACATAGCGTATAGCCACCCAAGCCCCTCCTGCCCCCAGCAGGACGAGTGCTAGAATACAAAGCGCAATGCCACCCAGTATGCGTTTGGTCATGACTTACATTGTATCATAAAAGTGCATACTTGTGATCTACAAAAATCTTCTTGACATTCGACCAGCTTGATAGTTTAGACTATGTATTGTAATTAATATGGGGGTAGCATGATAAGTCGCGCTATATATATGACACTGGGCTATAGAATATCTCGTATCGCTGGGCGTCTGGCTGGGGCTGTCCTGCTGGTAGCCAGCTTCACGCTTTTTGTCGGACTTCTTGCAGACTCTTTGCGCCCTGTCGGCGCTGAAAGTAACGAGCCTCTAACAGCCACTAAAGCTAGTAGTAATTCGCTCTCCCTCACTCTCGCTGGCAGCTGCCAGACTTTCGATCCAGCCGTCGACGAACTCGTAGTCGATGTCGTTAGTGGGGGTATCGCTAGTAGCTGCCTCTCCCTTCATGTTGCGACCGATGCCTCCTACGGGTACACGCTCTCTTTCCATGGTCCAGCTGACGGCACCCTCTGGTCTGATGATGGCGAAGTTATTATTCCGACTGGTGGCACCTTGGGTAGTCCAGCTGTTTTTAGTCATTTGCCAACTGTCGGCGCTTGGGGTTTTGCTATCCCAAATAGTCAAACTCAAGGTTTTGACTTTGGTTTTGATGACTCCTATCAAGTACTCGAGCGCTATAACACAGATAACTCTGCCAAATTTGCTTCCGTACCCGTTGCTCCTACTCCTATCTCTACTACTGACAAGGCCACAGTTGCTTTAAGTGGATACGATGCCTATGATTTCTTCTTTGCCGTCTCTGCCGGGCATTTCATGTCGCCAGGTAGCTATATTGGCGCCATGACCTTTACTGTTGCTGTTAACGAAGCGCCACCCGTACCACTGTTTATGCAAGACATTACCCACCTAAACTGCCCTACAGAGCGGACTCTCGCCGTCGACGCTAGAGACAATCGCAGCTACTGGGTCCAAAAGTTAAATGACGGCAGGTGCTGGATGTTGACTAATCTAGCTTACGCTGGAGGTGGCGATAATGCTTTCGGTGACACTGTCACCTTATATGAGGGCAAGCAATCCGATCGCCACACTCCGCTGTTCGCCGTTCCTCCTGATGCCAACCCAACCACTTTCCCAGAACACCCCTCCACGACCACAGATGGCGGTGTTAGCGTGTCCACAAGGCAGTTCGGCTTCTTCTATAATTGGTGCGCTGCCTTAGGCGATCAGCAAGGCACTTCGGCCTGCGTGGATGCTACCGCTCCACCCCACGACAAGAGCATATCTGTCTGCCCTGCTGGCTGGAGACTGCCTACTGGCGGTTTTGGCGGAGAGTTTGCGACACTCGTCAATGCTATCAGCGACGGCTCTAACATGGATCCCGCAGGGCTCCTTAGAGATTGGCTCTTTCAGTATTCTGGCAGCGTCGGCAGTGAAGGCTTCCCTAATGCTGGAGCTCTGGGTACGTATTGGGCTTCAACTGCTATTGGCAATAACTCCCACATCCTCCAGGTTAGTAATAATGTGGTTCTTTCTACAGCTCTTAGCAATCCTGCTAACAGTAGGTCTGTACGTTGCGTCATAGAGGAGGTAGAGCCGTTAGTAATGATGCAAGAAGTCACCCTAGAGACCTGCCCATTAGAGCGCACTATGGCAGTAGACGCGAGAGACAACCGCACCTATTGGATCAGAAGAGTCCCTGGTACACGAGCTGGTGGCGAAGACCTCTGCTGGATGGAAACCAACCTTGCCTATGCAGGCGGCGGCGACAACCAGTTTGGGGATACCATGACACTCGAAGAGGGCACAGATAATAATCCTTATATCCCTCTATTTGCGCGACCTCCAGGCGCTAACCCTACCACCCTGCCTATTGCGCCATCTTTGTCTACCGAAGGCCAGAGTCAGTTCGGCTATCTATACAACTGGTGTGCAGTTATGGGTGGACAACCTTCAGCCTGTCAAACCGGAACCTTCTTTCAGCCAGAGCAGATAGCTAATAACGGTACTGAGGTCTTTAGTGTTTGCCCAAGGGGGTGGCGCCTTCCTGCTGGCGAGCCAATAACTGGCGAACTCACAATCCTCAACGACATGATCAACAGCGGAGTAACATCCAGCCCTCCTGGCTTACTGATAAATGGACTATTTCAGTATAGCGGCTGGTTTTTGGGCGGCGGGTTTGAGCTCCAGGGTGCTTTGGGCGTTGGTGGCTTATGGTCTTCTACTTCAGCCACTGCCTCTAGTTCTCATATCTTGTGGTTTCATACCACAAGCGTCAATCCAGCAAATATCAGTATTAAGGGTATCGGCCTTGCTGTCCGCTGTGTCGCTGAGTAGATTCTTGACGAGGTGAAGGGCTATGATATTGACTTTTTGCCATAAGTATGATATGATATATTCGAGAGAATATACTCCCTTGCCCATTATGGGAGTTATTCTGAGCAATTTACAATTTTATTAAGGGGGCGATTGTATGCCTAAAAGTGGTGTATCAGCAACACCTAAACGCACCAAGCAAGGCATATTGGATTATTTGAAGAGCCGTGGAGGAATCCTGCGGAGCGGACCTTTTGAGGTCTGGCAGGTACTTTATTGGCGATGCTTTCAGCGGGACCGCGAAGGCAGTCACCATTACGATATCGGCGCGGTGAAGCGCTGTGTGCTTGAGCTTGAGTCTGAAGATAAGGTTATCTTGCGTCGTAGTGGCGAAAGTGACAATAAGAAGTGCCACTATATCGCGCTAAAGTCCTTTGACTCCTCTACTACCAAAGTCAGCGGCGAGCTAAATAATACAGAGCTTATTGAGCTCTTTAAGATTATGTCAGCCGACTACTTCTCCTTGGAGCGGCAGCTGGAAGACGCGAAAGGGGAAACTCAAGTCGCTCTAGACCTCGCCGAGCAAAGCGAGAAGGTAGCCAGTACGGCTCTTGCTGAACGTGATAAAGCCATTACCGAACGCGACAAAGCGTTGGGGGATGCGGAAAAGGCCCAAAATACAGCTAGCTATGATGGTGCTAGCAAGATTCTTCATGCTCAGGAGGCAGAACTAACAGAAGCTCGTCTAGCTAAAGGGCGCGCTGAACTCGAAGTCGCCGGGAAAGCTGCTGAAATTACGCGGTTAGTCAGAGAGCTTGAGACTACTAAAGGTCAGCTGACCAGCAACCAAGTCGCCAATCAGAAAATTACCGACAAACTACAGAGCAAGATTACCGATCTGAGCAATGAACTGAAGCGGGTTCGCGAAGAAACGAACCAAACTATCGGAGAGCTACGCGATCAGGTCGCCAAGTTCGAGAAGGGCAACGGTCTGACTGCAGAAAAAGCCATTGCCGCGACTATGCATGATGTCTATGAGGCCTTCGTGCACAGCTTCAATGACGTCATTGAGAGCACAATCGAAGGGCTATATAGATTTATCCCCGAAGACAAGCGTGAGGCTTTTCGTAAAGAGGTTCTGGCCGCTCACAGCAAGCTAAGTCGTCGCAAATAACTTAATAAAATAAATCACCCCTCCGATGATTCGGGGGGGGGTAGCATTATCGGTCGATCTCGACCCGAACCGCTTCGCCCGTATTCATGCTGACGTATACTTCGTGCACTAGTCCATCATAAAATACTTCAACGCTCCAAACGCGCTGCCAGTTTTCAATCTCGCGCTCGGGTCGGTTGTATCGACCGCCGCCTACGTGCTCAATTGCAATCTGTGCCGCTTCCTGCTGTGAGATGTTCGCTGGTCGTAGTAGAAATGCAATACTGGCTATCGTCACGACAATACCTGCCCCAACCACAATCGATGTAGCAATAAAAAACTTTTTCATATCAATCATTATATCAGCTCATATTAACTCACACAACCCTTAGCCCTCTTAGCTTAGGCCGCAAATTGCGAGTTGTATAGTTCGGAGTAGAAGCCCTTTTTCTTTAGTAGCCCCTCATGCGTACCAGTCTCGACGATGTCACCCTTATCCATTACGATAATCAGATCGGCATTCTTGATTGTACTGAGACGGTGCGCAATTACGAATGACGTACGACCCCTCGCCAGCTTATCCATTGCTGTCTTTACTATCACTTCAGTTCGTGTGTCTACCGAGCTCGTTGCCTCGTCTAGGATTAGAAGTGGCGCGTCCTTTATCATTGCTCGAGCGATGGTTAGGAGCTGCTTCTGACCATCTGAGATGTCAGCTTTTTCGTCCAGTACTGTTTCATAGCCGCTTGGCAGGGTTTTAATGAAGTGGTCTAGCCCCGTTGCTTCCGCTGCTCGGTCTAGAATCTCCTGCTCGTCTTTCTTGTCGACCTTCATATTGTAGAGCAGATTCTCTTTGATTGTGCCGCTGAATATCCACGCATCCTGCAAGACCATACTAAACATATTAGAGACATTGCCACGACGAATCTCGTTGATCGAAGTCCCATCAATTGTAATGTCGCCATCATCTACCTTGTAAAACTTCATTAGCAGGTTGACTAGAGTAGTCTTGCCCGCACCAGTTGGCCCAACAATCGCCACCTTGCTTCCGCCTTTAACGTTTACTGTGAAGTCTTTGATGATTGGCTTATTAGGCTGATAGCTGAACTTTACATTTTGGAACTTTACGGCGCCTTTAATTTTTTCGTTTGATGCTTTAGCTAGCTTACTCTCGTTCTCCATCTCATTGGTGTTAAGTAGTTCAAACACACGGTCCGACGCCGCTACGGTGCTCTGCATCTCCATTACTGCCTGCGCCATTTCTCCTAGCGGATTAGTGAAAAGCTGCACATAAATCAAGAACGAAACGATCACACCAAATGTAATGTGGTCATTAAACACTAAGTAGCCACCGACCGCCGCTACTGCCACAAAGGCTAAGCTACCCAGGAGGCTCATCAGCGGAAATAGCACGCTACCATAGAACTGACTCTTCCAAGCACTAGTGTATAGCTTCTCGTTGAAATGGTCAAAGCGCTCACTCGACTGGCCGCGCGCATTGTTTACCTTGATTACTGAGTGTCCAGAGAAGTATTCTTCTATGTGTCCATTGACTTCACCTAGCTCCGCTTGCTGTCGTACGAAATACTTTTGTGACTTAGATGCGATCGCTCCCATCAGCATGAAGCCAATCAGCGCAGCACCGATCGCCGTTAGAGCCATCAGCCAGTTCGTGATGAACATCATGATCGTCGCGCCCACCATCAGGGTGACGGCGGTAATTATAGTCGCCGCCGACCAATTGAATGTTCGCGTCACCGTGTCAACGTCATTAGTGATTCGGCTTAATGTATCGCCAGTCGGCGTCTTGTCTAGGTGTGCTAGAGGTAATTTATTAATTTTTTGCGACATGTCGCCACGCAGTCTCCGCGCCAATCGCGCTGAAATCAGAGCCATAATAAACTGCTGTGTATAGCCTAGCACAAAGCTCACCGCATAAATCACGATTAGTAATACGCCAACTGCCACCACTCCCGAGTACCAGTCTGGATTTAGCCCCATTAGGCCGTTGATCATATAGTCGGTCATTCGTTCAACCTGCCGTGGCGCCACGACCTGCAGTATCGCCGACCCAATCGCAAAAACAAGCGCTATCACAATACCTGGATACCATGGCTTGCAGTATGTGAGTAGTGCTACTAGCGTTTGCTTGAAGTTCGCCTTCTTCTTTTGGGTCTTTTCTTCACTCATCGCTTCAGCTCCTCTTCCGATAGCTGGCTCGCGGCAATCTGCTGGTAAATTTCACAGCTCTTCAGAAGTTCTTCGTGCTTACCGCGACCTACAATCTCACCCTTGTCTAGAACGAAAATCTGGTCGGCATTCCGAATCGTACCAATTCGCTGCGCCACGATAATCACTGTCGCCCCCTCAATGTCTTTTCGTAGAGCCTCGCGCAACTTGCGGTCAGTCCTATAGTCTAGTGCCGAGAAAGTATCGTCAAAAATCAGAATCTGTGGCTGTCTAGCCAAGACTCGTGCGATCGAGAGTCGTTGCCTTTGCCCGCCTGAGAAGTTCTTCCCGCGCTGTTCGACTTTTGAGTCTAGACCTTTATCAAGCTTTGAGACAAAGTCCCAAGCTTGGGCTGTTTTTAGGGCTTGCTCGATCTGTTTCTTGCTTGCCTTCTTGCCTTCCACCGTACCGAAGGCGATGTTTTCTTTTATTGTTCCACTAAATAGTGTCGCCGTCTGCGGTACGAATCCGACTAAATCGTGTAGCTCTTCTTGTTTGATGCTATGAATGTCGATTCCGCCGATCTTGATCTTGCCGAAAGTTGGGTCGGCGATCCGTGCCAACAGATTAACTAGTGTACTCTTACCACAACCAGTACTGCCAATAAAAGCTACTGTCTCGCCTCGCTTGATTGTAAAGTCAATATTCTCTAGGACGTTTTCATCCGCTCCAGGATACTTGTAGTTTACTGCGTCGAACTCGACTCTGCCATCTTGCTTGAATGCTTCAATTAGACCTACTTGATCCGCCACTTCATCGTTGACTGTCGGCTCAGTTCTCAGCACTTCGTTAATACGCTTTGCGCTCACTAGTGCGCCAGGCAGCATCGTCAGCACCCAAATCATCATCACGAAGGTGCCGAGTACATAAAAGCTGTATTGCATAAACATCATAATGTCCCCAAAGAACCCCGCTGGGTCCTCTACTCGTCCTTCACTCATAAGATATGCGCCCAACCAGAATAACGCCACAATAAATCCACTGAATATCACTGCGAAGAATGGTCCAGCCAGGCCCATTGTCGCACTTACAAACAAATTCGTCCGTGCTAGCTTAGTGTTCGTCTGGTCAAACTTTGCTTCTTCAAATCTCTCTGCATTATAGGCTCGCACCACACGAATGCCCGTCAGGTTTTCGCGCGATACTAAGCTTAGCCTGTCAGTTAAGGTTTGGATTCGTTTAAACTTTGGTAGACATATAATTGTTATAATAATTGCGAGCACTGCTACTAAGATAATCGCGCCAGCTGTTACTGGAGCAAGATCCATATTCAACTCCATCATCCTTGAGACCGCCCAGACCGCAATAATTGGCACCATAATCATTGTTTGGATGAAGATAGCGACGAACATCTGCACCTGCGTGATGTCATTCGTGCTTCGAGTGATTAGGCTCGCCACACTGAACTTCTTAATTTCAGCGCTCGAATAGTCACCCACTCGTTCATACACAGCTTTTCGCATTTTCGCGCTATGCTTCGCCGACAATATACATGCCGCCCATGCCACCACAAATGACGTCGCCATACTGCTAATCGCAAGCCCTAGCATCCAGCCGCCGTGCTCCCAGATTTGCTGCATAGTGCCGTAATCTTCCATGGTTACGATATTAGTAATCTCGCCTAAGTGATACGGTATAGATAGATCCAGCCAGACGCCAATCACAATAAAAATCACTGCAATTAGCAGCAATAGCCATTCCTTCGGTCCTAGGTATCTTAATAACCTGATCATTTCGCCATTATATCCCACAGCGCCGATTTTATCAAGCCATGCTATAATAAAAATATTATGCAAATAGATAGAGAGAAACTAGAGTCCGAACAGAATGAAATAGAGCAATTTTTAGCTAAGCCCGATGCCTATCAAAACAGTGAGTTTGCGAACAAGGGTCGTCGGCTTTCCGAAATAAATGAGCTCATCGAGCTGGATGACGCCCTTAAGTCTGCCGAAAAATCTATTAGCGAATCTCAAGAATTACTTGCGAATGAGGATGCTGAAATCGTCGCTCTCGCCCGCGAAGACATCCAAGTCACGGAAGCTGAAGTTGATCAACTTCGCGCTCAAATAACAGAGAAGCTCCTGCCTAAAGACCCTAATGACGACAAGCCAGCCATCGTCGAGATCCGCGCTGGCGCTGGCGGTGACGAGGCCTCCCTTTTTGCCAGCGAACTATATAGAATGTACGTGCGTTTTGCCGAAAATCGCGGACTTAAAACTCAACTTCTCAGTGAGAACCATAACGACACTGGGGGCTATAAAGAAGTCATCTTTCAGGTCACTGGTCCGAATGCCTACGGTAGCCTCAAATTCGAAGGCGGCGTCCATCGTGTCCAGCGTGTTCCTGTTACTGAAAGTCAGGGTCGCGTCCACACCTCAACTGTCACCGTCGCCGTTCTACCTGAGGTCGAAGAGGCCGCCATCGAAATCAATCAGGCGGATCTACGTATCGACATCTTCCGCGCAGGCGGCAAGGGCGGGCAGTCGGTCAATACTACTGACTCGGCAGTTCGCATAACTCATATCCCGACTGGCATTGTCGTTTCGATGCAAGACGAACGCTCCCAGCTCCAGAATCGCATGCGTGCCATGACCATCCTCCGCTCTCGCCTAGTCGAAAAGCAAATGATGGAAGAGCGCCAGAAGGCTTCTGACGCTCGTAAGTCACTCATCGGCTCTGGCGATCGTAGCGAAAAAATCCGCACCTATAACTTCCCTCAGGATCGCATCACTGACCACCGTATTCATTACTCACGTAGCAGTATTCCAGCCGCTATGCAGGGCGATATTGACGACCTAGTCGAAGAGCTCACGAAGAATGAGTTGAAATTAGGCTCTGGCGAAGGTATACTAGAAACACAAGAGGAGGAGTAGGACATGACAGTTACTAGCTGGGTGGCAAATGCCGAGCGAGCCTTGGCGAAAGTTGGGGTCTTGAGCGCGCGGCTCGATGCCGAGCTCCTGCTCGCAACCGCCATTAGTGTAGAGAAGAATAAGCCAGTCGATCGATCCCACATCCACTCTCTGTCTGATGTCACTCTCGGCAAGGAGACTATAGCTCTAGCTAATGCTCTACTCGAGCGCCGCAAAAATCGCGAGCCGCTTGCTTATATTGTCGAGCAGAAAGAGTTCTACGGTCGCGAATTCGCCATCAACGATAGCGTCCTAATTCCTCGCCCTGAGACTGAGACTATCATCGAGATAGTTAAGCTCTTGCCAGTGCGCAACCCTCGTATTGCAGATGTCGGCACTGGTTCTGGTGTAATTGGCATCACTCTGGCGCTCGAGATACCGAACGCAAAAGTTTCGCTGGGAGACATCTCCTCTGCTGCTCTTGAAGTCACAGCTTATAATATGCGCCTACACGGCGTTGGTGGTAAGGTTGTCCAGTCTAATTTGATGAAAGACTTCCGTGGCACTTATGATCTGATCATTGCCAATCTCCCTTACGTTGATCGGTCTTGGGAAGTCAGCCCAGAGACTGCCTTTGAACCTGATCGCGCCCTTTACGCTGGTGACGAAGGTTTGTTCTACATCAAGAAACTGCTCCAGGAGGTCCCGACCAAGCTCTCGCGTAACGGTCTTGTCATCTTGGAGGCCGACGAGCGTCAGCATGAGCGACTTATTTCATTCGCTAAGCGTAATGACTTTGACCATCGCTTAACTAAGGGTCTAATTCTCGTATTCTCGCTCTCAAAAGACGTTGCAAAAGCGGTCAATTCAAATCGTATTTCTGTTGCAAAGAAATAGCCTACATGCTATACTATATGTGGCGGGGTTTGGCGCAGTTGGTAGCGCGCGCGGTTTGGGACCGTGAGGTCGAAGGTTCGAGTCCTTTAACCCCGACCAGTTTTTAGTTTCACTAAAAATAAAATTATTTAGGAGAAAAATGCCAGTTTATAAAGGTGACAAAAAAGGCGCCAAAGCGCCATCGTCCAAGAAGCCAAGCAAAAAGTCGAATCTAATTCGCAATCTTTTCTTTTGGCTATTTATAGCAATTATTATTCTAGCTGCTTCATCAGCCTGGCAGGGTGGCAGCGGCGCTGACCAATTAGAAGAAGTCCCTATCTCTGATGTCATTCGCCGCGCTAATGAAGGCGAGATTGCTGCTATTGAAATCATCGGCCAAGAAGTCCGTGTCACCTTACGCGGATATGAGGAAGCCACTCAGGTTTCCCGCAAAGAGTCTGGTAGCTCTATCTTTGAGCAAGGCGTCAATGTTGACTCTGACATAGAAGTCACTATCACCGAACCAAGTGCTTGGGGTGGTATTATCTGGAATGTCGTCTTAACTATAGTGCCAATTGCGCTTATCGCTGGGCTCTTTATCTTCATGCTCCGCCAGATGAATGGCGCCAACAATCAGGCAATGGGGTTCGGTAAGGCTAACGCCAAAGTCTATAACGACAGCAAGAAAATCAAATTTGACGACATTGCTGGCAACGAACACGCCAAGCAGGACCTGCTTGAAGTTGTCGATTTTCTTAAGTCACCCAAGAAGTACGAGGCTCTCGGAGCTCGTATCCCAACCGGACTTCTCCTTGCAGGCGATCCAGGTACTGGTAAGACCCTGATGGCACGGGCCGTCGCTGGCGAAGCTAGCGTACCGTTCTTCTCAATCTCTGGTTCTGAGTTCGCTGAGATGTTTGTTGGTGTTGGTGCGTCTCGAGTTCGCGACCTTTTCTCTAAGGCTCGCAAGAACGCTCCGTCTATCATCTTTATCGACGAGATTGACGCCGTTGCCCACAAGCGCGATGCTCGCGGTGGTGCTGGTCGCGAAGACGAGCAAACCCTCAATCAAATCCTCGTCGAAATGGACGGCTTCGACGGTAAAACTGGTGTCATCGTTATCGCTGCGACTAACCGCATCGACATGCTTGACCGCGCCCTCCTCCGTCCTGGTCGCTTCGATAGGCACATTAATGTCCAGCTTCCAGAACGCAAAGACCGCGAAGAAATCCTCGCTGTTCATTTTAAGAACAAACCACACAAGAATATCGACCTTAAGTCACTGGCCGCTAAGACTACGGGCCTTGCAGGCGCTGATCTCGCTAATATCGCCAACGAAGCTGCTATCATCGCTGCTCGTGAAGGCAAGAAAGAAGTCGGCAACCGCGAAGTCGTCGAGGCTTTCGAAAAGGTCGCCATCGGCCCAGAACGCAAGAATAAAGCCATGAACGAGAAAGAGCGCGAACTTACCGCCTACCACGAGGCTGGGCACGCCGTTGTCGGCTTCGTCCTCCCCGACTCCGATCCTGTCCATAAAGTTACCGTCATTCCACGTGGACGCACTGGCGGTGTTACTTGGTTCTTGCCCCCAGAAGACCGCTCATACAAAAGTATCTATGAGTTCAAAGACGTGATGGCCCGTGCCATGGGTGGACGTATCGCTGAGAGCCTTATTTACGGCCCAGATGCTGTTACCACGGGTGCTGGATCCGACCTTCGTCATGTTGCTGACATCGCTCGAGCTATGGTTATCGAAGAAGGCATGAGCAAGAAGATGCGCAACCGCGTCTTCCCAGAAGTCGACTCAGGCTGGCTCGGTGGCAAGAAGTACGACTATTCCGAAGCTACCGCTCGCGAGATCGACGAAGAGGTCGAGGCTCTGACCATCGAGGCTACTAAACGCGCTGAAGCTGTACTAAAGACCAACATTGACGCCCTCAAGGCCTTGGCTTCCGAACTCCTCAAGAAAGAAACCTTAGAGGAGGAGGAGGTCACTGCCGTACTTAAACCTCTCACAAAGCTCCCAGACGCAGCTAAACTCCATAACTAAACCAGACTACAGCAAAGCGCCTCGTAGCATAACGCGAGGCGCTTAGAGCCTAAACCTAGCCTCGTAAACTTGCGTTTTTAACATAAACATGATATAATAAGAAAAGTACCTTTACAAAATACTGATTATATAGAAGGAGCTGATCTGTGTGTCTTACGATGAGTCTCGCAAGGAATATATTGCCTCTGGCGAAGATCAGATCTATATCGCTGAGATCAGAGAACTAGAGAGGATCCTCGAAGGCAATCCTGAGCTCTCCGCCTACCTTAGTCAGCATGGCGTTGACACTGACTCGCTAGGCGAGGCGGTTCGCGACTCCAAGCGCCGAGGAGCGCTATATTGGGTATTAAGTCACTATCACCCAAAGCGTCAATCTCGAGCCGATAAGGAGCTCGCACGCCGCATTAATCGCCTTTTTGAGCGCACGCCCAGAATGCTTGCCGAGAGCGATCCGATCTGCGACTATCTACTGGATATCGCAGAGCATCACCCAGACTATCTGGATGATGTTGAGAAGGTCCTCTTCAGCCCCCTGTTCTTGCGGATGCGCGCTATCTGGCACCATCAAACCAGTTCAACATTCTTCCACTCTCTAAAGGTCTCTTTTATGGCTTGGAAGAAAGCGAAGCGTCGTGGGTTGGATCATATCGCAGCTGCCATCGGCGGGCTGCTCCACGATTATGACTATGGTTATGACTGGCATATCGAAGTCTTGCCACCCGCTCAGAATGGTCGTTGTAGGTTTTTTGATTTACATTTCTTGACTCATAGCTTCATGTCAGCTCGCGCTGCTAGACGTGACTTCCCGCAATATGTCGGCGAGAGCTTTGATGACAAGATACGCAACATCATTTCTTCGCACATTCCTCTTGCTCGCCTCGCAACTCGCTGGAACTATATGGAGCGTAAGCCTTTTTCCCCTGAAGCCAAGATTGTCCGCCAAGCAGACATTAAAGCTTCTCTTGACTTCTTCCGAAGCCCATTAAAGAATGTCGGCATCGATCGCAGTAAAAGTATCCTCATGCAATAATCAGCATCCAAGCGGCCGCCCATTGCATTTAGGGCGGCCTTCTCATTGAAAATACCCCCTGAATATGCTATTATATTACTAGGTCGCGCGCTCGTGGTGAAACTGGTATACACGTATGCTTGAGGTGCATATGGCTTCGGCTGTGGAGGTTCAAGTCCTCTCGAGCGCACCAAAAATACCTTACTCAAACCCGCAGTAAAAAAATTTTTTACTTGGGCTTGGGTAGTTGAGATAAGGTTCATCAGAGAAAGATGGGCAGCCAATTTAGGTTGCCCATCTTTTTGCGCT